>Ga0105163_1000282_pt1 | contig 31095 bp, 28 predicted proteins | sample JNZ110809AmetaG_FD_81531 | JGI IMG/M metagenome (GOLD analysis project Ga0105163, IMG submission 81531) | Hot spring microbial communities from Jinze hot spring, China to study Microbial Dark Matter (Phase II) - JNZ 110809A | ecosystem: Environmental > Aquatic > Thermal springs > Hot (42-90C) >... | reverse complement strand
TGAATATCTCATGGCTTGGTGCAGCGGTCCTGTAATCCTCAGAATTTCAACAGGTGAAATTGTAGCAGACCTTTGGATTCGGGAATATTCCCGTCATCCTGGAAGCGGACAATACTTCTGGGGCGCATATTCAAGAGAACTTAAAATGGCGTATGTAACAGCTTTCAATGGTACTACTTACGAGAGCAAAGTCCTTGGAATCAGTCTGGAAAATCCATTACAGCCAAGAATAGCTTGGCAATACATAACCACTTCCCCGAGCGAAATTGTAACTTGTGGTGGTGGCAAGGTTTTCCTTGGAACAACAGAAGGAACGGTTTATGCGCTGGACGGCAAGACTGGAAACTTACTCTGGGAAACGCATACAAGAGGCGGATTGGTACAGCAATCAGCTATATACTATAACGGCAAACTCTACACATCAGCTGTGACGACTCAATTAACTTGCTTTGATGGGGAAACCGGTAAGATTCTATGGCAATATGAGAAGGGTGGGAGAGCCTTTTCAGCTTACAAGGGCGCTGCAGCTTATGGTATGATATTTGACACTACGGTAGAAGTTGACCCCCACGGCCATGTTAGAGCATGGGATGCTGAGACTGGAGAATTGATCTGGAAACAACCAGCATACTTCTACATTTCATATACCACGATAGCTGTAGCAGACGGAAAAGTATACACAAGCATATGTGATTGGGCCGCTGGAGCAGTGGTTGCTGGCATCACGATGCCCGGATACACCTTCGCATGTTTTGATGCTTTTACAGGAGCACTCCTATGGAGGATTCCTGGGATAAGCTTCGCTCATCCAACAATCGCCTATGGAAACCTATATGGTGTTTACGGAACATACGTATACGCCATCACCGACGCACCGAGAGACTGGACCCACGGGTTTATTGGAAACGTTGAAAACCCAAGAGTGGCGATAGGACAGACGGCGCCGGAAGTTCTGAGGGTTCGATGGGAATTCCAGACGGACGGCGATGTCAGCAGTTCCCCCGCTGTTGTAAAAGGCCGAGTTTATGTTGGCTCCCATGATAGGAACTGGTATTGTTTGGATGCCTACACTGGAACAAAAATCTGGAACTTTACTATTGGGGCTCCTGTTAGATCCTCAGCCGCCGTGGTAGACGGAAGGATGTTCACGGGAAATGATGATGGCTACTTCTATTGTCTGAACGCTACAACCGGCAAGCTGATATGGAAGACTCCCGCCGGTGGAGCCTTCTTACACCTACTAGAACCACTCGAATTCCAGGTGCGCTCATCTCCAACAGTTGTAGGCAACAAGGTATATGTCGGCTCCCTGGACGGGAAAATCTACTGCCTAAAAGCTGAGGACGGAACTGTCCTATGGACTTATCAAACGGGAGGCCCTGTTTTTGGCTCCCCAGTATATTACAAGGGGGTGATCTACATCACTTCAACCGATAGGTACCTCTACGCCCTAAATGCAACTGACGGCAGCCTAAAGTGGCGGAGCTTCCCACTCAATATGAACATTGGTGTACCTGCTACTAGCTCTCTCTTTAACATTGGTACACCCACGGTGGCTAACGATATAGTATTTATCGGCGGAGGAGTTATGTATGGAACAGCGCTTCCAGGAGTTGACTATTATCCGCATAGCGTTCCATCCGGAGCATGGGGAGGTGCAATGAGATTCTTCGCTTTTAATGCAACTACGGGAGCAAGCATCTGGAATCAAACACTAGCCGGAAACACTCAGCCAGTTTGGGTTCCAGTCTACTGGAATGGCAAACTCTACATTTCAGAGTTCGGTCAGGTAACATGCATGAACGCTACCAATCCAAACTCTGGACCATATAAGGTTGCAGACTTCGGAGAAGCCTTCGGGGCCCGTAGGGCTGGCAACCGTACCTGGGGGCAATGGTTGGGCTATCAAATCTCGTCTTCAGTTGCTTATGCAGATGATATACGAGGACCTAAGGTTTATGTGGGCTGCGATGTGGGCAGCGTAACGGTGCTAAATGCCTTGAATGGAAAACCACTATCGTCCTTTACGACTCCCGGAAACGTGCCGTCCTCTCCCGCCATTTGGGATGGAAAAGTCTACATTGGCTCAGTGAATGGTAAAGTTTACTGCTTCGACGACTCTCCAAGGGTGACTACAAGCATTAGCAGCGATTTTGTCAAGGGAATGAAGCTAAAGCTGGGCGAATCGGTCAAGATAAGAGGTCGACTTTTCGCCATACCCGAAGAATTTGTGTGGGATTCCCAGAAAGGGACGTATGTTCCCGTGCAAAGCAGCCTTCGTCCTGGCATTCCAAACACTGTTATCCACATTTCCATAATAAAGCCCGACATGAGCGTAGTCAACATAACCACAACAACAGACAAGTATGGATACTTTGAGGTCACATACACCCCTGACGTCGCAGGATGGACATGCTGGGTAGCCTGGTATGATGGCGAAATGAAACCCGCAGTCATATACAACGCCTTCTGCACTGAGGAATATTGGTTTGAAGTTATACCGCCACTCACGCAGCAACAAGCGGCGGCGGGACCAGCCATACCAACAGAATACATAATTGCAATAATCCTCGCAGCCATCATAATAATAGCCATAGCCATCTACATAATCAAACGCAAAAAATAACAACCCCCACTATTTTTCTATTTTAGGGAGCTTTAATGGAACTTTTCCTAACAATGCTAGTGGTATTGGGCTTAGCTCTCTTAGTAGATTTAATGTTTGGGGAGCCTTTTTGGCGGTCGCGTAGGCCACTTCATCCCACTGTAGCGATAAATAGATTTATAGTTAAGATTCTGCCGTTTTTTAAAAGTAGGAATCCAAGACTTGAAAAATTAAATGGAGTTTTTCTTGCCTTAATTACAGTTTTATTGGCGACAGCGGTGGCATACGTGATTCTCTACGTGTTCCGCCTGCTGCTTTTCCCGTTATACATTGTTTTTGCGGCTGTCATGCTCAAAATCACGATTTGTATAAGGCTTGAGTCTGAAATGGCTATTGAAGCGGCAGAATGCATTAGGAGTAAAAATGTTGAAAGGGGCCGAGAAATAGCCTCCATGTTCTCGAGGAGGGAAACGGGGAATCTTGACGAGAGACAGATAGCCTCAGCTGTCATCGAGTCCATGGCTGAGAATCTGGCAGACTTCAAACTCTCACCAATGTTTTACTATGCCATCTTTGGAGTGTCCGGCGCCGTTGCCTTCAAAACAATCAATATATTAGATGGAACAGTCGGGTTTAAGGATGAGGAGCACATCAACATTGGATGGTTCTCGGCGATGGCGGACACGGCGGCAAACTTTCTCCTTTCAAGGTTGACTGCACTGCTAATAGTGTTAGCCGCCTTCCTCCTAGGAGGAGACTACAAGAACGCTTGGATGATTATGAAAAGAGACTACAAAAAGGTTCCAAGCATAAATCATGGATGGCCCATGGCGGCCATGGCTGGCGCTTTAGGCGTCCAACTTGAAAAGCCGGGATACTATGTTATAGGCGAAGGTAGACAGGAATTATCTTACCAGCATATTAAAAGGGCTTTGAAGATAAGGAACGTGGTGATTGTTCTCTTCATCCTTCTAGTAGAATTGCCTCTGATGTTCCTAAGCACAATCCTCTTAGGAATGCCTATTATCTAAGTAGCTCTTTAAGGGATTCTACAAGAAGTAGGTTTTCTTTCTCGCTTCTAACGGTTACTCTGAAGTATCCGTCGTCTAAACCGCGAAAGTCCCCGCAGTCCCTTATGAGGATACCCTTTTCAGCAAGCTTCTCTTTTAATTGTTTGGCGGTGATTCCGCTTTTCAAGATTTTGACCAGCAGAAAATTTGTTTCCGACGGGAAAACCTTTAACAATCCTGTTTCAGCCAGCAAGTCTGCGAGTTTCTGCCGCTCTTTCTGGATATACATTTTTGTCTTGTTGATGTACTCTTTGTCCCTTAATGCTTCTCGGGCGGCTATTATGGCTAGGGAGTTTATGCACCATGGCTGTTCAATAGCCTCCAGCTTTTGGATGATTTCTTCGCAGCCTATTCCGTAGCCTATTCTTATTCCGGGCATTCCGAAGAACTTGGAGAACGACCTCACCACGAAAACGTTTCCATATTTGTCTATGGAATGGGCTAGAGTGTGCTCTTCAACCGCATCAACAAACTCTATATAATTTTCGTCCAAGACAACGTAAACGTCCCTTTCAAGGCAAAAATCAACCAGCTCCTGAATCTGGTTGCGATTAAAGAGTCTCCCTGAGGGGCTGTGGGGATTGCAGATAAAAAGTAAACGGGTGTTGCTGTTAATTTCCCCTTTTATGGCATCAACATTTAAAGAAAAATCCGGCTGGAGGCTTACAAACTTGGGTTTAGCGGAAACTATCAAACTGACTCTTTCATACTCCGTAAAGGACGGGATGGGTATTAGCGTTTTCCGCTTCCAAGCAAAGACCTCGGCAAATCGGTAAATAAGCTCCATAGATCCATTTCCAAGCACAACATTTTCGGGACCTATTCCACCAACGTAATTGCATATATCATCCTTAAGTTCAACTGGATTTTGGTCAGGGTAAAACCTTATGACGTCGGCGAATTGCCTTATGGCTTCCAGCGCCTTTGGAGGTGGACCGAGAAAATTTATGGGGGCGCTGAAGTCGATTACTTTCTCCAGCTGGATCTTGTATTTTCGCATTAAACCCCATACGTCTCCACCATGGGGTCTATGTTGAATATTTTTGTCCAATCAATCTCCCCGTTGAAGCAGTTCAATCAGCTTATCCTCAATTCTCCATTGTTCCTTAAAATGGTTGTTGTAGTCGTTAAAAATTCTATAAAACCAGTAGACAATGCCAACTCCCAGAGTTGCCAGTGTTAACATAGCGTAAAATTTCAAGTTGATTTTCTGTTCCTTTATCTCCTCTTTTCCGAGGACTTTTCGAAATAGTGATGCTTGTCTGCGTTCATGCAAATGCAGGTCCTTGGATAGGAGGAAGGCTATGGCGAAGATGGGTGCTATCAGGAGGATGGATGTCGACCACAAGAGGGAACTTCTCCTCCGACAATTTTCCGGCTCTACTTCGATGTTTATTCCCTTGTTCTTCAACCTTGCCAAAATGAGATCTTCCAGTTCTTTTTGACGCTGAAAATGCTTGTTTCTCCTTTCAATCAAACGGTAAATCGTTGGGAAGAGAGCCAATCCAAAAGTTGTTATTGAGAGGAGAAGGTGGAATGAAAACCACATGATTTTGTCCGTTTCCACTCTTTTTGAGAGGTTCTCCCTAATTTTGTCGATGATCTCTTGATCTTTCATCTTCGCATATAGTGTTTGGCATGGTTTATAAGTATCTTCCTTTAAAGACATGCTGATGCAAGAAAGACCGTTAGTCTCCATAGTCATTCCAGTCTTTAACGAGGAGCCCACTGTAGGCAATGTTATTGAAAGGGTTAAGGCTGCTATTGAAAGGATGAATCTTCCCTATGAAATATTGGTCATTGACGACTGCTCAACCGACAACTCCTTGGAAGTTTCGAAAAGCAAAAAGGTCAAAGTTTACCAGCTTGAAAGACACATGGGAAAGGGCTATGCGCTGAGACTTGGATTCAAGGAAGCGAAAGGCGAAATTATAGTGACGCTGGACTCGGATGGCTCACACAAACCAGAAGAGCTTCCAATGATGCTGGAGCCAATTTTGAGGGATGAGGCGGATCTCGTCGTGGGATCCCGCTTTCTATCAAGGGAAAACGTTTTTTCCAACAAGTTGAACAAGATCGGCGTCCAATTATTTAACCTGTTAATTAGAATTCTCACGGGAAAAGCTACCACGGATTCCCAGTCCGGATATCGTGCCTTCAAGTCTGCTGTTTTGGAGAAAATTCAATTGAAGTCTAAAGGGTATGAAATTGAGTCTGAAATGCTTGTGAAGGCTTTAAAGAGCGGGTTCAAATCAAAAGAGGTTTCAATAAGTTTTGAGCAAAGAACCTACGGGAAATCTAAGCTGGCACCTTTTAGGGATGGCATCAAAATTTTCATGTCCATTTTGGCTGCCTATGTTGGCGTTTAGCATGGCAACGCTAAAGGATTTTCCAACAGTGTCAATAATCATCACAACTCTAAATAATGAGCAGACAATCGATGAATGTTTGAAGTCAATTTTTGATTTGGATTATCCAAGGGATCTCATGGAAGTTATAGTTGTGGATGGCGGTTCAAAAGATTCAACCGTAGAGATAGCCAAGAAATACCCGGCAAAAGTTATTGTCAAGCCCTCAAATGCACCTTCAGCCTACAATTATGCATTAAAAATTGCGAGGGGCGACTTAATCGCAATAGTGGATGCCGATGTGAAGGTTGAAAGGGGTTGGTTGAGCAGGCTTGCTGGGCGCATGAAAGATCCGCTGGTTGCGTGTGTTGGTGGAGGAATTGAAACATGGAATCCCCAACGTGTCCTACCCAGATGCATTGGATATGACATCAAATATAGATATGGCAGGCTGTTAAAAAGCGGAGACATCAAGCGTCTGGCAACCATGAATTTGCTAATCAGACGAAACGTCTTGGAGAAGGTTGGAGGGTTCGATGAGAGTCTCCCCACACAATATGACACTGAACTCGGGTATAGGATAACTGATAGAGGCTACAAAATAATTTTCGAACCAGAAGCAAAGTGCTACCATTTTAATAGGCAAACGTGGCGGGAATACTTTAAACAGCAATTTCAATACGGTAAAAACACGATTAGACTCTACCTTAAGAAACCCTCACTCATAAAAGGAGACAGAATCACTGATTTTGGAATGAACATTCAACCAGTTCTGCTGATCATCGCCTTCATATTAGCGGTTTTGGGGTTAACACTTGAACAGGCAAGGTTCACTTTGTACGTTTCTACGGCAATTTTGGCATTCCTACTAGCCTACTACGTAATCTATGCTGCGAAAGTTTCACTACAATTCAAGGATCCTACAGCTCTACTTCTAGTCCCCATCTGCTTCGTCAGGGCAGTAGCTTGGACTCTTGGAGGCATCTTCGGAATCTTTAAAACGGTGAAGGCTGGAGAGGAAAGTTCTGTTGATTAAAGTATGTTTTTTAACTCCGGAATACCTGCCCATAATGGGTGGAACAGGCTCCTACGTCTATTATTTGGCGGAGAACCTTGCGCGCCTTGAGAACACGGTATACGTTATCACCAAGAATCACCACGTGTTAGGAAAAGCTTCACCCTCATCCGAAAATGTTAAGGTCTTTCAAATAAAAACTCCTTGTGCACCTTTGTTTGAGACCATTCTTTTTTACATGCATGCTTCAAGGAAGCTGCTAGAAATTGACGGAAAATCCCGGATAGATGTGGTGCACGTCAACCTTCCACTGGTTCCATTTTTTGCTGTTCCAAGGGCTTTTAGAGGGGCGGTGGTGGCGACTGTTCATACGACATGGAAGGGAGAAAATGATGCGCTAAAAAATGAGCCATTTCTTGAACTTAATGCAAATGAGAAGGTTGTGCGAATCTTTAATGAAGCTTTGAGGTTTTTCGAGCGGAAAATGCTTGAACGTGCGGATAGAATAATTGCCGTGAGCGCCCTTACAAAAAATGAGCTTTTGGAAGGCTACGGTGTGAATGCGAAAAAAGTGCAAGTAATTCCAAATGCAGTTGACATTGACAAGTTTAAGCCGCCGGATGAAAAGGACAAAGTCAAACAAGAATGGCGGTTCGCTGATTGCAAAGTTGTGCTTTACGTTGGGCGCTTGTATCGCAGGAAAGGATTAACGACCTTTTTGAGGGCAGCCTCCATCATTCTGCGGAAACTCAGAAATGTGAAATTTGTGATTTCCGGTAGGGGCTTTTTCGGCGAGGAGGAGAGGCTGAGGGCTTTGGCTCGTAAACTGAAAATAGAAGAGGCTATTGTTTTCTTGGGATACGTCCCAGACAAGGCATTGCCCAAACTCTATCAAGCAGCCGACGTCTTTGTGCTCCCCTCAATTTATGAGGGCATGCCCTTCACGGTGTTGGAGGCTTTAGCAAGCGGTTTGCCTGTAGTGGCTACCAAAGTCGGTGGGGTTCCAGAGGTTATTGATGATGGGGAGAATGGCTTTCTGGTTAGCCCAATGGATCATCAAGGTTTAGCTGATAAGGTTTTATATCTTCTAGAAAATTCGGATCACGCACGTGAAATGGGTTTCATGGGCAGAAAAAGGGTTGAAGAGCGGTTTAGCTGGCATGAAGTTGCCAAGCAGGTTTTAGAAGTTTACAATGAGGTTTTGGCTAGATAGAGCCCTTTAAACCCCTGTAGAACATGACGATTTTCTGGAGGGCTTTAACAAGCTCCGGATTTGAGAAGAACGCTTTTGTTACCAACTCATGCCTATAAATTACTAACTGCATTTTCACTGGTAAATCAATAACTGGAGGCATGAATCTGCGGGAGTATTCCATTCGCCCAATAACCTCTATTTTTCCCCTGTCAACCCCGGTTTTTCGTACAATATAGTCTAAATGACTGATTGTTCTCCAATCCAAGCCCATAATCTCCGTTGCCACCAAATCTAAGGCGACTGGGCAGTTGCTCGTCAAAATTAGGTCCATATTGACTGGGAGGCCTCTGGTTGGACCGTTTTTCTCCATGGCTGTTATGGCGTCCATAACTGTTATGGGTTTAATGAGCTTTTGCAATGCGAACAAAACTTCGTTAATGTAGGGATGCAGAAAAATTCTTTTTCTGTCCGGTATGAGTCCAAAGAGGTTTTTGAGGGCTCCACTATAAATCGTGAACTCATGGGTCTTCATCACTGGCACATTAACTATTGAATCAACCTCAAACAGAGTTTTTGGAAGAAACAGCCTTTTAACCCTAAACCCTTCAATGTTTACTTGAACAAGCTTGTCTCTTGAAAGATTCATTATTTTGCCGCCAGCCTTTTCAGCGGCTTCTTTCATTCCCGTTTTTTCAAAGGCTAGATCACATGAATAATTGTAGCCATCAGACTCGCCCACAATAACCTCTTCAGCCGAGTTTCTAAACAGTTTTACGAGGTGATATACAACTTCGGGGCTGGTCACAGCCCCAGGGACATACACGGGCATGCACATGTTTGGTTTTATTAAAACCTTGCCTTTAGCTTTGAAACCGATTTCTTGAAGGGCTTCCTCTAACTTTTTCGCCAGGTCTCCGCCTTTAACCTTGGTTATCACAACCCTCCTCGTTGTTTTGCCCATTCACATGCACTTCTTAACCAGTATGCATCCGGGGTCGGAAGCCATAATGTCGTGGGTGTATGCATAGGCTCTAGCCCTGCATCCGCCACAGACGTATTTAAATTGACATTCTCCACAAGATCCCTTGAGGTTTTCCCTATTCCTTAAAGCCTCAAATACCTCAGAGTTCAGCCACAGGTCTTGAAACGTGCTGGTTTTTAAGCTGCCCACCTTCACTGGGAGAAAGACACATGGGTGGACGTCTCCCTCCGGAGATATTGAACAGTAAAGCCTCCCAGCTCCGCATCCACCAATAAAGTCAGCTAGGGCCACGGCTTTTTTATTCACCTTACTAGTTTGCATGTGCGCCATCGGCAGGAACACTTCGCCGGATGCGTTTACTTGATGAGCCACAGCCACTCTGGCTAGTTGAGGAGTCGTCGTCAAAATAGTAACTTTAGAACCCGATAACAATCTATCCAATAAGAAGAGCATAACTTCCTCTCTCTCCTCCGATGAAAGGTCCTGCGAAGCCATCTCAACCCCCCTTCCAGTGGGAACAAAGTTGAACAGTGCGAATCTTTTTGCGCCAATTTTTTCCGCTAACTCCAATATTTTTGGTATGTCTTTGAAGTTTCTCTTTGTGGCGGTTACGGCGATAGACGTGCATAAACCTTGTTCGATGCAGTTTTTCAATCCAGTTATCGCCATGTTGAAGGCTCCGGAGACCCCTCTAAAATCATCATGAAATTTTGCGTTACTTCCATCGATGCTGACTTCGACATAGTGAATCCCAATTTCCTTCAGCCTTTGCACGGTTTGTTTGTTTAACAATGTTCCGTTGGTGGCTAATGAAACATACAGCCCCAAATCCACGGCGTGTTTGGCAACATCAAAGAAATCTTTCCGCATTAAAGGCTCGCCTCCAGAAAAGGCTAGGGATACCACGCCAAAATCTGCAAGCTGATCCACAACCCTTAGGGCGTCCCTGGTCCCCAATTCTTCTCTAGTTGGCTCACCAGCATTGGAATAACAGTGCTTACACTTTAGATTACAACGGTACGTAAAGTCCCAGACAATAAGGAACGGCGCGTAAACAGTTAAAGGCTTCCTAATCCCAAAATAAACAAAAGTCTTAACGACGCTTTTTATCCCCCTCCTCGCATAGGGGTCTGCCAAAGTCTTCTTAATCTTGCTCTTCTCAATGGCTAAGCTTTTCCTTAAAAACTCTATCCAAAAAATTATCATGCTTGAGGGTAAATGGCATTTTCCGCAGCTCTCCATACTTAAGCCAGTGTACCGGTCAAGGGCGGAGTCTAACACTTGCCTGTCACAGCCATCGCACTTTTTAAGAGATAACATCAACATTCTCCTGACCAGAGGAAAGGTTATCACGCCGTTCCAGAGGCGGCTATGCTTTATGAAGCTCAATGTTCACCCTCAGCCAGCGTTGACTAAACGGTTTGGCAGCTACTGTTAAAACGTTTTTGCATCATAAGAGTTGAAAGAAAACACTCCGCCCTCCTCAAGTCTTCATAACTGTTTATATTTATAACTGCCTCCACATCCTCTAGGATAAGCGTTTCCTGATCTATCTCCTCCTCAAAGATTTTGGCACCATCCAAAACGTTAACACCGGACACCACGTAGTCTACACCCCTATAATTGTAGAGTGACGGTGCAGAAAGCCCAGCCTCCCTAAATTTTTCAATTGGAACCAGAACCGTCAAGGCTGGTTTACCGCAACGTTCATAAATTGAAAGAACCTTGTCCAGGAACTTTCCAGTTAAGGCGGGCAAGTCTGAAGAAACCGTTAAGACTGGATGGTAAAGTCTACTCGCTATTATGGCTTGCTTTAAATCTTCATGATATCCATTGCCATCCGTTCGAATAACCCTCAAACCCTCGCGAAGACATTTCGCCTCAGTTTCAGGTGTGTTGGGACTGGTTACAACGTAAAAGTTTGAGATTTTGCTCGAGGCTTGGACAGCTTCAACAACCCATGTTATCAAGGGCTTACCCATGAAAAGGGCTAGTGGCTTTTCAACGCTTGAACCGAACCGTTTTCCTCTACCACCCGCCATTATCAAAGCTGTAAAGGTCATGAAACAACCCCACCGGCAACCATGAGCAAGCATACCGCCCTAACCAATTCGTTTGTTGCGCCTAAAACGTCTCCAGACGTTCCCCCAAAAACTCTCTCTGAAACTTTTTCCATTAAAATCCCTGCGAGAAAACTGATCGATAAAAAGGCTATACTTGAAAGACCAAAAAATGGAAAAACTATGAGAAGAGCGATGGCGTACGATAGGCTTATGCTCTTATATCCCTTGTTAAACTTAACAAAAAGCGCACCTAAACCACTGTAGGCAGGTTTTCCAGCCCATGCCAAAGTAACCATTGCCAATTTAGCCGAGACCTCAGCGCAAATCAAAGCCTTACACACCAAGGCTGCATTCATTAAAAAGATTCCGAGGAAAGCCAAGAACTCCACAAAAAGGGCTAAAAGCGCCCCCTTATAGGTTACAACCCACGCATGAGCCACAAGCCTCCTTTCTTCAAGGTTTTTGAAGCCAATTGCGTTGCCTAAATCAACGAGTCCATCGAAGTGTTGTAGTCCAGTTATGACCAGCAGAAAGGAGATAGTTGCACCCGCGGAGAAGATCCTTACAAAAACGTTTTCAAGGGCTCCGAACAGCCACCGCAGTACCGGTGTAAAAATTGAGAGTATAAGTGTGCAGAGTTGGAAATAAGCCACTGCAAGTATGCCTATCATTCCTCCCATAAGTGGAAAGAGAAACATGTACCTTGCGGAGTTTTCAATGAAGCTTTCATCTTTCGTTGACGGAATTATTGTGAGGAATGCCACTAAATCTTTAAAAACCTTCCACGCTTTCATAGCACATTATTAAGCTGACCGAAATAAAAATATGTGTCTTGCTCTAGAAAGGCTTGCAATAAAAAGGGGTCAAAATGGTCAACGGGAAGGCTGTTAGAGGGGTCATAAAGCTTTTGAGGCTTCCATACTGGCTGATGACTGGTGGCATGTCGCTTCTTACTCTTTTAGCCCTAAAGCCTAAAATCCTCGATTTTAAGACGCCATTGCTTACCTTTTTCTCGATGGCCTTCATAAGTTCAGCTGGATTCTCGATAAATGATTTCTTTGATAAAGATGGGGATGCCCTAGTAAAACCTAACAGACCCATTCCCGCAGGGGAAGTTTCCCCGAGAACCGCCGTATACGTCTCCGTCACATTCTTCTTTTTGGGACTTTTTCAGGCATTTCTCCTTAACTGGTTATGCCTTCTAATCGTGCTCATTGACTCCATTTTGTTGGTGGTCTATTCCGCATTTATAAAACGGAAATCCGGTTTTGCCGCAAATATCCTCGTTGGAGGCTTAATAGGGACAGCCTTCCTGTATGGCGAAGCTTCGGGTTTTGGAACAATAAGCCTGGCTTCGTTGTCCATGTATCCGATTTGTCTTGGAAGCATAGGTGGAAACATTTTAAGAGATATTTTAAGCTTTGAAGGCGATTGCAAGGTGGGATACCCAACGCTTCCCCAAAGGCTTGGTATTGGGAAATCGGCTAGGATGGCTGCCTTCTTCTTTTTTGCTTGCGCAATCTCCCTATTTCTTCCTTATAGCCTCCATGTTTTTAGCGAAAAGTACCTGGCCCTTATGCTGGTTTGGTGCCTAATCCTCGTTTATGGTTCAATACGCCTTTTAAAGAAAACCCTTTCAGAAGGGGATATCAGGCGAAATGAGAGGATTTTGACCATGTCAATGAGTCTTTTGCCGCTAGCTCTCATACTTGAGGTAATTCTATGAGAAAAACGAAAAGCATATGTCCAGAATGCCTCAAGAAAGTCGAGGCGAAGATCCATCAAGAAAGGGACAAAATTTTAATACAGAAAAAATGTAGGAATCATGGCTCATTCACTGTTCCCCATTGGCAAAGTGCGAAAATTTTCAACTATGTTGAGAAGTTCGACTTCTTCAAGCATTATTTGAAAAACGCTGACCCAAAAACGGATGGCGATTGCCCTTTTTCATGTGGACTTTGCGAGAACCACCTGTCAAGAACCGTGATTGCGGTTATCGATTTGACAAAAAGGTGCGACTTGGACTGCTCTATATGTTTTGCGAGTTTCCCGGAATGTAGAGTTGAATACGAACCTAGCAGAGACGAAGTTTTCAAAATGCTTGAGTTTCTAAGCAACCTTGATCCAAAGCCTCCTGCGGTGCTTTTTTCGGGAGGAGAGCCTCTATTAAGGGATGACCTAGCTGAGATCATACGTTTTGCCCATAAACGTGGTTTTCTAACAATTCTAGCCACCAATGGGTTAAGAATGGCAAAAGAGCCAGACCTCGTGGCTGAACTGAAGAAAAGTGGATTAAACATTGTTTATTTGCAGTTTGATAGTCTTAAAGACGAAGTTTACCAGAAGTTGAGAGGCAAAAGTCTCTTAGGGGAGAAACTTAAGGTCATCGAGTTATGCCAAAAATATGACATCGAAGTTATACTAGTCCCGACATTGATAAAGGGTGTGAACAACAACGAAATAGGAGACATCATAAGATTTGCCGCCCAAAATTCCCATATTGTGAGGGGCGTCGTATTTCAGCCCATAGCATTCACTGGGAAAGCATCAAACGGCAAACTTATGGACGAGTGGGTAGACCACGCTTTTGCAGAGGAGGTTGAAAGACAAACTTTCGGCGAGATAAAAGCCGAGGATCTCTTTCCAGTGCCAATAATGACTCCCCCAATAATCGTCATGAGAAAGTTTATGAAAAAACCTTGGCCTCTCTTCTCATGCAGTCCACATTGTGGAATTGTAAATTGGATATACGTTTCAAAAAATGGGAGCCTGATACCCTTAAACAAGCTTCTTAATTTTGAAAAATTCTTTAATACAATGCTCAAACTGTCCGAATCGGTTGATTCGAAAGGGAAAACCCAAATATTGTTGACGCTGTTTCTTGCAGCATTAAAATCCCTTAATTGGACTATTGTTCAAAGGGAGGTGGGCATACTCACCTTCTTCAAAACAGTTTTGAGGGTTCACGTGTCTCCAACTTACCGGTCGCTTGGAAAAATCAGGCGGAGAATATTTCTGCTGGGATGTATGGCCTTCATGGACAGGTATAACTTTGACATAGACCGCGTTAAAAGATGCGTAATCCACTATGTCACACCAGATTTGAGGATAATTCCCTTCTGCGCCTACAACAACATCTACAGAAGTCAAATTGAAGCCGAATACTCCCAAAAAGCTTTAGAAAGGGAGGTTAAACTCCTACAACCTTCAGGCTGAGCACGCAGAAATTGTTAGAGAATTCAAAATCACCCGTTTTCTCATTATACGTCCAAAGCTCAAATACTAGATAGAAATCCCCAGCCTTATTGAAGGTTATCGCCACCTGTTTCTCCCACAGTTCTCCTTTGTTCAACATTACAGTGTAATTTTGGGCACTCTCGATTTGGAGGGGGACAGACTGGATTGCCTGTTCTGTGATTTTTAATAAAACCTTACAGGTTATGTTTCTCTGCATGTGGTTTTCGACAACTACCCATAATCTACATGTGTTGTTTTCGCCGATTACTAGGAGTTCAGGATAGTTTTTAGCTGTTTTCTGCTCGTCAAGCACAGAAAGGGAAACAAACTCATTTGGTTTCGTGAAAGCGATGTAGCTGTATATAAGGAGGATGAAGGCAGCAGCTAAAGCGATGGTTATTGAAAATGCGTGGCTGTCTTTTTCGTAGAATTCCCTAACCTTTCTCAAAGGATTCTTAAAAACCCTCATGTTCAATCCTTTATTCCCTTAAGTAGAACCCTGAATATTTCCAGCCCAGCCTTTATCCTTTTAAGTTTGGATCTGCCATAGATCCGTGGCTTATAGGTTGTCGGAATTTCCACGATCTTAAAGCCTCTCCTAGCAAATTTAACCAGCATTTCCGTTGCAAAAGCCATATCCCTTTCAGACAACTTGACTTTTTCAAGGGCTGAGCGTTTTATGGCCCTAAAACCGGATTGACTGTCCACAAGCTTCTGCCTATACAGAAGGTTGAAGGCAAATGTTATGATTCTGTTTCCAACATAATTGGTTATGTCCATGGACTTTTTGTATAAACCATTCATTCTTGCACCAAGACAAATCTCTGCATCCTCCTTGATTAAGGAATCCACAAGTAAATTAATGTCTCTGAGTTCGTAGGTGCCATCTCCATCAACAATTACGATAACATCGCCTTTTGCATGCCGTATTCCAGTTTTTAGCGCAACACCGTAGCCTCTTTCCGGCTCGATTATCAATTTGCAGCAGTTTAACCTTTTCACAATTTCCTGTGTTTCATCAGTAGAGTTGCCGTCAACGACTATTATTTCATGGGGGTATTTCACTTCCTCTTTTATGGTCTCTATGGTATGCCCTATTGTGCCCGCCTCGTTTAATGTGGGAATTACAATAGACACCATGCTCATTTTTGTCATGGCTTGTGCTCACGGAGCAGATTAAAGTTTGCCAGCGACCACTAAATAAACTCTTCGTAAATCTCAATCAGCCTTTCTACGTTCGCCTCCCAACTGTACCTTTGCACAACCACCTTCCTGAGTTCCTCACTGAGATGCGAAGTATCTGTATAAGAGAAATCCAATATTGCATCGGCAAGGGCTTCAGCGTCACTTGGCGGCACCACTCTGCCCCAGCTTTTGTCGATAATTTCGGGCACTCCTCCTACGTTGGTGGCTACAACTGGAAGACCGCAGGCCATGGCCTCAAGCAGAACAAGGGGCATGCCCTCCCCAGACTTTGAGGGTAGAACAAATGCGTCGGAGGCGTTATAATAGAGTGGAAGATGGTCGTCTGGAATAAAACCGAGCAGCTTAAAGTTTTCTTTAAGGCCTAACTCCCTTATCTTTAAACTTATTCTTTGGAAGTCGGGTCCTCCTCCTGCAACGAGGAAAAGTATTTTCGGATTTTTCTTCACGGCAAGTTTAGCGCTTTCAAGGAGAATGTCTATGCCATTTTTGTATACAAGACGTCTAACAGTTAAGACTACAAAAGAATCCTGTGGAAAGTTCAGCTGCCTTTTTGCGTCTCTTTTGCCCATGAACGGTCTGAAACGTTTTATGTCGACTCCATTGTAGAGGACCTCGGCTTTGTTCGGGTCTGCGCCTAAACTTAAAATGTAGTTTAGGGTGGCTTTGCTCACTGTGATTATCTTGTCAGAACTATGCAAAACTCCTTTGCCAATCAGGAGGTCATTTAGTTTTTCAGCGAAGTCCCAAAGGCCTCCATACTCTATGAACGTGTTATGCTGGGTTAACACGACAGGTTTCGAATATTTCTTAGCAATTTTTGCGGCTAAATAGGATGACATGTAGGGGTGTCCATGTACATGGATTAGGTCGCTATTTCTAATGCACTTTAGAAAAGTTCTGTAGCTATCTGGTTTTGGAATGATATAGGGGATTCCCTCCCCAAACCCTACTTTTAGAGCCGAGTAGCAATGAACATTTATTCCATCGTAAACGTAGTTTTTTTGTCCGGCTATGTCGCTTGTGAGAACCAGGACTTTGAAGCCTCTCTGAAGCAGTCGTTTGCCTTGTTCATAAGCTACCTTCTCTATGCCGCCCACATGGGGCAGAAAAAGGTGTGTGACTATGCATATTTTTGTAGATTCCATTGGGAGGCACTATGGAATTCTACGTGCAACGTGTATAAAGCTTTGGCTAGGACAGTTTTAGAGATGGAAGGCTGTTATGTCTAGAAACCAGTAATTGTCAACGCGTTTTTTCTCAAAATTCACTACTTTAATGGGCTTCTTGAATATAGGTCCGTTGTAGACGAAGGTGTGATATTCACCTAGCTCCCCGCATGGGTTGACATTTTCCAGTCGAGTTATGTCTTTAATGAAGTTCCAGTCCATTTTCCGTCCAATCCAGCTTTCATCAAATATGTCTGCCCTTGCCTTGACGAGGATGGCTTCAAAGCCCTTGGCGACAAACTCGCTGAGCACCTTTACCGGGTCCATGTGCCATAAGGGTTTTATAGGCTTGACGCCAAAATCCCTACAGACATTGTCAACCCAGCCTTCATGTGCTGGTATTTCAAGAATATCGCCCAGGACAAGGTTTTCAACTCCGGCCTTCTTCAACTCGCTGAGGGCCTCCCTAAAACCCTCACCGTAAGTTTCCCATGTAACCTCCTTCTGGATAAGAGGTATGTCCAAGGCCTTTGACTGGGCTAGAATGAGGTCTGCGCGGAGACCGTGGGACATGCAACGACCCTTTGACACGAAAGTTAGAAGATGGGAAACCTCCACTCCAGTTTGAAGAGCCTTAAACATGGCTAGGCAACTTTCTTTCCCACCACTCCAGGAAACTGCTGCCCTCATTTTTTGTTCTCCCCCTAAATGTAGCCCGTTGATTTTAACACTAGAATGACGAGTAGAGAGGCCATGCGAGTCAACTCGTTTGATGCTCCCATTACGTCGCCTGTTATTCCATTAAAATGGCGGTTTGAAACCTTGAGTATGACGAGCGCTGTGACTAGGCTTGCGCCTAAAACAATTAAGCCGGCGGTTTTAAGGCAGATTAAGGCTATTGTAAGTGAAATCGCTAAGGAAATGGCTAATCGGAGCTTTCTAGGGCTTCTATGCATGGCGTTGATGAAGTAGGTGTTCATTCCTTCATGGGCTGACCTGCCGCTCCATGCAAGTATAACCATGGAGAGTTTGGCGAAAGCCTCAGCCATTGTTAAACCTTGGAGAACGATACGTGTATCCAGCTGGGAAATGCAGAGAGCTGTTATCAGAACAGTTATTGAACCTAACATGAAGCCACCAGTTCCCGTTTGCTTGTCATGCATAGCCTCAATTTTCCTCTCCGGTAAACCGTGGCACATCAACCCATCTCCGAAGTCCAAAAGTCCATCCATGTGGTGAAGGCCCGTCAGTAAAAGGATGAAGCCGCAGGATATGGCGCCAACCACGAGGCTTGGCAGAACATGCATGAAAGCAAAGGTGAACAGTCCCGCTATGAATCCTATGAGCGCTCCAACCGCTGGGAAAAGGTACATAAGGTCTGCGGCGTCAACGAGACAGTCCTCAGTCATGCCTACGGGAAAAATCGTTAGGAACGCGATTAGGTTCCTAATTTTCCTAGTCATTAGAAGTCACTGCACAGGCTGCTATATGCTTTTTCAACCTCAATAAAGATTTTGTCCGTCGATACTGCGCCTCCAGACTTCAGAATCGCAGCTATGCAAGCGCCTCCCGCGCCAACGCCCTCTTTAACAGCTCCAGCTTCGTAGGCTCTTAAGCCATTAAACTTTGATGAGCTGAAATTGAGGTTTATGGCTAAAACTGGGACGTCGGCGATTTGCTGGACTAATCCTGGGAGGTCTGCCTCTTTATCCAGGATTATCCATCTTGTAGTCCCTATAGCCACATTATCCAAAACCTCGGGTTTCAACGCTTTGACAATGGCAAGTATGGTGCTCATTTGGGTGCCCCCAGCCATTAGAACCGGAATCCTATCGGCGGCGCCCATGACCATTCCAGCGAAGGCTGGCATCATGGGATCTCCAACACATGAAACAGCCTTCATAGGGTTGTTGGCTAATGCTCCAAACTCTACACCGGAGGCCTTCAAACCGGTCTTGGCTGTTTCAATTTTAAGCCTGTGAGGATTGCTTGGCATGCTGCTGCTAACTTTCCCCTCGGCGTTTATGCCCATGGCTAACAAAACAGCCAAGGCTGTTGTTGTTCCGCCAGGCACGCTTTCACCCACAACAAGGTAGTCTACGGTCTTAGCCAAGTTCTCTCCAAGCATCATGGCCTTTTCCAAAACATCTTCAACATAGTCTACTGCACGTCCGCTTCTTATGTCTCTTCCGGGGCTGCCGCCAAGGTCCACGAAGGGCACTTGAGGCTTAACCTTTAATCCGCCACTTACAATGACGGTTGGTATATCAGCCAGTTTAAGCGCTGCTCTTGTTATTAAAGCCGGAGTTGGTATGCCCTCTGGGGTTACTGGGACTCCTTGTATGCATTTGCATTTTCCAAGCATAAGAAGTTCAACGTCCGCTGGAGGCGTGTAATAGGTTAATTCGGGATTCTTTCCGGCAGCGGATATTCCCGGAATCTTTGCAGTTTCAGTTATCCCTATCACGCATGTGAATATAGGCTTTTTGCCCAGCAACCGTTCGATGAACGCTTTTCCCATTTCCCTATTGTGGACGAAAATTATGTCGCTCAAGTAATCACCTTCAAGGTTGAATCATGTTTTCTAGTTTTTCAAGTATTGTTGGGATTTCATAACAGTTTTTCACTACTATGGCGCCTCTCTCCTTGAGCATTGCATATAGCTTTTCAGCTATGCCTCCCGTGAAGTCTCTCTGGTGGATTGGCGTTTCATCAACAACAGCAACCTTCTTCCCCTTTTCAACAGCATAGAGGGCTGCTTCAAGATTTTTTATGTTGCCCTTTCCGAAGCATACATTGCTCAGTATCACAATATCTGCTTGATCTATCATTCTCAAGTTCTTTTCGTGATTTTCCTCTGTGATGGGTGAAAAGGGTGCTTCACTCACCGTTGGGATTTTAAGCAACATACATTCTTCATAGTCGCTGTCTAAAAGGTTTAGGACTCCGGCGGTTATGTAATAGCCGTTTCTGTAAAGAAGTTTAAGTAGGGGGGTGCCTGTTCCGCCACCGCAAATCACGTGAATCCTTAGGTTTTTAGGCGATGTTTTCGTCTCCTGTAGTGGCGAAACGGGAACTATGTATAGTGAGTTAGTTATTGGGTGGCGTCTAACTATAACCTCTACATTAAAGACTTTCTGCAAGTTTTCCTCCGTTAGGACTTCTTCAACTTTCCCTATAGCAAAAATTTTTCCTTTGTGGAGTAGGATGAGGGAGTCGCAGTATCTTGCGGCTAGATTGAAGTCGTGGAAGACTGCCAATGCGGCTATGTTCTTTTCTAAGCATATTTTCTTAAGCAGATCCATGATCCCAATCTGGTTATTTATGTCCAAGTGGGAGGTTGGCTCATCGAGGAGGAGCACTTTAGGCCTTTGTGCAAGGGCCCTTGCAATCATAACTAGCTGTCTTTCTCCGCCGCTTAGCTCGTTTATTGGCTTTTCAGCCAAATGCCACGTGTTAGTGAGCATCATAGCCTCCTTGGCTATTTCCAGATCCGTTTGATCTTCCCTTTCAAACCTTCCCATGTGTGGATGGCGACCCATCAACACAAGATCGAGAGCCGTAAATTCAAATTCTAGGCTTGCGCTTTGGGGCACCACTGCCAGCCTCTTGGCTACCTCGGAGCTTTTCATGCTGAAAATGTCCGCCTCGTTCAGGAGAACAGTTCCAACCTTGGGCTTTAATGTTCGGCTTATTGCCCTCAAAAGTGTTGTCTTCCCAGAACCGTTTGGGCCTAGGAGTCCCACAAGCTCTCCAGAGTCAACTGAAAAGCTAACATTTTCCAGAACCTTAACCGAACCATAATAGCAGTCAACGCCACAAACCTTCAGAAGAACCAAGGTTCGCCACCTAAATCCTGATTTTTCCAGATCTCTTGAGCAGGTATATGAAGAAGGGACAGCCTAGCATTGTCGTAATTATTCCGGTTGGAAGAGCTATAGGCCTAATTATGCTTCTCGCCACAGTGTCGCAGAGCACCAGTATAGAGGCTCCGGCCAAAGCCGATGATGGCAAAAGTATTCTGTGGTCAGGCCCCACTAGAATTCTCATTATATGGGGGACTATTAACCCGATAAAGCCTATTATCCCACTTATTGAAACGGCAACGGCCGTGATTATGGAAGCTATTATTAAGACTGACTTTTTGACTTTTTCAACCTCGACTCCAAGCTGTTTAGCCTGCTCCTCACCTAGAAGTATTATATTAAAGTCCCTTGCAAATGCGTAGAGGATTATGAAGCCCATGATAACCGTTGGAACAGCCACATACAAGTACTCCCATCTGCTCAGCGAAAAACCTCCAAGAAGCCACATATAAACCACATGGAGGTCCTCCCCTGCGAGAGCCATCATCACCGAAATCAAGGCTGAAAAGAAACTGCTGACAGCTATGCCTGCAAGCAAAAGTCTCAGGACAGGTAGCTCTGTACCTGTTCTGGCGATGCCGTACACCAAGAAAACTGTGGATATCGCGCCTATAGAAGCCATCAGTGGGATAGCATACACCGCTCCAAATACGCTGAAGCCAAGCCTCAAAATCATGGCTAAGGCTGCTCCAAAACCGGCTCCCGAAGCCACGCCGAGCACATATGGATCCGCCATGGGGTTTCTGAAAAGGCACTGGAAGGCAACACCAGCTATTGACAGTGCAACGCCAACAACCACGGCGGAAAGAACTCTTGGAAGCCTTAACTGTACTATAACGGATTCCTCTAGACTTCCCCAGTCAACGGGCACAAAATTGTCAATTAGTGGGATTTGATGTAGAATTATCTTCAGAGCTTTATCAAAGGGTATGGACATGGGTCCTATTGCCGTTGCGACTCCCATAGAAAAGAGCAGAATCACGGATAAAACAGCCAGAATAAGCGACCACTTGGCAAACCTTTTTAGATAGGCTATCTCCACACGTGAACTTTCCATGACTACTTAGACACCTAGTCCGTTAATGTTTCCTTGCAGCTATGTAGATGACAACACATATAAGCGATAAAACTCCCACAACAATCAAAACAACCCACAAGGGAATGGGTGTTTCCAAAACGTTTGGTTGAGCCTCACCCATTAGAGCGAAGTAAGTTAGATGGTCAACAACGGCTTTGACGTAACCTTCATCCCGGTTTACAATACTTTCAAGGGGAAGCCATTCAGCCCTCTCCTCGCTCCAGTAATATATCTTCAATGATTCCTCACTGACTCCAAGATTGTTCAACTCGCTTTTGCTATAGTACACCTTTAGGGTAAACACGAGTCCCGAAGGCACACCACACTCGATCTTCAGATACTTCCCCACAAGCTTAAGGGTTTTGGGCACCTCTGGACCGCTAAGTAACGCGGAAACAACCAAGCTTCCATTATTCGCAGCCTTTAACACCTCAATGTCCGCCCTAACCAAAGCCTGCAATGTCAGTTTTTGAGTTGAAAATCGCAACTCCGCGGTATTCAGATCAAGAGTCCACGTAGCCGCAACATTAAACAGTTCAGGGTGTAAAATACCCGCCATAATCTCCAAACCATCAACCAGCCTCGGTCCAGGCCTTCCAACTAACGACTCGTCAAGGGAGTAAACCTTACCGTTTTTTATTGCCGGGATCTCCTCCCAACCAGCTCCCCTCATCTTTATGGTCTCTAGGGTTTCATGGTAGCCAGGCATCCCCCGAATAGTTATTATGATGTCGGGTTTCGCTACGATAACCTCTTCTTCAACAGGGTTAACCCAGCTTGTTGAAGCATTGCCAAAGATGTTTATTCCTCCAGCAATTTCAATGAGGTGATGGGGCCAAGAACCCGGCCCAACAGTGTAGATTGGCGGATACCAAATTTCAAAATAAACTTTCGGCTTCTTGGTTACATTGCAAGTTAAATCCCTTACACGTTTTACTCTCTCCTTCAAGGTGTTGGTCAACGCCCCTGCTTCGACGCGTCTGCCTGTGGCGTTGCCAATCAACAATATGTCCCTAAAAACGTCGTCAAATGATGTTGGGCATGTCACTATAAGCGGAACTCCCAGCCTCTCAAGGTTCTCCACGTTCGGATCACCCGGACCGAAGAACGAATATATAATCACTAAGTCAGGATTCAAGGCGGCGATTTCGTCAGGATCTGGAGTGTAAATGTCTCTTATCCTTCGTTTGGAAATGACTTCAGGCGGATAGTCTGAGTATATATCGACACCGACGACTTTATCGCCCAAACCTAGAGCATAGACAATTTCGGTAACACCTGGCGATACGCAAACTATCCTTGTAGGGGCATTCGGGATGGTGACGGTCCTTCCTAAATCATCAATCACTGTTACTGGGAAACCGGCATTTACGGGAGCATTTCTAAATGCAAATAATCCGGCAAGAATGGTTAGAGCCGTCAAGATTCCCAATGCTTTCGTGGGTCTAGCATCTCTAAACAGTTTCAGCTTCATCATTTCCTTAGCCGCCTTTTGCATACCAAATAGGTCAAGCTCATGGTGATCAATGCTATAACCGTTACGGTGGCGATTACGAGCCATAATTCAATGGGAGTCTGCCACACCGGCGGTGGGCTTTCACCCATAAGAGCAAAAGTTGACGTATGGGTGACAAGTGCTTCGACACAATTCGCTTGGCTATTCATCCAACAATCCAAGGGAAGCCACTTCTCATGGTCATCGCTCCAATAGTAAATCCTCAAAGTTTTCTCATCGACTCCCAAATTAGCCACCTCGCTTTCACTGTAATGAATCCTTAGAACAAATGTTAACCCCTCAGGCGTGCTACATTCAATTTTGAGGTAGCCTCCAACAAGTTTAAGTCCACTTGGAGGAGAGGGGCCCTCGGAGGTGGCTGTTGCTATTAAGGTTCCGTTGCCGGATGCTTTGAAAACGGTTATATCTGCCTTAACAAGTTCCGTGATGCTCAGCGTCTGTGTGGATCTTCTTAAGATGGTGGTGTTTAAGACAAGCGTGTTTGATTCGCCGAATAACTCTGGATGCAGGAATCTGGCCACAGCCTCAAGACCTAAAACTATCCTAGGTCCCGGCCTCGTAATTAAGTTCTCGTCCAGCAAATACACCTTGCCCTTCTGTACCGCTTTTATACTGTCCCAACCCGGCCGCTGTCTCATGTCCTCTAATGTTGCAAAATGTATGTGTTGCGCACCATAGAGGCTTATTATAACCTCAGGATTTCTTTCTATAACCTCTTCATCAGTTGTCTTGACATAATCCGTTGGGGCATCACCGAAAATATTGATGCCTCCGGCAACCGTTATTATTTCATCACCCCAGGTGTTAGGACCAAAAGTCCATGGTGGAGGATACCAAAACTCCATGTAGACTCTTGGCTTATCCGTTAGATTGCCTGTTCTGTTCCTAATCTGGTTTATTGTGTTATTGAGCCTCGAAGCCAGCGCCTCAGCCTCTTCAATTTTTCCCGTGGCCTTCCCTATAAGGAGGATATCGTTTATTATGCCACTCAGACTTTTAGGTCTCGTAGCGATAACTTTGACACCCAAAGCTGCGATAGCGTCTACGCATGGGTCCCCCGGACCGACAAATGAATGCATGATTACTAGATCCGGATTTAGAGCGGCAACCTCCTCTGGATCGGGTTTATAGGCACTGCTTATCCGCTGTTTAGAAACAGCCTCATGTGGATAATCGGAATACGCGTCCACTCCAACGATTTTGTCGCCCAATCCAAGAGCATAGGCTATCTCCGTTGTAGAAGGGCTTATGCACACTATCCTCTGAGGAGGACTTTCGATGGTTACCGTTCTCCCTATATCGTCGGTTAAAGTTACCGGAAACAATGCAAAGACCCTGTTTGTAAGAGCTAACCCTAATACCTCGAGGGAAATGGCCAAAATTACAAGTGCAACTGTTGATGCCTTCGGCATGTTTATCACTTTTGGATGGATTATCCGACCAGCTATATAAAATTTACCAATTCGCTAAAGACATTCTATCCAAATCAGTGCTGAGCAAAGTGTCTGAAAGGTAAATGCTTTCGGCATGTGAGTTTTTATTGGTAATACGTATGTTTGGCTATTTACATAGATACATTTTGAGGATTCGCTACCTTTATTTATAAAGACCAACACTGGATAGGATGAAGAAGGGTAAGGGGAAAAACATAATGTCGAAGAAACCTCCATCCAAGGATGATGCGTTGGAAGCTCTAGATTTCATTATTAATGTTTTGAGGGAGCATGAGAAGGATTTAGACCGTTTAATAAGCGAGTTGGGAAAAATTACCGAGAGACTTGGAGAGGCTGGTGAGTTAAGCGGCAAAATAGAAAGCGTTGAAGACAGACTTACAAACCTTCAAAATGAGATATCCAATTTAATCTCTTATCTGTCAACTTCGCAGACCTCTGTGGAGGTACCGAAAGGATCTGCACCTACGCCACCAGCGCAGAAAGCCCACGTTGTTGCTGAGGCAAGGGGGCCCCCTGTTATTTTGCGATGTAAGCATTGGGAGGACTTTCAAACATTAGCCTGTCAAGCTCAGACGCTTTCGTTCCTTTATAAGGAGGCTGAGAAAGCTTTTCAGGTGGACGCTTTAAAGAATAATCAAATTATAACCTATAGCGGGGAGCTTCCGAAACCTACAGCCCTTTTGAAGAGTTGGCTTTCCAAGCAATTGAATGTTCCTGAAGATAGAATTCTTGAAGGCGTTTTAGCTGTGGGCTAGCTTAGCGTGTGTATTCGTGTTATTCAGTAATCCTTTTATACTTCATTAAATATTAAGTCTTACGACGCATGGGGGTTGAGGTTGAAGGCTGACCATAGGCGGCCAGTTTTCGGGTTTTCCGTTTTCGAAGCCTTCTCCTTTCTCCTCGATGACGGAAATGGCCGCTTGGTCGGCTGAAAAGCGATGAGAACCCCCAATCTTGTGGTGTGTTTTATGGAAGATTTTGGAAGAGGGTTAGAGAGGCTTTATGAGGAGTTTGCCAGGTTTGAGAGGGCCATGGAGGAGCTTCGTTTTTTAAAGCTTGTTGCGCAAGATCTTAGAAGTTTTAGGAAGATGTTGAGATTTAGGAAGTATGATTGATTAAGTAAAGGCTTTAAGTTTTCTTGCGGTTATTTTTGCGCGGAGACGTAGGAATGGGAAACCCTAGAGGGGAAATCTACCTATACAACACTTTAACGCGGAGAAAGGAGAAGTTCATCTCCATAGAACCAGGAAAAGTTAGGATGTACTGTTGTGGACCAACAGTTTACTGGTACGCTCACATTGGCAATTTTAGAACCTACATTTTTGAGGATGTGCTGCGGAGGGTTTTGGAGTTCAATGGTTTTGAGGTTGTGCATGTGATGAACATTACGGATGTTGGACACTTGACCTCGGATGCTGACACTGGCGAGGATAAAATGGAGGTTGGTGCTCAGAGGGAGCGTAAAACCGTTTGGGAGATAGCCGACTTCTACACCCGTAAGTTTTTTGAGGATGCGGAGAGGCTTAACATTCTCAAGCCTACTGTGGTTTGTAAGGCAACGGATCACATAGCAGACATGATTGATTATATCCGCAGGCTTGAGGAGAAAGGATACACGTACATTATTGATGATGGCGTCTACTTTGACACTTCGAGATTGAAGGATTATGGGAAGCTCACGGGGATGGACTTCGAAAGATTAAACGAAAGCCTGAAGGCTGGGGCAAGGGTTGAATTTAATCCCAACAAGAGAAACCTAACCGACTTCTGCTTGTGGCGTTTTTCTCCCAAGGACAGGAAACGGCAAATGGAGTGGGATTCCCCATGGGGTGTAGGCTTCCCGGGATGGCACATAGAATGCACTGTTATGGCAATGAAATATTTGGGTGAACACTTCGACATCCATTGTGGAGGCATAGACCACATACCAATCCATCACACAAACGAAATTGCACAGGCTGAAGCCTTAACTGGCAAGCCTTTGGCGAACTATTGGCTTCATGGAGCCTTCCTAGTGTTTGGCAAGTCGATGAAGATGGCGAAGTCTGCCGGGCAGATAATCACAGTTCAGACTCTAGTGGACAGGGGCTTTGACCCTTTAGCCTTCAGGTATTTGTGTCTAACTGCCCATTACCGATCCGAGCTTGTTTTCACTTGGGAAAGCCTACAGTCAGCTCAGAACGCCTTGTTCACGTTGAGGGAACATGTTAGAAGTTTTGCTGAAAATTTGGAGGAAAAAGCTGAAAGAAGCCCAAAGTTTGAGGAGTACTATGAAAGGTTTCTTGAAGCGGTGAATGACGATTTAAACATGCCAAAGGCGTTGGCTCTTACGTGGGCTTTGGTTAGGGAAGAGAAGGCTTTGACTAACCGTGAAAAGTATGACTTGCTCATGGAGTTCGACAAAATTTTTGCGTTGGATTTGGCGAGAAACGTGCAGCAAGAGGAGAGGCTGCCGCCAGAAGCTGAAGAGCTCATTCGGAGAAGGGAGGAAGCCAGAAAAGTCAAAGACTGGGCAACCGCTGACAAGATTAGAGAGCAACTTCGCGCTATGGGCATAATTGTTGAGGATACACCCCAGGGCGTGAGATGGCGAAGAGTGAAACGTTAGCCTTCTTTTTCTTTTCCATGCATGTTCCAGTTGGCGGTGGCATATTTTTCCTTGTAAAGTTTTTCAGCTAGCTCCCTTTCATAGGGTGTTAATTCTTCTGGTTTAAGAGGTGTTCCCAGAGTTTCATGAAAACCTTTAATGAGGGCTTCGTGCACCGTTTCTAAAGGAATTTCTTTGCCGAGTTCCGCTCTTATAGAGGTTATTTTGTTTTTGGCTATGCCTACGATTTCCATGCATGTTTTTGCCCATGGAACCTTCAGAAAGGTGAACATTTTCTCCAAGTTAACATCCACCAGCAGTGTGCCATGCTGCAGAACTACGCCGGATTTGTGGCACTGGGCGCTTCCCGAGATTTTTTTGCCATTTACCGTTAGGTTTGGACACACTTTTGGGTTGCCTTCGTTGAAGTCTGCTTTTAACCCTAAAATTTTGAGGGCTTGGACTATGCCGGCGTAGATTCTTGCGTAAACTTCAGTTATGTCCTTAGTGTTTAAGCTTGTCTTATCTGCGACTACGCTGTATGTGATTTCGCCTTCAGCATCGTGATAAACCGTGCCCCCGCCGGTTATGCGGCGGACAACGTCCACGCTATGTTTGAGGCAGTTTTCCAAGTAAACCTCGTTTCCTACATTTTGAAATTTTCCAATAGAAACCGCCGAAGGGTTCCAACGGTAAAAGCGCAAAGTGTTGGGCACAATTCCTTTTATTCTTGCGTTTAGGATGGCTTCGTCTATAGCCATATTCATGTAGGCGTTGTGGGTTTCAAATTTCAATAGTCTCCAGGCAGTCATTTGAAAACGCTCATTATACCCAATTTAAGGCTTTGGCTTAAATCTGTTCCTCCGTCTAACATGTGGGTTCCTCGCGTTTATTGGCGCTTGCAATAAAAGGTGTTTTGACAACGCTTTATTGGAATACCAACAGAATGCCGTGGTGGCGACTTATTCCTCAACTGTTGAGTCGCTGAGTATGCTTTGGTTTCAGAGTTCTCGTCGACCACGGTTTTGTCGGCGCTTCTAACAGCTTCGCTTCTAATTACAGCATGTGAAGTTTAATTGTGGGGCAGACAAAGAGAATTTAACATTTTTGGAGCTTTTCAAGCCAATAGGGGCTATCCCCTCTAGTTTTGGGGTTTAGGCTTCGTTCAGTTTAAATATTAGATGTGTGATTAACCGTAGCGAGAGGATAACTAGGGCTATGGGTTCAAAGTCTCCGAGAGGCGAATTCGCAGCTAGAAAGTTGATAGCGAAGCGGAAGAAGTTCCGTTGGAGTAGCATGTACTATAAACGACGCATGCTGGGTTTGGACGTTAAAGCGGATCCCCTTGAAGGCGCGCCCATGGCTAGGGGCATAGTTCTCGAAAAGGTTGGCGTTGAGAGTAAGCAGCCCAACAGCGCTATCCGAAAATGCGTTCGAGTCCAGCTTATCAAGAATGGTAAGGTTATTACGGCTTTTCTGCCCGGAGACGGCGCCCTAAACGTTGTTGATGAACACGACGAAGTTATTGTGGAAGGCATCGGCGGCTCCCGTGGAAGAAGCATGGGCGACATTCCGGGCGTAAGATGGAAGGTTATAATGGTTAATGGTGTTTCCCTCAAAGAACTTGTGCTGGGTAGGAAACAGAAGCCAATGCGGTGAAAGCCTTGAGCAAAGAACAAAAGAAAGAGGAAACTGAAAAAGAGATCAAACTTTTCGGAAAGTGGAGCTTCAAGGAGGTTGAAGTCAAAGATCCGGGGTTAAAGAGGTACATATGCCTCAAACCCGTTGTGATCCCCCATAGCATGGGACGCCATGAACACAAACGTTTCGGAAAAGCAGAAGTAAACATTGTTGAAAGGCTCATAAACAACCTTATGCGCCCCGGCAAAAATGCGGGTAAAAAGGCTAAAGCCATAAACATAGTTAAGCATGCATTTGAAATCATTCATCTGCGCACTGGAAGAAACCCCATAGAGGTTCTTGTCAGAGCCGTTGAAAACTCCGCGCCCTGCGAGGACACCACACGGATAGCTTATGGTGGAATAGTTTATCATATTTCCGTGGACATTTCTCCCCAGCGAAGAGTGGACCTTGCTCTGAGGCATATATGCGAGGGCGCCAGACAAGCAGCCATGCATAGCCCCCGCTCCATTGAAGAGTGTCTTGCTGAAGAGTTGATTCTAGCGGCTAACAACGACATGAAAAGCTACGCTGTTTCCAAGCGCCATGAACTTGAAAGGATTGCCATGGCTTCAAGATAGTCCCCTTACACCTTCTATTTTGTATGGATTTCAACAACGTCGCCGTCTTCCAGGACAAAGGTTGCTCCAACCTTTTGGGGACTGAAAATCAACCGTTTAGACCAAACCTTTGCATAGGCGAAGTTCTCGCTGAAGTCGCTGTGAATGTTTCTTGCTAGATCGTGAACGGTTGATCCTCTTCTTAAGACGAAGGGCTTGGGTGAGGGATTTCTTTCGCTAGGTTCCTTTGTGTAAACACGAATCAAGTCTAGAGCTTGGAAGAGGCAAGCTCCAATTTCCTCTAAGCCTTGACCAGTTTTACATGAAACGGCAATTATCGGAAGCTGTCCGCCGACATATTCCTCCAAGAGTTTTAGGTTTGCCTCAGCGCCTTCCACGTCAATTTTGTTTGCAACTATTATGGCTGGCTTGTAGGTTGTGCTTTCAAAAACGGCGTCCTCAACATCATCCAATGTGGCTTCTCCATAAATTTTCACAACAGCATCTGTGACCCTATAGCTTTTGAGAAGCTCCTCCACATCCTTGAAGGTGCAATCTAAAAGCCTTCCAAGAACTATTATGCGTAAACCGGCGCCCATAAACTTCCTTTCAATCTCAACCCGTGCCCTCGGCTTGCTAACCAGTATCCGAGTTTTCTCCAACTCCCCAAGGATTATGGAAAGTTGCTCCACGGGCTCCTGCGTCAAGTCCACCATCAAGATTAAGCCATCAGCGTTCCTAGCTAAGGCAAGAGTTTGAAGACCCCAAGCTTTCCCTTCAGCCGCCCCCTCCCTGAGGGCTGGGGCCTCAACCAACTGGAACTGAATATCCTCATAGTTAAGCATGCCCGGGACGGGCTCTCTGGTGGTGTAGGGCGCCGGCGAAACCTCAACCCTCGCGTTCGTTAAGGCTGAAAGTAGACTGCTTCTACCCACGTTTGTAAGGCCCAAAATAATAACTTGGGCGGCTCCTTCCTTTTCTATGAAAAACCTTGGCCCACCCTTGCCCGTTTTTCTTCTTTTTCCCTCTTCAATTTCTCTGCGCAGGACAGCCATCTGCTTCTTAACTTGGGCACAGAGCTTGGCTGTTCCTTTATGCTTTGGTACAAGGCTTAGAAACTCCTCCATGAGCCTAAGCTTCTCTAAGGGGTTTCTTGCTGCCGAAACCTCAGCCCACTTACGCTTTGCTTCAGCTGGCAGATTGGCTGGCATAAACCGTACTCGTCAAAACTATTCAAGACACATACATTAATATTCGTTTCGAAAAGCTAAAAACTGGATAGTCAATTCGAGTCTTCCAGCCGTAAATTTGACTTTTATGCAGCAAAAACTAAGAACTGAATGATTTAAAGTATGATAAACTTAAAATAATTGATTGAACAGTTGTGTAAACGAATCCACTAAAAATAGGGAATATTTAAGTTTGAAGTGAGGGAGAAAAATGAGCAGGCCGGAGAAACCTCATCTG
>Ga0105163_1000278_pt1 | contig 31394 bp, 30 predicted proteins | sample JNZ110809AmetaG_FD_81531 | JGI IMG/M metagenome (GOLD analysis project Ga0105163, IMG submission 81531) | Hot spring microbial communities from Jinze hot spring, China to study Microbial Dark Matter (Phase II) - JNZ 110809A | ecosystem: Environmental > Aquatic > Thermal springs > Hot (42-90C) >... | reverse complement strand
TTCATACCCCGGACGAAAAGAATGTCCCCAGCCTTTATTCTGAACCTAGAGGGTGGTTCCACGATAAGTCTGCTCCCCCTTCTGATCATGAACACATAGACGCCCATGACCTCCCAGAGTTTGAGTTTTTCAAGTGTTTTGTTTGCGAAGGCGGAATTTTCTTTGACGGAAATTCTTCCTATACTCTCCTGTGACTCTGCAAAAGCTTCCCTGAAGACTGGATGAATTTCTTCGAATCTGAGCGCCACGTCGGCGATGCTATCCGCAGCGTCCGAAATTCTCGCAATATATCTCAACAGCTCCAATATGCTGTTCAGCTTCTCGAGATTTCTCTCCTTCCTTGCAGCTTTCAGAACTTCATGTCTGATTTTATAGTCCAACTTGTCGAAATCAATTTCCATTTCTCTGACTTCTTGTGCAATCTCCCTGGATCCGAAGAGGATCGATGAATATGCCATGTCAACCATTATCGCGACCAAATCTCTCATTTTTGCTAGAGCTTTCCTTATCTCCTTCAATTCACTCTTACTTTCCCTACAGCAAAGCTTGAGACAGGCAAGTTGTCCGATAATTTTGAGGCTTTCTTCTGAGCCTTTACAGATAAGAACATCTCCACTTCTGAGTTCGGTTTCCTTTGTAGGCGGAATGATCCATTCGTCTCCTCTTTTCAGAGCTAGAGGCCAAGCGCCCCGCGTAGGCGGAAGCGAAAGCTCTCCTATTTTTCTGTTGACCACTGGAGAATCCTCTTTTATTTCGAGAACCGCAATTTTCTCGTCCGCCCCTTCAATTGCCTCAAAAACTACGGGATGAATTTCCATCCCTCTGAGAATGAAATCCGCTATGCTTTCGACGGCATTTGCGATTTCTTCTGCGGCTCCAGCAACTTGCAGAATTCCTGTTATGTGTTTTGCCTCATCCAGCTTTCTCGTTACAACAGCCGCCACTCCTCTTATCTGATACATCAGAAGGTTCATTTTTTCTTCCAGCTGGCTCAATTGCTTGGCTAGATCTCTATCTTCTAAAACTAAGGCTGCAAAAGCCAAGTCAACCATAAGATCGGAGAGGTCCTTCATCTCCACAAGCAGGTCCTTTACATTGGGAGGATAGCTTTCGTCCACTTTCCTTGACCCCCTATAAAGTAGATATCTGGGAACCGTTTAAAGTTGTTTGATTCAAAAATCCTGTTTAGAAAGTTTTATATACTCTCAAAGAACGAAAAACATATTAAATGAGATTCCCAGCTCGTTCTTGGGCCCGTAGCGCAGTCTGGCTAGCGCACCGGCCTTTTAAGCCGGGAGTCGCGGGTTCGAATCCCGCCGGGCCCGCTGGGGGAAGAGTGGAAAGATGGCAGAGATAGAAATAACAAAACACAGACTGGTGCCGAAACATGAAGTTCTCAGTCAGGAGGAGGCAAAAGAAGTGCTTGAGCGATATCGGGTAGAGCCCCATCAGCTCCCCCTACTCCTAAGTAGTGATCCGGTTGCTAAGGCGATAGGAGCAAAGCCAGGTGACATAGTGAAGATAACTAGAAAAAGTCCAACAGCCGGTGAAATAGTAATTTATAGATACGTTGTGGAGGGATAGCCGTTGCGCGACACTTGGCCTGTTGTAGAAGCATTCTTCAAGAACAAAGGTTTGGTTCGCCAGCACTTAGATTCATACAACGATTTTATCGAGAGGAGACTCCAGCAGATAATCGACGAAATCGGGAAGATAGATCTAGACATAGAAGGGGTTTATGTAAAACTCAAAAGAATCCGCTTGGGTACACCGAAAGCCTACGAAGCAAAGGAAGGACAGGTAGATCTATGGCCTAATGAAGCCAGACTGAGAGGCCTAACCTATTCTGCTCCGCTCTTTCTTGAGATGAGTCTTGTTGATCATGGTAAGGAAATGCCTCCAGAAGAAGTATACATCGGAGAATTCCCAGTGATGGTAAAATCAAAAGCCTGTAGACTTTACGGACTTTCTGATGAGGAGGTCGTCCAGCATGGCGAGGATCCGCTGGATCCTGGAGGATACTTTATCATAAATGGTTCAGAAAGAGTGATAGTGGCTCAGGAAGATCTGGTTTCTAACTATATTCTCGTTGAGAAAGATGAAAGAGTTGGGGCAGAGGTTGCAAAGGTCTTCTCCAGCCATGGGGGTTTTAGGGCTTTCGTCGTCGTTGAAAGGAAAAAAGATGGACTCCTCAGGGTTTCTTTCCCCTCAGTTCCGGGACAAATTCCTTTCGTTGTAATGATGCGTGCTCTTGGTCTCGAGAAGGATAGGGATATCGCAAGTTCGATCTCCGAGGACAGGGAAATTCTCGACGACTTTCATGAGAACCTGTTGGAGGAACCAGAAGTAAGAACAACGAAAGATGCCCTTGATTATATCGGAAAGAGAGTAGCAGTAGGACAACCCGAGAGTTACAGAAAGCAGCGTGCGGAGGAAATTCTAGATAAATACTTCCTACCACATCTTGGAACGTCAAAAGATGACAGGATCAAAAAAGCATACTATCTCGGAAGAATGGCAAAACTCGCGATAGAGCTCGCTCTCGGAAGGAGAGACCAGGATGATAAAGATCATTATGCAAACAAGAGGCTTAAGCTTGCCGGAGATCTTTTGGAGAATATCTTCAGGTTAGCGTTTAACAATCTGATCAAAGATATGAAATACCAACTTGAAAGAGCTTATTCCAGACAGAGAGGTTTACAACTTAAGAGCGCGGCTAGGGCAGATGTTTTGACGGAGCGGATTAGGCATGCCATATCAACCGGGACTTGGCCCGGTGGAAGAACCGGAATAAGTCAGCTTCTTGATAGAACAAATTACATAGCAGCAGTTTCTCACTTGAGGAGAATAGTTTCCCCACTGAGCCGCAGTCAACCACACTTCGAAGCCAGAGATCTTCACTCGACACATTGGGGGAGAATATGTCCAGTTGAAACTCCAGAGGGTCCGAACTGCGGCCTTGTCAAGAACCTAGCTCTGATGGCTGAAATTTCGATAGGAACTGACGAGCGCGAAATCGAGCGATGGCTTGAGAAGCTCGGTGTGAGAAAAATTGAAAAAATAAGTGAGAGAAAGGAGGAAACCGCCGTTTACATAAACGGAAGGCTGGTCGGAATATATGAAGATGGAAAAAGGTTGGCCGAAGAAATAAGACAGTTGAGACGAAGAGGACAGATAAGCGAGCAAGTTAATGTTGGCTATAAACCGGATACAAACGAGCTCAAGATAAACACAGATAGCGGAAGGATAAGAAGACCTCTGTTTGTCGTGGAGAATGGAAAACCGAGGATTACGGATGAGATAATAGAAAAGGTTGAAAGAGGTGAAATGAACTGGGATGAACTTGTCAAGCAAGGAATTGTGGAATATCTCGACGCCGATGAAGAGGAAAACGCATACATCGCAGTTTATGACTATGAAGTTACAGAGGAGCACACACACCTCGAGATACATCCGCTGACGATTTTGGGGATAGGAGGTGCTCTAGTTCCTTATGCGGAGCATAACCAGTCTCCCAGAAATACTTATGGCGCAAACATGGCGAAACAGGCTTTGGGCATACCATTTACGGATATCTACACCAGAGCAGACACAAGAGCCCACTTCTATCACTATCCGCAAGTCCCACTTGTTTACACGAAGATAATGGATATCGTAGGTTTTGACAAAAGACCTGCAGGTCAGAACTTGATTGTTGCAATAGCTACTTATGGCGGATATAACATGGAGGATGCGATAATATTTAACAAGGCGTCAATCGAGCGCGGCACTGGAAGATCTACCTTCTATCGGCTCTACGAAACAGAGGAAATAAGGTATCCGGGTGGCCAAGTAGACAAGATCGAAATCCCCTCTGAAGATGTCAGAGGAACCGCCGGCCTAGAGCATTATGCGAAATTAGAGGAGGACGGTTTGATTTTCCCAGAGGCGGAGGTTAAAGGCGAAGACGTTTTGATAGGTAAGACGAGTCCGCCAAGATTCTTAGAGGAAACCGGTGCGATAAGTGTCGGCGAGAAGCGCAGGGAGAGTTCTGTAAGAGTTAGGCCTCAAGAGGGCGGCTGGACAGATATGGTTATGCTTACCACCACGCCCGACGGAACGAAGTTTGTAAGAGTGAGAGTTCGCGATCAGAGAATTCCGGAAATAGGAGACAAGTTTGCCTCACGCCACGGTCAGAAAGGGGTTATAGGAGTGATATTGGATGCTAGGGATATGCCATTTACCGCTGACGGAATAATCCCAGACATCATCATAAATCCACATGCTATTCCCTCGAGAATGTCTGTCGGACAGTTGCTTGAGATGATCGCAGGGAAGGTGGGAGCGATGCTTGGGCGAAGAATTGACGGAACACCTTTCAGCAGTGTGCCCGAACAAGAACTCAGAAAACTCTTGGTAGATCTTGGCTTCAAATCGACGGGTAAAGAGGTTCTCTATAACGGAATCACCGGAGAAATGATACCGGTAGAAATATTCATTGGTGTTTGCTTCTATCAGAAACTTCACCACATGGTAGCTGATAAGATACACGCGAGAGCACATGGTCCGATTCAAGTTCTCACTCATCAGCCAACAGAGGGAAGAGCGAGAGAAGGTGGTCTCAGATTCGGAGAGATGGAGCGTGACTGTTTGATAGGACATGGGGCGGCCACCCTTCTTAAGGAAAGGCTGCTTGACGCTTCGGATAGATATGTTGCTCTCGTCTGCGCAAACTGCGGAAGTTTGGGGTATCAGAAAAAAGGCAGGAAGGTTTGTCCGTTATGTGGCGAAGATGTGGAAATGCATGAAATTGAAATATCCCATGCGTTTAAACTTCTGCTTGACGAGCTCAGGTCGATGGGTCTTTCACCACGCATAAGAACAAAGGAAAAGGTGTGAGAAGATGCCAGTCACGAAAATGATCGACAGGATAGAGTTTGGCTTGATGTCTCCAGAGGAGATAAGAAAGATTTCTAAGGTCAGGATAGTAACACCAGACACATATGACGAAGATGGATTTCCAATTGACGGGGGCCTAATGGATCTGAGGCTAGGTGTTGTAGAGCCAAGTTTGGAATGTAAAACTTGCGGTGGAAGACCGAAAGAGTGCCCAGGACACTTTGGACACATTGAGCTGGCGAGACCAGTCATCCACATCGGTTATGTTGAACACATCTATAACATTCTGAGAGCTATCTGTAGAAACAGAGAGTGTTCTCGCATTCTACTTTCTGAAGGTGAGATCGAAGAATATAGAACGAAAATTCTTGAAGAAAAGCGCAGAGGTGGAAGATGGTGGGAGATTTCCGACGCGGCAATGAAAAAAGCGATGGGTAGGACAGAGTGTCCGCATTGTAAAACAAAGCAAAGAGAGATAATTTTTGAAAAACCGTACTCGTTCCTCGAAGTTGTGGAAGAACCAAAGGGAAAGAAAGAAAGGAACATTCTTACACCAATAGAAATCCGAGACAGACTTGAAAAAATAAGGAACGAAGACCTCCTTCTGCTCGGAATGGATCCGGATGTTGTGCGGCCGGAATGGATGATTCTCACCGTGTTACCGGTTCCTCCAGTAACCGTTAGACCAACAATCACTTTAGAAAGCGGAGCTAGGTCGGAAGATGACTTAACGCATAAACTTGTCGACATCATCAGAATCAATCAGAGGCTTGCAGAAAATCTCGAATCCGGAGCGCCAAACTTGATCATCGACGATCTCTGGGATCTTCTCCAGTATCACGTTGCCACGTATCTTGACAACGCGGTTTCGGGTGTGCCACCGGCTAGGCACAGATCCGGAAGGGTCTTGAGAACGCTTGCGCAGAGGCTTAGAGGAAAGGAGGGGAGATTCAGAGGAAATCTTTCTGGCAAAAGAGTAGATTTCTCGGCCAGAACTGTTGTTTCGCCAGATCCAAACATAAGTATAAATGAAATAGGAGTTCCAATCGAAATCGCGAAGATACTTACAGTCCCCGTGAAAGTCACGGAACTAAATATTGAAGAAATGAGAGAACTTGTCAGAAGAGGTCCAGATGTACACCCTGGAGCGAATTACGTAATTACACCCAATGGTGTGAAATACACTCTAAAGGTTGCAGACCGTGAGATGTGGGCGAATAGCCTCGCACCCGGATACATCGTCGAAAGACATCTCAGGGATGGTGACATTGTGCTCTTCAACAGACAGCCGTCACTTCACAGGATGTCCATAATGGCCCACGTAGTGAAGGTTTTGCCTGGTAGAACTTTCAGACTTAACCTGAGCGTCTGTCCTCCCTATAACGCAGACTTTGACGGTGACGAGATGAATGTTCACGTGCCGCAGAGCGAGGAAGCGCAGGCTGAAGCTAGAATCCTCATGAAAGTTCAGGAGCACATACTTTCACCAAGATTTGGTGGTCCGATAATAGGTGGTATTCAAGAGCACATAACTGGAGCATACTTACTGACGAGAAAGGAAACGAAACTCACGAAAAAGCAGGCGCAGTGGTTGTTGGCTCAGGCCGGGATATTCAAAGAATTGCCCAAACCAGCCTACACGGAGAAAGGTGTCAAGTATTGGTCCGGGAAGCAAATCTTCAGCATGCTTTTGCCCCCAGATTTGAACCTTACCTATCGGGCCAAGATATGTAGGGGCTGCTCGAGATGTAAAGAAGATGAATGCGATATCGACGCTTATGTTGTCATAAGGAACGGAAAACTTGAAAAGGGAGTGATCGATGCGAAGAGTTTCAAAGCTCTTGAACGTTGTGTCTTGTTAGACAGGATTGCCAAAGAATACGGCGTAGAAGCCGCCAGAGAGTTCATTGACAGAGTTACGAGACTTTCGATTGCTGCGGCGATGATGTTTGGTTTTACTACAGGCTCGGATGATGAAGACATTCCGGAAAGAGCGAAGGAAGAAATAAAGGGAGTCCTAAAGCAGGCAAGGAAAGAGGTGGAGAAGCTTGTTGAGATTTATTTGAGAGGAGAGCTTGAACCTCTGCCGGGTAGATCCCTCAGGGAGACGCTGGAAATGGAAATAATGAGAGTTTTGGCTGAGGGAAGAGACGAGGCCGGCAGAATTGCGGAGAAACATCTCGGTATGACAAATTTCGCGGTTATCATGGCGAAAACGGGGGCGAGAGGGAGCATGCTTAACCTCACCCAGATGTCCGCCTGCGTTGGTCAACAGTCTGTTCGAGGAGAGAGGATAAGCCGTGGTTATAAAGGGAGGACACTTCCACACTTCAAGCCAGGAGATCTCCGCGCTGATGCAAGGGGCTTTGTGACGTCTAGTTACAAGAGCGGTTTGAAACCTGTGGAGTTTTTCTTCCATGCGATGGGTGGAAGAGAAGGTCTCGTTGACACGGCCGTAAGAACCGCTCAGAGTGGATATTTGCAGAGAAGATTGATAAACGCGTTGCAGGATCTTAGAGTTGAATACGATGGAACCGTAAGAGATGATAAGGCAAGAATCATTCAGTTTAGATATGGGGAGGACAGCGCAAACCCGGCTAAAGTTGATGCCGGAAAATGCGTGAATGTGGAGAGGATAATTGCCAAGGTCCTAGGTGATTGAGATGGCGGGAGTCACGAAGGAGGAGATCGAAGAGGAAGTTGCAAAGCTCCGAGGAGAAGTTCCGGAGTCAGTTATTAGAGACTTGGAGAAACTTTTGGCCAAGAAAATTGAGGAGAGAGCCATTTCAAGAGATCAGCTACGCAAGATCATCAACGCGGTGAAAGAGGCATACCTTGATGCACTCATCGAACCAGCCGAGGCCGTGGGAACGGTTGCAGCCCAATCTATAGGAGAACCAGGTACTCAGATGACTCTTAGAACATTTCACTATGCTGGTGTCGCGGAGCTTAACGTCACACTTGGACTTCCTAGGCTTATCGAGATTCTCGATGCGCGCAAGCAGATAGCGAATCCTTTGATGACAATATATCTGAGGCCTCCACACTCTGAAAGCAAGGAAAGAGCTACAAGATTCGCCCGCAAAATAGTGACAACAACGTTAGAGGACGTAGCAGATTTGGAGATAGACATCATGCATTATACAATTGTTGCCACGTTTGATAGAAAAAAGTTACAAGAGAAAGACCTTACACCCTCGGAAATCGGAAGAAAGATCGCAGAGATCCCCGGCAGTTATAAAATCGTGATTCCAAAAGGAGGCCACAAGATGATCGTGAGATATACTGGTGAAAGTATGAAGGAATTTAAACGTTTTGCCGACAGGATCGCAAGGGAAGTTTCTCTTATGGGTATTAAGGGAATAAAAAGGGCTGTAGTTCGCGAGGAGGGTGGCGAATATGTTGTATACACGGAGGGGTCGAATCTTGCGGAAATACTCAAGCTTCCGGAGGTTGATACAACTCGTACCGTTTCAAATGACATACATGAGATAATGGAGGTTCTTGGAATAGAGGCTGCTAGAAATGCAATAATCGAAGAGGCGATGAAAACTCTCCAGGAGCAAGGACTGGACGTCGACATAAGGCATATAATGTTGGTAGCAGACATGATGACCTACACCGGAACGATTCGACAGATAGGAAGGCACGGAATAAGCGGAGAGAAAGCTAGTGTTCTGGCGAGAGCGGCTTTCGAAATGACCACTCAGCATCTCTTTGAGGCCTGCATGCACGGAGAAAGTGATAAACTCTCAGGCATAATCGAAAATGTGATTGCCGGACAGCCGATTCCTCTGGGAACCGGCATGGTAGAATTGGTTAGAAAAATGTGATTTTCATGGACGTAGAAAAGGAATTGAGTAGAGCAATACTCACGGGCAAGGTTATACTTGGAACGGATAGGTCGCTTAAGGCGGTGAAAAGAGGTGATGCTAAGATAGTTTTGCTGGCTTCAAATTGCCCGGAAGAAATAGTGGAGGACTTCATGCACTATTCGAAGATCTCTGGTCTGAGGGTTGTTCGGCTGAAAAAAAATAGTAGAGAGCTGGGAATAATTTGTGGGGTTCCATTTACGGTCAGCGTAGTTTCGGTGATAGATCCAGGAGATTCAGCAATACTCTCAGCGGTGGATTCCGGATGATAAAGTTAACTTCTGAAGAGCTCAAGTATATGGGACTCTTCGAAAGAATAACGGGCGCGGCGGCGAAAGATTGTGTTATAGATGATGTTTCTCAAAGTCTCGTGACCTTTGTTGTCGATAGAGACAAAATTTCTGAGGCTATCGGGAAGAGAGGTAGTAAGATTAAATTGCTGGGCAAAATGCTCGGAAAAGATGTCGAAGTTGTAGCTTTTTCAGAGGATCAGGTAGAGATGGTAAAAAATGCCTTGGCCCCGGCCAAAGTTCAAGAAGTACAAATAGTAGAAAAAAATGGTAAAACAATCGCCATAGTTTACATAGATCTCGAGAATAGAAATAAGGCAGTAGGCAAAGGGGGCAGACGTATAAGAAACGCGAAAAAAATCGTTAGACGTCACTGCGGAATAGAAGACATTGTCATATCGCATGAGAAACTTCAAGGACTGGAAGAAGCGGCCACGAGATGATTTAAATTAAGAGTTGTATAATTTTCAGTTTGGTGTTGGCATGAAATCTCCAACTGGAGAATTCGCGGCTAGGAAGCTGGCGACAACTAGGCAGAGGTTTAGATGGAAGGATGCGGACTATAAGCGTAGAGTTTTGAAACTTAAGGAGAAGTACGATCCACTTGAAGGAGCGCCGCAAGCCAGGGGTATTGTCCTCGAGAAGGTCGGAATAGAGGCCAAACAGCCGAACTCGGCCATAAGAAAATGCGTGAGGGTACAGTTGATAAAAAATGGCAAACAGGTAACTGCCTTCGCCCCTGGCGACGGAGCGATAGGCTTCATAGATGAACACGATGAGGTAATCATCGAGGGGATAGGCGGGGCAAAAGGGAGATCTTATGGAGATCTACCAGGTGTTAGATATCGTGTCGTAATGGTAAACGGTGTTTCTCTTAAAGAGCTTATAAAAGGTAGGAAGGAAAAGCCGACAAGGTGATGTTTTGTCTTTCAAGTACTTTGGGAAGTGGGATGTTGAGAATGTGGTTATCAGGGATCCGGGTCTAAAGAGATACATAAATCTAGAACCGAGAATTGTGCTTCATACATCTGCGAGACATGCTAACAAACAATTTGGTAAGGCACAGGTTTCGATTGTTGAGAGGTTAATGAACAAGCTCATGCGATCTGGGCCAGGTGCTCGAAAATTAAAGGGAAAGGTCATCAGAGGCGGGAAAGCCACAGGCAAGAAGATGAATGCCTACAAAATAGTCAAGAGGGCTTTTGAGATAATTGAGCATAGAACTGGGAAAAATCCGATTCAAGTTCTCGTCGATGCGGTTCAGAATGCAGCTCCTAGAGAGGAAACGACAAGACTGACTTATGGAGGTATTACATATTACGTGGCTGTTGACTCAGCACCTCAGCGAAGACTGGACATTGCGCTTCGAAACATCGCGGCCGGTGCATATGCTGCCTCGTTTAATAACAAAAAGCCCATAGAGGAATGTCTGGCCGAGGAGATCATAAACGCTGCAAACAATGATGTTAAAAGTTTTGCCATAGCTCAAAAGGAAGAAATCGAAAGAATTGCAAAGGGAGCAAGATAGTTTTTCTGCTCCGATTTTTCCGCTAGCTTTTAAACGAAAAAATTTAAATACTCATCTCGGGATTGATAAGGAGGTGGACAAATGCCCAAGCCACACCTAAACATAGTTACAATCGGACATGTTGACCACGGAAAGTCTACCCTGATGGGAAGACTTCTTTATGAGACTGGAGCCGTTAAAGAAGAAGAAATAAAGAAGTTTGAAGCAATGGGGGATAAGGGTAAGACATTCAAGTTCGCTTGGGTAATGGATGCTCTTAAGGAAGAAAGGGAGCGCGGTTTAACAATAGATCTGGCGCACAGAAAATTTGAGACATCAAAGTATTATTTCACGATCATTGATGCTCCTGGACACCGGGACTTCGTCAAGAATATGATAACCGGTGCGAGTCAAGCGGATGCGGCAGTGCTTGTTGTTGCAGCTGATGATGGAATAATGCCGCAGACGAGAGAGCACGCAGCTCTTGCATTCACACTCGGAGTTGGTCAGATGATGGTGGTCATAAACAAAATGGATCTGGTTGATTATAAGCAAGAAGTATTCGAGAAATTGAAGAAAGAGGTTTCAGACCTTCTCAGGGCGGTTGGTTACAGAAATGTTGAGAAGTTCGATTTTGTACCAGCAGCGGCCTTTCACGGGGACAACGTGACAAAAAGAAGCGAAAAGATGAAGTGGTACAGCGGCCCCACTGTGCTCGAGGCACTGGATCATTTTGAGGTTCCTCCCAAGCCAATAGACAAGCCGCTGCGCATTCCAGTTCAGGATGTTTATTCGATCACAGGGGTTGGTACGGTACCGGTCGGAAGAGTAGAAACTGGAATTTTGAAAGTCGGAGATACTGTAGTTTTCGAGCCGGCCGGTGTGAAGGGTGAGGTGAAGTCTATTGAAATGCACCATGAGTCGATCCCACAAGCGGAGCCTGGAGATAACATCGGATTCAACGTTAGAGGTGTGGAAAAGAAAGCCTTGAAAAGAGGAGATGTGGCTGGTCATCCGGACAAGCCTCCGACCGTGGTCAGGGAATTCACTGCGAGAATAGCGGTTTTGCAACACCCGACGGCGATAGCGGCTGGCTATACTCCTGTCTTCCACGTTCACACTGCGCAGGTCGCTTGCAAGATCACACAAATCGTAAACAAACTCGATCCCAAGACCGGTGCTCCAATAGAGCAGAATCCTCAGTTCATAAAGAAGGGAGATATGGCCACGATCGTCGTTGCTCCAACAAAACCGATGGTTATCGAAAAAGCTTCTGAAATTCCTCAGCTCAGCAGATTTGCCATCAGAGACATGGGAATGACAATTGCTGCCGGTGTCTGCATAGACGTAGTTCCGGCCAAGTAAAAACTTTTTATTTTGTTTTTGCAGTTAAAGTAGGGGTTATCGTGCAAAAGGCCAGAATAAAGCTTAGCAGTACAGATGTGGCAAAGCTAACCGAAGTTTGCAACCAAATAGTTGAAATAGCGGAAAAGGTGGGCGTGGAATACTCCGGTCCAATTCCCCTTCCGACTAAGAAAATAAAGATAATCACGAGAAAATCACCCGATGGAGAAGGAACAGCCACGTTCGACAGATGGGAGATGAGAATTCATAGGAGATTGATAGACATCCAAGCCGATGAAAGAGCGTTGCGCCTTCTCATGCGTCTACAGATTCCCGATGAGGTTTCAATTGAGGTAAAGCTCTGATTTTGGTTTTTCACTGGCCAGTTATGTATTTCTCAAGTTCGTGGGGCTCTGGAACCGAGATGTTTAGTTTTTCAAAATAGTGGGAAATGTTAAGGATGTCTCTTCTCAGGTACTCGAGTGCCATCGAGCTTTGGATGTCTATCGCCATTGAAAAATCTATGAGATATGGCTCCGGTGTTATGAGTATGTTGTACTCGCTCAGATCGGCATGCACGAGACCAGCTTTCTGGTAAAGTAGTCTCATGTCTTCCAGAATGCTGTTGAAAGCCTCCTTTGGGTTTTCTGGTGTCATGTCTTTCATCCTAGGGTAGGGTATACCGTTTTCTCCTAGGAATTCCATAACCAAGATGTTTTTCTCATGGTCTACGGGTCTTGGAACATGAACGCCTGCTTCATACGCTCTCTGCAGATTTTTGAATTCTCTAGAGGTCCACGCGAAGATTATTCTTCTCCGTTCGTGCGGAACTCTTGAATATCTTGGATCAGCCAGGAGATACTTATGCATCGTTTTGAAATCAGATGTGGCAATTCTATAGATTTTTACGGCGAGAAAGTTTCCAGTGGAGTCGGAAGCGCAGAAAACGTTCGCCTCTTTGCCGGTCGAAACTGCACCGTAAACCATATCGAAGATTCCTCTATTAACCATCTTACATAGCGAAAGGAGAGTCGAATGGTCAAAAACGCCCGCCATTATTTTATAGATTTCTGAGTCTTTTTCAAGTCTCTCCGGTTTGTGTCTTCTTAGCGCGGCTAGAAAAGCGTCTTCTGACATCTAGGCACCGCTACTCCCATAAGCCCATCTTCTTTAACCATTCCACTTGAGTTTTCGTGTATCTAAAGACTATGTCGCCTCTCTCATCTCCCTGCACGGGCCAGGGCTTTACAACAACAACGTCTCCTTCCAAAATCCACATCCTCTTTCTCAGTCTCCCCGGTATCCGACAGTTTCTTATCTTACCATCCCTACATCTAACCCTAACTCTATCGTTTCCAAACATCTGGTCCACTATTCCAAGGACCTCGCCTTTTTCAGGTATATACAGTCGCTCTCCTTCCTCTTCTTTTGGCATTTTTTTCACCACGATACTTATCCCATAAAAATCTGTTTACGCCGTTTAACATCGCTTGAACGCTCGCCATTATTATATCTCCGCTTATTCCTCTGGCAGTAATAATCCTTTTACCGTCCGTCAGTTTCACGGTTACATCGACCACGGCATCTGTTCCACCCGAGATCGAATCCACGTGGTACTCCAGAAGACGGATATTCGATATCCCCTCGATGAGTTTCCTGATGGCATTCATAGCGGCATCGACTGGACCCACTCCTACTCCAGATTCGATCATTTCTTTGTCTCTGAATCTTACTTTGACGGAGGACGTCGGAGTGATTTTGTTTCCACTCACCACTGTCAGTTCTTCAAGTTTTATCGTCTCCTCGAATTCTTTACCCATCACGGAATCGATTATGGCTCGAAGCTCTGTGTCCGTTACTACTTTTCCTTGGTCGCCGAGCCACTTTACCTGTTTAAAAATTTCCGTGACTTGCTCTTTGTTCGGACGGAATCCCAGTTTTCTCAGCTCCATCTCGATGGCATGTCTTCCGATATGTTTTCCGAAAACGATTCTTCTCCTTTGTCCGATGTCTTCTGGCGCAAGAGGCTCATATGTCTTTGGGCTGCGAAGAACCCCATGCACGTGAATTCCAGCTTCGTGGGCAAATGCGTTCTCCCCGACAAGCGGTTTTGTTGGAGAAAGAGGTATTCCGGTCAAACTTTCGACAAGCTTGGAAACAGAATAAAGTTTCTTCATTTTTATTCGAAGCTTATACTTCTGGAGGTAAACAAGAGCTGAGACAACCTCCTCCAGCGCAGCGTTTCCTCCTCTTTCACCCAATCCGTTGATGGTTACGTGAACTTCGGTCGCGCCACCTTCAACCGCAGAAATCGTGTTCGCCGTGGCCATTCCAAAATCATTGTGACAGTGGGCAGCCAGAGGCACGTTTACAATTTTTGCGAACTTTGAATAGAACTCGCGCGCTCTTGCCGGTGTCAGAATACCCACTGTGTCGCAAAGACAAATTCTGTGAACTCGATGCTCTAGACCAAGCGCCACGAGTTCTCTCACGAAATTTTCATCAGCTCTTGTTGCATCTTCGAGTGAGAATTCGACTTTTAAACCATGCTTTATCGCGTAGTCCATGGCTTGTGCTGCCATTTTCTTTATTTCCTGTCTAGACTTTTCGAGCCGTAACTTTAGATGAATATCAGAGGCAGGAACTACCAGATGTATGCTGTCGACATCCGCAGCAATCGCAGCATCGATATCTTCTTTCATAGCTCTCGTAAATGTGCAGATTTCGGCGCTTAATCCCAGCTTTGATATCTCCTTGATGGCTTTTCTCTCGCCCTCAGAGGTTGCAACAGATCCCGCTTCGATGATATCGACTCCGAGATCGTCGAGAGCGCGAGCAATTTTTATTTTCTCCTCTGGGGTCAAAGCCACGCCTGGTGTCTGCTCCCCATCTCTCAGAGTTGTGTCGAGAATCAGCACTCTGCCGCTCATGCTCCCAATATATTAAAAATGGCGCGATATATTAAACAGAGGTTATGGTCATGGAAAGAGAGATCTTTATTAGCAGTCTTATGAGGGAAATGCGAAAAAATCTGAATCTCCCAAAGAGAGTTAGGATTTTTGATACTACTCTCAGGGATGGTGAGCAAACTCCAGGAGTCTCGCTCACTCCCGAGCAGAAGCTGATAATAGCGAGGCAACTTGATAAGCTCGGTGTTGATGTTATCGAAGCTGGAATGCCTGTTGTATCAGAGGGGGAGAAAAGGGCTGTGAAAATGATTGCAGGCAACGGTCTACAGGCGGAAATATGTGCCTTAGCGAGATGCACGAAGGAAGATATAGACGCTGCTCTCGATTGCGATGTCGATAGTGTACATGTTTTCATCGCGACTTCTGATATTCATCTTAAGCACAAGCTAAAACTCACGAGAGCTCAAGCGCTGGAGAAGGCGATAGAGCATGTCGAATATGCAAAAAAACACGGGGTGATTGTGGAGTTTTCTGCCGAGGATGCGACGAGGAGTGATTTAGAATATCTTAAGAAAGTTTATAAGGCAGTTGAAGAGGTCGGAGCGGATAGAATAAATGTTCCAGATACCGTGGGCGTGGCAACACCGCGTGTGATGTTCCACCTAATCCAAGAGATTACAAAAGCGGTAAAAATACCCGTAAGTGTTCACTGCCATAATGATCTGGGACTAGCCGTTGCGAATTCTTTGGCCGGCGTGGAGGCGGGAGCCGAACAGGTTCACGTGACAGTAAACGGACTCGGAGAAAGAGCTGGAAATGCTTCTCTCGAAGAAGTTGTCATTGCTATGAGGATGTTCTACGGAATAAAACCACGCATTAAAACGAAGCTGCTTGTGGAGACGTCCGAGCTTGTTGAGAGAATCACGGGAATGCAAGTTCCTCCAAACAAACCTGTTGTTGGCGAGAATGCTTTCGCTCACGAATCGGGCATACATGTTCATGGTGTGCTTCAGTTTCCTGGGACATATGAACCGCTCTCGCCCGAGCTTGTGGGGCACAGACGTAGGCTGGTTCTTGGAAAACACGCCGGTAGTCGCTCTGTCGCGGCCTGCTTGCGAGATCTGGGAATCAAAGTAACGAAACAGCAGTTGAGGGAAGTCACGAGAAAAGTCAAAGAGCTCGGAGATAAGGGGAAAAAAGTGACCTTGGCGGATTTGCGTGCGATAGCTGAAAGTGTGGTCGGTTCGCTTCCACCGGAGGAAAAGGTCGTGGAGTTGAAAGAGATAACTGTTACAACAGGAAACACGATAACTCCGACGGCTTCCGTTAGGTTGAGGATAAAGGATGAAGAAAAAATCGGTGCCTCAACCGGTGTAGGTCCAGTCGATGCCGCTATTGGAGCGATCAGAAAAGCGATTGGTGAAATATCCTCTCTCCGCTTAAAAGAATATCATCTAGATGCGATCACCGGTGGGAGTGATGCGTTGGCGGAGGTCACTGTCAAACTGGAAGACGAAAAAGGAAACGTTTATGTCGCCAAAGGGATCCGCGAAGATGTAGTGTTGGCCAGCGTAGACGCGATGATAAATGGAATTAACCTCTGGTTTAGGGAGAGAAGACCTTCCTGATATTGCACAAAATTGTGCAATAAAGTATTAAATAGTGCATTAAAGAAACTATTCTGATGCAAAAACAGGTCGAGAAACTGGAAAAAATTGCAAGGGAAATCGGAACACCCTGTATACTTCCGGTTTCAATAAAAATAAACGGATGTAAGGATCCAGCCGAGATTTATTTTAGAATAAGATCTCTCCATCATCCCTCATTTCTCTTTGAATCCTCCGGAGGTCCAATCAAGATATGGCGATATTCTGTGATAGGCTTTGATCCAATTTTTCATTTCTGCGCTGAGGGAAAAACTAGAAGAGCGATTTTGAAAGGTGAAACCTTCGGTCGGCCGGCCGGAGATGCGGATCCCTTGGAGATTCTAAAGAAAGTTGCAGGTGTTGATGAAGTCAAAACACCACATGTAACTCCACAATATCTTCTAGCATTTTTCGGCTGTGTCGGTTACGATTACGTGCGCGAGATGGTTCCGCTACCTGAAAACGCAGTCGATGATCTGGCCCACCCAATGTTGGAATTCATCCTTCCTTCCAAAATCATGATTTTCGATCATCTTCGTTCTAAAACGACTTTTGCATGCCTACTTCCGATTTCTGACGTTAGGGAAATTAGAAACAAGACAGATGAGGCCAGAAAAGCGATTTCTAGGATGGTTGCTATCCTCGGGAAAAAACCCAGAGAAGACAACACAGTGAAGCATGAGCGCTCAAACATTTCAAGACGGGACTTTGAGAGGAAGGTGGAAAGGGCTAAAGAATATATACGCGCCGGGGATGTTATTCAGGTTGTTCTTTCCAGAAGAATCGAGATTCGCCCAGCTCCGGATCCGGAGAACTTTTACTGGAAGCTGAGGTCTATCAATCCTTCGCCCTATATGTTTTTCTTAGATTTTCCGAAAAGAGTTTTGATAGGTTCAAGTCCAGAGCTTCTCGTGAAGGTAGATGACGGAAAAGTTGTGACGAGACCGATAGCCGGAACTAGGAGGAGAGGCGACGAAGGCACGGATGTGGAACTCGAGAGAGATCTGCTGAGCAGCGAAAAAGAAAGGGCGGAGCATGTTATGCTGGTAGATCTCGGCCGCAACGACTTGGGCAAGGTTTGCACGTTTGGATCGGTTATGGTTGAGGAATTTATGAAGGTTGAGAAATACAGTCATGTTCAACATCTTGTGAGCACGGTCAGCGGGCAGTTGCGTCCAGACAAAGATTCCTTCGATGCTTTAAGAGCAACATTTCCGGCAGGTACCGTTACCGGGGCACCAAAAGTCAGAGCAATGGAAATCATCGAAGAGCTAGAGCCGACTAGGAGAGGGCTCTATGCTGGCGCAGTAGGATGCTTCAGTTATCAAAGGGAGGCAGATTTCGCAATCACGATAAGGGCAATGGTGATTCAGAATGGCACAGGATATATACAGGTTGGAGCCGGAATAGTGGCTGACTCAGTCGCTTGGAAGGAATATTACGAAACGGAGAATAAAGCGAGAGCACTTCTGGCTGCTGCAGGGGTGAGGTCATGAGAATAGTGGTCATAGACAACATAGATTCCTTTGTCTACAATTTGGTTCATTATGTGGGGGAGCTTGGCGCAGAACCCGTGGTCTTCACAAAGGATGCAAATCTCATGGAAATCGAGCGTGCGAAACCCGAGGGCATAATAATCTCTCCAGGTCCCGGTAGACCGGAAAATGCTGGAGTTTCCGTCACCGTTGTCAAAAAGTTTGCTGGTCGCGTACCCATTCTTGGCGTCTGTCTTGGTCATCAGGTTATAGGCCACGTCTTTGGGGCAAAGATCGTGCAGGCGAAGCGCCTAATGCATGGAAAGACTTCCAAAATAAGATATAGACATTGCGAAATTTTCAAAGGTTTACCCAACCCGTTTGAAGCTACGCGATATCATTCACTTGCGATAGACGCTTCAACTCTGCCAGAGGAACTGGAACTCATAGCTTGGACGGATGACAGCGAAAAGGAAGTGATGGCTGTAAAACACATAGAATTTCCAGTTTTTGGTGTACAGTTTCATCCAGAGTCCATTCTGACGAAAGATGGCAAGAAGATTATCAAGAATTTTCTGGAGGTAGTCAGATGATTGTGGAAGAGGCGATCAAGAAACTCGTTCAAGGTCGGAATTTAACGTCCGAAGAGGCCGAGGGCGCAATGATGGAAATAATGTCTGGTGAGGTTTCACATACTAAAATCGCAGCTTTTCTGACCGCTTTAAGGATGAAAGGAGAAACAGTTGGTGAAATAGTTGCTTTTGCCAGAGTCATGAGAAATCTATGCGAGAAAGTTAGACCGAATGTTGACGGCAAACTTGTGGACACCTGCGGAACGGGTGGGGATAAACTCAAAACCTTTAACATAAGCACGGCAGCCATGTTTGTTGCGGCAGGTGCTGGTATACCGATTGCAAAGCATGGAAATCGGTCTGTGACGAGCAAGGCTGGCAGCGCGGATGTTCTGGAGGCTCTCGGTGTCAACATAATGCTTGGTCCCAGAGAAGTTGAGAGATGTATTGAAAGGGTAAGACTAGGTTTTATGTTTGCACCTCTCTTTCATAAAGCGATGAAAAATGTGATGCCGGTGAGAAAAGAACTTGGAATAAAGACGGTTTTCAACATCTTGGGTCCGCTTACGAACCCAGCCGATGTTCGAGCACAGGTTATCGGAGTCCCCGAGGCCGAACTTACAGAGAAAATAGCGATGGCCTTAAGAGAATTAGGTTGTGAAAAAGCGATGGTAGTTTACGGACTAGACGGTTTGGATGAAATATCCACCATTGGTAAAACAAAAATCTCTCTTCTTCAAGATGGTCTAATCACAACCCGCATAGTGGAGCCCGAAGAATTCGGTCTAAAGAGAACGAAGCCCGAATTTCTTTCTGGCGGAGATGCTGAAGAGAACGCAAAGATAATCGTTAGGGTTTTGATGGGAGAGGACAAGATTAGGGAAGATATAGTCGTGTTGAATGCGGCCGCGGCTATATTTGTCGGAAATCTCGCTGATGATATGATTTCAGCCGTTGAAATGGCTAGGAATTCGATTAAATCTGGAAAAGCTTTAGAAAAGCTTGAAATGTTCGTGGAGGAGACCGGCGGAGATTGTGAGAGGGTGAGGAGGCTAATAGATGGGATTTCTGGATAAAATAACGGAGGAAGTGATCGCCGAAGTAAAAGAGAAACTCGGCAAAAAGAAGAGTTTGATAAATGCGATAAAAACTGCTAAAGGTGTGCCGGTCATAGCCGAGATAAAGTGGGTTTCACCTTCTGTGGGGAAAATCAGGGAAAGAGAAAATGCACTGGATATAGCTAAAGCTATGATAAGAGGCGGGGCAATCGGGTTGTCGGTTTTAACGGAGAAAAAGTTTTTCATGGGAGATCCTTCTCTGATAACAGAGTTAAAGAAGGAGATAGACGCACCGATTCTTTACAAGAACTTCGTGGTTCATCCGTATCAGATATTTGAGGCATTTAGTTCTGGTGCAGATGCGGTTCTTCTCATAGTTCGGGTTCTAAAGGATCGTCTCCAGGAATTCATGAAGCTAGCCGATGAGCTTGGGATGGAGAGTTTAGTGGAAGTTTTTGACGAAAAGGACGTTGAGTTAGCACTCTCTGCCGGAGCGGATTTCATCGGAATAAACAACAGGGATTTGGATACTTTTCAGGTAGACCTCTCGAGAACGGAGAGACTGATCAACCTGATACCTGAAGAAGTCATCGTGGTAAGCGAGAGTGGAATCTCAACGAAGGAGGATGTGATCAAAGTCGTCACGGCTGGAGCGGACGCCATTTTGGTCGGAACGTCAATAATGAAATCTCCAAATCCGGAGGAGAAAGTCCGGGAACTTGTAGGTGCTTTCGAATGATCGTCAAAATATGTGGCTTGATGAGGGTTGAGGATGCCGTAAAGGCGAGCAGGTTGGGAGCAGATATGATTGGAACGGTTTTGATTGAAGGTTCGAGAAGAAAAATATCGACCGAAAAAGCTTCTGAAATTTTCAGTGCGGTTCGAGAAATTGGGAAAACAAAATGTGTAGTTCTTTGCAGACCTTTCAGTTTACGGGAAGTTTTAGAGCTAGATGAAAAGCTCAAGCCGGATTGCTTACAACTTCACCCTGCGACTCCGATCTCGTTGATCGAAGAAATAAAGAAAGAAATTTCCAGCGATCTCATTCTAATCGTCCCGATTCCATCCGAAGGAGCGAATTTTGAATCGGTTCTGTCCCGCATGTTGGAGATTCAGGACTTCGCAGACTTCTTGCTTTTGGATACATTCGGACCACAAGGGGGTGGAACTGGCAAACCGCACGACTGGGAAGTAAGCAGGAGATTGGTTGAGAGATCAAAGAAGCCAGTCCTGTTGGCAGGTGGGCTTTCTCCTGAGAATGTTCTTGAAGCAATCAAAGTTGTGAGACCAGCCGGTGTGGATGTTGCCAGCGGTGTCGAGGAAGAAGTTGGTGTCAAGGATGAGAAACTGATGAAGGAGTTTATAAGAAAAGCAAAAGGTGGGTTTCTATGAAAGGGAGGTTTGGAAGATTTGGAGGGCAGTATGTAAGTGAGATTTTGATGCACGCTTTGATAGAATTGGAAGAAGCATTTGAAAAGATTTATCCTTCGGAGGAATTTCAGCGAGAGTATCAAACTTTGTTGCGCGATTATGCTGGGCGTCCAACTCCGCTCTACCACGCAAAGGGTCTCAGCGAGTTGGTCGGTTGTAAAGTTTACCTCAAGCGTGAAGACTTGCTCTGCGGCGGTTCGCACAAGTTAAACAACTCTCTGGGCCAAGCTCTGCTTGCAAAAAAGATGGGAAAGAAGAGACTGATAACGGAAACGGCAGCCGGGCAACATGGACTTTCCGTTGCAATGGCTGGGAATGTGGTGGGGCTCTCTGTCGATATCTTCATGGGTGTCAAAGACATCGAACGACAAGAAAGTAATGTCAAGAGGATGAGATTGCTCGGAGCCCGCGTTATCCCGGTGACTACCGGTAGCGGGGTTCTGAAGGATGCGGTTTCTGACACGCTTCGTGAATGGGCAAGATGTTCGCGTGATACTCATTATCTGATGGGTTCGACTGTTGGACCGCATCCGTTCCCTGAGATCGTTGCGACTTTCCAGAGCGTGATCGGGGAGGAAATCAAAAGACAGATTCTAGAGAAAGAGGGTAGACTACCAGATGCCATAGTAGCTTGCGGAAGTGGGGGAAGCAATGCTATCGGCGCGTTTAGACCTTTCATCGAGGAGAAGGAAGTTCGTCTTTATTTTGTTGAGGGGGGAGGAGAAAGTTTGGACGCAGATAATAGTGCAGCAGCCTTTGTTCTCGGTAGACCCGGAGTTCTACACGGGGCATTTATGCAAATTCTGCAAGATGAATATGGTCAGATAAAACCGTCAAAGACTAGGGCAGCCGGTCTCAACTATCCCGGGCGTGGTCCGGAAATTTCATACCTCTGTGAAATAGGCAGGGTAAAACCTTGTTATGCATTCGATAACGAAGTCTTTGAAGCGGCGAAAACGGTGAGCAGAGTTGAGGGTCTGATTCCGGCGCTAGAGACTGCTCACGCTCTAGCATACGTTCTGAATCACAAGGAAGAATTTGAGAAAGATGACATTGTGGTTGTAAACTTCTCCGGCCGTGGGGACAAAGATCTGGAGGTGATTCTGAAGTATGTCGAGGCTTGAAGAAATTTTTGAAAAGCTCTCGAGAAAAAAAGAGGGGGCATTTATGCCGCACGTTTATGTCGGAGATCCGAGTTATGAATTTTCGCTCAGATTAATCGAAAAATTGAAGGAAGCTGGAGCCGACATCTTGGAGCTTGGCGTGCCTTTCTCCGATCCTATTGCAGATGGGCCGGCATTTATCGCAGCATGTGAGCGGGCCTTGAGGGCTGGGATGACGCCTCAGAAGTTTCTGCAGGCACTCAAAGAAATTCGATCTAGCGGAATAAAATCACCAATCGTGGTGACAGCGTATGCAAACACGATTTTTGCGAACAGAGGATTTATAGAGAAGCTGGCGGATTTAGGTGTTGACGGTCTTATCGTTCCCGATATGCCGTTTGAGGAATCTGGAGAGTTGCTTGCCAAGACTAATGAGTTTGAAATTGATTTAATTCTGCAGATTGCTCCGACTACGAGTGATGAAAGGTTAATTAAAATTCTTGAGAATGCCTCTGGATTTGTTTACGTCATAAATTTTGAGGGCGTGACTGGACCTCGAGAGGATATCCCGGAAAGCACGATAGAACTCGTAAAAAAGGTTAGGAAGCACTCAGAGATCCCGCTGGTGGCCGGTTTTGGTATATCCAAACCCGAACATGCGAGAAAGCTCATCGCCGGTGGTGCGGATGGAGTGGCAGTTGGAAGTATTTTTGCTGAGATCTATTCGGAGAATGAAGAAAATCAAGCTCTTCAGAAGGTTTTCGAGTTGGCGAAGTCTATCAAGGAAGCCTGTGTCAAAGGATATAAAGAGAGAATTACCAAATAAAATTTTGCTGAAAGGTGGTTGAAAATGAAAACCATCACTTTGAGAATCAAACCGCTCGATATCGAGACGGGTAAACCAATCGCAATCATGCATGAAGAGGATGCGGAAAAAATAGGGCACGTAGCCGGGAGTAGAATAAAAGTCTATTCGCAGAAAGGGACTTTTACGATAATTACGAACACAACTAGAAATCTTGTTGCCCCCGGAGAGTTAGGAACGTGTAAAGAGGCGACGTGCGAGATTGGTTTGGAGGCGGGAAGTGAGGTCAAGGTAACGCTTGCCCCGAGACCAGCTTCTGCCAACGCGATAAAGAAAAAGCTCGATGGCAAGGTTTTGACACAGCAAGAGATTGATAGTATAATCAGAGATATTGTTGCAGATAATCTGACGGCGACCGAACTTGCAGCATTTGTCACAGCAGTTTACACAAGGGGAATGACAGTGGATGAAATCGTCTTTATGGTAAGAAGCATGGTCGAGAGTGGAGAAAAACTGGAAATCGAGCGTCGGCCGATTCTCGATGTTCATAGCATTGGCGGCGTACCTGGAAACAAATATGCTCTTCTGACAGTTCCAATAGTATCCGCTGCAGGGCTTACTGTTCCGAAAACGAGCAGTAGGGCGATAACCAGCGCAGCCGGTACGGCCGATGTCATGGAAGTTTTAGCTCCAGTTTCCCTAGAGCTTGAGGAAATAAAGGCAATAGTCGAAAAAATCGGAGCAGTCTTAGTTTGGGGTGGAGCGCTCAGGTTGGCACCTGCCGACGACATAATCATCAGGGCGGAAAGAGTACTCGCGATCGATCCTACACCACAGCTGTTGGCTAGTGTAATGGCAAAAAAACTAGCAGTTGGAGCCGAGAAAATAGTGATAGACATCCCAACTGGTTCTGGTGCCAAAGTGGAAACGATAGAAGAGGCTCGCAGACTTGCTCATGATTTCATCGAATTGGCTCGTAGGCTTGGAGTTCAGCTTGAAGCCGCGATAACATATGGAGGGCAACCGATCGGTTATGCGGTCGGTCCAGCATTGGAGGCTAGAGAAGCACTTGAGACGTTGATGGGAATGAACGGTCCAGGGAGTCTCATAGAGAAAGCTACAGGACTTGCGGGTCTAATGTTGGAACTCGGTGGTGTTACGCCAATAGGATTTGGAAAACAGATGGCTCTTGAAATTCTAAAATCTGGTAAGGCTTACGAGCAGATGAAAAGGATAATCGAGGCGCAGGGAGGAGATCCAAACGTCAAAATTGATGATATACCGGTTGGAGACAAGGTTGAAGTTTTGCGGGCTCCGGTATCCGGTTATATAAAGCAAATAGACAACCACAGGATAAATGAGATAGCGAGGGCGGCTGGGGCTCCGGAGCACAAGGGTGCGGGGATAAAACTTCTGATGAAGGAAGGCAGGAAGGTTGAGAAAGGAGATCCAATTCTAGAAATTTATGCCGAACATGAAAGCAAACTGGACGAAGCGCTAGATCTTGCCAGAACCCATCCACCAGTAAGAATAGAGGGAATGTTGATAGAGAGAATCTCACATTCGCCAAGATGGGAATAGGTCATTTGAGCGGAAGCGTAAAATTTAAATTCAGTGATTTTAATTTTCTACAAATGAGGGTTGACCATGAGCGCGGTACTAGGAGGAAGACCGGTGTTGGTGCTGTCTGAAGGGACAACGAGGGTACTTGGAAGAGATGCACAGCGAATGAATATTCTGGCAGCCCGGGTTATTGCTGAAGCAGTGAGGACTACGCTGGGGCCGAAGGGGATGGATAAGATGCTTGTGGATACGCTAGGAGATATCGTTGTAACCAATGACGGTGTGACAATTTTAAAGGAGATGGAAGTCGAGCATCCAGCTGCGAAGATGATGGTTGAGGTAGCTAAAACACAGGATGATCTGGTTGGAGACGGTACGACTACTGCTGTTGTGATTGCTGGGGAGCTCCTGAAGGAAGCTGAAAAACTTCTCGATCAGGCTATTCACCCGACGATAATTGCCACAGGTTTCAGAATGGCAGCGGAGAAAGCGCAGGAAGTTTTGAACACTATCGCCGTGCCCGTGAGCATAGAAGATGAGAAGATGTTGAAGAGAATTGCCACGACCGCGATGACTGGGAAGAAGGCGGAGAGTGGAAGAGAAGTCCTTGCCGATCTTGTTGTTAAAGCCGTGAGACAAATTGCCGATAAAACAGACGGTGGTTATAAGGTTGATATAGATTACATTGGGGTGGAAAAGAAAGCCGGTGGAAGTATATCAGATTCTGAGCTTGTTCACGGAGTTATTCTTGATAAGGAAAGGGTACATCCGGGAATGCCGAAGAGAGTTAAAAACGCAAAGATCGCGCTCATCGATGCTCCACTCGAGATAAAAAAGACAGAAACAGATGCGGAAATTAGGATAACCACTCCGGAGCAACTCAGGGCGTTCATAGAGGAAGAAGAGATGATTTTGAAGCAAATGGTTGACAAAATAATCTCGGTTGGGGCGAATGTTGTGATATGCCAGAAGGGAATAGATGATATTGCGCAGCATTATCTAGCAAAGGCAGGGATATACGCAGTGAGGAGAGCGAAGAAATCCGACATGGAGAAGCTGGCGAGAGCAACTGGCGGCAGGATAGTCACGAACATTGATGATCTCACACCCGAGGATCTCGGTTCGGCAGGTCTAGTTGAAGAAGTTAAAATCGGGGAGGATAAGATGACCTTCGTAAGGGATTGTAAGAACCCGAGAGCGATGGGAATTTTGATTAGAGGAGGAAGCGAGCATGTTGTAGATGAAGTTGAGAGGGCTGTACATGATGCTATTTGTGTGGTTGCCGCAGCCATTGAGGATGGAAAAATTGTCTACGGAGGTGGAGCGCCGGAGATGGAGGTTGCTAAGCATCTGAGAGATTACTCTCAGAAGGTTGGAGGAAAGGAGGCTCTTGCGATCGGCGCATTTGCCGACGCTCTGGAGATAATTCCCAAGACTCTGGCTGAGAATGCGGGTCTTGATGCAATTGACATAATTGTAGAGCTCAGAGCGAAGCACGAGAAGCCGGAAGGCATATGGACCGGTGTTGATGTTTACGGAGGAAAGGTGGCGGACATGAAGGAACTTGGGGTAGTCGAACCCCTTAGAACGAAGATTCAGGCGATAAAGTCGGCTGCTGAAGCCGCTACAATGATTTTGCGGATAGACGATGTTATCGCCGCAGCGAAGAAAGAAATCTCGCCGCCTAAGGGTGAGGGTGAAGAAGAAACAGAAACAACGAGCGAGGAGGACTGAAATTAATTGAATTTAGTCCCCCGTTATGTTTTCTTCACCCGTGGAGTTGGGCATGATCCTGAGATGCTCAGGTCATTTGAAAATGCTCTTGAGAATGCGGGAATAGCGAGGTTCAATTTAGTTCCGGTTTCAAGTATAGTTCCACCAGGTTGTAAGGTTATTTCAAAGGAGAAAGGTTTGAGCATGTTACAGGATGGACAAATTGTTTTTGTTATTCTTTCCAAGTGTAGTAGCAACGAGAGGAGAAGACTTCTTTCTGCGAGCATTGGTTGTGCTTTGCCCGCAGATAGAAATATGTACGGCTACATAAGTGAGCACCATGCTTATGGACAAACTGCGGAAGAAGCAGGCGAGTATGCGGAAAATCTTGCCGCTTCGATGCTTGCCAGCACTCTTGGTCTGCCGTTCGACGCCGATAAAAGTTGGGACGAACGCAAACAGATATGGAAGATTTCCGGAAAGATAGTTAGAACTACCAATATCACGCAGACAGCATTTGTTAAAGAGGGAATGTGGACGACCGTGGTTGCAGCCGCGGTTTTCGTTCTATAGGGTCTCAACTGCTTGATTGGCGCAAGATTTATAGACTTTTCATCACGAGTAGCAAAGAGGGGAATGGGAGAAGGAAAAGGTTATGGAAAGGTAATACTTTTTAACGAGCATTTTGTAGTTTACGGCATACCCTGTATCGTTTCATCAATCGACAGATATACGACATGTAGGGTAGAAAGAACCCATGGCTCCGGCTGGATTGTTGAGGATCTCAGACCTTCCACGCCAGGTTATAAAGAGGATAAGCTCGAGCAGCAGAAGGACTCGATAAACAGGATTCTTGCAGCGATGAACATCGAGCCGAGAGATTTTTGTCTGAAAATAACATTTGGTGGGAATCTGGTTGCGGCGAGCGGGATAGGAGCCAGTGCGGCCTCATGTGTAGCACTCGCTCGGGCGCTATCCGACGAGTTCAATCTGAATCTCAATGATGATCGGATAAACGAGATAGCTTACGAAGGTGAAAAGGCATATCATGGATCACCCTCCGGCGTCGACAACGCCGCAGCAACATATGGTGGGGTTCTCTGGTTCATAAGGGGAAATCCACCGACGATTGAACGATTAAGACTTGCTGGAAGTGTGGAAATTTTGATGGCAGACACCGGAATTGTGGCGGACACTTCAAAGGTTGTGGCAAGTGTCAGGGAAAGGATGAACAGGGAGAAAGAGAAGTTCGATAAAATCTTTGCTCAAGCAAGAGAACTCGCATATGAGGCAAGGGAAGCTTTGCTCTCGATGGATCTGAAGAAAGTTGGAGAACTGATGATTGAGAATCATAGGCTTCTGCAGGAAATTGGGGTTTCCAGCCGGGATCTCGACAGACTCGTCGAAATCGCGTTGGACGCGGGGGCTCTTGGAGCGAAGATGACCGGCGGAGGATGGGGGGGAAATATAGTTGCCCTCGTGCCTGGTGAAGATTTACAGGAAAAGGTTGCTCAGGCGATCGAGAAAGAAGGTTACAAAGTTCTCAAAACGAAGATATGGTGAGAGTTATGAATTTTCGCGAGTTTTTGAAGATTCTCGATGAGAGGGGCCTTCTCGTAAAAATAAAGAAACCTGTCGATGTGCGGTTGGAGACTTCCACGTTGATGAAAATGCTGGATGGGCGCCCGCTTCTCTTCGAAAATGTGAAAGGTTATGAGATGAGAATCGCAGCGAACGTTTTCTCAACCAGAGAGCTTGTGGCGGTAGGTCTTGGTGTGAAGAGAGAAGATCTGATTACGGTTGTTAGTCGCGCGATTGATAATCCGCGACCGGTTACATCGGAGCCCTTCAAAGGTTATGAAGAAATTCCAGCGGATCTCTCAAAAATTCCGATTCTTTTTCATTATCCGTTTGATGGTGGACCATACATAAGTGCTGGCATAGTTGTGGCCAGACATCCGGAACTCGGCGTCAACATGTCATACCACAGGATGATGGTTATTGACAAGGACAAAGTTGTGATGAGAATTCTTCCTAGAGACTTCAACGAGTTTCTGAAGAGGGGAGTTAAGGAATTTGTGATATGCATTGGAAACCAACCGGCGGTTGCTCTCGCAGCAGCGATTTCTGTAGAGCTCGGGAAGAGCGAGTTGGACATAGCAAATGCTCTGGCACCCGTCAGAGTTTTCGAGCTGAATGGCCATCTTGTGCCCGAGGCCGAGATTGTGATGATCGCGGAGATGACGGAGGAAGAGCATGACGAGGGACCTTTCCTAGATCTCACGGAAACTCCAGACATTGTAAGAAAGCAGAGAGTTGCGCGCATAAAGAAAATCTTTCTGAAAAAAGGAGAGAGCGTTTATCACGCCCTACTTCCAGGAGGTCTTGAGCACAAGGTGTTGATGGGAATGCCAAGGGAACCGACGATATTTAGAGAGGTTAACAAAGTCTGTGAGTGCAAGGATGTTCTGATAACCCCTGGCGGATGTTCTTGGCTTCATGCTGTCGTAAGCATAAAGAAGAAAGCACCAGATGACGGGAAGAAGGCGATCGAAGCAGCCTTTCGTGGCCATAAATCTCTGAAACATGTTTGGGTCGTGGATGATGATATCGATATCCACGATCCGCATCAGGTTGAATGGGCGATGGCAACACGTTTTCAGGGCGACAGGGATATCGTGATGAAAAAGGAAAAGGGGTCTTCGCTGGACCCATCGGCTGATCCGCATACGTATATGACAACGAAGGTTGGATTTGACCTGACGATTCCTTGGGATAAGGATCCCAAAAGTTTCCAAAAGCCACCACTACCGATCAAACTAGATCCGAAAGATTATCTATGAATTTAGCCCTTCCAGAGGCCGATGGCGAGGCCGATTATGAAAGATATCGAAGTGTAGGGGAGGAGATTCTTCAACGTTTCGGTCTGACTAGAAATTTTTGGTAGATATTCCGTGGCTTTTTCGTAAAGACTTTCTACGGAAAGTGAGATGTAGCCGGTGAAAGCAAGAATAGCGATCAGTGCGATGACGAGAAGCAGAACGCTGATTGTACGTTTTATTATCGCGCCGATGAGAAGTCCGATAACAAAAGGTATCACGACGGGAATTAACCAAGCGATTTCTGGGGGAACCGACATCGTAATGAATCATTTTTTCGTGTTTTTATATTTTCCGTGTGCGAAGGTTAGGTGTCTCCGTTTCGACGAATTTTTTTAGGTAATTGGAGGATATTGTTTTGAATGTATTTAACGAAGGAACAGGAGCGCATTCTTGAGGGCGAAGAGGGCGAAATTCCGCGGAGAATGATGAGACTTCTGGTTAGGTTAGGTGAGGTTTATGGTGCGGACAGGCTGATTCCAATCACCTCCGTTCAGATCGCTGGAGTCTCTTACAAATCGATAGGAGATCCGGGTCTCGAGTTTTTGGAGAGCATAGCTGGAACCGGCGTCAAGGTGAGAGTTCCATCCACTCTGAATCCGCCAGGAATGGATCTCTTAGACTGGAGAGAGCTCGGATTTCCTGAAGACTTTGCCGAAAAACAGCTCAGGATAATCGAAGCCTTCAGGCGAATGGGGGTGATGATGACGGCGACCTGCACGCCGTATTTAGTTGGCAACCTGCCAAGGTTTGGAGAACATATCGCCTGGTCGGAGTCTTCAGCCGTTTCATTTGCAAACTCGGTTCTTGGTGCTAGAACTAATAGAGAAGGTGGACCTTCGGCTCTTGCGGCTGCGATATGTGGTGTTACTCCAAACTACGGTTTACATTTGGATGAGAATCGGCATCCGACATTGGCTGTTGATGTGAAGGTAAATCTCGAAGACATAGCGGATTTTGGGGCGCTTGGATACTATGTCGGTAAAATCGTGAAGGATGGAATTCCCTACTTTCGCGGCATCCGGCAAGCAAATGTTGATGAGTTGAAAGCTCTTGGGGCAGCCATGGCGGCATCCGGCGCGGTTGCGCTCTATCATATAGAGGGAATAACTCCAGAAGCCGATCGTGTGAAGAAGGATGGTCTAGAAAAAATAGAAGTTGGAGAACAGGAACTCCGGAAGGCCTATGAGGCTTTAAATAGCGGAGATTCGCCAGATATCGTCATTCTAGGATGCCCGCATGCCTCTCTGATGGAAATAGCGAGAGTTGCGGAGATGTTAAAAGGCAGGAAGCTTCGAAAATCTCTCTGGATATGCACGTCCAGAGCCACAAAGGACATGGCAACGAGAATGGGTTATACGGAGATCATCGAAAGGGCTGGAGGAAAGGTAGTTGCTGATACTTGTGCGGTTGTTGCCCCCATCGAGCGTATGGGATTCCAGACGACGGCTGTGAATTCTGGCAAGGCGGCAAACTATCTGCCAGGCTTCTGCAAACAAAAAGTTATCTTCAGAAAAACCGACGAGCTTGTTGAGATGATTTCAGGGTGATAATGTCATGATACTACGTGGAAGATGTGTGAATCCTGGAAAAGCAGAAGGCGAAGCTCTTGTTTCTCGCGAGCCGCTCAGCTTTTACGGAGGAGTTGATCCGAAGACAGGGATAGTTATAGAAAAGGGGCACGAGCTGGAAGGAAAATGTGTGAAGGGAAAAATTCTCGTTTTTCCGAACGGGAAGGGCTCTACAGTCGGATCTTATGTGATATACGCATTGAAGTCAAATGGCGTTGCTCCCGTCGCCATTCTGAATAAGGAAACGGAAACGATCGTTGCTACTGGAGTTATACTAGCGGACATCCCCTGCGTAGACAGGATAGATGTGAGTATGATAAAAACCGGGGACAAAGTCGTTGTAGACGCGGACAAAGGTCTCGTCATGGTTGGTGAGGAACATGGCGGTGAGAAGACCTGAGGATGTTCTGAAGGGGAGGAAGCATCTTTTGGAGGAGGCAGCTAAAGATCTTGGGGCTGATCAGCTCGAGAGGGTTCGCCAGCTTCTCGAGAGATGGGATGAGAAGGCAAGGCTTGAGCTCTTTGTCATGCTCGGTGAGGAAAGGGCTAAAAAACTTTTGAGGGATTTGGGAATTCTATAAGTTTTTTGTTAGAAAAGGTTTAAAAATATTCATAAAAAAGTTTTATGGTACAAATGGGTGAAAACGATAGTAATAGGCTGAGCACCTTTCTTGGTGCATTGCTTTTAATATCGCTTCTCGCTTTCTCTCTTTCGTTTGTGTTTCTGTTTTCTGCGCGAACGGTTTCCGCATCGCCGGAATCTCACGCTCTGATATAC
>Ga0105163_1000276_pt1 | contig 31443 bp, 34 predicted proteins | sample JNZ110809AmetaG_FD_81531 | JGI IMG/M metagenome (GOLD analysis project Ga0105163, IMG submission 81531) | Hot spring microbial communities from Jinze hot spring, China to study Microbial Dark Matter (Phase II) - JNZ 110809A | ecosystem: Environmental > Aquatic > Thermal springs > Hot (42-90C) >... | reverse complement strand
GGGTAAGGGCAGCCTATGCATTTGTCGAAAACTAGGTCTTTAAAAGGTAAGGTCAGCTTTTTGTTTTTCGTTTGGACTACCACTTCATCTCCGTCAAAGGAGACCGCCGCTACCTCTTCCCCTTTTAACTCTTTTGAGAGCTTCTTTACGTCTACACAACCCTTACAGGGAAGGCCGAACACCACGACCTCCTCTCGTTTGATCAACCCTTCGTTTATTAGCTGTACGATACTTCTAGAATCGCACCCTTTCGCGAATATGCCTATGCGTCTGCCTTTTAGTTCGTATAGGTACCCTGCAAGGTTTATGCTACAGAAGGGGTTCCACGTGAGCCTGTCGACCTCTTTATCACTACAAAGGACAAGGGGGGTGACATGCAGGGCATCTGGTCCCTCTGTCCAGCCGAGCAATAACTCGACCTCCTTGAGGTGTTTTTTTGCCATTTCCCTTACGGCCTCAACCATGGTCGAATCCCTTAAAGGGTTCAAGGTTTCTTACCCTTTGGGTGAAAAGGGTGGCCACCTTTTGCCACCTCTGAGCCTCAGAGGAGGATACCCAGGTGTATTCAAACCTTTCTGGTGCTATACCCATAAAGGGTAAAAACCTCTTGAGGAATTCGAGCCTCCGGCGGGCGTAGAAGTTCCCTTCTGCATAGTGACAGTCCCCAGGGTGACACCCTGAAACAAGTACCCCATCCACCCCTTCCGAAAAGGCCTTAACGACGAAAAGGGGGTTTACCCGACCTGAACAAGGTACCCTTATCACCCTGATGTCCGGTGGGTATTGGAGCCTAGCTACCCCTGCGGCATCGGCTCCACCGTAAGAACACCAATTACACAAAAAGGCCACTATGCGGCGATGTTTTTCCATTGTGAAACAAACCCCCTTAGTTCTGCCATGATCTGGTTGTCGGTAAATCCCCTGAGCTGTACCGCCCCTGTTGGGCAAGTAGCGGTACAGAGCCCACAACCGTGGCACACCGTTTCCACCACCTGGGCCACTAACCTTTTACCCATTTCCTTTTCCTGGATGGCTCCATACGGGCAGACATCGCGGCATTTAAAACAACCCAGACAGGACAAATCCCTTACCTCGGCTACCTGTGGATCCGATTCGAGTTGCTCTTTAGAGAACAAGGCTATGACTTTAGCTGCAGCTGCACTCCCCTGTGCTACTGAGGTAGGGATATCCTTTGGGCCTTGACAACAACCAGCTACATATATTCCCTTGTTCATGGTCTCTACAGGTGCAAGTTTAGGGTGTAATTCAGAAAAGAAGCCATTGGGATCCCTCGAAAGACCCAACATCTGCGCCACCTTATCACCTTCTCTAGGGGCGATTACCCCTGTGGCCAAGACCACAAGGTCTGCGTGGAACTCGAGGGGCCTTCCGGCAAGCGTGTCAACCGCCTTGATTAGGAGCCTGCCGTCCTCCTCAAAGATCCTGCCTACTCTCCCCCTTATATAGAGCACGCCGAACTCCTCTTGGGCCCTCCTTATAAACTCCTCATACCCTTTTGAGGGCGCCCTTATGTCCATGTAAAAGACGACAGCCTGTGCTTCAGGTATGTGTTCCTTAAGGAGGATGGAGTGTTTGGCGGTATACATACAACATATGCCAGAGCAATAAGGAACGCCCTTTTCTGCATCCCTTGAACCTACGCATTGAACAAAAACCACGGTCTTCGGTTCTGTGAAATCTGAAGGCCTGACGATGTGTCCCTTAGTTGGTCCAGAGGGGTCTAGCATCCTTTCGAAGTGTAAACCTGTTATGACGTCCTTTATCCGTCCAGCCCCATATTCCCCATAGAGGCTGTGATCGAAGACCTCAAAGCCTATCGCCACAACGATCGCCCCAAACCTTTCCTCTATCACTTCTTCCCGTTGGTGAAAGTCCACAGCACCACTTGGACATACCTTTTCACAAACGGAGCAGATCCCCTTGGTGAAGTGGCCGCAATGCCTTTTGTCTATAACCGGTACATTTGGCAGTGCCTGACCGAAGGCCTTATATACCGCTTTTCTACGACCAAGGCCTAAGTTCCACTCGTCCGGGGCAAAGGTCAGGCAACGTTCTATGCATATGCCACATCCTGTGCATTTGTTTTCGTTTATAAAGCGGGGTTTCTTGCGCAAACGCACAGTGAAGTTCCCTACATAACCCTTTACTTCTTCAAGTTCCGTATAAGAGAGGATCCTTATATTTGGGTTTTGGGATGCTTCCAGCATCTTCGGCGTGAGTATTCAGGCTGAACAGTCTAGGGTAGGGAAGGTCTTTTCTAATTGGGCCATCTTGCCGCCTATGAAAGGCTCCCTTTCAACCAAAGTGACGTGATACCCAGCTGAGGCTATGTCCAAAGCAGCCTGTATCCCCGTAATGCCTCCTCCTAGGACCAAGGCCCTCTTTTCCACAGGCACCCTTACAGGTTCAAGGGGTTTTAAATAATAGGCCTTCTCTACAGCGGCCTTTATCTGAGCTATGGCCTTTTCGGTGGCCTTTTCGGGCTCAAGCTGATGTACCCAACTCGAATGTTCCCTGATGTTGGCCATTACCAAAAGGTAGGGGTTAAGGCCTCCCTCCTGAAGGCACCTCCTGAATGTAGGTTCGTGCATCCTAGGGGAACAAGCGGCTACGACCACCCGATCCAACCCTCGCTCTTTTATCGCCTTCTGTATGAGCTTCTGCCCGGGTTCGGAACACATGTATTGATAGGTAAGGGCCAGATCCACTTCTGGTTCCTTCGATATTTCTTTGGCTACCTTCTCTACGTCGATGGTTCCAGCTATGTTGACCCCACAATGGCATATGAATACCCCAATGTGCGCCATCTATATCACCCCCTTTCTTTCCAGAAGGGGCCTTGGGTCTATTAACAACCTATCCAAAGCAAGGTCCTTTGCCCCTATGCCAAGGGCAAGCCCTACAAGTTGGCTTAAATAGAGGATAGGCATATCGCCCTTCTGCCTCGATTCCAGGTTTATATGGCAAAGGGGGCAGGTCACAGTTATTAGGTCGGCCCCGGCCTTTTTCGCGTTCTGTACGATCCGGTCAACTAGTCTTTTGGCCTTAGAGCTATCCGTTATGCCTGCGGATGCCCCACAGCATTCCGTCCGGAAGGCCCAATCTACGGCTTCTGCCCCGAGCTGCCTTACCACCCTCTCCATAGAGGCAGGATTTTCTGGATCGTCTTCAGATCCGATGGCTTTTGGGCGTAGTAACAAACACCCGTAATAACAGGCCACCTTCAGAGATGACAAGGGACGCTTAGGCTGAAAATGGTTCGAGAGGTGTCGCTCTAAGAGTTCCACCAGGCTAAAGACGCCATGGGGCAGGAGGCCTTTTACAGTAGACAAAGACATGAGTTTATCCCTTTTTTGGGTATCTGTCCCTAACACCCGCATGGCGTATTTCAAGCGGTTATAACAAGCCGCACAAGGGGCAAAAAGCTCTTTAAGTCCAGAAGCAACAGCCAAGTCGAAGTTGCGTTGGCATAGGTAGAGGGAGACGTCCTCATCGAACCAATGGGCAGGTGAAGCCCCACAGCAGTTCCAGTCAGGTATTTCTTTAAGCTCGAACCCAAGTGGGGAAGCTATGGCCTTTATAGAAGTGTCGTATTCGCGACTTACCCCATGGAGGGAACAACCTGGGTAATATCCGTATACGGTCATGGCGATTGCATCAATTGGGACAAGGCCTTTTTGATATCTCTTATCCCTTTGACCCTGTAAGGTGAAAAGGGTACTTTCCCTTTTTTCAACATCTTCAAAGCCAAGGGGATGTCGTATATGAGGCCCAAGTTGGAGTTCGTGGAGAGACCTACTGTGGCCTCCCAGACCCTTCCATATTTGGAGATGTGGTTGAGGAAAGCCCGCGCAAAGGCCTGGGCTGGTTTCTTCCTTGCACCTCCTTCTTCCCAGGTCAACTTCCTCAAACCGTCCATAATCCGGGAGATCTCGATCCCTTGGGGACAGCGGACCGTACAGGTCTCACAGGAAACGCATTCAAAGGCCCATTCCCATACCCCTTCGCCCAACTGTATGTTCCTCATCACCTTGTGGGGTTGGAAACCTCCTTCCGAGGCCATAGGACATGAGGCCGTGCATTTACCACATTGGTAACAACGCCTTACATCTTGACCCGTCAAGGAAAGGAGCTTCTCCCTTAAAAGCCCGGATTGCCCAGGCGCCCACATTATCCCTTTGCCCTCCTATGGTCTTGTGGTTGGAGCTCTTTGATGACTTGATAACCGAGCATGATCTTTCCGTCCTTCAGGCTGATATAACCGGTGGGACAGAGGTAAGCACACCCTCCACATCCAATGCAAAGGGAGGAAGGTTCTTCGGATTGGGCAGTCATGACCTTTCGCTCATCCCCTTTGCCCATGAAGATCAAAACACCGGCCTTGGCTATTTCCTCACAACACCTTACACAAAGGCCACAAAGCACACACCCATCGAGCCCTGACTCCTTGGGTCTGGCTACTCCAAGACGATCGGCGAGTTCTTCCAAGGCTGGTATATGAGGAGAACGCGAAAAAAGGGCTTCTAAGGCCTTCTTCCGTGCTTCACGCACCCTTTCGCTGTCCGTCCAAACCACAAGCCCATCCTTCACCGGATAAGCACAGGAGACGACCAACCGACTTTTCTCCTTGCCTTCAACCTCCACCACACAGACCCTGCAGGCCCCATAAGGCCTCAAAGAGGGATGATAACAAAGGGTAGGTATCCAAATGCCAACCCTCTGCGCTACCTGCAGGAGCGTCTCTCCTTCAAAAGCCCCTACACGCTTACCATCTATCACCAAAGAAACCATCTTCCTTGGCGCTAAACCTAACGTATAACGTTGAAATTTTACACAAATATTTTATTCACAAACCCTCAACAAGTCAACAACAGTAGAGTTTTCCTACGCTTAAAATAGTTTACAAACATTTTGTTTGGGATAATTAAACAAACAAAGTTAAACATTTTAAAAAAACGCAAGGATCTACATCCTGTTTTCGTTATTGACATATATAGAGAAAGTGATTACAATGAAATTGAAAATTTGTGAAATAAATTACAAAAGGAGGGAAAGATGCAATTGAGGGTCATGACGATAGATGGGGTAAGGAGGTTTTTGGAGAGGCTGAAGGGCCAATATAGGGTTATCGGGCCTAAGGCTGAGGGTGGTGTTTTTGTGTTCAAGGAGCTTCAGGGGGTGGAGGAGGTGGTATTGGATTATCCCATTGCCCTCTATCCGATAAAGGGCTTTTTGCTTCCCCCTAAGGAAGAGTACTTAAGGTATCGAAAGGATGGCAAGGTCGACGTCTTTGCTATGGTTGAAGAAGTCCCTCCCACGGTTTTCTTCGGTATACATCCCTGTGACCTTCACTCCCTATGGTTACTGGATGAGGCCTTTATAAAAGACGGTACTGATGGCCTATATGAGGCCAAGCGGAAGAAGTTCGTATTCGTAGTTTTGGATTGCCTCTCACCTTGTGATCAGTATGCCTTTTGTCGTGATGTGGGTACTTTGTACGCGGATGGTTATGACGTCCTCCTTACGCGTACCACTGCTGAGGAGATCTCTTCAAAGGGCGGGAAGGCTGTTACGTCTTTGTCTGCGGATGGAGGGAAGCTCTTGGGCGGTCCTTTGTATATAGTAAGGTCGCACACAGAAAAAGGGGAAGCCATCCTTAGGGATCATGCGGATTTAGTGGTCCTTGATGTGGACGAAAAGGAGGTGGTCGATAAGATCTATGAAGAGCGAGAAGAGGTATTCGGGAGAAGGCTTAAGCTTGAAAAGGACGAGATCCCCGATGTCCTTTGGCGTGCATATGACAGTCCTTATTGGGAAGAAGTGGCCAGCAAGTGTTTGAACTGTGGCGCTTGTAACTTTGTGTGCCCTACCTGTTATTGTTTTGACGTAGTGGAGGACGTGGATTTGAACCTCAAGGAAGGAAGGCGTTTCAGGACGTGGGATAGCTGTATGTTGACGAACTTTGCGCTTGTGGCAAGTGGGGAAAACTTCAGGCCTAAGAGGTTTCAGAGGTTACGTCACCGTTTCTTGCGCAAGGGCAAGTACCTTCTTGATAGGTATGGGAAGATGGGGTGTGTAGGTTGTGGTAGGTGTACCAGGCACTGTCTGGTAAAGATAAACCCCATCGAGGTTTATAATACCTTATACAATCGAGTGCAGGCGGAGGTATAAAGATGGAGCTTGTGTACAAACCGCGGTTAGCCAAGATCCTGGAGGTCAAGGAGCTCACGCCAAGGGAGAAGCTCTTCACCTTGCGCCTTGAAGATGGTGCTCCCCTTGGCCATCAACCCGGTCAATTCGTCGAAGTATCGGTATTCGGTGTCGGCGAATGCCCTATAAGCATCTGTTCTTCGCCTACGCGCGGTCCGGAGTTCCAACTCTGTGTAAGGGCTATAGGGAACGTCACCAATGCCATTCATAAGCTACGCCCAGGAGACCTAGTAGGCATAAGGGGACCGTATGGCAGGGGGTTTCCTGTTGAGGAGGCCAAGGGGCAGGACCTCCTTATCGCTGCCGGCGGATTGGGGATGGCACCCTTAAGGTCTTTCATCCAATACTTGATGGACAGGCGCCAGGACTACGGTGAGATAACCATCCTTTATGGAGCTCGTGAGCCCAAAGAGATCCTTTTCAAGGACGAAATGGATCTCCTGAAAGGACTTGGCCAGTGTTACCTCACCGTAGACAGAGGAGATGAGACATGGGATGGACACGTAGGGGTGATAACCACCCTCTGCCCCTTGGTGAAGGTGGACCCATCTCGTACAATAGCCATAACAGTTGGGCCGCCTATTATGTATCGCTTTGTGTTGCAAGAGTTCTTCAAGATGGGGATACCCGAAAACAGGATCTATGTGGACTTGGAAAGGCATATGAAGTGTGGAGTTGGCAAATGTGGTCACTGTCAGATAAACGGTCTATATGTGTGCAAAGATGGTCCAGTTTTCAATTATGCCCAGATCAAAAACTTGCCAGAAGCGATATAAAGGAGGTCTTAAATGAAGCCTAAGGTAGCCATATTCGAATTCGGATGTTGTGAGGGATGTCAGTTACAGTTGGTAAATCTAGAAGAGAGGATCTTGGACCTTCTGGAGTTGGTAGACGTAGTACCCTGGAGGGAGGCAAGGAGCGAGTATCAGGAAGGTCCGTATGACGTGACCTTCGTTGAGGGATCTATTACCAGGGAAGAGGAGAAGGAGAGGTTAAAGAAGATAAGGGAGGAATCTAAGGTCTTGGTGGCTTTGGGGGCTTGTGCCCATTTGGGAGGGGTGAATTGCAACAAGAACGTTTTTGACCAAAATGAGGTCAGAAGATACGTGTATGGTGAGATGGCCGAATGGTTTCCGTCCATACCGGCTATGCCCTTAAGTGCAGTGGTCAACGTAGATTACGCATTGCCCGGGTGCCCCATCGATAAGGAGGAATTTCTAGAGTTGGTGAAATCCATCCTCTTGGGGAAAAAGTTCAGGCTTCCCAATTATCCCGTGTGTGTCGAGTGCAAAAAGGCCCAAAATCTATGTGTCTTCGACAAAGGGCTGTTCTGCTTAGGGCCTGTTACCCGTGCTGGTTGTGGGGCTAGGTGTCCTTCTTTTGGTGCGCGTTGCATAGGTTGTAGGGGGTTGGTGGATGATCCCAACCTCGAAGCGCACAAAGAGGTGATGCAGGAGAGGGGGTTGGTGCTCGATGACGTTTTGAAAAAATACAGGCTATTCTGGGGTTATTTGGAGGTGGTGAGATGAACGTCAACATCAACGTTCACCACGTTACAAGGATAGAAGGCCATGGCAACATAATAGTAAAGGTGGAAAACGGCCAAGTGAAGGAGACGCGTTGGGAGGTGCCTGAGGCACCGCGTTTCTTTGAGGCAATGGTCAGAGGGCACTACTATACGGACGTTCCATATCTAGCCTCAAGGATATGTGGGATCTGTAGTATCGCCCATACCTTTACCTCCCTTCAAGCCATCGAAAATGCCTTGGGGATTGAACTGTCTGAAGAGGCCTTAAATTTGAGGAAGCTCCTCCTCCATGCCGAAACCATCCAAAGCCACATCCTGCATGTGGGTTACTTGGCATTGCCCGACTTTCTAGGTGTGCCGAGTGTTGTACCTTTGGCCTCCACCCATAAAGAACAGTTACTTACCGTGGTCAAGCTTCATAAGCTTGGAAACGAGATGTGTGATGCCATAGGGGGAAGGACCACCCATCCTGTAAACACGGTTGTAGGAGGATGGACATCGGTACCGGACAGTAGCGTCCTTAAAGCCTTCCAACAGAGGTTAAGGGAAGCCGTTGAGGACGTGAAGGCCCTTGCCAAGCTGTTTCAGAGCTTGGACATACCCGATTTCAAGCGGGAGACAGAGTACATAGCCCTCTATAAAGACGACGAATATGCCTTTTACGGAGGGGAGATCGCCTCTTCTGATGAGGCGCGAAGGACACCTATAAAGGACTATCAAAAGAAGATCGAGGAGTTCATAGTCCCGTATTCTACAGCCAAAAGGGCCCGTTCCTTGAGGAACTCTTATATGGTAGGGGCCTTGGCGAGGTTCAACATAAGCTATGAGAAATTGAGTCCTTTTGCGCTGGAAATAGCGGATCAATTTGGACTTAAGCCTATATGCTACAACACCTTCATGAACAATGTGGCTCAACTTGTGGAAGTAGCCCATGCGGTGGAGGACTCGATAAGGTTGATCGATTTGCTCCTCCAAAAGCCACCGAAGGCCAGTTGGTATGATGGGAAGCCAAGGGCTGGAAGGGGAGTAGGAGCGGTGGAGGCGCCGAGGGGCCTCTTGATCCATGACTATACGATAGATGAAAAGGGCTATGTGGTTGAGGCCAATATGGTGGTTCCCACAAACGAGAACCACCAAAACATAGAAGAAGACCTTAAAGCTTACCTGCCCCAGCTACTCGATAAGCCCAAGGAGGAGATCACTTTGAGGCTCGAGATGCTGGTCAGGGCTTATGACCCGTGTGTTTCGTGTTCTACTCATCTTTTGGAGATCGAGTGGAAGTAAAGACGTGAAAACCCCCAGGGGAGGAGAGGGGTTGCCATTGCCCCTCTCCTCTTTGTACCATGGATAAGAACGATGAAGTTGAAGTGCGTAAGAAGGTGGGTCTTTCTTTTTTTGACGATACCCCTTTTGGCTAAGGCCTATAATCTCGACGAGATAGTCCTTAGGCTTAAGGAGGAGGGGAGGAAGGTACAGAGGCTTAAGATGCAGTTCTTCCAGGAGCGGCGATCTCCAAACGGCAAAGTGAGTAAGCTACAAGGTACCATATGGTTGGAGAGACCGAATGGATTCCGTATGGAGGTCTTGCCACCCTATGAAAGCATAACCGTCATAAAGTCGGATGAGCTCTGGATATACTTTCCTAAAGAAAAAATGGTCCAAAGGGTGAAACTTTCCAAAGATCCTACCTTGGCCAGATGGGTCAACTTCTTGCAGGAACCCTGGGAGGAGATAAGGAAGAAGGGGACCTTAGAAGGGAAAGAGGGAAATCGGTTTGTGATAAGGATAGAGACATCTTCCGACTTTGAAGACCTAAGCTTCATAAGGGTATGGGTGGATGAAAAGTTGTGGTTGCCTGTGAAGGTCTTCATGAAGGAGAAATCCGGAGAGGAGGCAACCATCATGTATTCCAAGTTTGAACTAAACCCTGACTTCCCTCCGACCTTGTTCGATTTGAACCTCCCGGCTGATGTCCAGGTCACCGAGCTTTAAGCCCTTAGGTAAGAGGATATTCGACCTCTCTCCCCCTATTGGTAGCCCAATGCCCTATTATCCTGGCGATGCTATCTTTCGCGCCCAGCCCATCTGTACCATTGAGAAATCGGGATGCAACATGCACCTATTGGAGATGGGCACCCACACCGGTAGCCATGTGGATGCTCCCTTGCATTTCCTAAAAGGGGGGAGAAGCGTAGACCAGATCGCCTTGGACCGTTTCATAGCCGAGGTGGAGGTACTGGAGATCCGTTCCAAGGAGATCCATCCTGAGCACCTTCACCGACTCTCGGAGGGAGTAGAAGGGGTATTGTTTAAAACCCTCAATTCGGAATACATGTCCCTTGGTTTTTTCTGGCGCGATTACGTCCATTTGACCTTAGAGGCAGCAGAGAAGGCCATCGAGCGAGGTCTAAGACTCATAGGCATAGACTATGTCTCTGTAGAAGGATTTGGGACAAGGGATTTCTTAGTGCACAAAAGGCTCCTCGAGGCTGGGATAGTCCTACTTGAAGGGCTCACCCTCAAGGACGTACCTCCAGGTAGGTACATCCTTTTTGCTTTTCCCCTTAGGTTAAAGGGGATGGATGGGTCCCCTGTAAGGGCAGTTTTGATAGAGCCTTAGGTCTCCTTCACCCTTTCTACATACTCCCCAGTGCGAGTATCCACCTTTACAAGGTCTCCCTCTTCCACAAACAAGGGCACTTGGATGGTTGCCCCGGTTTCCAAAAGGGCAGGTTTCGAACCTCCTTGAGCCGTGTCACCCCTTATACCAGGGGTCGTCTGCACCACCTTAAGGATTACGAAGGTGGGGAGTTCAACCCCAATGGGCTTGCCTTTGTGAAACAACAGTTTTACAGTTATATTTTCGCTGAGGAAGGCATCAGCCCCCGCCAGCTGCTCGCGCATCAACACCAGTTCTTCAAAGTTCTCCGTGTCCATAAAATGGAAGCTATCCCCTTCGCGGTACAAGAACTGGGCTTCCTTTTCCTCCAATTCGGGTTCGTTGAAGCTTTCGCCTATGCGGAAGTTCCTCTCTAACACCCGACCTGTGACAAGGCTCTTGATCTTAGTACGTACAAAGGCCTGGCCTTTTCCAGGTTTTACGTGAAGGAAGTCCACTATGACGTAAGGCTCACCGTCTACTTCGATCTTCAAACCCTTCCGGAAATCAGAAGTCGAAATGGCCATAGTGATACCTCCCCTTTGGCTTTTTTATGAAAGTACGACCTCTTTAGCAAGAGAAGAGAGGACGCGCGGTCCATTTTCCTCGACTAAAACAAGGTCCTCAATCCTCACGCCTCCTAGGCCTGGTATGTATACCCCGGGTTCCACAGTTACCACCATTCCCTTTTGCAGTACATGGCGGGATCGTGGGGATAAGGAAGGGGCCTCGTGGACAGCTAGCCCGATCCCATGACCTGTACCATGGCCGAAGAAATCCCCATATCCAGCTTCTTGCAAATACTCCCTAGCGATCCTGTCCACCTCGCTACAAGGTACACCAGGCCTTATAGCCTCTATGGCTCGACGTTGGGCCTCTTTCACAATTGAAAAGATCTTCTTCAGCTCTGGATCCTGAGGGCCAAACAATAAGGTCCGCGTTTGATCGCTACAATATCCCTTGAACACGGCCCCAAAGTCAAAGAGCAGGGGTTCGCCCCATTGTAGTTTCCTATCCGTGGGTTTACCATGGGGTAAGGAGGTGCGGGGACCAGTCAAGACAATGGAACTGAAGGCCACGTCCTCTGCCCCCATCTTCTTCAGGAGGTATTCGAATTCAAGGGCCAAATCCCTCTCGGAAATGCCGGGTTTCACAAGTTCTAAAATCCTCAAAAAGGCTCCTTCTGCCAAGCGCAAGGCCTCTACTATTTGTTCTATCTCCCAAGTTTCCTTCACTGCCCTTATGTCCTCCAGTTCTTCAACCAGAGGGTGAAGCTCGAATTCCTGTTTTTTCAATTCCCAAAAGGTAGCCACAGTTACGGCTTGGGCCTCTATGCCTACTTGCTTTACACCCCATCCCTTCAAGACCCTTCCAATCTCCTTTATGCCTTCCTTAACAAGATATACCTCACATCCCTTTGCTTCAGTTTGGGCCTGCTCAAAATACCTGGGATCTACAAAGAGGGTTTTCTTCTCCTTGGAAAAGTATAAGACCGCCTCTTCACCGCAAAACTGCGTAATGTACCTTATGTTCTCCTTTGAGAAAAATAAAATCCCCTCAACGGCTTTTGCTTTAATGATTTCTTCCATCTTCCTGACCATCTTGAGGAGGAAAAAACTTAGGGCATGGATTCAAGCCAGTAATTAGGGGCTTCTGTTGTGATCGTTACGCTATGGACATGGCTTTCACGTAAACCCGCATAGGTGATCTTAACGAAGCGGGCCTTTTCCTGGAGTTCTTTTATGTTCCTTGCCCCTACGTACCCCATGCCCGCTTTCAAGCCTCCTATGAGCTGCCTTATGCAAAAGGCAAGAGGCCCCCTGTAAGGCACACGTCCTTCAATGCCTTCGGGGACCATCTTTTCTTCCTCCTTTGGTTGGCCGTAACGATCCGCAGACCCCTTCTTCATAGCCCCAAGTGAGCCCATCCCTCTATATGCCTTATAAGCCCTGCCCTGGTAAAGGACAAGCTCGCCAGGACTTTCATCAGTCCCCGCAAACAGGTTGCCGATCATAACGCTACTTGCCCCAGCTGCAAGGGCCTTCGTTATGTCACCCGAATACTTTATCCCTCCATCGGCTATTATAGGTACACCGAACTCCCTTGCTACCCTCGCGCATTCCATTATGGCTGTAAGTTGAGGTACCCCTACACCAGCCACAATCCTTGTGGTACAGATAGAACCTGGCCCTACGCCCACCTTTACGGCATCTGCACCTACATCTATTAAAGCCCGCGTGGCATCTGCAGTAGCCACATTTCCCCCTATTACCTGAAGGTCAGGGAAAGTGGCCTTTAACCATTTGACCGCTTCCAAGACGTTTTTCGAATGACCATGGGCCGAATCGACCACTATGACATCTACACCTGCTTCCACTAAAGCGTAAGCCCGTTCCTTAAAATCCCCAGTAGCCCCAACCGCAGCCCCAACCCTCAGCCTTCCTAAGAAGTCCTTACAAGCATTCGGATGCTCCTCCATCTTCTCGAGGTCTTTAACGGTAATCAGCCCCTTTAAGTTAAACTCCTCGTCCACAACAGGTAATTTCTCAATCCTATATTTGTGAAAGAGCATCCTACATTCACGAAGGTCAACCCCCTCCTTTACAGTTATGAGCCTATCGATCGGCGTCATGATTTCCGATACAGGTCTATCCTTCCTCTCTTCGAACCGAAGGTCCCTTTTGGTCACTATCCCCACAAGTTTTCCTTTCTTTGTAACCGGCAAACCAGAGATGCCGTGCCTTTTCATTATCTCCAGTGCTTCCCACACCCGCTGTTCGGGTTCAACAGTAATGGGATTGACTATCATACCGCTTTCGTACTTTTTAACCCTTTGTACTTCAGCCACTTGCTCCTCTATCGACATATTCCTGTGAATTATCCCTATACCGCCCTCTTGCGCCATTACAATAGCTGTCCTGGCCTCAGTAACGGTGTCCATCGCAGCGCTTATAAGGGGTATGTTAAGGGACAAGGATTTGGTCAAAAACGTACTGACGTCTACTTCAGACGGTAAGACATCCGAAGGACCGGGTAAAAGTAAAACATCGTCAAAGGTAAGGCTTTCACCAACGATTTCCATATACTCATTTTACCAATGGCTTTTCCAATAGGTCAATAAGCAACAGGGGAGCTTAACGGCCTCCCTTTAGCTCTTCCAGGATGCGTTTGACTTTTGCCTTATGCCCAGCGGGTCCTATAACGAAGGATTCGGGAACCCACGGCATCTCTTTGAGGTTTGAAATCAACTGGGGGACTTTGTCCCAGGGTATAGAGATTAGGACCTTGCCTTCGGGGAAGAGGCGCCTTGCCTTCATCCCGAAACCGAGGCCCGTTATGGTGAAGTTCATCCTTCCTGTCATATAGGGGTAAATATAGATCCAAGCACAACTTGCTACAGGGGTGCCCTTTGCGTCCCACATCTCCCCGGTGGAGTAGGAGTGCGCCCTTAGGATGATCTCAGCCTGTTGGACCTCAGCCAATATTATCAGCAGGTCCGGGTCAAAAGGCGACTTATACAGGGGGCAGAAGGCAACGTAGGTCACGGAGTTTTTGGGAAGACGCGGCAGATATTGGTAGATCCTCCTGTTTGCCCTTTCGTCTTTGAAGACGCCAAGCCTTGGACCTACCCTCCCTTGTTCGAACACCGGTTCGGCCTCTACCATTCCTAGAAGTAAAGGGCCTATACAAGTAAAGTTCTCCTTTGTCGCAAAAAAGCCCTCATCTTGTTGGGCTTTCTTCAACATCTCGCAGAAATCCAACTTTTCCCCAAGGGTCTTTAAGGTTTTGGGTTCATCGTTTGTAAACTTTACTGCTACCGGTGGGACTTCAAAGCCGAACCTTCCAAAGACCTCTTTTAATTCCTCCATGGATTTTTACCCTCCATTTGTTACTTCACCTCCCTATGGTGGACTGGGCCTAAATCGATGTCAAGCCTTCCTTGAGGTCAGGGCAGTAAAAGGGGTAAAATTTTAAAACGAGATGGGGGAGGGAAAGTTCAAACGGCCGGAGATCATACGTCCTCCAAGCGAATGGCGCAGTTATTATCTACCGGTCACAAGTGGCTGTTCTAACCACACCTGTACCTTCTGTAACTATTATGGCAAGAAGCTCAGGTTGAGGCCCAAGGAGGAGGTTAAAGAGGAGATCGATGCCCTTTACATGTTTAAACGTCACAACGTAGTCCTGCCTGGAATTGACCCCCTTGTTTACTACCTAGCCATGGAATGGGACTGTAAAAGGGTCTTCCTTCAAGATGGGGATGCTTTGGTTTATCCTTATGAGGACCTGTTAGAGGTCTTAAGGTATTTAAACGAGAAATTCCCTGAGGTCGAGCGCATTTCCTGCTATGCCACCCCACAAGACCTCTTGCGCCGTACGGTAGGACAACTGCGGGCCTTAAGGGAGCAGAAGCTTTCCCTCCTTTACGTGGGGTTGGAGAGCGGTTCGGATGAGATCCTTCAAAAGGTGAGAAAAGGGGTCAAAGCCCAAGATATGATCGAGGCTTCCAGGAAGGCTAAAGAAGCTGGCATAGCCCTTTCGGTGACCGTCATCCTCGGACTTGGTGGTGTGGATAAAAGCGAAGAGCACGCCTTTGAAACTGCGAGGGTGTTGTCCCTAATGGATCCTGAGTACGCCGCAGCCTTGACCCTTATGTTTGTACCTGGGACCCCCCTTTACGAAGACTGGAAGAAGGGCGCCTTCAAGCCCATAGATCCTTTCCAGTCCCTCAGGGAGTTGAGGATAATTGTAGAGAACGTGAACTTCTCCCATTGTTTTTTCAGTTCCATGCACGCTTCCAATTATGTGGCCATAAGGGGATGGTTACCTGAAGAGAAGGAGAGGATGCTTAAACATCTCGACGCACTCATCGAACGCGGTGATCCCTCTTTGTTGAGACCTGAGTACATGAGGGCCCTATAATACTTGACTCCAGAGGCCTTTTTTCATAACCTTGCCTCGATGGAATACGAAGCAGTGATAGGATTAGAAGTCCACGTCCAGCTCCAGACTAAAAGCAAGATCTTTTGTGGTTGCCCCACTGCCTTTGGGGCCGAACCTAACAGCCAGACATGTCCTGTATGCACGGGGATGCCGGGTTCCCTGCCTGTTTTAAATAGGAGGGCTGTGGAATATGCCATAAAGCTGGCCCTTGCTATGAATGCCAAGGTGGCCGACTATTGCCTATTTGCAAGGAAGAATTACTTCTACCCGGATCTACCCAAGGGATATCAGATTTCCCAGTACGAACTTCCCTTGGCGAGGGATGGATGGATTGATGTCCTCACCGAAAACGGCCTAAGGAGGGTGAGGATACAGAGGATTCACTTAGAAGAGGATGCAGGTAAACTAGTCCATTCGGAGGCCTCCGACTTTAGCTACGTCGACTTCAACCGATGCGGTATCCCCCTTATAGAGATCGTAACTGCTCCAGATATACGTTCCCCCCGGGAAGCGGTGGGATTTCTTAAAGCCTTGAGGACCCTTCTCAGATATCTGGAGATATCAGATGGCGATATGGAAAAAGGAAACCTCAGGTGCGACGCCAACGTCTCTATCAGACCCAAAGGAGCTGAATACCTTGGGGTCAGGACTGAGATTAAGAACATGAACTCTTTCCGACATGTAGAAAGGGCGTTGACTTACGAGATCGAACGCCAAAGACGCTTGTTAGAGCAGGGAGAAAATGTAGTCCAAGAGACAAGGCTTTGGGATCCGGAAAAAGGCATCACCCTTCCCATGCGTACCAAGGAGGAGGCCCATGACTATCGATATTTCCCCGACCCTGACCTGGTCCCTTTGGTAGTGGATCAAAACTGGATTGAACAGATAAGGGGGACCTTACCGGAACTTCCCCTTGAACGCATGAGACGTTTTTGCGAGCAATATGGCATCCCAGAATACGACGCACAGGTCCTCACTTCCTCAAAGGCTTTCTCTGACTTTTACGAAAGGTGCGTTTCCCTCTTCCCAGATCCCAAACAGGTGAGCAACTGGATGATGGGTGAGGTACTCCGGCTTTTGAACGAGTCCAACAAAGAACCAGAGGAGTGCCCTCTTAAACCGGAAGACCTAGCAGAGCTATTACAACTCGTAAAAGAAGGGGTGATAAGCGGTAAGATTGCCAAAGAGGTCCTCGAGGAGATGTTTTACACTGGTAAAAAGGCCAAAGAGTTAGTAAAGGAGAAAGGCCTTGAACAGATCTCCGACGAAGGCCTTATCCGCCAGATAGCTCAGGAGATCCTAAAAAACCATCCTAAAGAGGTAGAAGAGTACAGGAAGGGGAAAGAAAAATTATTGGGCTTCTTTGTAGGGGAAATTATGAAGGCTACAAAAGGGAAAGCAAACCCTCAGCTTGCCAACAAAGTCTTAAAGGAGCTTTTGAAAGGAGAAGGGTAATGGAAATACTTTGGGCACCATGGAGAATGCAATACATCCTTTCTGGAGGCAATAGAGAATGTGTATTTTGTAAATGTAGCAACACAACTGATATTAAGGCAGATTTAGTCCTTTACAGGTCGAAGTATTGTTTTGTGGTTATGAACAGGTTTCCGTACAATAATGGCCATTTGATGGTAGTTCCATATAGACATGTAGGTGAATTTGAGGAACTTACCGAAGAAGAACTTTCGGATATGGTCATGACGATAAAAAAGAGCGTGTCTGTCCTTAAAAAAGCCCTTTCTCCTCATGGGTTCAACATTGGGGCAAATTTGGGTAAAGTGGCAGGTGCTGGTATAACGGATCATTTGCATTTTCACATTGTCCCCAGGTGGGATGGTGACACCAACTATATGGCTGTGATTTCTTCTACAAAAGTCATGCCTGAAATGTTGGAGAGCACTTACGGAAAGCTTGAGCCTTTCTTCAAGGAAATGGAAGGAGGTTTGGATGACGATCGTTAAACTTGGGCTTGGGGGCCTTTTGTTCTTTTTGGCCCTGACCTTTTCTTATCAAAATGACTTCCCCGTTACCATCCGTTATTGGGGGATAACCGATGGTGTGGAAGTACCCTTTTACGTTGCAGTAGTTGTGGCTTTTTTTGGGGGAATTGTAGTAGGTGGGATAAGCGGCCTCATAAGTAATTTTTTACTCAAGAGAGAGTTGAAGCGTTGGAAAAAGCAGGTAGAACAATTGTAAATGCTTGATTTCCTAGATCCTTTTTCTAAGCCTCTGGTCACCCCACAAGAACTTGTCACGAAGGTAACACTTGGGGGCCTTAACAAGGGGTCCTTGAAGGTATCTGAACGGATACTTATGGTGTTCCTCGAAGCAGATCTAAAGAGGTTAGCACGTGTTACTGCTGCTAAACCTCAGGTGTCATGGAGACCTTATAGGAAGGTATACACCTGTGAGGATTTTACTTTGGTCCTGTCACCCATAGGTGCTTCAAATGCAGTCGCTGTGGCAGAGGAGATGATGGCATTTGGGGGACGAGTTTTTGTGTCCTTTGGTTACTGTGGGACGTTAAGGGAAGGAGTTAGACCAGGAGAGGTACTCTTGCCAGAAGAAGCCATCAGGGAAGAAGGAACCTCTTATCATTACCTTCCTGCAGAGAAGGTACCGAGGGCTTCTTTAAGGCTCTTGAAAATATTTGAGGATTGCCTGAAAAAAGAGGGATTTAACTTCCACATAGGCAGGGTCTGGACTACAGACGCCATTTACCGGGAGACCGAATCCAAAGTGAGAAGCTTTGCAGCCTCAGGTTGCCTAGGGGTGGACATGGAGACCTCTGCCCTCCTTTCCTGGGGTGAAGCCAAAGGCATAGAGGTAGCTTCTATACTACTTGTGAGCGACAGCTTGGTTGGAGACAAATGGGAACCCGCCTTTAAAAACCCTCTCTTCTTATTAAGAAGAAAGAAACTTTTATCCATTTTACCAAAATGGATGGCCTTCCTATAGGGATAAAAAAGGAAGGGGGAACTTCCCCCCTTCCTTTAAGGGGTAAAACTTTACTTTTCTATCTCTATCTTTATTTCCTTCTCCCTGGCCTTCTCTACCTTAGGAAGCGTTATCTTGAGCACTCCATCCTTATACGTAGCCTTCACATTTGCCTCATCTACATCCACCGGCAACCGTATAGACCTAGTAAAGGCACCATAACTGCGTTCGACTAGATGATATCTCTCATCCCTCCTTTCCTGACGCTTCTCACCCTTTATTGTTAACACACCGTTAGAAAGGGTTACTTCTACATTGTTTGGCTCAATTCCTGGTAATTCCACTGTTACAATTATGTGGTCCTTTGTCTCAGCCACATCAAGAGGAGGTATCCATTCAGCTCCCACTTCTATCGATGGTTCACCGAAGAAGCGTTCCCACAAACGATCCATTTCCCTTTTTAAAGCTTCCATTTCAGCCCATGGTCTCCATTTCATTAATGCCATTTTTTATCACCTCCTTTCCTTTTTGTTATTTCCACCCCTAATAATAATCACCGTTTAGTTTGTTTCAAGACAAAAGAAGAAAGCACTTCGAAACAAATTTGAAAAAGGGCTTCGGGATCTTGAGAAAAGAAAAGGTGGCTTTTGCAATTACAATCACTTGAACCAAAGGAGGGTATGGGATGGAGGTATATACGTAGTCTTTTGGCTATTTCACATTCCATGAAGCGCGAAGGGCTTTCGCATTTCAAGGCGAGAAAGCACCAGGGTTTGGCCTCCTTTAGCAGGTAGTCTATGTGCCATCTGGTCTTAACTATGGGGTTGAAGTACCTTTTGACCCTCCCCATTAGGCTATGTCTTGCTGAGCCTACGTAGGCATAGTGGCCTTTTTGGAGGGCTAATTCTCCTAATTTCCCTACCTTAATGGTGGTCGATTTGGGTAGGCAAATTAAGAGGATGTAGAAACCTTTTTCAACAACAGGTTTGCCCATGGACGGGGCTTTGTGTAAGATTTTAGCGTCGAAGCGAATGGTAGGGGTAATAGGAGGTGGTTCCCTAAAGCTAGATGGGGAGTTCCTAGGGGAGGAGATCGTAAAGACTGTCTACGGTTTCCCTTCCTCACCTTTAAAGTTCGTAAAGGCCAAAGACAAGGTCTTTGTTGTCTTGTTGCGCCATGGACCCGATGGCTCGATACCTCCGCATAGGATCAACCATCGGGCCAACATAGAGGCCTTTTACTCGGTAGGGGTTAAATGGATCATAGGGGTGAATTCGGTAGGGAGTTTGAAGAGAGGTCTTGTTCCGGGGAGTTTCCTTGTACCTGACGATTTTATATGTCCTTGGTCTATACTGAGTTTTTTTGATGCAAAGGCGGTACATATTACTCCGGTCCTGGATGAAACTTTGCGCCAGAAGTTGATAAAGACCTGTGAAAGGTTGGGGTATCCTTGTGTTCCCAAAGGTATTTACGTACAGACCCTAGGGCCGAGGCTCGAAACAAAAGCCGAAGTCAGGTTCCTTTCGCAGATAGGCGATGTAGTGGGCATGACTATGGCCCATGAGGCGACTTTGTCCTTGGAGAAGGGGCTTAGGTATGCAAGCCTCTGTACAATTGACAACTATGCCCATGGTGTTTCTGATGAACCCTTAGATGAAGCTCAGATCAAACAAATGGCTAGGTTGAACGCAGAAAAGGTAAAAAGGGTTTTGGAGGAGATAGAGATATGAAGCTATTGGTCAAAGGTGCAAGACTTTGGGGTCGGGAAGAGGCCGACATAATGATCGAGGGAGGTTTGATAGTCAAGATAGCCAAAGGTATCGAGGTCCAAGGAGGAGAAAAAGTGGAGGTATTGGATGCCAAGGGGCAAATAGCCCTTCCTCCTTTCTTTAACGCCCATACACATGCTGCCATGGCCATTTTAAGGGGCTACGCTGAAGACATGGCCCTCAAAGAATGGCTTGAGGAGAAGATATGGCCCCTTGAAGCAAAGATGGACGAAGAGGACGTATATTGGGGAGCAAAGCTTGCATGTTTAGAGATGATAAAGTCAGGTACCCTATTTTTCAACGATATGTACTGGCACTGGAGGGGAACGGCCAGGGCCGTGGAGGAGATGGGGTTAAGGGCTGCCATAAGTGGGGTGATTATAGACCTCTTTGACCATCAGAGGTTTAAACAACAACAACGGGAAGTGGAGGATATGCTTAGGGAATCCAAGGGGTTCTCAAGGAGGATAACCTTCTGCCTAGGGCCTCATGCCATTTACACCTGTTCGGAGGAGGCCTTACGGTGGTGTAAGGACTTGGCAGAAGAAAAGGGGTTGATGATACACATCCATCTAAGCGAGACCGAAAGTGAGGTCAAGGGATGTCTAGAAAGACATGGGCTCAGGCCTGTTGAGTACTTGGAAAAGATCGGTTTCCTAGGTCCAAACGTGGTTTTGGCCCATGCAATCCATCTTTCTGAATACGAAATGGACATATTAGCCGAACGGGGTGCTAAAGTTGTTTACAATCCCATCTCCAATATGAAGCTGGCAGTGGGGGGTGTTTTCCCTTACCCTGCTTTACGGAGGCGTGGTATAGAGGTCCTAATGGGTACAGACGGGTGTGCTTCAAATAACAGCCTTGACATGCTTATAACTGCCAAGGTGGGGTCTTTACTTCAGAAACACCATTTTTCTGATCCTCGGGTATTGCCTGCGAGAGAAGCCTTCGAGATCATAACATTAAGGGCAGCTAGGGCCTTTGGGATAAAGGCGGAATTAAGGGAAGGAGACCTTGCTGACCTTATACTGGTTAATCCAGAGGACGAGCACCTTGTACCTGGGTTTGACCTTTATGCTGACCTCATCTACTCAGCTACAGGGTATGTTGTGAGGACAGCCATATGTGACGGTAGGGTCTTAATGAGGGACAGAAAGGTGGAAGGTGAGGAAGAGATCCGCGAGGAGGCCAAAAGGAGGGCCTTCTCCTTAATAGGGAAATGAAGTTCGTCCTGGATCGCCCCCTCGGTCGCCTTTGCAAATGGTTGAGGATACTGGGATACGACGCTGCCTATTGGCGAGGAGAGGTAGAAGGGGCGGTGGAGTTTGCTACACGTACCGATAGAATCCTTTTGACGAAGAGCCTTTCGACCTTCGAAAAGGCAAAGGGCAAATGCAAAGTGTTCTTGGTACAGGGCAATGACATACACGAGCAATTAGGACAAGTCATCAAGTGTTTGGGACTTCAAGTAGAAGAAGGGCGCCTTTTTTCGAGGTGCCTTAGTTGCAACGAGGAGTTGTTAGAGGTTTCGCCTGAAGAGGTAAAAGAACTTGTGCCAGATTATATCTGGAAGACCCATTTTACCTTCTCTCGATGTCCTCGTTGCAAGAAGGTGTTTTGGGCTGGTAGCCACTACGAAAGGATGAAGGAGACACTAAGGGGCTTGGGAATATGAGGATAACAGGGGGGGCATTAAAAGGCCGCAAGGTAAAGGCCCCAAAGGGGAGGGGTACAAGGCCAACTACGGATATGTTGCGTAAGGCTGTTTTCGATGTCCTTGGGCCAAAAGAGGTAAGTAAGGTGCTTGATCTATATGCTGGAAGTGGGGCCTTCGGCTTTGAAGCCCTAAGCCGAGGTGCTGAAGAAGTAGTTTTGGTGGAAAAGGACAAAAGGACGGCAGAACTCATTAAGAAGAACGCAGAATCCCTCGGGGTCAAGGATAGGGTGAAAGTCCTCTCGCTTGACGCAAAAAGGGCAATTAGGGTCCTTGCCGAGAAAGGAAAGGCCTTTGACTTAATCTTCATGGATCCGCCTTACGGTGATGTACAGAAGCTCCCTCAAGTCCTTGAAGAGATAATCCTTAAGGAGGTGTTAGCAAAAGGGGGGATGCTCATCATACAACACCCCTCACGTCAAGACCCCCCTCAAATAGAAGGCCTTTCGCTTAAGAAGACCAAGACTTACGGGGATTCCGCCCTGAGCTTTTTTATCCGCGAGGTTTAAGAAGGATCTTGTGCTCAAGTAAGTCTATCTCAGCTATTTCTGCTTCAATTACCTTTTCTTCTCCAAATAGATTTATGAGGCGCAGTTTAGTCCCTTCGGGGATGATAGTAGCTATATCGGTTAAATATTCTTCGAGTGATTCCCCTTTTATGATGTATGCTGTCGATTGACACATCCCTTTCCTCCTTGCAAGTATTCTATTATTGAAGTAGCTAGACTTTCGATAGTATAGACTGGAGGTATTATCATCGGTTCTGTGCCATAAATATCCTTAAAGGTATTCGCAGTTATAGGTCCAATGCAAGCAGCAATTGTCCCTTTTGGCCAATATCCTTCAGTTAATTCAAAGAAGTTCCTTACAGTCTGGCTACTTGTAAAAGTTATAACGTCAATCTTTTCTTTTAAAAGCTCCTTAAAAATGGGAAGGCCTTCCTTAGGTTTTTCTACCTTATAAAAGGGCACATCTACCACAAAAGCGCCAGCTTCCTCGAGGATCTTCGGCAATACGTCCCTCGCCCCTTTAGCCCTCGCCAGAAATACCTTTTTCCCTTTGATGTCCCTTCCTATGAGGGCTTGGGCCAGGTCTTCAGATTTGAAATTGGAAGGGATAAGATGAGCCCTGATGCCCCTTTTGGACAAGGCCTCTGCCGTACCAGGGCCGATGCAGGCTATCCAAAGGGAGGGTAGGGGTCTATGCCCATATAAGGTCCTCCACCTCTTGAAGAAGAACTTCACACCGTTGGCACTGGTGAAAACCAGCCAGTGGAAATCTTCCAGACGTTGTAGCGTTGCGTCCACTTTCGAGTAGTCCTCCAAGGGGAGGATCTCTATTGTAGGGAAGCAGAGTACTTCTATACCTGCAGCCGCAAGGAGTTCTTTTAGCCTTTCAGCTTCCTCTTTAGGCCTCGTTACGAGAACTTTGGGCTTTGAGTTGTTCATATAAGTAAGCCTCTATGAAGTCATCTATGTCTCCGTCCAAAACTCGTTCCGTATCGCCTCTTTCCAAACCCGTACGGTGGTCTTTGACGAGTTTATAAGGCTGAAGGACATATGAACGTATTTGGTTACCCCAGGCGATCTCCTTTTGGTTCTTATGGATTTCCTTCCACTTCTGTATGCGCTTCTGCTTTTCGAGCTCATAGAGTTTTGCTTTGAGTATCTTTAAGGCCATCATCCTGTTTTGGTACTGGGATCGTTCGTTCTGGCATTGGACTACAATTCCTGTAGGCAAATGTGTAATTCGAACGGCTGTCTCCGTCTTATTGACGTGTTGTCCCCCAGGACCACTGGATCTAAAGGTTTCTATCTTAAGGTCTGATTCCTTGATCTCAATCTGAATGTCGTCTGAGACCTCTGGAAAGACAGAGACCGAAGCGAAGGAGGTATGGCGACGCCTACTGGCATCAAATGGGGAAATACGCACTAACCTGTGGACACCGCTTTCGCTTTTGAGGTATCCATAGGCATATTCACCCTTAACGTGGACCATAGCGCTTTTAATACCTGCTTCTTCCCCTGGGGTAATATCCACTACCTCGGCCTTGAAGCCCTTTTCCTCAGCCCAGCGCAAGTACATTCTGAGGAGCATCTCAGCCCAATCTTGGGCCTCGGTTCCACCTGCCCCCGCATTTATATGCAAAAAGGCGTTGTTTTTGTCCTCTTCATCGGTGAAAAGGCTTTCCATCTCCCACTTGCGTACTTGCTGGCTTAAGGCATCGAGCCTCTGTCGGGCTTCATGTAGGAATTCCAATTCCTCTTGTGAAAGTTCAAGCAACAAAGAAATTTCCTCTTCTTCTTTCTTTATCCTTTCCCACCTCTGGAGCTCTTTTTCTAGAGCAGCTTTTTCCTGTAAGATCCTTTTTGCCTTTTGAGGGTCTTGCCAAAAATGAGGCTTGTTTTCTTCTTGTGTCAACAAGGAAAGCCTTTTTCTCTTTCCAGGGAGGTCAAAGATGTTCTCCTAAAAGGTGTATCCTTTCCTTTAACTCTTGGAACCTCTGAAGCAGTTCTTCGTACATGGCTTGCCCTTTTTTAAATAACTTAGCATTTTCTTTTTGCTTTTTCAAAGGCAGACGGGGATCCTTTCGGCTTTCGTTACACTTTCCCTTTGAACTGAAAAGCGAAAGGCGAGGACCTCAAGGCCTTTTGAGAGGGTCTCTTTTAGTGAGGAACAGAAATCAGGGTCTATCTCCCAATTGGGTGAGAAGGCTGTAGCATCTCCTCTTAAGACCATAAAGGCCAAAAGGGCCCGATGTCCTTCTTGCAATAACCTCTGTAACTCCCTCAATTGCCTTGTACCTCTAGTCGTAGGGGCGTCAGGGAAAAGGGCTTGTGTTCCTTTCACCAAAGTGACGGATTTAGTCTCCACCCAAAGGGTTTGGCCAGCTTTTTGTAGCGAAAAGTCAAGCCTTGTACCCTTTGCCTTGACCTCACTGGTTAAAGGGAAGGTGTGCCCTTGTAAGGACAAGAGGCCGCTTTCCAATAGGAAAGGGAAGAGAAGGTTTGCAGCCCTTGCGTCTACAATGACCCACGTCCTATCAGCCCATGCTGCCCAGAGGTCAAAAGGGGTATTTCTTGTTCCTCTTTCCTTTTTCCTTAATATAACGGGGGTTCCTTTTTTCAATATCTCCTTAAGTCGGCCAGAATTGGCCAAAAAGGCCCTGTAGTGTTCACCTTCTACCTTCACTTCTGTCAAGAATCGATTTACCCTCAAGAGGAACTCGCCTTCTACAAAGGTCTTCGTCAATACTTTACCTCCACCAGATAAAGGCCTTGGGGAGGAGCGGTAGGTGAAGCCTTACTCCTGTCGCGGGCATCCAATATTTCCTTGAACTGTTCGAGAGTTAACTTTCCCCTGCCTACATCCACTAAGGTGCCCACCAGGCTTCTTACCATTCCCCTTAAGAACCCTGTCGCTTCAAAGACAAAAACGACCTCTTGGGGGGTCTTTCTGTGGATCTCGGCCCTTAACATGTCCCTTATGGGGTTTTTGCTATCTGAGCCACTTAACCTAAAGCTAGAGAAGTCATGGGTACCGAGGATCAACTTACAGCATTTCTCCATCCTTTCCAAGTCAAGTTCCTCAGGCAAGTGCCAATAATACCTGCGCACGAAGGGCGACCTTGTTCCCCTCTGGAAGATCTTGTACTCATAGACTTTACTTTTAGCCCAAAAGCGAGCGTGGAAATCCAAAGGGGCTTCTTCTGCTTCGAGGATGACCACGTCCTCTGGCAAAAGGGCATTAAGGGCCCTCTTCAACTCAGGCAAGGGGAACTTGGAGGTGGTTTTGAAATTGGCCACTTGTCCTAGGGCGTGTACCCCACTGTCTGTCCTACTTGCGCCGATCAGCCTGACTTTGTGCCCAAGAAGCCTTTCCAAGACCTCCTCTATCACTCCTTGGACGGTCCTTTGGTCAGGCTGTTTCTGCCAGCCATGGAAGTCTGTACCTTCGTATTCTATTAAAAGCCTTATGTTCCTCATGCCTTAAAAGTATAAAGCCCCCTGAAGGCAGATTTCCTGACAGCAATAACAGCGGATGCAGAGTCCCTTCTCTATGGAAGGAAATCCTCCTTTTATCTTTATAGCCTTGGCAGGACATACCTTTTCGCATTCGCCGCAACTTATGCACAGTTCCTTCCTCAGTTTCGGCTTAGGGATAAAAAAACTGCGGAACAACCGACCTATCACCGGAGGCGAAGGTGAGGTGCTTTTGGGCAACTTGAAATCTTTGATTTTTGGGGGATCACCTATAAGTTGATAAGGAGGGAGTAATTTCCTCTTCTTGGCAGCCTTCAGGACCGGTAAGAGTTCGAGTTCATGGCCCATTGCCTCCATAACGGAGGCATCCAAGGCCACAGGGTCTTTTGAAGCCAAGATGCGGCCAATAAACCTAGGGATACCTGAGGTAGGTCCGTTGCCTTCCATGCCCCATATGGCGTCCAGGATCTGTAAGCAAGGCTTTACCGTAAGGGCTATTTCCAATAACAAAGTGGAGAAGAACTCCCTGTCCATACCGGCCTTCAAGTGCCAGGAAGCCTTTCGGTGTCCAGGTACACAACCAAAGAGGTTCTTTACAGCCATGGTCATTACAGTCATGGAATGGGTTTTTAACTTCGGTAGGTTTATCACCTTATCGCATTCAAATACCTCCTTGGCGAGCTCAAGGACACGAAAAAAGAACCCCTGCGGGGTCCGTAGGTTTACTGGGTCTTTTAAATTTACAAGTGGAACTCCTGTACGTTCACTCACCTTTAAAAGCCCCGTCTTTTTGACCACTAAGGCCCATGGTCCTAAAGAAGGGCTGTCGGCTATAAAAGGCTTGGCACCTATATCTAACACCATCTCGACCACCGCCTCCACCAAGTGGGGATGTGTAGTCACTGCCCTTTCGGGAGGGGAAGCCCTGAGGAGATTCGGTTTGACCATCACCTTTTCACCTGGCTTTATAAAGGCCTCCATGCCGCCTAATGGGGCTAGGGCTTCTTCTAAAGCTCTCCGCAAGTGCTCTTTGTCGTAGTTAAGGCAAGGAACCGACACCACCTTTTCCATCTTAACCGTCCTCTGGGGACAAAAGGGAAGGGCGTTTCTCCACTTTTCCCCCTATGGGTTTACGGCAATCCTTGCATATGTAGTCGTATTTCTCCCCATCAGGAAGGACCAAAAGCAGCCTTTTTTCCACGGGCTTTGAGGTTTTACAGTGTGGACAATAGAGATAGACTGCTTCAAATTGCTTAAAGGTCTCCTCACCCATCTCTTCTGATCAAGATGTGGCTTTTAAAGGGTCTTTGAAGAGCTCAATTAGTCTTGCAACTATTGAAACTATCTCCTTTCTCAAATCGACAGACGTATCGTAAGGGGAAGTCCCTTTTTTATCTGCTTCAAGGATGGACTCTGAAAAGGGTATAAAGCCTAATACCTCTATTCCCTTAAGCTCGCCCACGATGAGTTCTTTTTCTTGCTCGGAATTCACCTTATTGCCTATAGCAAAAGTCCTTTTTATGCCTAAAGAATCGGCAAGCTCTTTTATCTGAATGGCGGTAGTTAAGCTTTTTTTTCCGGGTTCCACCACAACTAAAAGCGCATCCACCCATTTCGTGCTCCCACGTGTAAGGTGCTCAAGCCCTGCTTCCATGTCAACGATGACCACTTCCTTTCGGCGCACCAATATATGGTGGATCAAAGCCTTAAGGAGTGCACTCTCAGGACAAAAACACCCCCCTTCTGCCTTTGGAATTCCTCCAAGGACTAGGAGCTTGATGCCGTTATAAGTCCTGCTGTAAAGGTCCGGTATGTCGTCCACTTTGGGGTTTAGCTTGAAGAGGCCACCCAGGGCCGGAACTTGGACACCAGTCCTTTCCTCTACCATTTCCTTCATAGCAGCAAGTGGTACCAATCCCTTTAGGTCCTCTGGCGAAAAGCCCAAGGTCATCCCCAGGTTGGGCACGGGATCGGCATCGATGGCCAAGACCTTATAGCCAGTCTCAGCAAAGTACCTTGCCAAGGCCGCAGCTACTGTTGTCTTTCCTACACCACCTTTTCCTGCTACGGCTAACTTCACGTCCTCTCTACCTTACAGTTTATTTTATCTTGGGAGATTTTATCTCCAAACTCTGCTTTTACCAACTCCAGTTCCCCCTCTTTATCCCTTACCTCCTCCCTTAGGCGTGCTTGGAGTAATCTCCTGAGGATCTTTTGGTATTCTGGACCTGGAGGTATCCCTAAGGCCAGTAAGTCTCTGCCCTTTAACGACGGCTTCACCAGACGCCATCGGGAAATGAACTCAGCCAATAGTTTCTGCCTGGCGTCTTGGCAAAGGGCCATAAGGTAAAGCAGAGTTTCGATATGGAAAGGTTCCAAAATCTCGAAGACCTCCCATGGGTCCATGGAAGGTTGGAGCCGTAAAAGGGCCATTTGCGCCTTTTGCCTTTCTTCAAGTAAAAGCTTTTTCAAAGGGCCTACTATACCTAATTTTTCTATCATTTCCACCCGTTCTTGTGGTTTTAAGGTCTCGGTCAAAACAAGCAGCAGCACATGGCTTTTGGTGGCGCTTTCTCGTAAATAAAGGAACTTATACCAGTTAAGCACCTCAGTGGTCTGGCTGATGAGCTCTTTCAACTTGTCGGTTAAGGAAAGCTTGGGGTGGAAGACCTTAAGGAGGCCGAACTCCTCCATACGTTCTAGTATCTGAGGGGCCTTTTCTTCTTCCAATACGAGCTGTAATTCCGTAAGGAGCCTGTGCCCACTTAACTTGTGCACGAACCCCAAGGATATGGCTTCCTTAAGGAGGTGTTCGGTTTGCTTGTCCATTTTGAAGCCGAAGCGGGATTCAAACCTCAAAGCCCTGAATATCCTCGAAGGGTCTTCTATAAAGCTCAAGCCGTGAAGTACACGGATTACCCTTTCCTTTATGTCTTTCTGCCCTCCGAAGAAGTCTATGAGTTCACCGAAATTGGAAGGCAAAAGGTTTATGGCTAGGGCGTTTATGGTGAAATCGCGTCGCATGAGGTCGTGTTTGAGAGAACTCCCCTCTACTTTAGGTGGAGAGGCGGGTGTAGGGTAATATTCGATCCTTGCAGTCGCAATGTCCAACCTCCACCCTTCCTCAAACCTCAGGGTGGCGGTTCCCATCGCCTTATGGACCTTAGGGACTAGTCCAAATCTCTCACCGAGGGCCTTTGCGAAAGCAAGGCCATCTCCTTCTACTACTACGTCCACGTCTAGGTTCTCCTTGCCCAGGAGGAGGTCCCTTACAAAGCCTCCTACTAAGTAGGCCTTATAGCCCATGCGTTCCGCCATATATCCGATTTCCTCGAGCAGTCGGAGGAGTTTCTCAGGAAGTTTGGATTCCAGAAGGTGTTTAAGGTCTCTTTTTTTGCCCTTTGCCAATTTCACCTCGGTTGATGGCAGAAGTTTATCCAGGGCCCTAAGGAGGTCGCTTTTAGTTATGCCTCCCAGGAGCCTTCCTCCCTCTACTACTGGCAATAGCCTGAGGTTCGTTCCCATTAGGTGCTCGTGTACCTCCCAAAAAGAGGCTTCTGGTCCAACAGTAGGTACGTTGATGCGCATGAACTCCCTTACAGCCATTTGACCGAGACCATGCGAAAGCCCCTTTTCTGCTTCTTCCCAATAGATCAAACCCAAAAACTTGCCGTCTTGGACCACTGGCAATACCCCAAGGGCGAAACGCCGCATTACCTCTAGGGCCTCTTGGAGACTTGTTTCTGAAGAGATGGTCTTCAGGGGGGAGGTCATTATATCCTTGGCTACAACCCTTGGCCTTACGTGTTTTGCAAGGGTTTCGAGGAGTTTTTCTTTTATCTCATAGACCGTAAGACCCTTCAAGGTGGCTGAAGCAGCAGTTGGATGGCCCCCTCCTCCCAAGGAGGCAAGGACCTTGCCAACGTCAAGTTCCGGTGACCTCGAACGGGCGATCAAGAGGATCCTTTCGCCCATCCTGAGAAGCACAAAAAGGGCGTCTGCCGGTTCAAGGGCCCTGAATTTTTGAGCCAGCAGTGCAGCTTCCTGTAAGTAGGAGTCTGTTGAAGCTGAGGTTATCACTACATCGAGGCCCTTTATGAGGAAGTGTTCGGCATTTTCCACCATTTGGTTCAGGAGCTTTAGTTGTTCGGCGTCCATCTCCCTGAAAAGCACCTCCGATACCGTTTTTAGATCAGCACCTAGGCTAAGCAAAAAGGCGGCTGCTTCGAGGTCTTCTGGTGTCGTGGAGGCAAAGGTAAAAGCCCCTGTGTCTTCGTAAATCCCCAATAACATTATGGTGGCTTCTTCCTTAGTGGGCGTGATCCCCTTTTCCCTAAGGATCTTCACCATGAGGGTGGTATTTGCCCCCTTTTGTTCCACGCACTCGAAGTCAGCAGGGAAGTCGTCCTGTGAGGGGGGGTGATGGTCGTAGACATGTACCTCAAGCCCTGGACGGCCTAGGACGTTCGCAAAGGCTCCTATCCTTGAACGTTGCCGTGTGTCGACGACTATAAGCCTTTCTATCTCCTTCAAGTCGATTTCTTTTAACCTCTTGGCGTTTACAATGTAAAAAGCCGAACGCACGAAGAAATCCCTGAGACCTCGTTCTTGAGACCCAGGGAATACCAAAAGGGCTTTAGGGTATAACTTTTGGGCTGCTATCATGGAGCCCAAGGCATCGAAGTCGGCGTTAAGATGGGTAGTGATGACCTCCATCAGATCTATAGGTTAACGGTGACATCAGGGCTTGTAAAGGCAATGTAACTGCATTATGCATATATGAAAGACAAGGTTAGAGAGATGAAGCAGATCAAAGCCGTTTTCATGCTTATGGTTGGGGTATTAGGGTTCCTGGGAGGAGGATATGCATACCTTTTCCTGACCCTTCCTCCCTTAAGGGACGTGAAGAACTACAACCCACCGGTTGTGACCCAGGTCTTTTCTGCTGATGGAAAGCTAATAGGCGAATTTTACGTCCAAAGGCGAATAGTGGTCCCAAATGAAGAAATACCCCGACTTTTGAAACAGGCCTTTGTTGCTGCTGAGGACGCTGATTTTTACCGTCACCAAGGTGTTTCTTGGACTGCCTTGATGAGGGCCTTGTTGAAGAACGTAGAAGCCGGCAAGATAGTACAGGGTGGAAGTACCATAACCCAGCAACTTGTAAGGTCTTTGCTTTTGGACAACAGGGAGAAGAGTTTTTCCAGGAAGGCCAAGGAGATGGTCTTGGCCAGGATGGTCGAACAACATCTGACCAAGGACGAGATCCTCTATTTATACCTAAACGAAATCTACCTTGGGCATGGGAACTACGGGATAGGTGCCGCAGCTGATTACTATTTTGGTAAATCCCCAAAGGATCTCAATTTGGCCGAAATGGCCCTTTTGGCCGGTCTTCCGAGGGCCCCAGAAGTTTATTCACCTTATCGTAACTTTGAACTTGCCAAAAAGCGGCAAGCTTACGTGCTCAGGCGTATGGTTGAGGAAGGTTATATAAGCGAAAGGGAGGCAAAAGAGGCCTATGTCACGCCCTTGAGGTTAAAGGAACACGACTTAGAGTTGGTAGAGGCCTCCCAGTACTACGTAGAACACGTAAGGCGTTATTTGCTTGACCGTTACGGCGAAAAGGCCGTCTATAGGGAGGGGTTGAAGGTTTACACAGCCCTTGATTCACGTCT
>Ga0105163_1000275_pt1 | contig 31454 bp, 30 predicted proteins | sample JNZ110809AmetaG_FD_81531 | JGI IMG/M metagenome (GOLD analysis project Ga0105163, IMG submission 81531) | Hot spring microbial communities from Jinze hot spring, China to study Microbial Dark Matter (Phase II) - JNZ 110809A | ecosystem: Environmental > Aquatic > Thermal springs > Hot (42-90C) >... | reverse complement strand
CTATCATATATGACTCTGTTTGACCTTTGGGCTGCACCGATTTCGAGAAAGTATATGCCCAGGCGGTCACCGCCTCGAACTATTTTTTCTGTCCCAACACCAAACTGCCGCAAATAGTTTATGCAAGCATCACCCAAATCATTTGGCGGAAGTTTAGTAACAAAATCCGCGGGCTGGCCAAGATTCGCCAAAGTTATTGCAACATTTGCCTCTGCTCCAGCATAAATCGCATCGAAAGATCTCGCTTGAGCAATCCTCAGAAAGCCTGGTGGTGCCAAACGCAGCATTATTTCGCCGAAGGTTACAACCTTTTTCAATTAACTCACCTCAAATCTTGGCTCAGCGAATATTAAGCGGCCCACGCTCATAAATGTAACGCCGAAGAACATGCATTTTTGGAAAAACTTATAACGTGTACACATTACCTTTGAAGCAAGGTTGAAAATATGACGAAACATGTTAAAAACGATGTAAAAATCAGAGTTTTAGGCATATGCGGAAGCCCCCGCAAAAACGCAAACACTGAGTTCTTGCTGAATCAAGCTTTAGACGCGGCGAAATCTGTTGATCCAGAAAACGTGGACGTAGAAGCCTACTCTATAGCCGGTAAAGAATATCTACCATGCATAAGCTGCTTCTCATGTGCAAAAACCGGAGAATGCATAAGAAGTAAAGAGGATGATTTCAACGAACTCCGTGACAAATGGATTGAAGCTGACGCCGTAATAATGGCGGTTCCAGTCTACCACCTAAGCATACCAGGGCAGCTGAAGTGTTTTATCGATAGGCTTGGAAATAGTATTTGGAGCTACGAGGGCAGCGCGGGCAAACATCTAAAAGTTTACGGAGCCATCGCCCAAGGAGTTCACATATTCTCCGGCCAAGAAAACGCTATAAAAGAGATAATAAACCATGCAATAGTGATGGGTAACATCATAACTTCCGGGGACCCGTGGGAATCCTATTTAGGCGGTGCCGGGTGGACTGAAAATAGAACCGAGAAGGACGCCTTGAAAAGCCTATACGAATCTAAGAGTTTTGATGCTGAGGTTGCAGTAAAGGCTGCTAGAAGCTTGGGCAAGAGAGTCGCGGAGCTAGCCCTAATAATAAAGGCTGGCGCCCTCCATTACATTGAATATCTGGAAAAGGACCCATTGTATAAACCTCTCATAAGGAGGATAAGGAAAAAATAGAATCATTAGCGAGGCGGACGTCAGTAAAGTCTTTTATACTATGCCGGTTCATGTTTTCTTCGATCGGAAGGTGGCATTTGATGAAGAAAACGCTCTTATTCTTGGATTTGGATGCTTGTACTGGTTGCAAGACGTGTGTTGTTGCTTGCTCTCTTAGAAAAGAGCGGAAACTTGACACGGGAGCGGCCAGGCTATGGGTGCCGAAGAAAGAAAGCATATGCCTAGCTGTACCAGTAATATGTGAACAATGCGAAAATGCGCCTTGCCAAAACATCTGTCCAACGAGGGCAATATCAAGAGATCCTAAAACCAACGCGCTTTTAGTAGACACAAAAAAATGTATAGGCTGTAAGGAATGCGTTTGGGCTTGTCCTTTTGGAGCCATAACCGTTAGGCATGGAGTAGCCATCAAATGCGACTTATGCGATGGCGATCCGGAATGCGCAAAAGTGTGCATTCCAAAAGCCATTCAATACACAAGTCTAGAGGAGGAAGGTTTTGATAAAAAGTGGCGCTCGCTAGAAAAGCGCATCAAAGCCCTAGCCACGATTGTCGGAGGAAAATAAGAGATGTATGGCTGGCAAGGTAAAATACTCCACGTAGACCTAACTAAGGGAAAAATATGGATTGAGAAACTTAACAGAAAACTTGCAGAGCTTTTCCTAGGAGGTAGAGGAATAAACGCAAAGCTTCTATGGGATCTAATAAGTAAGCCTGGAATAGACCCCCTCGGGCCTGAAAATGTGCTAATATTTGGAACTGGAACACTAACCGGTACAACAGCTCCCTCGTCCGGAAGGACAACAATTACATGTAAAGGTCCTATAACGAATCTTTATTTAAAAACGAACATGGGTGGCCACTGGGGCGCTGAACTAAAGTTTGCAGGCTACGACCATTTGGTCATACACGGAAGAGCCAAAAACCCAGTATATATAGCTGTCCAAGATGAACGCGTTGAGATAAGAGACGCCAGACACCTTTGGGGGTTAAACGTCAGGGAGGTTACAGAAACGCTTGTAGACGAATTAGATGATAAAGAAACTAAAGTTGCATGTATTGGACCAGCTGGAGAGAACCTCGTAAAATACGCGGCTGTAATGAACTCTGTCTATCATGCAGCTGGCAGAGGCGGTGCTGGGGCTGTTATGGGCTCAAAGAACCTGAAGGCAATAGCTGTTAGAGGCACAAAAAGCATAGAATTGTGGAAGCCGGACGAATTCAGAGAACTAGCTCTAGAAGTAAGAAAAAATTTAGCAAAAGACAGTGGTGCCCAATCTCTTTATAATTATGGCACGTCAGGGTCCTTAGAGTTTGTCAATAATTTGCACGCCTTTCCGAGCCGCAATTTCAAGTACGGACACATAGAAAATGTAACACCCTTAACGGGACAAAACCTTGTTGAAAAAGGATATCTACTAAGGCGTGTTGGATGCTTCAGCTGCACCACAAGTTGCCATAGATTTGTACAGGCAAAGGAAGGCCCATATGCTGGAACGTTTACCGGAGGACCAGAATACGAAACATTTGCGGCTTTGGGCTCCCAAACATGGGTTCTAGACACAGACGCTGTGATAAAAGCTAATGAATTATGCAACATCTATGGACTCGACACGATTTCTACTGGCATTACAATCGCGTGGGCCATGGAAAGCTATGAAAAGGGCGTTTTAACCAGAGAAGAAACCGATGGCATAGAATTGAGTTTCGGAAACGCTGATGCAGTGATAAAGACTATCGAAGCAATAGCTTTCCGCAAAGGGAAACTTGGCAATCTTCTAGCCGAAGGAGTGAGACGCGCTGCTGAAAAAGTTGGAAAGGAAAGCTGGAAGTGGGCCGTGTGTAATTCTAAGGGGCTAGAACAGTCTAACGTTGAAACACGGTCAGCGAAGGCTTATGCGCTGGCTTTTGCTGTTAATCCACGTGGGCCAGATCACCTGCATACAGAAACCTTTGCAGAGTTTGGTGCTAGCCCAGAGGCTATAGCTCTTATAGAGAGGCTTACCGGGGATAAGAAGTGGGCTCAACCATATTATACGGAGTATCGTCCAGAAATTGTGCGTTGGCATGAGGACTGCTATGCGGTTACGGATAGCCTAGGCTTCTGTGCCTTTGCAACAACAGCCGCATACGCGGTTAACCCGGAGAACATGGCTCAAATGTTCTATTTAGCAACGGGCATTCCAATGGATGAAAAGACGATAATGACGGCTGGGCGGCGCATTGTAACCCTTGAAAAATGCTTTAACGTAAGGGAAGGAGCCGACAGAAAACTCGACGATTTACCGTGGAGGATGATGAACGAACCTGCAGCCTCGGGGCCGGCCAAAGGCATGATGAACTCAAGGCAAGAACTAAACGCCATGCTTGACAAATATTATGCGCTGCATGAGTGGGACGTAAAAACAAGCTGGCCTTACAGGGAAACCTTAGAAAAATTAGGATTATCAGATGTTGCCAGAGAGCTGGAAAAACTCGGCAGACTTCCAAAGAGATCTAAGTAGAAAAGTCTAAACCCATTTCTTGAAGGTCTCCAACGGTTTCTCCCCTTTTTATGAGATCGTCAACGAGAATGTTATAATAACTCACCGGTTTTGATGGTCCAACGCTTTGCCATCCAACAATCCTATCAGTTTTCTTGTCAACAATAACACAGATTTTTAAGTCTCGGGGAATCATGAGAGATTCTTGGACGAAGGCGTCATTTCTCACCCTTTTAACAAATAAAGTTTCGGTGTTCAGCCCGAGAGATGATGCTTCGCTGCTGCTTAAGCCCATACTGCTGATATGCACGCCGAATACATAATCATACTGGTGGCGGATACTTCCTTCAAAAGTAATTCCTGCGCCTACAGCGTTCATCCCGGCTATTTCAGCAGTTCTGGCGGCAAGACTTCCTAATGGACGATAAACTGGACGTTTTGTCACATAATCAATTTTTTCCGCACAGTCACCAACAGCATAAACATCCTCAACATTAGTTTGCATTTCAGAGTCAACTTTTATAGCTCCATACCCAGCCATTTCTAAACCGCTATTTGCAAAAAGTGCTGTATTGGGCCTCACACCAGTACAGAAAATCACAAAATCGAATTGAACGCGTTCTCCATCCAAAATCACGGACTCTACTCTCTTTTTTCCTTCGATGTTCCCGAGTTGGCATTGAACCATAATCTTGACGCCCATGCTCTCAGCTTTGGCTTGAACATATCTTGAAAGGGGGGGTTCAAGCACGCCGGAAAGAATGTGAGGCAAAACCTCGGCGATTGTAACATGTAAGCCGAGCCTCCTGAGCGCGTTTGCAGTTTCCATCCCAATTAACCCAGCACCAACAACCAAAGCCTTCATCCCGGGCTTTACCTTTCTAGAAAGCTCCTTTGCCTTTTCAAACCATTTCATGGTGTATGTCCCCCTTAAGCTAGCTCCTTTTATTTGAGGAAGTTTTGGTAAGCTTCCAGTTGCTATTATGAGATTTTCAAAAAATAGTTCGGATTTTTCTCCATCATTAAGATTTTCAATTTTGACGGACCTCGCATTAAAATCGACTTGTAGTATTTCGCATCGCCCAAAAAATTTCACATTTACACGCCTAAGACTGGAAATTGGGTAAACATTGATAGATTTAAGCGAGCTAATTTCATGAGCTACGATGGATGGAAGAGCACTTCTTGAATAAACGGTACCTTCATTTGAAATTAACGCTATTGAAAAATGTTTCTTTAACCTTTTCGATTTAAGCGCGGCAGCATATGCTGCGGTTGCTCCCGCAACGCCGCCACCCAACACCACGAGATCAAACTTTCTTTTCACAATAACACTCTCATGCGGGAAACTATTTGATTTTCACGTTATCTATCCGCCGGCCACTGGGGTTGACAAAATTATTTGATCTCCATCTCTCAGCACCGTTTTTACACCGTTTATCGTAAGGATGTTTCTGCCATTAACAAAAATTATTAGGTTCTCCACAATGGATTTGCCGTTTTTGAAAATTAGGCTACGTAGCGGTTCGCCGAACTCGTCACATAAATGTTTTAACAAATCCTCTACGGTGCTGCCTCCAGCGATGCTAATCTCAGCGGACCTCCCTCTTACAGCTCCTTTAAATCCCGAAAGAAATTTTACTTGGACTTTTGCCATGGATTCCACTATTATAGTGATTCACTGCGGATCGATTTAACATTTCTCTTGCGCAGATAGCACACTTTTAATCCTCAATAAAGCATTAGTAAGCTTCTCCCTTGACGTGGCATAGGATATTCTGATATAGCCCTCGCCGTGCTTGCCAAATGCTGTCCCTGGAACTACCACGACCTTTGCTTTTTCCAATATTTGCATGGCGAAATCCTCTGAAGACATGTTAAATCCTCTTATGTTTGGAAAAATGTAGAAGGCTCCTTGGGGTCTGGTGCACTTAAAGCCTGGTATCTCTGACAATTTCTTAAGCAGTAGTTCCCGCCTTCTATTGTACTCCGCAACCATTTTTTTAACACAATCATCTCCGCCCTTAAGTGCTGCCACAGCCGCCATTTGCGAAATTGAGCTTGGATGTGCTGATATATGCTCTTGAAGCTTTATCATCTGGCTTATGATATCCTTGTTTGCAGCCACGAAGCCAATACGCCAGCCAGTCATAGCATATGTTTTTGATAAAGTGAAAATGCTGATTGTCCGCTCCTTCATGTCCGGTAGTGAGGCGATGCTGACATGCTTTAAACCATCATACACTATTGCTTCGTAAGCTTCATCTGAAATCACAACAAGATCCTTTTCTATGACAATCTCAGATATAGCCCTTAAAACTTTTTCACTATAAACAGAGCCCGTGGGGTTTGATGGCGTATTAAGTATAATCGCTTTAGTCTTATCCGTGATTAGTTTTCTGATTTCCTCCGCGTCCACTAGAAAATTGTCCTCTTCCCTTAATACGTACGGAACCGGACGCCCGCCAGCTAAAATTACTTGTGCCCTATAGCTTGGAAAGCCGGGATCCGGAATTAAAACCTCGTCTCCAAGCTCAACTATTGTTAAAATGGCGAGTGACAGCCCGCCCATGGCGCCGACGGTTGCCATAACTTCGGTTTCCGGATCAACGTCTATCCTGTTTTCCCTCTTAACCTTTTCAGCCGCTGCCTCTCTAAACTCTTTTAGTCCAGCGTTTGGAGTATAATGCGTATAAGCCTCCTTCATGGCTTTTATAGCTGCTTCGATAACGTGTCTTGGAGTATCAAAGTCTGGTTCCCCTACAGACAGATTTATAACATCCTTGTATTTCTGCGCAAGATTAAACATCTTCCGAACGCCTGACCACGGAACAAGATTTGCGCGACTTGAGATCCATCTACAGTTAGCCATCATGCAAACCTCCATGCATAGAAATGACATGACTAGCGATATCTAATAAAACTTCCGAAAAGTCGACCAGTATCAACGTAATTTTGAGGGCAAGTAAGAATAACGTAATGTATATATGCAAAATTTTTATGTATAATTTTTCTCTAAATGCCGCAACTGGAGGGGCCGTAGTCTAGGCAGGTATGACGACGGGCTCCAGAACACGCCAAAACGGGTTTGCGGACCGCCATGTGGATGAAGAGGTTCTGGAGCGGTCTGTAGGGAAACCCGTAGAAACAGCCGCTTGAAGGCTGTTTCGGGGAAAGGTCGTCGGTTCAAATCCGGCCGGCCCCACCACCGGTAATGGTTTGGGCTGCGTGGTTGGAGCTATGGCTAAGAAAGTGTTTATGATGAGGTTAAGTGATATACAGCCAAGTCAGCTTCATATTTGCTCTGAAAAGCTATCTGAAGTTATGAAGACTTTTAATCTTAACAAGCTGAGGGCTATGGAGCCTATACCGGTTAAAAGGCTTAAAGGTGACGTGATTCTTGTGAATGGCCACACAAGGGCTTTTGCAGCCTATCTTTGCGGTTTCGCAGAAGTGCCAGTTTATTGGGAAAAAGAAGAACTCGCTTGGGACGTGTACAAAGTTTGCGTAGAATGGTGTAAGAAGGAGGAGATACGCACCATTGCCGACCTTGAAAATAGGATAGTGCCTCAAGGAGAATACGAAAGACTATGGTATGCACGGTGCGAGAAACTGGAGCAAGAATTAAAACGCAAGAGAAAAAGTGCACTTAAGAAGACATTGCGGCATAAAATTAGGAGCTGAGATGTTTGAGGTTGTATGCTGTAAAGACAAGGGTTATCCATGTTGGCGACAATCTTGTTGATCTGGTTTTGAAGGCTTTAACTGAACAAAATCTTTTATTGGAGGATAATGACGTTTTGGTTTTTGCCTCCAAGATTGTGGCGTATGCGCAAGGACGAATTGTTAAATTGGATGATGTGAAGCCGTCCAAAAGGGCGGTGGAGCTTGCCGAACGATTTTCCATTAGAAGCGAGCTTGCCGAGTTGATACTGCGTGAAGCAAACGCGGTTTATGGTGGTGTTGAAAAAGCTGTTTTAACGCTCAAGAATCACGTGTTAACGGTTAATGCTGGGATAGACAATAAAAACGCACCTTTAGGCTGCGTTGTTTTGTGGCCTGAAAACGTCAAGGAGACAGCGAAACAATTGAGGGAGGAGATCCTTCACAAAACTGGAAAGAAGGTTGCAGTTCTAATAGTTGATAGTGGCTTGATGCCGCTGAGAAAGGGAACAATGGGTCTTGCTTTGGCTGTTGCAGGCTTTAAACCGGTTGAAGACTATCGGGGGCAGAGCGACCTCTATGGAAGGGAAATAGTGATCACGCAACACGCTATTGCGGAGGATTTGGCCTCTGCAGCCCATCTGCTTATGGGCGAATCATCTGAGAAGACTCCAATAGTGCTTGTTAAGGGGGCTCCGCTCAAGTTTGATGATGGTGTCTACGGCCCTGAAGACTTGGCTCTGCCCAGCAGTCAATGCGTTTTCATGAACGCTTTTTCAGCACAGCCATCAAACGCTTTGATGAGGCCAGCGTTTTCTAGGGCTTTGTGAACCGCGACCCCGATTAGTGTAGAGCCAAGCGCTATAAGTGTTCGTTCAATTGGATAAAGGAAGGTTGTTGCTTGCCATATACCCTTCCAGACGTTCAAGTCCTGTAGAAAAATGGGCCAATAGAGAACCTCAAAAGTTAGAGAGCCCACAATTTGGCCAGCCAATGTTGAGACTAGGGAGAAAATCAGAAACTTGATGGTTAGGTTTAAGTTGCCTCTATGTCGGGTTAGCCAGATTAAGATTAAAAAACCCGCTATTTGAAACCACATGGAAGGCGGGAAAAGCCAGATAGGCCCCACAGGCGGATAAAAGCCGAAAACAAGAAGCAAAATCATGTAAACGAAAATGCACAATTTCCTCTTTTCCTCTTTTAGAAAGCCAGCTAGTAACCCGGCGGTCACTCCTGAAACAAGGCTGGGCGGCGATATAACTCCTGCAAAAAATCCTATGAAACCGCCTATAAGAGTGGAAGCTGCACCAATCAAAGGTCCGAATAACATGCCGATTGTCGGGGCAAACATAGCCGCTAGTGTTATGAAGTTTTGTGAGCCAACTATTCGGAAGAGAGGAATAAAGCACGCAACCGCATACAGTCCTGAAAAACAGATGATTAAGGCTAGTTGCTTTGAGTTTATTGCGAATGAGCTTCTAGCAATGTTTGCTCTAGTGATGTCCATTTTGAACCTATTCCTTGCTGGCAAAATGGCTTCAAATAGCTATAATCAATTTTGCGGTTTACAGTTGAAAATAAGAATGTGCAAAATAAGCGGTTTAAACGGCTTATTCGCGTGGACTACTCTTCTGCTGGAGCCTCCACGACTTCGGCTTCGGCGAATCTTCGGCTTATTCTTGTTATCCTTATTTTGACGTGGTCGCCTGGCTTCGTGTTTGGTATGAAGGTTACTAGTCCCTGGATGCGGGCTATTCCCTCACCTCTTCGGCTTGTTTCTGTGACGTCTACTTCGTATTCTTTGCCTAGCTCAACTGGTTTCGGTGGGAAGCGTTTTGGTCCTCCTCTTCCGAAGTCTCTTCTTCCGCCGAATCTTCTTCTCTCTTCCATACGTTCTCACCTCTCATGTGTGGATAAAATGTTCCGCGAGCTATTTGACGGTGAGTTTTCCGTATTTTCCAACGTTTAGCTGGATTTCGCCTTTGAAGCTTGTTACGTAGCCGTTTTCCACCTTGACTGTATCGTTGATGTTCACTTGGTTTATTTGCTCGTTCCAAAGCGTCAGTTTCACTGTGCCTGTTTCGTCTGCTATGATGGCTGTTGCCACTTTGTGGGTGGTGTCCTTGAACCTTGAAATAACCTCCCGTGGGGCGGTTTTGTCCACAACTTTGGCTTCAATGTTTACGCGTCTCATGCCGTTTCGCAGTTCTTTAATCTTCAATTTTCATCCTCCTTTCGGTTTAGGGTATTCTTTCCGCGATGGCGAATTTTCCGCCGACGGATAAAATCCGCACTTTGACACGTTCGCCTATTCTGCTGTTTGGAACAAAAATCATGTAGCCTTGAATGCGGGCTATGCCATCGCCTCTGCTTCCAATGTCGTCTATGACAACTTCTAGTTCTTGATTCTCCTTTACTGGTGCTGTTTGGAAGAGTGGTTTGTCGGGGAGAAAGCGTCTACTGCTTCCAAACCTTCTCGGTTTTCTTTCAACGTATTTCGTTTTTTCTGGGAGCCTTCTTGGCATACTGTTTTTTCGTCCTTATCGCGGAACAGCCTTCAACCCAAAAACCAAGTGTCTCCTTTCCGGAAACACTGGTTTAAGGCTGAGGCTTGTCAGAACAAGAGACATCCACGCATATAAATCTTGCTAGAGTAAACGGTATATTACGGTTGCATGTTATTTGCCATAGTTAGTTAGGATATATGGCTAGGACGATGAGCGAAATTGCCGGAAACGTCACCGACAAAACCCCTGATTCAGCTTGTGGACGTTTACAAAGAATACAGAGTAGGAGCCATTTCCACAATGGCTCTTAAAAGGGTGAATTTTAATATCTACAGCGGGCAACTTATCGCCATAATGGGGCCTTCTGGGTCTGGAAAAACAACCCTCCTGAACATGATAGGACTTTTGGATAGACCATCAAAAGGCAAAATTTACTTTGACGGGGTTGATGTTTCAAGGCTTGACGATAAAGCCTTGGCGAATCTGCGCAATACCAAGCTTGGCTTTGTCTTTCAAACATTCAACCTTATCAACAGGCTGACGGTATTCGAAAATATTGAGCTACCTCTAATACCGAGGGGTATACCCCGCGGCGAAAGGGCGAAAATGGTTTTGGAAGCGCTAACCAAGGTTGGTGGAGAAGAGGGTTGGCTTCGCAAAAAGCCAAACCAGCTTTCAGGTGGGCAACAACAGCGGGTCGCCATAGCCAGAGCCATTGTTGGAAACCCTGTTGTCCTTTTGGCGGATGAGCCCACTGGAAACTTGGACAGAGCCTCAGCTAAACTGGTTGTGGAAACATTCCTAAACCTAAACAAGGCTGGACACACCGTGGTGGTTGTCACTCATGACCCAGAAGTGGCGAACTGCATGGATAAAATATATGTCATAAGAGATGGAGAAATTATAGGCGAATTTCCAGCTAAAAAGTCGGAATCCCTTATAAGCAAGGGATAAAATCAGCTGGAAGAGGTGAAACCTTGAGGGTCTTGAAGAAAGCCTTAAACATCTTGTTGGTTGTCGCCATCACATTGCAGTATGCTTCCACGTTGATTAGCGGAATAGTCCTTGGAAATTCCCAAGCAGATTTCGTCATAAGAAGTTATTATGCGAGGTCTTCGGCCGACACCTCCAACATTTATCCGGGTAGCAGGAGAGTTTACCTGAAAATCGAGGCGGAATATCAAAACAGCGCATTCAGCGCTACAATGGTTTTTGGATGGCTGAAAACACCGGAAGGTATAAGCTTCAGCTCCGGAAGCGACATCTCCTCTCCGGCCAAATTTAATGGAAGCGTGGTCAGAGAAGTCACTTTCGGCATGGTTATAACGTTTGAGTATCTGCTAGACTTTTCTAGAGGCTTATCTCCAGGCACCTACTACTTAACTTTGAACATAACTTATGTGAAGGGTTCCATCCCCTCCTACGACCTGCACCCGAACGAAGTAAAAATCGAAGTTTCATCATATCCAGACATTTCGCTGAGAGTCATCGACGCCTACTTCTCGCCATCCCCCTATCCGGGCTCCGTGGATACAAACCTCTATGTGGTTTTGGAGAATAACGGAAGTACTATAAACTCTGTATACTTTAACCTTACACGCCTTAACGGGTTTATTGTTAAAAACCCCCGGGCAAGTGTGGGGCTTGTCAATAGAGGCGACAGGTTCACAATAACCTTTACAGGCGTGTCAATACCGCCAGACGCTTCTGTTGGGACATATTTTGCGGAAATCTACTCCGACTGTAGTGCACGGACGGAGGACGGTGTAGCCTACACCAAAACCGCGAACTTGACTGCTCCAGTGAAAGTTGAGGCTCCTCCTCCGGAGCAGCCTGTCCAGGTGGCGGCTGTGAACACGCTTTATGGGGGGTCTCCTGCCCCGCTTTTGCCTTCATCTAGGGGCGTTGTTTTGCGGGTTTATCTCATCAACAGACTTCCAGACGCCATAAATGCAATGATTGTAAACGTCAAGCTTCCAGGGGGGATAGAGCTCAGAGCTATTTCGGGAACCTACATGAATGGTATGGCTTCTGGCGGTACATGTTTTGTCGACTTAACCGTGGACGTTGACTCAAACATAAACTTGGCTAGGTACAATGGCACATTGGATATAACCTACTTCAAGATTGCCGGCGGATCCTCCTTCCCCATGAATCAGACGGTTTCATTTTCAATAAGTGTTGAAAGTCCCCACAGCCATGTATCCGAGTTAATGCTCGTCGAGGCTTATTGGGGCTATCCAGATCCGATGCCAGTCTATTCAACGTCGCGCTACGTGCCCTTAACCCTGAAATTTGCCAATACTGGACGTTATCCCATTTGGGGTGTTGTGGTTAACGCTTCATCCCAGCATCTTAGACCAATCAAGGATTCGGAAGCCTGCGCTACAACCGTTGCAAGCGGCGGCTCCTGCACAGCAGTCCTTTACTTCGACATGAACACGACTGCGCCAACGATTCCCGTAAAGGTTTCAGCAAGTTACCTATTCACCGAGTTTGGGGCTCATATAAGCCTTGTTAGGGATTTCACGGCTTGTTTGCTTATTGAAAGTTATCCAGCCTCAGAAAGCATACTCTCCATTGTAAATGCTGGCTGGCAGAACAATCTGAATGTCTTCCCCAAAACCAGCAACGCCACATACCAAGTGACATTGGCGAACAGGGCGCCCTACTCTCTGGGCGGAATAAACCTCAAACTCAAATTGCCCAGTGGAATGACCTCCAAAGGGCAAAGCGAAGCCACCGCCTACATTGAAGGTCCCATTAGAAGCCTAGCTTCCTTCACAGCATCCTTCACGATAACTGTTGGCGACGTGCCGCCCGGAAGCTACAAGGCAAACTTAACCGTTGACTGCGTAATGAGTTCCGGAGGTCCAGGAGTTAGGCGTGTTGAAGAATTTAATGTGCAGGTAACGGTTAACGATGATGGCGCGGCTCTTGAGCTTCTTGAGACCAGATGGTATGAGGGAACTGTTGGCCCCTACACTTATGGCGCTCACCTCATAATTATGATCAGAAACGTCTACGTGGACGGTTTAAGGGGCGCCATGCTGGAGCTTGAACTACCAGGCGGCTTCCGCAACGCCGTGGACAACTCAACAAGGGTTAAAACCCCACCTCTGTCAGTGCAACTTCCCCAGCAACTGCAAGCCCTGAACTTGGCGGAAATCCTAAACGCCTTCTTTAGCGCCCAATACGCTGGGCCCACGCAAGTTTACGGTAGGGGTGACATCCTAACCTTTATGGTTAGCTTAAACATATTTAATGTTGAAATGGGCAGCCATGTGTTTAACGGAGTTCTTTCATACATTGACGCTTGGGGCGGAAATAGGCGAATCCCCTTAACAGTTCAAGTTGCAGTACTTGGCAAGGCTGGATACATTGAGGTAGCAGTGGACAAAAGCCTAAGCGTCAAAAGCCGCTATGTAAACACCACTCTCACGCTTGTGAATCATGGAAGCACACCCATGTATGACGTATACATTGTGGTTTCACCATATCAAACAAACCCGGTGTTGATAGCCTCCCCGGCGGTGAATCACATCCGAAAAATAAACCCGAGTGAAGCATGCACAATACCATTAACTTTGGCGTACAACCCGCTGGGCTTCTACACCCAAATGGGCTCAGCATCCTACATAACCTATGGACCCGTTCCATTAATGGTTTCAGTCTTCTACAGAGATGCATGTGGATATTACCGAACCTTCAACAACTCCGTAACGGTGGTCGTTGAACCCTTCATAGAGCTTGCCATAAAAAGCGTTAAGGCAACGGGAACAAACGTATCCTCAACCGTGACTGGAACAATCATCAATTATGGTTCTTCAACAGCATATCGTGTCGAGGTGGAACTGCGAGTGGGGGACACTGTGGCTTCTGAAACCATAGGCGACGTTGGCCCAGGCGAAGAGATTGCCTTTAGAGTGGATATCGGCAAGTACGGTGAGACCGCCGTTCTAGCCGTGCGCTATTACAACGTTTTCAATGAAAAAGAATCAAAGGAAATGAGCATTAATATAACAAGGCGGGAGGAAGCGGCGCCTCCGACAGCGAAGGAGGAAGGACTGCCGATTGAAAGATGGGTTATCGTGACTGGAGTGATAATCTTCTTAATTGTGTCAGCCCTATTGATATATAGGATGATGAAGAAGACCAAAATTGTGGAAAGCGTACCTCCCGAAATGTAATTTGCAACGGTGAACAGCGAATGTTCATGGACTTTATTCGACTGTCGCTTAAGGCTTTAAGCGAAAGAAGAGTGCGGGCGGCCCTAACCATAACGGGCATAGCTATTGGTCCTCTGGTTCTGGTTATGATGAGTTCGGTTGTTGGAAGCTACTCCAACTACATAGAGCAGAGGATAACCTCTCTCGGGCAAAATGCCATTGCCATCTTTCCAACAGAAAACTATCGGCTCGACGAGGAAGACCTAAACTATATTAGAACGATAGAGGCCGTTAGAAGGGCTGAACCCTTCTATAACACCCAAGGAGTTGTGAAAAGAGGAACAGAAGATGTTAAAATAGCCATGTTTGCCGTGGATTACCGCCTACTTTTTGAGGCTATAGGAAGCCTAGAGATAGATGAAGGCGCTGTTCCATCGGAGACTGAAGTTATAAGCTCGATTGTTGGCAGAAAAATAGCCTACAAAAACTATGAGAAACACTTCGACTTGGGCGATGTTGTCACGGTGACAGTTCCAAAAATTGAGGGGGGCAAGATCACAGGCAAGAAAACCGTGAACTTAGTTGTTGGAGCCATCCTCAAGGAGTATGGCGGCGCATTAATCGTTGACCCGGACTCAACCATTTTTATATGTCTGGAGGCTGGCAAAAGGCTTCTTGGAATGGAGCGGTGGTCTGGGATTCTTGTTTTGGCCGACAGTCCCGCCAACGTCAAGCCTATAGTCTCCGTCTTGCGGCAGCATTACGAGGATAAAGCCCAAATAATTGCCTTCAACTCCATAGCCGAAGCTGTCTCCAGCGTAACCGGAGCAATAAACTTCATAAACTTTTCAACTTCGCTTTCAGCCTTCGCCGTGGCCATTGCCGGCGTGGCTGCCACAATGATAACCTCAGTAATGGAGCGCACCAGAGAAATCGGCGTGATGAAGGCCATCGGCTACACTAATGGGCAGATTCTGCTGCTAATTCTCATGGAATCCATTGTAATGAGTCTCGTGGGCGGGGCCGCCGGAATTTCCTTAGGCGTTATTGGTGCCTACATTCTTTCGTCAAGGGGCTTTAGGATAGGCGGAATAGGTGAAAGCGGCATAGTTCTACAGTTAAGCCCGCTCATAACGCCGACCCTCATAACCCAAACATTAACCCTAACAATTCTGATAGGATTGGTTGGCGGTGTCCTCCCAGCCTACAGAGCCTCAAAAATACCACCTGTGGTCGCCCTAAGATATGAATAATAGGCGAGGGCTTAGATCTGCATTAGGAAGGTTTCAAGGAAAACTGCGACGAAGTATGCTGTGAAGGCTGTTAGGAGGCTTGTCGTCCATGGGAATTCCGTTGCCAAGCGGATGGCAATACCGCACAGCACTACGCTCCAAACAAGTATGACCATCTGCAAAACACTGTAAACCCTATTTACAAGCCAAGTTTCCTCCAAGATTTTGTTGTAGGCAATTTCTGCTTCGCCCTTAACGCCCCCAATGTATTCGAGAGGATACTTTAATGTTGGCAGTGCTGAGAAGGTTGCTGCGCTAGCCACAGCCTGTACGAACATGGTTATTAACGTGAAACCTGCCAGAACTAGGCTGACACGCCAGATCGTTTTAGCCTTAAACAGCCTAGTGAGAAGATAAATCATTCCGCCGAGCAAGAACCACCTCAAGGAAAATTGCATGAAGGAATTGACTGCATACAGGGCTATGTAGGTGGTGGCTTCTTCGGCGTAGGGCTTATAAACACCACCAAAGAATAGACCATCCAAGAGAACTCTAATATTTGCGGTTTGGTTCCACGCCATTTCCAGCCTTAAGCCCGTCACGTTTCCCCAGTCTATATCGCCAAGACGCTCCAAATCTGCAAGGGTAATCGTCAAATTATTCCAAACATTAGGGGCAGCGCTGGAAAACTTGCCAGTTATATCTAGATGAGAACTTGCAGCGCCAGAGTAAATGCATAGTGAGGCGTTTTGAGGCGCATAATTTGGGCTTGTCCACTTCACCCTCAAATAGATCCTTGTGTAGCCTCCTTGAGAGCAGTTCACGCTTCCAATGTTTTGGAGTTCCATAGCTATCTTGTCGCTTTGCTCAACGGAAAATTCTATGCTTCTGTTTCCATAGTAGTTGCCAGCAATGTAATCCGTAGAATTTTCAACGCACTGGGCGCCATTGAGGGGACGCCAAAAAGCCTTGTCCTCAGTCCACAAGTCCCTCTTATCGGGCTCTGTTGCCTCAACATAGGTTTTTGTAATCAGCACGTAAAAAGCGCCCACGTTCGCCCCGATGAAAAGAAGCATTATCAGTATAGGTCCAAAATACTTGGGGTTTTGGGCTATTTCCTTGAAGGCTTCACGGGGAGAGTATATAACCTTGAATATTCCATAGGCAAACAATATCGTCTGCACCGTGCATATTTTATCCTAAGCGTTTATTAAAGAGTTTGCTACATGCCAAGCTTAAGCCGTCTATAAGTGTTGTAATCCACATACTCTAGGAAGGGATTCTCCGCCTGATATTTCACGGTCATTTTTTGGCGCTGCCTCTTCTCGACTATCTGGCTTGTCGTTATGAAGGAGTAGGCGTCGCTTCCAGCTCCAGACCCATAACTGACTATTAAGATACGTTCTTCTGGCTTTGCGATGTCGAGGACTGCCGCCAAACCCACAGGAGATGAGCCGGAATAGGTGTTGCCGAACTTTGCCACTTGCAGTGAGGGCAGATACTGCTCCTCCTTGAAGCCTAGCTCCTTGGCTATTCTGACGGGGAAGGCTATGTTAGGCTGATGAGCCACAAAATAATTTATGTCGCTTGGCTGAAGCCTCAGCCTTTCCATAAGCTTCTTTGCGGCCTTTCTAATGTGTTTAAAGTAGGCTGGATCGCCTGTGAAGCGGCCGCCGTGCATCGGGTATGGTTCCCCGTCTCTCCGCCAGAAGTCCGGTGTGTCGGAGGTGCATGAATACCAGCCTTCCAACTCAGCTATGACGTCGGTTTTGCCGAAGATGTAGGCGCATCCTCCATATCCGACGAAAAAATCTAATTCTCCACCGGGGCTGTCCCTTGGAGCCGCTTGCGAGTTGTCTGCGCCTATAACCATGGCGTATGGCACATCCATCCTTGGATAGCCTACAAGGGAGGCAGCGTCCTTAAACATGCTTGTAGCCGCTTTACATGCGAACTCCGTGTCTACAGCGTCTACTCCTTGAACATCCTCATCCTCTTCGCCAAGCTTCAAAACCTGGGCAACTTTTGAGGCTATGGGCTTGACAGCGTATGGATTTGACTCTGAACCCACGTAAACCTTGCCGATAAGCGTGCTGTCTACACCCGAATGGATAAGGGCGAGTTTTCCAGCCTCAACAGCCGCTGTTATGGCGTCCTCATCTATAAACGGAACAGCCCTCTCCATATTGCCCTCTCTTATCCTAAACTTTGAGGTGTAAACGCCATAGCCTACAATGCCAGGTACGTCATACTCCTTTTTGGGTTTTAGTGGCTGATATTCTTGATGCGGGTAATATTCGTCGGCGAATGTGAAAGCCAGCGAAATCGTTGGGATTATCTCGCTTCTCTCAACGGAATAACGCCTCCTAAACCTTGGAACAACCTCTCTGCCTTCAAGGCTTGCAAAGTCGATGATTTCCCCGTCCCTAATAATTCTGTCCGTCAGTCTCCCTGGGACTCTTATTTTGCCATTGTGGAATGAAACTATGCCATAAATGTAGTTGCCAAGTTTTGTGAACTTGTTCGTTGGCTCAGTTATGAGGGTACAAAGTTCAAGTTTTCCCTTCTCATAGAAGAAGTCTATGTTCTCCATCTTGCCGAAACTCTTTCTGCCGCAGTTTCCGCAGTAGTCCCTCAGTTCAAAGTATTCTTTGCCGCAAAGCTGGCAGCGTCTACCCCTAAGTCTGTCGCCAAGATATGAAACACGCCTTTCTATTGGCTCGCTGCTCATTTAGGCTTCCTCCACCCCTAAAATATGAACATGACCCTTAGTGCCGAACCCTTCCAGTTCAAGCACACACCCATATCTGAGGGGCTTGTCGTCCACAACTTGGCGTTCGCCAGCCTCCCCCCTCAATTGCTTAAAAACTTCATAAATTTGGGCGCCGCCCGTGGCTCCCAGTGGGTTTCCATCAGCTTTTAATCCACCATTCATGTTCACAAAAAGCTTCTTTCCGTCTATGCGGTAATATCCCCTATAGTCTTGGCAGCTTTCGAAAATCGTTTTCCAAGCTGTTCCACGGGGACAGAAGCCTAAATCCTCCAATGATATCATTTCCATAACTGTTGACTGATCATAGAGCTCTAAAACCTGTATGTCCCAGAGGCTTATACCCGCCATCTTCAAGGCTTTCTCTATGGCTAGGCGGCTTACAATAAAGCCTGTTAAATCCTCCCTTGCCGGGTATGTTAGATAATCTGTTGCTGACGCAGAGCCAAGCACGTAAACGGGTTTATCCGTCAACTTTTTGGCGGTTTCCTCGTTGGCCAGAATCACCGCCGTGGCACCGTCGGAGATGGGCGCGAAATCATAAAGTCCCAGAGGTCTTCTAGCGGCTTTTCTAGCTTCCAGCACTTGCTCCACGGTTATTTTCCTCTGATACTGGGCGTACTCGTTTTTCAAGGCGTTCAAATGATTTTTTACGGAGATCTGGGCTAAGGCTATGTTAAGCTTTTCAAGGTTCTCGCCAGTTATGCCATAACGTTTAATGTAGGCTCTGAGCATAAGCTCGTGGTTTGCCTCAGGTGTGCATCCTGCATAATAGCTCCAAGGATCCTCCAAGAGCATAAGGTCATCGCGAATCTTATCCCAGCGGTCCGTCATCTTCTCTATTCCGCCAACAAGCACTAGGCTATATCTTCCGGCTTGTATAGCATTGCAGGCGTTGGAAAAAGCTGAGCTGAAGGAGCGTGCCACATCCATGGGCACATGGAGCTCCGTAAACTCCGATAGGAAGCCTTCCTCAAGCCCAAGCTTGTTCGTTATCGGAAGAAAGTAGTCTGATAAGTAGCATGCCTCCAAATCTTTTCGTTCCAGCCCGATTTCCCCAGAGGCCTTTAGCCAAGCCTCTTCAATTAAGCGTTCGGGCTGCTTCTCGTAATGCTCTCCAAACTTTGTTCTTCCAGCAGCAACAATCACTGGACGGCTTCCCATAGCCGAACACACCTTTCCAGCAAATAATCACTAAAGGCTTTTAAGTGTTTGCCAATTCAGCGTTCACCATGACAAGTCTAACTTGAAGGAGACAAAGTGGCCGTACAGCGACTTCCACACTGGCGGACAATAGTATCCTTGACGAGAAAACGTTAAGATAAAACTGGTTTTATTCAAATCAAACGTCTCGCGAATTCTCGGAGATCCCTCACCCTACACTGGGATGAGACGCACCTGTACACGTCCTGCCTATCAAGGAGGTAAGCGCTAATACCTACGCTTCTCGGAGACTCAAAATCGTCATGTAGACGATCACCTACGTGAACGATCTCGAATGGCGCCACACCCATAACCTCGCATACCTTTCTGTAGGTTTCAGGATTCCTCTTCAGAAGCCCGAACTCCGAGGTTGTTGAAAACACCCGGTCAAAATAGTGGATTATGGGTTGCGCCAAGATATCAACAAAAAGCCTATTCGAATTCGTAATCATAATCAGCCGGTATTTACGGCTAAGCTCCCCAAGAGCCTCTACAGCATCCGGGTAAACGCGAACATAACCCCTGTAAGAGGCTACTAAACGCTGCGGGTCACCGGGCAAATCGAAGCGCCTAAACCAATAGGAAATATCATACCATTCAACGCGATCTTCGCCAATCCGCGCATACTCACCCAAAACAACCCTCTTAGCTTCATCAAAGCCTAAACCAGCCTTTAAAGCATAAAGCCTAGGCAAGCCCTCATTCCAAACCAAATCACTAAACGTCATATCCACAAGTGTACCCTCAAGATCAAAGGAAACAACACGAATCAAGCGCTTCCCTCAGCATCTAAAACCTTAACAAACTTAAAAACGCAAATAAATGCTCCGGGCGGGATTTGAACCCGCGTCTCCGGCTCGAAAGGCCGGAATACTTGACCGGGCTATACTACCGGAGCGCTGCTCTACTTTGGCATCATGCAAATATTTTCAGGTTCGGATAAATTTTATTCTTTTAAGGCTGTTTTTAAGCATTCTTCGAGGCTTGCCAGTTTTGCTTCCGCCTTGTTTAGGGTTGGCGCGTAGTGGGCTGTTTTTGCTGAATTTGTCATTATCGTTTTTATTCCCAGTTTATCTGTCCATGTGACTACAGCGCATGTGTCTGTTATGATTTTTGCGCCGCTTGCCTCTATCCTTTGCACGTGTTTTCTGGCTTTATCCTTTACGTGGCGGCTTGTGCAAATCCAGAGCTCCATGTCTCTCCTTACTTTTTTGTCGCCTATTTTTTCGGCTATTTCGCGGATTTCACGGAGCGAGCAGTGGGGGCAACCGATGAAGATTAGGTCTGGTTTTTGCGTTGATGTTGTGGTTAATTCCTCAATGGCTTCTTGGATGTTTCTGGCCTCTACCACCACTTTTTCAAGCGGCTCTTGCGTAGGAGTCTTCGGTGTTGCACTGTCGTAATGAAACATGTTGACCATTCCAGAGGACGCTAATGCAGCGCCCAACTGTTTGAGTTTTTCAAGAGTTGGATTTTTTAGGCCCGTTATAAGTGGAATCTTGTCCTCCAAAACTTTGCCTAAAAATATTCCAAGGGCGCCATAGTCCACTTCTCTTTCAAGAGTTGCCCTAACTTCAACCATGACTTTGGGTTCGCGGTTTTCAGCATTGTGGATGCCGCAGTCTGGCGTCTTGCCGATTATTGCCGCTGCCAAGGCGCTGGGGCCCCCTTCACGGTTTGTCCAAGCTCCTAAAATAGAATTGGCATAAACAACGGCGGAGGATTCCGCCCAAGCAAGATGGGCGCCTTTGGTTGGCTTCTTGACATAGTATGGTGTGCAAGTATAGGACGTTCTAAAACCCATCTTCTCGAATATTTGGCAAAGCTTCAACTGAGTTTTCACAAGATTTTCCGGCAGTCTTCGAATTAAATGTTTGGGGTCCAGGCTTTGAGGGTTTAATGTGGCTTCAACCGCTACTTTCTCGCAGCTTTCCGCCAAAGCCTCCAAAAAGTCTATTGGTGCGTCGCCCAAAGTTTTGTAGGAAACTCCTGAAACGTGAGCGGATTCCACTGGAATGAGCCTCGAAGCGCCGAAAAGCTCACCCAGCTTAACCAAAATTTTCATGCAAACTTGTTTTGCCCATCCATATTCGCCGTCATAGATGCGTTCTTCCTCCCGATTCAAATACACTCGCTAGCCCTCCGCTTTCGTGGATCTTGAAACTTTAACTATGCCACTGTAGGCATCTGCCTCGATTAAGTCGCCAGTTCTTATCTGGTTTAAGTCCACCTGATCTATCATGGGAATGCTGGCAATAACTGCGCCGACAACAACCACGGGATCTGCCCTACGGTTTATTATGGCCTTTGGCGCCAGCCCATTTTTCGCTAAAGAATACAGCACATAACTGCCAACCGTTGAGCCATGCCCGTGGGGAAAACACAGAACCTTGTCCTTTATGCACTCGCCATAAAGATCATGTCGCTTCTCAATTATCTTTCCTGTAGCAGGGTCCACGTCACCCAGGAAGCTTATGGGTTTTGTGGAAACCAAAGCTTCTCCAATGCATTTTCCCTCAACGATCCCGCGTCCGCGCAAAATTATTTGGTGTGTCATCCATTAAACCCTAGTAGGATATTTTGGCTGATGAGGGGATTTCGCCTAAAACTCTTGAGGCGGCATCCGCCACTCTTGCACGGTTTTTCTCGTCTGTGTAGACCCTTAGAATGTTTATGAAACCCTTTAGAACTTCGAATATTCCGGAGATTTCGCTTAGCCGCTTAACCTCCTTTCTGCCGTCTCTTGTTTTGCTGAACACTGGAATTTCCATGGGTTCCATGAACATGGACTGGTTATAGGGCACGCTTGGCACCGTTGGCACATCAATAACTATGGCTTCTGGCTCCACGTCGGCTTTTTTCGCAATTTTGTCCCTTATCTGGTTGCGGAACTCCTCGGCGCTGAAAATGTTTGAAACAGTTTTGTCCCTAACGTAGAAAGTTTGCTCATAAGCGCATTTCAGCATCCTGCGTCTCTCTAAATCCTTGATTATTTGGCTTGACCTCTTGCAGCTTTTAAGCATAGTCCAAACCGTGTAGTCGTCCATGGCTAAATATTCCTCAGGTGTTTTGAAGGCAGACAAGCCTAGCTCCTCGTCCGCCTTTTCAAGGGCTGTTGCCAACATTATTTGGGCAGCCCTGCCAACGCGATGGAAGTATATGCTTTTGAAGGATTCAATTCGGGCTATTATGAAGGACTCTAAAGTTGAAAGCGCGCCAATATCCACGGCTAAATTGCCATCTAAAACGTCGAAGGTGTGGATTAAACGGAAGATATCCACAAAACCGTACTCGGCGCCAGTGTGGTATGTATCTCTTACAACGAAGTCGAGCTTGTCCACGTCTATGTAGCTTCTAATTATCTGGTTTAGGAAAGCCTTTGAACCCGCTGGAAGGGAGCCCGCAGCCATTTCTGCAATGTATTCTGGGCTATGTCCAAGCTTGCTTAGGACATCTTTGAGTTCGCTGTTCTTAATGATCCACATGGTCATGTCCTCATGTGTTTTGTTAAGCTTCTTTGTCAGCAGATGCTCAAACACATGGGAGAATGGTCCATGTCCCACGTCGTGGAGTAATCCAGCAATCCGCACAGCCTCCACGTCTTCCTCGCTTACTATCTGGGAAATGTTTGGGTTTTCAACAACCCTACCCGCCAAGTACATGACGCCTACAGAATGCTCAAAGCGCGTGTGGTTTGCCCCGGGATAAACATATTCCGCGCCCGCCAGCTGCCTCAGCCTTCGAAGCCTCTGCACGGGATAGGAGTCTATGACCTCTTTTTCTCGCTCTGTTATGTAGACGTATCCGTAAACGGGATCTTTTATCTCGCCCCAATAGGTTCTAGGCATGGTACGTTCTCCATATGCTAATCAGCAATTATTAATTGGTGTTCCCTTTATAATGTGTAATGCTTGCGGAGGATAAACATTGAATAGGAGAGGGTTCTTCATCTGCATTGAGGGCTTGGATGGATGTGGGAAAACAACTCAGGCAAGGCTTCTGGTGAAAGCCCTCAGAAAAAGGGGTTATGATGCCATCTACACGGCTGAACCGAGCCGCGGAAAAATCGGCAAGTTCATTAAAAGGTACTGTTTGCATGGAGAAAGGAGGGTTTCAACAATTGTGGAGGCTTTGCTTTTCGCTGCCGACCGCTATGAGCATGTAGAAAACGAAATAATCCCGGCTCTAGAGCAGGGAAAAATAGTGGTTTCAGACCGATACGTCTATTCTTCTCTTGCTTATCAAGGAGCTGCTGGCTTAAGCCTCGACTGGATTAGAAGGATAAATCAGCACGCGGTTACGCCGGACCTGGCTATTTATTTGGACGTTGAGCCGGAAACGGTGATCAAGAGGCTTAAACCCGAGAGGTCGGTTATGGAAAACCTTGAAACTCAACGAAAAGTTCGGGAGGTTTACACGAAACTAGTCGAGGAAGGGGAACTAGTCAAAGTGAATGGAAACTTGACGAAAGAGGAAGTTGCAAAAGAAATCCTACGCTTGGTTTTGGAAAGTTTAAAGGAAGTTAAATAGCCCGCAATACTTTTCTCGGAAAAAGATCATTAACCCTGTTTACAATTAGGTTAATCAAGTCTTCCGGCGAGATATGTCTCGGCCCCCTTTCATGGAACACTTGCACTTCCAAGATATTGACGTTGAAGGCGAGTCGAAGCATGTAGTAGTCGAATTTTAATGGCTTGTTTTTGTCCCCTCTTTGTTTGTAGTACCGTACTGCACAGAAGAAATCCATCACCTCCAAGGGCGCTTCCCCGATTATTTCTAGGGCTTTTTGCACTTCCTCCTGGTTCAAGTAGTTGAAGGTTTCACTTTCCGCTATGCCAAACTCGAAAATAACCATGCACTCGGGAATTGATGGGTTCGCTATTGTCTCTAGGCTTAAGCCTTCATTGTTGAGCCTATGCAAGGCTTGTATTATGGCCTGCTGCAGCCTTTTTCTGGAGGCAGTGCTAGTTAACCGTTTGACCTCGTGCACGTGAACTGGAAAGTTTTTATAGAAACCAAACATTGAGGGCTCATCCAGAGCTTCTAAATTTTTCTCGTCCTTCTAACTTTTTCCAAATTTTCTAGAAGCCCAGAGAGAGCTGTGCTGAGTTTTTGAAGCTCTTCCGCGTTTGTCTCTTTCAGCATTCTCTCTTGAATTTCCTGAATTTTGGAAAGCAATGTTGCCTCTAGAGCTTCGAGGCTTAAGGCACCTGTTATTTTTGCCACTTCCGCATCCTCCTTGACAATTATGACTTTCTTTTCACATTTAGCACACCACAAGTCGCCATTTTTAAGTTTGAAGATAGGTGAGGCACACGCTGGACAAGCGAGCTCCGTTAGTGTTGAACCTTGACGGAGCAGGTCAGCCATGCGTTTAATGCACTCCTCATCGTTGGGTTTGATTTTCTGCGACATTGACGTGCCTCCAATTATGGATAGGTATAAAAGCCTATATAACTTGATTACTTGAATATCTCAATTTGGTGCGTGGCTGGCATGGTGAGAAAAAAGAAGATTGAGGAGTATGAGGAGCGAATTAAGCAGGCTTTAGCCGTTTTAGCTGAGGTTTCAGAGGATACAACCACCCCACGCAACATAAGAAGGGCGGCTAAGGATTCAATAGACGCCCTACAGACAACAGAATTCACACCAGCCGTGAGAGCTTCGAACGCCATATCCATCTTAGATGAGATCCTTCAAGACCCAAACATGCCGCCCTACACGAGGGTAAAACTCTGGAACGTCATGAGCATTCTCGAAGCCATAAAAGACTAATCATGGTTATGCACAAATGCCTAGAGAGAACAGTCCCACAAAGCCCTTGCGAGTAAAATGTAGGGCTTATTCTCAAGAGCTTACTTTAGGGTGAAAATCATAATGAAGATTTTCCATTATAGCGAGGTTAAAGCTGAGGAAGCCCGAGAGGAAGGAGCCTCAAAATTGAAGGTTAGATGGCTTATTACAAGGCAAACGGGTGCTCCAAACTTTGCCATGAGGCTTTTCGAGCTGGAGCCAGGTGGGCACAGTCCATTACATGCTCATCCATGGGAACATGAAGTGTTCATCCTCGAAGGCGAAGGCACAGTTGTGGGTTCAGAAGGTGAAAGAAGGTTTAAACCCGGCGACGTTATTTTTGTTCCTCCAAACGAGGTGCACCAATTTAGGAACGATGGACAGCAAACTGTAAAGTTTCTCTGTCTAGTGCCTTTTCACTAAACTAATTTTCTTCGATGTTTCTTGGATTCGCTAAAGATATATGCTGGTTATAACATCTTGTTTTGGGCTTCAAGAGGTACAGAGCCTTGAAATATGATGTAATAATCGTTGGAGCTGGTCCTGCTGGAATATTCTCAGCCCTTGAACTTGTCGGTAAGTCCGCCCTCCACATTCTAATGCTTGACAAGGGTCCAGACCTTGAGCAGAGGAAATGCCCGGCAAGTAGAGGCTTCGGCTGTGTGAAATGCGACCCTTGTGGGCTTCTATGCGGCTGGGGTGGGGCTGGAGCTTTCAGCGATGGCAAACTAACCATATCCACGGAAGTCGGAGGCTGGTTGAACCAATACATTTCAGAGAAAGAGTTGTCCGAGCTAATAAATTACGTGGACGATGTTTACATCCAATTCGGGGCGCCAAACCACGTATACGGCGGCGACTTAGAAAAAGTTGAGGAAATCGAGCGGAAAGCCTCCTTGGCCGGGTTAAAGCTTATACCACAAAAAATCAGGCACATGGGGACGGAGAGGTGCGCTCAAACACTTCGGAAAATGCGGCAGGAACTTGAAGGCAAAGTTGAAATAAAAATGAGAAAGGACGTCAAAGGGCTTCTCGTGAAAAACGGCGTTGTGGAAGGTGTTGAAACAGTTGACGGTGAAAAGTTTTTCGGAAAATACGTGATAGTGGCGCCTGGAAGAGGAGGCGCTGAATGGCTTCAAACAGAAGCTCAGGCTTTGGGTTTAAAAACTCTAAACAACCCGGTGGATGTGGGTGTTAGGGTTGAGGTTCTAGCCGCGGTTATGGAGGAATTGACGGATGTCCTTTACGAGCCGAAGTTCGTTTACTACTCAAAGTTCTTTGACGATCAGGTCCGGACTTTCTGTGTTGCCCCCTACGGCGAAGTAATAGCCGAATCATATGACGGCGTTTTAACAGTGAATGGGCAAAGCTACGCCGAAAGAAAAACAGAGAACACGAACTTCGCAATTCTCGTCAGCACATCCTTTACGGAGCCATTCAAGGATCCAATAGCCTATGGAAAGTATTTGGCGAGGCTCTCAAATCTTTTGAGCGGGGGCATCCTCGTGCAACGTCTAGGCGACCTGGAGGCTGGAAGGCGCTCCACACCAGATAGAATCGCCAGAAGCATTGTAACTCCAACGCTGAAAAATGCCACACCTGGAGACCTCAGCTTTGTCCTGCCATACCGCTACTTAGCCGACATAAGAGAGATGCTTGAAGCCCTAGACAAAATAGCTCCGGGCATCCATTCAAGAGACACGCTGCTCTACGGTGTTGAAGTTAAATTTTACTCTTCAAGGCTTGAGTTGAGCAACTCGCTGGAAACAAAAATACGAAACCTATTCACCATAGGGGATGGCGCCGGAGTCACCCGGGGGCTGATTCAAGCGTCCGCCTCCGGGGTTATCGTGGCAAGGGAGATTTTAAGGCGGGAGAAAGCGAAGGTACGGGGAAATGTCAATAGTTAAGGAGCTAAGCTGTTCCTATTGTGGAGCGCCGATCTCCTTCAAGCCCGGTGAAATAATCGCCACATGTAGGTATTGCGGTTACACGGTTGTCATTGAAACTGGCAAGGCTTTCACCTTCGAGCACTCCATGCTTTTAAACAGGTATAACCCGGCAAGCGTCGAGGAACCGGCAAAAGATTGGATGCGCTTCGGCTTTCTAAAACCTCCAGATTTGGCTAAGAAGGCAAAATTTGTAGAGAAGACATTAATGTATCTGCCCTTCTGGATAGTGTCCGTTGATGCGGAAAGCGTTTACAAAGGCGTTTTTGAGCGGTTAAACCCCCCAATAGTTAAGGAGGGCAGAATAACCAAGAAATATAACTGGCTTGTCCTTGCAAGAAAAGCTTCAGAATTTCCAACCAAAGAGTACGATGTCCCATTGGAAGGCAAAATCCCCTATGACTTCAGAAAAATTGAAGAGTTTGCAAAAGTTTTGAACAGCGAAATCGACAGGGAAGAAGCCATAGAAATCGCAAAACAGCAGATAATCGAGCATCACCGTTACCTAGCACAACAAGACGTTGACAGAATAATGGAAATGAGAAATGAAATAAAGGTGAACCAAACAGTCTATCTCCACGCTCCCATCTGGCTCATAAAATACGAATACAAAGACAGAGCTTACACGCTGTGGTTGGACGGCGCCACCGGCACGGTTATAAAAGGCGAAATCCCCCAAACAAAAATTGGATTATTCTAGAGACTTTACAAGATGGAATATGCTGGCTGGGCGTTAAATGAGTGAGAAAATAATTGGAAGGGGAACATGGTACGACAAAATGGCAGCAAAAATCATCGAGCGAGAACGAAAACTGGGCAGAAGCTTAGACATGATTCGAACTGAAATGGGCTTAGGTGCCTCCGGCTTCCCCCACATTGGAAGTTTAGGCGACGCTGCCCGCTCCTATGCCGTGACATTGGCTTTGAGGGAGCAGGGCTGCCGCTCAGAGCTTATTGCCTTCTGCGACGACAAAGATGGACTTCGCAAGGTGCCAGCTGGACTGCCAAAAACCCTAGAAAAATACCTCGGCTTCCCAGTCACGGATATTCCAGACCCCTTTAAGTGCCATGACAGCTACGGACGGCACATGAGTTCGCTGCTGCTTGAAGCCCTAGACAAGTGTGGCATAGAATACCGCTACATGTCCGCCAAGGACGCTTATGCACAAGGCTTGCTTAACAATGAAATTCACACGATACTCCTTAACGCAAAGAGGGTTGGCGAAATTGTAAAGGAAGAGGTTGGGCAAGAAAGGTACATGGAAGTTTTACCCTACTTCCCAGTATGCGAGAATTGTGGAAGAATATACACAACCAAAGCCTTGGAATATTTGCCCAAAGAGAGAAAGGTGCTCTATGTCTGCGAGGGCATGGAGATCAAGGGCAGATGGATTGAAGGCTGCGGACACAAAGGCGAAGTCGACGTCACAAAAGGCATGGGAAAACTCAGCTGGAAAGGCGAATTCGCGGCTAGATGGCGAGCCCTAGACATAAGGTTCGAAGCCTACGGCAAAGACATAGCCGACTCCGTCCGCGTCAACGACAGAATAAGCCGCGAAGTTTTAGGCTATGAACCTCCGGCCCACGCAAGATACGAAATGTTCCTAGACAAGAGTGGAAGAAAAATCTCAAAGTCAGCAGGCAACGTCTTCACACCCCAAGTGTGGTTCAGATATGGCTCACCCCAATCGCTTATGCTCCTAATGCTGAAAAGGTTTGTTGGAACCCGCACCATAGACGTGACAGACATACCATCCTACATGAACGAACTAGACTATCTGGAAGACGTATACTTTGGAAGGAAAACAATTCCAGACAAAAAGGAACTGGCGAAGCTAAAGGGCTTATACGAGTACTGCTGGCTCCTAAAACCACCAAAACAGCCAAGCATCCACGTCCCATACAACCTACTAACATACTTGGCAAAAATCGCCCCTAAAGATAAAGAATTGGAATTCATAACAGAAAAACTCCAAACCTACGGCTACCTACAAAAGGGCCAGCAGCCAGACGAAAACCTCAAAAAACGAATAGAATACGCCCTAAACTGGGCAAAAGACTTCGAGGAAATCCGCGAAACAACCGTAACCCTAAAACCAGAAGAAAAAACAGCAATAAAAGACCTCATAGACGCCATAAAAACCGAAATAGAACCGGAGAGAATCCAAAACGCCATATTCAACACAGCCAAAAAACACGGCATCCCACCACCAGAATTCTTCAAAACCCTATACACAATACTAATAGGTGCACCACAAGGCCCGAGGCTAGGCCCCTACATAGTCGCCATGGGCAAACAAAACGTAATAAACGCCCTACAACGAACCCTAAACCAAACCTAAAAACCTTTTATGCAATTTCACTACTCAATAAACATGGGCCCGTAGTCTAGCATGGATTAGGACGCTGGCCTGCGGAGCCGGAGATCCTGGGTTCAAATCCCAGCGGGCCCGCTCCTTTTTCGGTTCGGAACCTTGCATTTAATATTTTCATTTAATATTTTCGGTAAAGCGATGGTTTGAGACGCATCTTTTGTAGCAATATTTGTGATTACGGAATATTTGTTAAAGAAGTCCTGCACTACTGTAGCATTGATGATGATGAAGCAGAGAAGGCTAGCCGCAATTCTCATGTTAACCATGTTCATTGCAATGTCTCCACTGATGTTTGAGGATGTAATAGTTCATGGTGGAAATGGAAAAATAGATCTTTTCACGCAGAAGGAACCTTTTAGCGGAAAAGGTTTAAATATGCCAAGTGATGCATTCGCACCGGGAGAAATTGTTTTTTTATACGCTTTGGTTGAGTATAACGGCTATCCTCGGCAGAATTTGCTTGTAACTTTCTCTATAAAAAGTCCAAATGGGACTTCTTTTAGTTTTACCGCTATAACTAACACCAGTGGTATTGCATCCATGAGCTTCACCATTCCCCAAAAATGTCCCCCTCACGAAAATGAAACATTTGGGGAGTGGTTTGTAAGGGCATGTGTCGTCATAGGTGACACATTTCTCCAAGATACTTTAACCTTCAAAGTAGGCTGGCTTGTTGAGTTATTAGGAGTGAGAACCATCGATAGAAACATGGCTCCACGAGATTCTTTTGGAATAACAGGCGATGTTGGTTTAGAAATATCCTTGAAAAACATTGCTATGACAGAGAAAAAAGTTACATTAACAGCTGTTATACAAGATGAATTGAATGTTCCAGTAAATTCTCTAGCGATAAGCGATATTGAAATTCAACCAAATGAAAAGACTGTTTATCTATATACTAAATTGAGCATTCCTAAGTGGGCTGTTGTAGGGAAAGCAATAGTCTATGTCTCTGCATTTACAAAATTGCCTAGTCAAAACGGGGTTGCATATTGTCCATCAATATCAACAGAATTTTTCATCACACCCTATAACCCATTAAGATTAGAGTTCCGTGACATCGCTATTATTAAAGTAACTTCATCAGCCACTTCGGTAAAAATCGGGGAACCAATTCACGTGAGTGTAAAAGTTAGAAATGAAGGAACTTTAACCGAAAGTTTCAATGTAAGTCTGCTTATGGACAATCAAGTTATCGACACTTTAAATGTTCTGAACCTAGCACCTTATTCCTCAACTACCTTGAATTTCACCATCGACACTAGAGACTTGGTTCCTAAAAGTTATTTAATTTCCGTTGCAATACCCCCACTTCTGAATGAAGCAGACACCACTGACAATATTCTTGCTGATGGATACATTGAAGTGAGGCCTTCTGTAAGAAGGTTTCTGGTGATTTTTGAAGGGGCAGGCCTTTCTCTTGACGCGCAAGGTATTATCTTGACGATTAATGGTTCAGCGAAAAGCGTTAAAAATCTGCCTTGTAGTCTTTTTGTTGAAGAAGGAAGTGTATTGATCTATACCTACGAAGAAAACGTTTTAAGTGCAGTTTTAGGTAAACGTTTCAAACTTCGTGAAGTGATCGGGCCGCCTTCGCCAGTAACTGTGAGAAGTAACATCACAATAGTTGGACAATATGTGACTCAGTACTACTTGCTGGTCTCCTCAATTTATGGTTCTCCAACCCCAAAAAGTGGATGGTTCGATGCTGGGGCGATTGTTAACGCTTCTGTTGTTTCCCCGTGGCCTGGTCCTGAAGGTACACGTCACGTATGTTTGGGCTGGATTGGAACAGGAAGCGTGCCACTTTCAGGAAGCGAATGTACTGTGACATTTATAATTCATCAACCTTCAAGCATTGTTTGGCTTTGGAAAACCCAATATTATTTAACGGTTATTTCGCCTTATGGCGTTGTTGGGGGTGGGGGTTGGTATGATGCTAATGTGACGGCTTATGCCTTTTTGGATGTTGGTGTTTTTGATCATGGTAATGAAACTAGACGGGTTTTTGTTTATTGGAGTGGTGATGCTTCTGGGGTGAATTATGCGAGGAGCAGTCCCATACTTATGGATGGTCCGAAGGTAGCTGTTGCAAATTGGAAAACTCAGTATTTGTT
>Ga0105163_1000271_pt1 | contig 31555 bp, 28 predicted proteins | sample JNZ110809AmetaG_FD_81531 | JGI IMG/M metagenome (GOLD analysis project Ga0105163, IMG submission 81531) | Hot spring microbial communities from Jinze hot spring, China to study Microbial Dark Matter (Phase II) - JNZ 110809A | ecosystem: Environmental > Aquatic > Thermal springs > Hot (42-90C) >... | reverse complement strand
ATGTTATTATAGTCATCAAAATCATTTATTTGCATTGAATCAGTGGGTTCAAACCCAAGTTCTAAAGGATGTGTAAATGTATTTGGGTCTGTCTTAGCGGTATTGTTTGAGTCTGCAACCGCTTCATCAAAATAATATTGCGTCGCCTGTTGTATATAAGATGTTGCAATAGAAAGAGCCTCAAGACGATAGCGATTTTGAGCTAATGATATATCATGACTTGAAAGCCCACGGTTTATGTTCAAAACAGCAAGCGAAAGTAAAGCCAAAGCGAGTATTGTTATTAATGTTTGTCCTGTGCCCATAAAAATTTCGCTCTTTGATGTTTAATCCTCTGTTGTCGCATGAGCAACTTCTTCAAGAGTTGTAAGTCCTTGTTTTATTCTTTCTCTACCAGCTGCTCTTAATGTAAGCATGCCATCCTTAATAGCTTGCTCCCTTATCGCCTCTTCATCAATGTCCTTTCCTGTTTTGAAAATTAACCTTCTTATTTCTTTCGTAAAATAAAGTGCCTCATGAATCGCTATCCTTCCTTTATATCCACCATGGCATTGATCACACCCAACAGCTTCATAAAAAACAGTATTCTTAATTTCCTCCTCCGTAAATCCTAAACTTAACGGAATAGCTGGATCAATATCTTCTATCGGTCTTTTACATTTCTCGCATAGCTTACGAATCAATCTTTGAGCAATTATTATGTTTATAGCGTATGCGATAAGAAATGTCTCAATTCCCATTTTATACAATCTTGATATAGCGCTTGGAGCATCATTTGTGTGAAGAGTTGAAAATGTTAAGTGTCCTGTATTTGCCAGCTTAATTGCAATTTCGGCGGTCTCTTTATCTCTTATCTCACCAACCATAACTACATCTGGGTCATGACGCAAAATCGCTCTCAATGCTTGCTCAAAGTTCATCTTTGGTCCTATCTTTAACTGCCTCGCTCCAGGGATTATATATTCAACCGGATCTTCAACGGTTAGAACATTTATCTCTGGTTTTATGATATAATGTAAAGCCGCCATCAATGTTGTTGATTTACCACTTCCAGTTGGACCGGTCACTATTACCATCCCTTGGGGCTTTGAAATCGCTTTTATGAAAAATTCCTTAGCTTTACCTTGAAAACCAAGTTTATCAAGGTCAGTTATAACCTTTCTATCATCAAGAACTCTTATAACGATACTTTCAAATTTATACTGAAACTCCTTACCAACTATTGGAAGAACGGAAACCCTATATCTTATCATATGCCCGTCAACTTTTCGCTGGATAAAACCATCTTGTGCCATTTCACGCTCAAATCTGTCAACATTTTTTGATCTATCTTTAACAACAGCCGCTATTGCCTCAGGTCTTATCCCTTCCTGAACATGCCACAATCTTAACTTTCCATCAATTCTGAAATGAATTTCGGTTGTCCTTGAATCCTTTGGAATTATGTGAATATCACTTGCACCTTTCCTCACCGCTTCAACAAGCATACCCTCAACGAGATTAACAAGCATACTTTTGTTAATTTCCGCTTCAATCGCAGCCTCATCAAGCGTTTCCTCTTCAAGTTCATCCTCAGTTATTTCAATTTTTGATTCTTCAAGGACTTTTAGAAACTCGTTTTCTGGCGGGAAAACTTTATCAAAAAGATTTTGCATATCTTTTAGTCTAACATAGCACACCTCATATCTTTTCGCACCGAGTGCTCTGGCAATTAAAGGTATACTTCTGCTTGTAGGGTCAGCAGATATAAGGATAAGTTTATCGGGTCTTTGTTCATCATACTTCAAAGGTAAAATTTTTTCCGCTCTCATTTGCTCCTTCAACGCTTGGGGAAGTGGCTCAACAAGTTTTTTTATGAAATCGGTTCTATTTTTATCAATGTTCTCATCCGCAAGATAAATCTCCCTAAACCCATAAAGGTTTGCAACCTCTTTAAACACGCTATCATGATCAATTCCAAAATCAGTCACAAGAATTTGAGCCAAACTTCTTCTTGTCTTTGAATCTTCCTGTTCCTTGATCCTTAAAGCTCTCTCAAGCGTCTCATAGTCAATTATCCCCTTCTTTAAAAGCGTATAACCCAGTTTATCTGTAATATCTACTCCGATTGTCATTTGACATCACCTCAAAAATTTTTTAAAAAATTTGAAATGGAAGTATTATTGTATACGGCGTCTTCGGCTTGACCATCGCTGTCTCGGAAGACACAAGTGTTAAAAGCGTCATCACAATCATTATGATCATCGCAATTACAAGCTGAATGAAATCAACGGCATTTTTAAGTTTATAAACTGTTTCCTTCTCATAATAATTTGCAATTTGAAGTGCTGTCTGTTTAACTGTTCCTGTTTCTGCCCCCGAATGAAATCTGGCAAGCGCTGTCTTAGTGAAAACCCCAGTCGCTTCAAATGCTTCCACAAGTCCTTTACCCTGACTTAACATCATTGGTATAGCTATCGTCTTTATCTGATGTTCCATATATTTATTCCCACAAGCCTCTGCTGCAAGGCGAATTGCGTCAATGTTCTCCCCCGACCCCGCATATAAAGCATAAAAAACCCTGCAGAAAATTTCTATCGTTGTTTTGTGAATTAATGGACCAAGAACTGGAATCTTTATGATATATTTATCACGCAAAAATTGCCCCCTTGGAGTTCTAATGAAATAAATAAAAGCAAATACAATCGCAGCTGAAATAAGTAAAATATAAGTCATATTATCAAGTAAAAAATGGCTGAGTTTCAAAGTCGCCGCTGTCATAGGTGGAAGCTCGGTTCCAAGTTTAAGGAAAAGCTCAGCGGTCTCCGGGAAAATATAAGCAACATAGAAGATAACCGCGATAAATAAAACAATTAATGTAAACACAGGCATTATCAATGCACTTTTAAGATTCTTTTTAAATTCAGCATTTCTTTCAAGAAACTTAGCCGTGCTTTCGTAAATATCAGCCATATTTCCACTTTTTGACGCAAGCCCGAGCATTCTCGCTGTAAACTTACCAAGCGCTTTTTCTTGCTTTAAAAACGCCTCCTCGCTATCTTTACCCTGACGCAAATCATTGTTTATCTCTCTTAAAGCCTCTCTTAATGTTGGATGTTGTACATCGTTTATCAAAAGCTGAAGAACTTCATTATAAGGTAATTTTTCCCTTAACAAATCTGCACTTACCCGAACAAATGTGACTATTTCTGTCTCCGGTGGTTTAAATTTAAAATCAAGAACTTTTGGTTGAATGCTTACAACTTTATACCCAAGTTTTTCAAGTGCCTGTTTTACCTCCTCCTTTGTAAATGCTTTCTGCTCACCTGTTATCGGTTTTTCACTATCACGCTGAACCTTATAAATAAATGTTTTTCTCTTTTGAATCCTCGTTACCTTTATTTTCCTCTGTTCAGCAAGCTGTTTAATCTTTTTCTTTGCTTCAGCAAAGCTATCAGCAGATACTATACCTTGAACAGGTCGCCCCGTCAATGTTACTCCCTCAAAACGATAATCAGGCAAATTTTTATCACCTCCCCAAAAGATTAATTATATGAAAAAGAAGGAAGGGGGAATACCCCCTTCCGAATTCAATCATTGCGCAGTAAAGCCGCTGAATGAAGTCGTTTGGCCATTAGTATTAGTATTAGAAGTAACATCTGCTTTGAAAGTATTTCCGGTAGCTTCAGGTATCCACCCTTGCTTAATTTCCACCTTGTCAGGTGTTACAAGTGCAACCGCAGCCACAAATTGCGTTTGCCCACCTACGCTAGCCTTTTCGGTGCCAACGGCATAGATAAAAATATAATCTGTTCCAGCTGTTCCAGTCAAACCAGTAAAACCAGCACCACCATCAGTTGTTCCCCAACCATAAGTTCCATTAGGATTGCTTCTATCCAACGTACTTAACGCAAAGTTATCAAATTTCTGACCACCACCGCCAAGTTCAACTGGCGTTCTGTAATATCTCTGTGCCTTTGAAGCAAGATTTGCAAGGTCACTTGCAATTGCACTTCTGTTGGCGTCAACTGCACTGCTCTTGAACATTGAAATTCCAACAGCAATTGCAATTCCAACTATGATGACGCCAAGAACGATGAGTAAAAGTTGCTGCTGACCCATAATAATTACCTCCTGAATTTAGTTTTTAATTTAGTTTTTGTTGGACATATTTTCTATTGCATACAAAATTCAAATTACAAAACCACCTAAAGAACCTACTCACACTAAAGATAAACTTATATTTTGTAAAGGTCAAGCATTTCAACAATAAATCAATAAATTTTATGCCATAAATCACACTTTAAAAATTCATTAAAAATCAAAACGACCTAAAGCTAATCTTTACCTTTTTCCACTTGGCTTTGAAATTTTTACAAGATATCCTTGTAACACTTTATTACATTAAAATGGTCTAAAAACCGCAAGAAAAACTATCAGAATAAATATAATAAGGTTCAAACGAGAATAAACTTTGATGATTTTGTTCACCTTTACCATTTCATCAACTGGAGTCTGACCTTCACTTAAAAGTTTCTCCCGCTTTGAAATATATTTTACGCCTACGAAAACACCCGAAATAACGAACCATATAAACAAAATTACCTTAACAATCAACCACCCTTGTATATTTCCGATGACAAACCAATTATAAATCCCAGTAATTAAAGCCAGAAGTCCACCATTGCGAGCAAGATTTGAAAATTTTAAGGATAATTTATGTAGGCTCAAAGTCATTTCCCTTTCAAAAGCTGACTCAATCATTGAAAAACCAAAAACGGAAACCGCAATTAGCATGGCTGATAAAATGTGAAGAAAAAATGAAATCTTTGAAAGAAGTTCCATAAGTTTTACTATGTTTAGTTTATTCGTTTTTTAGTGACGCGATGTAAATTTCAACATCACGAATTTTTGTGAAGTTAGGATATTCCTTCTTTATTCTCTCATACATGCGAAGTGCCTTTTCCCTTTCCCCGGCAAGTTTATAATTTCTCCCTGCGTTGTAAAGGTATTCAGGAATGAGTATATTCTCTTTGAATTTTTGCGATGCCTTTTCAAAATATTCACCCGCTTTTTTATATTCTCCTTTTATCTCGTACACTGATGCAATTCCAGCAAGGGATGCTGAAAGCAAAAGCTTATCGTTGCCGTCATATTTTTTGAAATACTTTAAAGCGTTATCATAATCACCAAGCATAAAGTAAGCATTTGCAAGATAATATGTTGCTATTTCCCCTGCGTCCGTTCCGCCGTAATTTTCAACAATATATTTTAACCCTTGTATATTTCGTTGTGGGATTCCATCAATTGCAGTTTTGTAATCACCATTATCGTAGTAGGTTATAATTCTTGAAAAAAGCACCTCAGCTCTTTCATTTTCAGCCTTCACATTGTTTCTGTAAATAATTACACCAGCAACGAGAATGATTATGCCTGTTAAGACATAACTTAAAATCTTTCTGTTTTTCTCAACGAACTCACGGGCTTTGTAATAAGTCAAAACAAGCTTATCCTCTTTCAGTTCTTGTTTTTTTATTTTTTTCCTTGGCTTAAGCATGCTTGTATTTTTTTTGTTTTCGCTGAAAATTTTTTTAAATATGCGAAATTTTATAAAGAAAACAAAAGATTTACTTCAATGCTTTTATAACGCCATCAGAGAAAATTGGCAAAATAGGTATTGAATCAATTGATGAAGCAACTTTTAAGTCCTCTTCAAACCCAAGTTCAATCAAAAATCTACCGTGCTCGCTTTCCCTTAACATCTTCAGTAAATTTTTACTGTAAAATTTATAAAGTTTTATAGCGGACACAGTTGAATCACTTAAATTGAGTCTTTTCCTTGATTTTCCTTTCGTAAGCAGGAAAGCGATCATCCCCCCGCAAACCGCATCTTCAATACAGAAACGATTTAACTTGCCTGAACATAGAATTAAAATATCATCGCTATTTTCGCTAACGAATTTTACAACTTCTGATATATTTATAAATCCAGCTACAAGTGAATGCTTAGCATATTTTGTTTTAGTTATAGCGACTGAACCATTCGTGCTCGCATAAATTAAAGTTTTCCCCATAACTTTTTCCTCTGTATATTCAAACGGAGAATTTCCAAGATCAAATCCATCAATAATTTTTCCGCCTCTTTCCCCGCACAAAAGAAACGAGCCCGGCTCAAGGGTTGAGGCGTATTTAACTGCATTTTCAATAGATGCCACCGGGATTATCGCCCTTGCCCCATTTTTTAAAGCAGTTGCTATTGTGGTTGAAGCTCTTAAAACATCAACAACTATAACTGTTTTATTTTGCAAGCTTAATTCATCTTGGATTTGCAGAGGTATGAAAAATAAATCAATATTCATCAACTACCCCAAACTTTGTTTTACCGCGCCCTGTTTGTAACAAATGGAGGGTTAACAATCACCGCAGTTAATTCCTTTCCACGAGCGTTGATTTTTATCTTTTCACCTAAGTTTGAAAATCTAATATCAACATACCCCATTCCTATTCCCTTCTCAAGGATTGGAGAAAAAGTTCCACTTGTAACATAACCTATTTTTTCACCATCTTTAAAAATTTCATATCCATGTCTTGGTGGAATTTTTTCATCGGTTATAAAACCGACAAGCTTCCTTTTGATACCTTCAGTTTTAACCTTAATCAGGCTTTCTCTACCTATGAAATCACCTTTATCAAATTTAACAATCCAATCAAGTCCGGCTTCAAGCGGATTTGTGGTTTGATCAATATCATTTCCATAAAGCATATAACCCATTTCAGTTCTCAGTGTATCCCTTGCGCCAAGACCTGTCGGACCTATGTTAAATTCCTTCCCGGCTTCCATAATTGCGTCCCAAACTTTTCTGCAAATTTTTGGATCAGCTTCAAAATAAAGTTCAAATCCAAGTTCACCTGTATAGCCAGTTCTGGAAATTATCATATCAACGCCAGCAAGCTTGCCCTTAACGAAATGATAATATTTAATCTGACCCAAATCAACATCCGTTAACTTCTGCAAAGTTAAAAGAGACTTTGGACCCTGAACCGCAAGAAGAGCCACATCATCGCTTATATTTTCAAGCTTAACATCTTCTTCAAGATGTTTTTTCATCCATTCAAAATCTTTTTCAATATTGGCTGCATTTACAACAACCATGTATGATTCGCCAAGGTTATAAATTAAAAGATCATCCACTATTCCACCATCATCATAACACATCGCTGAATATTGGGCTCTTCCCTGTTGAAGTTTTGAGACATCATTTACGGTCAATTTTTGTAAAAAATTCAAAGCTTTTCTCCCACTTACTTTAAACTCACCCATATGTGAGACATCAAAAACGCCAACCGATTCACGAACTCGCTTATGTTCAGTTATTATGCCATCATATTGGATTGGCATTTCATAGCCAGCAAAAGGTGCGATCTTTGCTCCAAGTTCAAGATGAATTTCATAAAATGGGGTGCGTTTCATACAATTATTCTCCTTATTTTATTTTACTTTTTCAAATCTCTTTTCAAGCTCCGCTTGAGCTTTTCTCCAATCATCAAGAAACCTTTCAAGTCCAATATCAGTTAATGGATGTTTTATCATTTGTTCAAGAACTTTAAACGGCATTGTGACGACATCTGCGCCTATCAAACCCGCCTCAACTACATGCATTGGGTGCCTTACGCTTGCGACGAGAACTTGAGTTCTAAAATTGTAGTTTCTGTAAATCTGGACGATTTGCCTGACAAGATTCATCCCATCGCTTGATATATCATCAAGCCGACCGATAAATGGGCTGATGTAATAAGCTCCAGCTTTTGCAGCAAGAATTGCCTGAGATGGAGAAAAACAAAGCGTTACATTTGCTCTTATACCCTCGCTTTTTAAGAACTTAACAGCTCTTAAACCATCTTTTATTAAAGGAATTTTCACAACGATATTATCCGCAAGCCTTGCAAGTTCTCTTGCTTCCTTAACGATTCCATCAAAATCGGTTGATATAACTTCTGCACTTACATCACCATCAACAATTGAGCATATCTCTTGAAGTAGTTCCCTAAAATCCCTCTTCTCCTTCGCAACCAGACTTGGGTTTGTGGTGACGCCATCAAGTATCCCCCAACTTACTGCTTCCTTTATTTCATCAACATTTGCTGTGTCAAGAAAAATCTTCATTTCAAATCTCCTCTTTTTTATTTTGTTTTGGGATAACAACTTGTGCGCTTGTTCCCGTCTCGGTTAATTCTTTTCCTGTTTTCACTGAAACAACTTTGAATTCTTCAACCGAAAGGGTTGGATCGGGCTCAATTTTAACTCTGATAAAATATTTTAACATCAACTTCAAAATCTTTAATTTCCCATTCAAATTTGACTTCACATACTTTGCGAGGGTTGGGTGAAGTTTTAGAATCAGTTTTCTCTCATTTGAAACAGCTCTAAATTTTGCAAACCATCTTTCCACTTTTTTGAAAATTAAGTTTCTCAAAAAAATTGTGCCTGTTCCAGCGCAAGTCGGGCACGGCTCACTAAACTTTTCAAATACGCTCGGTCTTACCCTCTGCCTCGTAATTTGAATTAACCCAAATTCAGTCATCGGCAAAACTGTAACCTTTGCCCTGTCCTTTTTAAATTCTTTACGAAGTTCCTCAAACAAACGCTTCTTGCTTTTATCATCCTCCATATCAATAAAATCAACCACAATCAAACCACCTATATCCCTCAACCTCAATTGTCTCACAATCTCTTTAGCAGCGTCAAGATTAATTCTCAAAGATACCTGTTCTTGATTTTGTCTTGGCGCGTATCTTCCTGTATTCACATCAATAACTGTCATAGCCTCTGTTTGTTCAATAAGAATGTAAGCTCCGCCACGAAGATAAATTTTCCTTCCAAGCGAATTTTCAATCTCTTTATTAATTCCATACTTTTCAAATATATCCTCAGTTTCATCAAGTTCAATTTTATCAACGATATCAGGTGCTGCCCATCTCGCATATGCAACTATTTCACGGAAAAGAGATTTTGAATCAACGACAACCCTTTCAACATCTTTTGTCAAAAGGTCACGCATCACGCTTGATGTAACGCTTATATCCTTGTAGAGCAAGGCTGGCGGTTTTTCATTAGGAATCATTTTTTCTATCTTTTCCCATGTTGTGATCAGCTGTTCAAGCTCCCCTCTCAATGTCTTCGTATCTTTACCCTCAGCTGCGGTTCTGACTATAACACCATAACCATTTGGTAGAAGTGCTTTGATTATGTTTCTTAATCTTCTTCTTTCCTTTTGATTTAGGATTTTTCTTGATATTCCAATTTTATTTTCCATGAAAGGCATCAAAACAAGAAATCGTCCCGGTAGAGTTATTCTCGTTGTAACTCTTGCCCCCTTTCTTCCAAGCGGTTCTTTTATAACCTGAACAAGGATAGGTTGACCTTTTTTCAAAAGATGTGGTTTTCTTGGTGCATACGCTTCAACATCTTTAGATGGTTGAGAAGCGGAAACAGGCTGTAAAGATTTTTCTTCCCCTTCTTCAGTCAATTCCTTTGTTGCCTCAGTTGTAGTTTCAGAAACCTCATCAATGCTTGTATCATCCCCAAGCAGGTCAGCATATTCTTCAATTGATGTCTTATCAATATCTGCAAAATGAAGAAATGCGTCTTGCCTGTGTCCGATATTTATAAACACCGCTTTTATCCCAGGTAAAACCCTCGCAACCTTACCAAGGTAAATATCCCCAACCATCCTTTCTTGTTCAGGATTTTCAAAGAACAATTCGGCAAGTTGACCATCTTCAAGAACCGCTATACGAGTTTCTTTCTTCTTCGTACTGATATAAATTTCTTTCCTCATAAAAAACCCTTAATTTGTTTTTCACAATATCATCAATTGGATCAATTATAGTGCCATTTCTGAAAATAAATTGAGCTGTCCTTTCAATTTTTAACTTTCTTATTTCCTCCCTATTCAAACCCAAAAGAATTTCAAGTATTAAATCAACCTTCGGCATAATCCCATCTTTGTCACGAATAACTCGCAAAGTAAAACCATCGTTTCCCATAAAAATTTCATCAACATATTTACGGATATTCATGACCTTTATCTTTCCGTTCTGGTTGACCTTGTGAACTAAAATTTCATCTTTTGCAAGAAACGTTTCAATCTGACTTTGAAGATTCTCTGAAGTGAAATAGATTTTATATTCAAAAAGATTAATCTGGCTATCAAGTGATTCTTTGGGCTTTGGTATTTCCCCGATTTCAATTATACGCATTCCACTGGGAAGATTGGGGATAAGGCGATGTTTGATCTCCTCCGGCTCAAGGTATTCCTCAAGCTCAAAGTCAATGAATTCACATAAGCTTGAATAACCGATGGGAAGTGGAGCAGAAAATGAAAATTTTGGATGTGGATGGAAACCTCGTGTATGTGCGACCCTTAAATTAGATTTTCTGAAAATGCGATTGAAAAGACGAACCAAATCAAGATGTGAAATGTATTTTAGATACCCTTCTTTAGTATACTTCATTCTGTAAAAGTAGGTTTGAGATGTTTTTATTCCTTCGCTTTGCGATTTATCAACCCAGATTGCTTCTTCGCCTATGCTTAAAACTTCGCCATTTTGTGAAATTTCACTTCGTTTGTCAATTTGTTCCCTTATCAGCATTTTTATCATTTTAAAATCACAAGCCCCACATGCATGGCATACATCTTCGGGTCTACAATCTGGAACCATTGCTTCTCTATAAGCTTTTTGCCTTTCCCTCCATAAAAATTTTTTCAAAACGCCCATAAAAATATGATCCCAAGGGAAGACATCATCTTTTTCATATTCCCGTATATATTCTTCAACCGTTAGCCCATTTTCTTTCAATGCTTCCATCCATAAATTAAAATTCAACTTATCTGTCCAAGCGTCAAATTTCGCTCCCTTTTTCCAGGCAGAATAAATTACATTTGATATTTTTCTATCACCACGCCCAAGGATTGTCTCAAGAGTTGTAATTCTGGGGTCACGAATATCAAGCTTTATATTTTTGCACCTATTTTTTGACTTTAAGTATCTTGTTTTTTCAAGAAGTTCTTCAATTGAATTTTGTCTTTCCCATTGAAAAGGTGTATGTGCTTTTGGAGAAAAAGGTGACACAGAGACATGAACTTCCATGTTATAAATTTTTTTCCTCTTTGCAATTCTCACAACATTTTCAGCGATTTTTAAAATTCCATCAAGATCCTCATAAGTTTCTGTAGGAAGCCCCATCATAAAGTAAAGTTTGACAAGTCGCCATCCATGATCAATCGCTATCTCAACAGCGCGGTAGAAATCTTCCTCAGAGCTTTGTTTATTTATAACCCTGCGTAATCTTTCAGTTCCAGCTTCTGGGGCAAATGTTAATCCACTTGCTCCGCCTTCACGGGCAAATTTTGCAATCCCTTTTGTATAAGTCTGTGGACGAAGCGATGGAAAACTCGGGGAAACCCGTTTCTCCTTAACAAGTTCATAATTTCTGCTCATAAGTTCAGGTAATAGCGAGTAATCAGATGTTGAAAGCGAAACAAAAGACATTTCTTCATAACCGGTATTTTCAATCACCGTTTTTGTTTCATTTATCAAATCATCAACGGGTCTTTCACGAACAGGTCTATAAATCATCCCCGCATTGCAAAACCTACAACCCTGCGTACAACCTCGCATTATTTCAAGCTGGAATCTATCATGAACAACCTCTATTAACGGGACAACTGGTTTTTCAGGGTAATATTCTGGCTTTAGCTCCGGTATTACATTTCGTTTAACTGGAAGAGGAAGTTCGTCAAAGAGTTTTTTCATACCTTTTAGCTTACCGTCATCATAAACAGGTTCATAAAACTTTGGAACATAAACACCTTGTAAAGTTTTCGCAGCTGTTAGTAAAATTTCATCCCTTTTTGCGCCTTCTTTTTTCATATTGTAAACAAGCTCAAGAAAAGCAGGTAAAAGATTTTCACCATCCCCAAGCAAAAAAGCATCAATAAACGCAGACATTGGCTCGGGATTACAAGCCACAGGACCACCAGCGATAACTATTGGATCTTCTTCAGTTCTATCTTTTGAAAAAATGGGAACTCCCCCAAGATCAAGCATATTCAAAATGTTCGTATAGTGAAGTTCATACTGCAGGGTAAAGCCAACGATATCAAAAAATTTGAGGGGTCTTTTAGTCTCAAGTGAAAACAATAAAATACCCTCTTTTCGCATTATTTCCTCAGCGTCAACCCATGGAGCGTAAACCCGTTCAGCGCTTGCCCATGGGATTTGGTTCACAATGTTATACAAAATTTTAAATCCAATATATGACATGCCTATTTCATAAACATCAGGAAAACACAAAGCAATTCTGAACTTTGCACTTGGCTTTACAATTATGTTAAATTCATTCCCAACATATCTTCCTGGCTTATCTACGAATGGAAGAAGTTTCTCATCAATATCAAGTTTAATTTTTTCAAGCAATCTATCTTCAAAACTCATAGTCTTTCAATGCTTTTATTTCTTCTTCCCTTATTTTCACTCAAAAATACGAAAAAAATATAAGGATTGCAAAATTTTGTTTTTGGCTTTATTTTTCAGAATTTTGGAAGAGCGAAAAAACTAAAAAGAAGCAAAAATGGAAAAATTTGTAATTATCGGAGGTAAAAAACTTTCGGGTTCGGTAGAGATCAGCGGCGCTAAAAATTCAGTCTTGGCTCTCATGCCCGCAACAATTCTTGCAAGCGGAACTTATAAAATTTATAACACCCCAGATCTTAGAGATGTGAAAACGATGAGTCAAGTGCTCATGGAAATGGGAATTGATGTGAAATTTGAAAGCCATGTCTTAACTATTAACACAGAAAACATATCAAAGTTTGAAGCCCCTTATGAACTTGTTAAGAAAATGAGAGCATCAATTTATGTGCTTGGTCCTCTCGTCGGCAGGTTCGGTTATGCTCGTGTCTCTCTTCCTGGCGGTTGTGCTTGGGGACCAAGACCGGTTGACCTTCATATTGAAGGTATAAGGAAACTTGGTGCTGAGATTGATCTTGATTCCGGGTATATTGTCGCAAAAGCAAATCAACTACATGGGACGAAAATTCACCTTGACAAACCAAGCGTGGGTGCAACCGGAAACATTATGATGGCTTCGGTCTTGGCAAAAGGAACCACTGTGATTGAAAACGCAGCGAAAGAACCTGAAATAGTTCAACTTGGTGAATTTTTAAACTCAATGGGAGCGAAAATAAGCGGACTTGGGACGGATAAGATTGAAATTGAGGGTGTGGATGAGCTTCATCCCGCCGATGTTGAAACAATACCTGATAGAATTGAGGCTGGAACTTTTCTTGTTGCTGGAGCAATAACTAGTGGGAAAATAAAGATTGAAAAGTGCAACCCCTCCCATCTTGAAGCAGTCCTCATTAAACTTGAAGATGCAGGATGTCATCTAAATATAGGCGAGGACTTCGTTGAGCTTGAAGCGCCTGATGAAATTAAACCCGTTGATGTTACAACCGCTGTATATCCAGGCTTCCCAACAGATATGCAAGCCCAATGGATAGCGCTTATGTCAATTGCAAAAGGAACCTCAGTTATAACTGAAACAATTTTTTACGATAGGTTCAAGCATGTGCCCGAACTTGTCAGACTTGGAGCCGATATTGAAGTAAATGAAAATGTGGCAATTGTAAGAGGAGTGGAAAAATTAAAAGGAGCGAAAGTGATGTCAACTGATTTGAGAGCAAGCGCTTCACTTATCCTTGCAGGTCTCGTCGCCGAAGGTAAGACGGAAGTTCTAAGAATTTATCACATTGACAGGGGATATGAGCGAATTGAGGAAAAACTTCAAAGACTTGGAGCACAAATATGGAGAGAAAAAACAGATGAATTTTGATGAATTTTTAAGGAACTTTAACGAAATTTAATCGTCATAATTTCAGAGTATGAAAGAACAATTTGAAACACTTGATGAGGCAGAAATAGTAAAGAGAGCAAAAGACGGAGATGAGAAAGCTTTTGAGATGATAATTAAGAAATATCAAAATAGAGTTGCAAATTTGATCTTTAAAATTATCGGAGATTCAAGCGTCGTTGAAGACCTGACGCAGGATGTATTTTTAAGAGTGATTGAATCATTAAGAGATTATAAATTTGGTTCAGCTCTTTATACTTGGATTTACAGAATTACAGTTAACATTTGCATTGATGAGATAAGAAAAAGACAACGCTCAAGAACTTATTCGTTATCAGATGTGTTAACTCAGAACCCAAAAGTTGAGCCAGCTCATTCGCCCGTTGAAAAGACAGTTGAACGAAAAGAATTAAGAGAGATAATTGAAAATGCAATTTCAAAGCTTCCTTTAGAATATAAAACTGCGATAATTCTGCGCGAATTTGAAGATTTACCGTATGAGGAAATCGCGAAAATACTTAAAGTAAGTGTTGGAACTGTGAAATCAAGAATTTTCAGAGCAAGAAAACTTCTTGCAGAACATTTAAAAGAATATAGGGAAATTTTAAAATGAGACATAGCAAAATTAAAAAGCTCGTCTCCGAGTATATTGACGGTGAGTTAAAAAATAATGTTGAATTTATTGAAGAACATATAAAGACATGTGCAGAATGCTTCAAACTTATCAAGGTTCATGAACTCGTTCGTGAAACTTTGAAAGAGAAAAATGTTGAGGTTTCCCCATATTTATTTACAAGAATACAGGCAAAGCTCAAAGAAAGAAAGGCACAGCAGACGATATGGGATTATGTGTTTGGATTTTCCAAAGAGCTTGCGATTGCTTTGATTTTAATTTTCATCATTCTTATTGGAATTGAACTTATGTCTGGGAAAACATCTATAAAAATTGAAGAGGCTGTTTTGAATGAGACGCCATCGGTTCAAAAAGTCATTTCATCAGGTGGAAATTTAAGCCAAGATGATGTTCTTGAATTAACATTATCAAATGGAGGAAAGAAATGAGCAGCAAAACAAAAGCTATTATACTCATCGCAGGCTGTATTTTGATTGGTTTCGCTATCGGAATTTTAATAGACAGAGCACTTCTCCTGAAGTATCACCCAAGAAAAAGCGGATTAAAGGAGTATAGGAAAGAGCTTATCAAAAGGCTAAATTTAAATCAGAAGCAACAAGTTCGGCTTGACTCAATTTTGAGCTGGTCTCAGAAGGAATTTAAAAATTTAAGCAGAGAATTTCGCCCTAAATTTGATTCGCTAAAAACCGCACTTCGTGATTCAATAAGATCAATTTTGACTCCGCAACAGATAGAAGAGTTTGAAAAAATGATAAAAGAAACAGAAAAAAATGAGCGGAGGTAATAAAGAAATGAAGAGAAAACTATTTCGCATTCTGATAATAGTCGTTATTTTAATCGCAGCTGGTCTTGTGGTTGCATTTTACCTCAACAATAGAAAATCAGGAACACTTCAACTGAAGACATCCAAAGCAGATGTTGGTGATATTGAGGTATATGTTACAACAACTGGGACACTAAATCCTGTTACCCTCGTTCAGGTTGGAACGCAGGTATCTGGAACAATTGCGAAGATATATGTTGATTTCAATGATGTTGTGAAGAAAGGTCAAATCATTGCCCAGCTTGATTCAACATTCCTTGCAGCACAGGTAAAAGATGCAGAAGCACAGGTTGAGAGAGCAAGGGCGCAAGTAAATCAAGCACAGCGTGATTTAAGCAGGATAAAAGAACTTTACTCAAAAAACCTTGTCTCACAGGCAGATTATGATCAAGCACTGACAAATTATGAAACGGCACTTGCGCAGCTAAAATCAGCTGAGGCTCAACTTGAAAGAGCAAAGGTGAATTTAAAGTATTCAACGATTTACTCCCCAATAGATGGCATAGTGATATCAAGAAATGTTGATGTCGGTCAAACAGTTGCAGCAAGCTTGCAGGCACCGACGCTTTTCACAATCGCAAACGATTTAAGAAAGATGAGAGTTGAAGCAAATGTTGACGAGGCAGATATAGGAAAGGTAAAACCCGGGCAAACCGTCTTCTTTACCGTTGATGCTTATCCGGATGAAACTTTCATCGGAAAAGTTTCACAAGTTCGCCTTCAACCTATAAATGTTCAAAATGTGATCAACTATACCGTGATTATAGATGTTGAAAATAAGGATTTGAAATTGAAGCCGGGGATGACAGCAAATGTCAAAATCTTAATAGATAAACGTGAAAATGTTTTAAGGATTCCAAATCAAGCGTTAAGATTCAAACCAGACCCCGAAGATAAACGCTTTGCAAAAGCAATGGAAGAGATGCAAAAAAGGAGAGAAGAATTTATGAGACGAAGACAGCAAGAAGGTGGAGGTCCTGGATTTTTTGGTCAGGCACAGCAAGGTCAGGGCGGTCAAAGACCCAGCGGTGGTTTCCCAGGTGGAAATAGGGCAATCATATGGATACTTGATGAAAATAAAAATCCCAAACCAACTTTTGTAAGAACTGGAATAACAGATGGAAACTATACCGAGGTTGTAGGTGGAAACCTTAAAGAAGGAGATGAGATTATAACTGGCTATATCTTCCCCACAGCATCAAGCAATAACCCGTCAACATCACAACCATTCCAGTTTAGAGGAAGAACCCCATTTTAATCCATTAAATAGGGCTTGGGTGATTTTTCGCCCGCCCTTTCTATTAAAAATTTTTACAATCCAAGATCATCCCATAATCTCAGTTTAAATCCTTTTAACACTGCGCTTTCATACATCCCATCATTTATCTCTACTGTCTCGTATCCCCCACTTTTCAGGATATCCGCTATGAAAATTTTTTCGTTATAATCAACAAACCATATTTCTGGAATTTTATGCTCCCCGTAAAATTCTCGCTTGATCTTCAAATCATAATGTTTCGTTGACTTTGAAATTATCTCAACAACAAGGTCAGGGATTCCAAAGAATTCAAACTCGCCAAATTTACCAGAGTTATCCCGTGAAATAAAAACTATATCAGGCTCAAATCTCCTATCCCCAATTGCTATAGCCAACTTAGACCCAAGAACCTCACCAAGACTATTTGATTTTACAAAAAGATTTAACCGCGTCAAAATCTCAACAGAGATTCTTTCATGAGTTACGCTTGCTGGGCTATGCATGATGATTATCCCATCAATATATTCTGCTTTCTTTTCCTCAAGTTTATAATAATCCTTAAGCGTCCCCTCAAATGTCAAAAGATATTCCCCTATCTTTATGTTCTCAACTACAATGGTCATAGCACAAAAATGCTTTTTTCAATTTAAAATTTAACACTTAAAATTCAAAATCACTCCCATTCTGCCCTGCCGAAAATTTCTATTATTTTGTTTCTCCTAAACTCAAAAATCTCTTTAAGACGTGGGGCAATTATCCAGCGATTTACAAGTCCATCAATCAGAGGAATTGGCAAAGCGTAATAAACAAGGTCGCTCATAAGAACTCCCTTCTCAACAGGGGTAAATGTGTGGCGGTGATGCCAGAATTTATAAGGACCAAAACGCTGTTCATCCACAAAAAACTTTTTTGGCTCAACATGAGTAATTTCAGTAACCCATCGCATTGGAATATTCCATAGTGGTCTGACAGTATAAATGATAATCAAACCCGCTTCCATCTTATCTGGAACGGGTGTTAAAATCTCAAATTTCATATACGGAGGTGTAATAATTTTTAAGTTTTTGGGATCCGAGAAAAAATCCCAAACGGTGTCAAGTTGAGCCGGGATCAATTGATGTGTTTCAAATCTAAAAATTCTCATAAAGCCAAGATGCTTTTTTGAGGATATTGTATAATCAAAACATAGATAAAAAGCAAATAATTTTTTAGGAAAATGAGGAAAATTGAAAAATTCGGCAAATGGGCTTCACTTTTCTTGTCTTTGATTTGCGTTTTGATTATATTTAACTGCGAAAAATAAATAACCCAAGGAGATAGAAATGAAGAAAGGAATTCATCCGCCTTATAAGAAAGCAGTAATTGCGTGCGTTTGTGGAAATACTTTTGAGACAAGGTCAACAGTTGGTGGAGTTATCAAGGTTGAGATTTGTTCAAATTGTCACCCGTTTTTTACTGGGAAACAGAAACTTGTTGATACCGCAGGTAGAGTTGAGCGCTTTATGAAAAGATACGCTAAGCATTATCAGGAAGCAAAAGGCGAATAGCCCTTGGTTTAATCATTCAACTTTAAAAAGGGAGGGCTTTCGCCTTCCCTTTTTTTGTCTAATTAGGAAACCCATTTTTCATATAAACAAAAACTAAAATGGAGGAAAATTAAAATGCTCGTAATTGTAAAGGAAGACTACGACGCAATGAGCAAAGAAGCTGCAAAGATCGTCGCTGACAGAATCCGTAGAAAACCAAATCTTGTTCTCGGACTTGCGACAGGTAGCACCCCACTTGGACTTTACAAGGAACTTATAAGAATGCATAAGGAAGAAGGGCTTGACTTTTCAAAAGTTGTAACTTTCAACCTTGACGAGTATATTGGACTTCCGCCTGAACATGATCAAAGTTATCACTACTTTATGTGGGAAAACTTTTTCAAGCATATTAACATCAACCCAGCAAATGTTCACATTCCACAAGGTATGTTCGGCGATTTAAAAATAAGTCCATACGAAACCGACCCAAAGGTTGAGGCTTACTGCCAATGGTATGAGGATCAGATTAAAAAATTTGGTGGGATTGATCTGCAAATTCTCGGCATCGGTGCAAATGGACACATTGCGTTTAATGAGCCTGGTTCATCACTTGGTTCAAGGACAAGAATTAAAACATTAACAGAAAAAACAAGGCAAGATAACTCAAGATTTTTCAAAAGCATTGATGAAGTTCCAAAGTATGCTATAACGATGGGAATTGGAACGATTATGGAGGCTAAGGAAGTTATCCTACTTGCAAATGGTGAAAACAAAGCAGATGCTGTAAAAGCAGCAGTAGAAGGACCGATTACTGCAATGTGCCCAGCTTCAATGTTACAAATGCATCGGAAGGCAATTATAATTGTTGATAAAAAAGCTGCTTCAAAACTTTCAGCTGAATTCGTTTATTACGGATAAATCTCAAATTGTTCCCTCCCCCATCAAGAAGGGGGAGGCTTGTTAAATTTTAAAAACTAAATAAGCCACAGAAACTATGAATATTTGCATATTTGAAGATGAAAAATATAGAAAACTTCTACCATTAGTTTATTTCAGACCTGTTTATGAACTACGATGCGGTATAACTCTGCTCAAGGACAAAATCATAAGGAGCTTTTCAAATCCAACTGTAATTCTTCACGCAAGAGATTATCTAACCGATATTTTAAAGAGAGATTATCCAAACTTTTATGTTAATGAAATTCCGTCTAATGTAACTCAGGTTCTTTTCATTAATGGAAGAGTTCTCGCCGAACCACATTTCGCAGATAAGTTCAAATACCCGGGGAAAGATGTCGTTTATGTTAAAGATGGCGAAATTATCGCATTCTGGGCTACTGGCGAAAATTTGAAAAGGTTCAGAGAAAAGCTTGGAAATCCAATCCTGAAATCTGATCTTGATGGATTTGAAAAAATTGAGGCGAATGTGAAGTTGATAACTTATCCATGGGAACTTGTGAATAACAATGGTGAACAAATTTTAATTGATTTCAATATATTAACCGAAGGAAAAGCAAAGAAACTTGGGAAAATTTATGATGGTGTCCATCTCTTAAATGAACACTTTATTCACATTGAAGAAGGGGCAAAAATAAAGCCAGGGGTTGTTCTTGACGCCGAAAATGGTCCAATTTACATTGGTAAAAATGCCAAAATTCTACCAAATGCTGTGATTGAGGGACCAGCTTATATCGGTGATGATAGTTTAATAAAGGTTTCCGCAAAAATTTACGAGAACACAAGCATTGGTCCAGTTTGCAAAGTTGGAGGTGAGGTTGAGGCTTCAATAATCCATGCATATTCAAATAAACAACATGAGGGGTTCATTGGACATTCATATCTCGGAACCTGGGTTAATATCGGTGCCGATACAAACAACAGCGATTTAAAAAATGACTATGGGAATGTCAAAGTCTATATTGATGGTGAATTAATTGATAGCGGTTCAATGTTTGTTGGTTTAACAATGGGAGATCACTCAAAAAGTGGAATAAATCTAATGTTTAACACTGGAACAGTTGTCGGGGTTAGCTGTAACATTTATGGCGCTGGTTTACCTCCCAAATTTATACCATCCTTCTCATGGGGCGGAGCTGAAGATGGGTTTGTGACATATAGGATTGATAAAGCAATAGAAGTAGCGAAAAGAGTCATGGCAAGAAGAAAAGTTCAATTTACCGAAGTTGATGAAAAACTATTTAGAAAGGTATTTGAACTTACACAAGAAGAAAGGGAGAGAAACGGGGTAAAAGATTAATTTTTTTTCAAAAAGCCCGGTTTAAACCGGGCTTTTTTATTTTAAATCCCGCTGAACAAATTATCTTACATAGATTTTTGCCTTTCTGGGTTTTTATTTAAGAGGCTATTTTGCTATATTATTTATGTTTAAAAACAAATGCCTCGTTTCCTACTCTATGGAAATAAATATCCTTTTCATTGGAGATGTCGTTGGAGAACCCGGTTTAAGGATCGTTGAAATGCTTTTAGCGAATTTTAAAAAGGAGTATAAAATAGATTTATGCATTGCAAATGGTGAAAACCTTGCAGATGGAAAAGGGATAACACCAGAAACAGCCCAACGTCTTTTTCAAGCTGGTGTAAATGTCATAACAACTGGGAATCATGTCTGGGATAAATTACAACAGGTAAAAGATTATCTCATAAATGAGCCAAATATCTTGCGACCACTAAACTATCCAAAAGGAACTTATGGCAAAGGTTATGTAATTTACAATCTTCAAAATGGCAAAGGAAAGGTTGCCGTTGTTAACTTACAGGGTAGAGTTTTTCTCTATCCGATTGATTGCCCATTTAGAGCCATGGAAATGGCTCTTGCCAAAATATCAAAAGAGACCAAAATTATAATCGTTGATATACATGCAGATGCAACAGCAGAAAAGATGGCTATGGGATGGTATCTTGATGGAAGGGTAAGCGCTGTGCTCGGGACACATACTCATATCCCAACTGCCGATGCAAGAATTCTTCCAAATGGAACTGCTTATATAACTGATATTGGAATGACAGGTCCTTATGATTCCGTCATCGGAATGGAGAAAAGAGCTTCAATTCTAAGATTTTTATATCAAACCCCACATAAATATGAAGTTGCTCAAAATGATGTCAAGTTTTCAGCTGTCTTCGTTTCTATTGATTCTGAAACCGGAAAGGCTCTTAAAATTGAGAGCATAGTTTACCCAGAATTTAATAAAACAATAAATGTAGAGACACTCCAAAATGCCAGCACAAATAATCAATGGGAAGAAAATTTCTGAAGAAATTAAACAAGAAGTAAAACAACAAGCAGAAGCACTTTTCAATGAAACTGGCGTCGTTCCAGGACTTGCATTCATACTTGTAGGAGATAATCCTGCATCCCAGGTCTATGTTAAAATGAAAGGTAAAGCGTGTGAAGAACTCGGATTTTACTCAATAACCTTAAAACTACCCACTGAAACATCCGAAAATGAATTAATTGAAAAAATTCAAACCTTAAACTCCGACCCCAAAATTCATGGAATTCTCGTTCAACTCCCACTTCCACCGCACATTGATGAACAAAAAATTTTACAGACGATTGACCCAATTAAAGATGTTGATGGTTTTCATCCTGTAAATGTTGGAAAACTTGTCATTGGACTTGACACATATCTTCCTTGTACTCCCGCAGGGATTCAGGAACTTTTGAAAAGAAGTGGTATAAACCCATCTGGAAAACATGTTGTGATAGTCGGAAGAAGCAACATAGTTGGAAAACCAATAGCAAACATTTTGATTCAGAAAAAAGAATGGGCAAATGCGACCGTCACAGTATGTCATACGGGAACAAAAGATATCGCTTACTTTACAAAACAAGCAGATATTCTCATAGCTGCAATGGGTAATCCAGAATTTATAAAAGGTAATATGATAAAACCTGGGGCTATAGTTATTGATGTTGGTGTTAATCGGATTAACGATCCAAATTCTGAAAAAGGCTATAAACTTGTTGGAGATGTCCATTTTGAATCAGCTTATGAAGTCGCAGGAGCAATAACCCCAGTTCCAGGTGGAGTTGGTCCAATGACAATTGCTATGCTAATGAAAAACACACTGAAAGCAGCATTAAATCAGCTTAAAGCGAGACACATTTTAAACTAAACGAATTTGAAAATTGGAGCAGGTTTTCTTTATATCTGATGTTCATCTTGGGCATGGGACAAAGGAAATAAATCGTGCAAAAGAAATAGAACTTGTCCGTTTTCTTAATCTTGTTGGCGAAAATTCAACAAAACTTTTTATTCTGGGTGATTTTTTTGATGTATGGTTTGAGTACAAACTTGCCGTTCCCAAAGGATTTACACGAGTCCTCGGGAAACTTGCAGAACTTTCGGATAATGGCGTGGAAATTTTTTATATCCTCGGAAATCACGATTTTTGGGTGAGAGATTATTTTGAAAACGAGCTTGGGGTTAAAATATTTAAAGATGATTTAAAAATTGAAATCAACGGCAAAAAATTTTATATCACTCACGGTGATGGGCTCTCAAAAAGTGATAAAGGTTATAGAATTCTTAAAAAAATTTTGCGCAACAGAGTAAACATTGCTCTTTTCTCATTGCTTCACCCAGATTTCGGGCTCTGGCTTGCAAATGCATCCTCAAAAAAAAGCAGAGAATACTCAATTAACAGAAATTCACAAAATGATGAAAAAGATGTAATTGAATTCGCATCTGAAAAAATCAAGGAAGGCTTTGATTATGTGGTTATAGGTCACTTACATAAACCTGCAATTTTAAAAATTGGGAATGGATTTTATATCAACACAGGGGACTGGCTATGGAACTTTACATACGGTGTTTTCTCTCGGGAATTTGAAATTAAAAAGTGGAATTTTAAAAATGAGAAGATTCAGAAATTACTTCAAAAGCGAGATTGACAGAGAAAAATACTTTAACGATCCCGATTACAGGCAAATGATATTGAAAAAGCTAAAACAGCGTCAAAGGATAAAAAGAGTGATTTTAATCTCACTTGCTATTTCGTTCGTCGTCTATGCCATCTACCTTATTTCAGGGCTCCCATCTTTACAACAACTTGAAAACCCGACGCCAGAGCTTGCCACTAAAGTTTATTCTTACGATGGCGAATTACTTGGACAGTTTTATATAAAACAAAGAGCTTACACACCAATTGATAGTATCCCAAGAAATTTAATTAACGCTTTAATAGCAACTGAGGATAGAAAATTTTATAGGCATTGGGGGATTGATTTTGATAGAGTTATAAAGGCGATGATAAAAAACATATTGAGTTTAAGAATTCGTGAAGGCGCAAGCACAATCACGCAACAACTCGCAAGGAATTTATATCTTTCCCAGGAGCTCTCACTTACAAGAAAAATACGTGAAGCTATAACAGCCATACAAATTGAAAGAACATATACTAAAGAAGAGATTCTTGAAATGTATCTTAACATTGCATATTTTGGAATGAGTGCTTATGGGGTTGAATCCGCATCATTTGTATATTTCGGCAAAAGCCCAAGCGAATTAACACTCGCTGAATGTGCTCTTCTGGTTGGAATGTTAAGATCGCCAGCAAGATACAATCCATTTGAATATCCCGATAGGGCAATTAGAGTTCGTGATATAGTTTTGAAAAATATGCTTGTTACTGGCTTTATAACTGAAGAGGAATATGAAAAGGCAAGAAAAGAACCACTGAATTTAAACCGTGGTCGTGAATATATTTATTCTGGTATTGCTCCGCACTTTCTTGAATATGTTAGATTTCTGCTTCATCAAAAAGCTGAAAAATACGGATTTAATATCTACAAAGATGGTCTCGTTGTTTACACTACACTTGATGCCAGAATGCAAAGATATGCAATAAAAGCCGTAAAAGAACAGCTTGAAGAACTTCAAAAAGAATTTGATAAAGCGTGGAAATGGGATAAAGAACTTTTAAACGCTGTGCTTGATAAAGCAATTAAACAAAGTCCAAAATATCTTGAAGCGGATTCATCTGAAAAAAACAAAGTTTACAAAGAATTATTAAACGATAAAGCATTCGTTGACTCTGTAAAAAGGGAAACAACACGAATTCAAACTGGATTCGTTGCAATTGAGCCACAAACTGGATATATCAAAGCAATGGTTGGAAGTTCAAATTTTGAAATTTTTAAATACGGCTTAAACCATGTAACGCAAATAAAAAGACAACCTGGTTCAGCATTTAAACCCTTTGTTTATACAGTTGCAATTGATAATGGATATTCCCCTGCGTATCAACTCTTGAATCAGCCAATAACTATAATAATGGCAAACGGGGAAAAATGGACACCTTCAAATTTTGATGGGACTTTCGGAGGAAAGGTTACTTTAAGAGAAGCACTTAAAATGTCAATAAATGTCGTTGCTGTAAGAGTTCTTCAAGAACTTGCTCCGATTAATCAAGTTATTGATTACGCTCATAAAATGGGGATAAAAACAGAAATTCCACCTTACGAATCAATTGCTTTGGGAACAGCCGAGGTGATTCCATTACAACTTACCTCGGCTTACGGCGTTTTCGCAAATGAAGGAGTTTATGTTGAACCAGTTGCAATTTTAAGGATTGAAGATAGATTTGGAAATGTAATTGAGGAATCTAAGCCCGAAAAGAGAGAGGTTATAAGCAGAGAAACAGCCTTCATAATAACAAGCATGCTTGAAGATGCGGTTAATTCAGGAACTGGAACAAGGGTAAGGCAATTTTTCCATCTTCCATGTGCAGGTAAAACTGGGACAACCCAAGATTTTGCTGATGCTTGGTTCATTGGGTATACCCCCAATCTTGTTGCTGGCGTCTGGCTTGGATTTGATGATAGAAGGATTACTTTTGGAGGAACATTCGGACAGGGTGGAAGAGCAGCTGCTCCAATGTGGGGCAGATTTATGAGATATGTCTACGATGATCCAGAAATAAATATGCCAATTCTTGATTTTGAACAACCTCCAGATGTCGTATCCGCAACTATATGTGCAGAATCCCAAAAACTTGCAACTCCATATTGCCCACAGAAAATAACAGATCTTTTCATTAGAAAGTATCTTCCAACGAAACAATGCGACATCCACACATCTGAGCAAAAACCAAGAATTATGTTTTGACATGAAGATAAATTTTATAAAAGCCCTGTTCCTTATCATAATAAATTTTGCATTTGCTCAAACTCAAAACGAGTTAAATCTATTACGGCTTGCTCAATCCTTTGAAAGAGCAGGTGAATACGAAAGGGCTTTGAAAATTTACGAAGAACTTTACACACAAAATCCTGAAAACAGAGTTTATCTTGAAGCCCTCGTAAGATTAAACATACAAACAAAAAACTACGAAAAAGCAATTAACCTTGCACGCCTGTGGCTCTCATCTCACCCAGATGATATTGACATGATGGGAAAACTTGGAGATGCTCATTTCAAAGCTGGAAAAGAAAAAGAGGCGATTGAAATATGGGACAAAGCTGTCAGAACATTCCGAAATAACCCAGGGGTTTATAGAATGATTGCTGATTACCTCATTCAAAATCGTCTCTATGATAAAGCAATTGAATATCTCACAACTGCACAGAAAATAGCTGGCGTCTCGGAACTTTACTCATTTGAAATAGCAATGCTCTACGAATTCACAATGAGATTTGACAAAGCAGTTGAAGAATACATAAAAATTTTGAGAAGAACCCCAAGCATGATCCCAAGCGTTAAGTCAAGGATGTCATCTTACATAGATAGACCCGAGGTCGTTAAACAAATTTTGCCAGTGCTTGAATCTGAAGCAAAAATTTCAAAGCAAAACATAGGGATAATTGAACTTTATTCCTGGGTTTTAATTGAAGCCAAAGATTATCAAAAAGCTCTTGAAGTTCAAAAACAACTTGACAAAATTACATTTGCAAATGGAGAAGTTATTTTAAATTTCGCCAGAGATCTTTTCAATCAAGGAATTTACCATGTCGCGGTAAAAGCTTACGCATCAATCATTGAAAATTATCCAGATTCAAAAATTTTACCCGAGGCGAAATTTGGTTTGATTCGCTCAAATGAAGAAATGTTAAGATTAAAATTCGGCTCACTTGAAACCCCAGATTCTTTATTTTATTCTCAACTTCAAGGAGTTGAAAACGACTATATCAAATTTTCAAATGAATATGCGGGGACAAAATATGAGGCTGAAGCGCTGTTTCGCTTGGGTCTTTTAAAACTTGATATCCACTTTGACCTTGATCAAGCACAGAGATATTTTGAGGAAATTGAAAGAAAATTTATGCTTCATCTCGGGAAAGAGGCGATATTAAAACTTGGTGAGATACTCACACTTAAAGGGGACATAAATTCAGCAAGGGAAAAATATCTTTACTTGATGGGTGTTAAAAACTTCGCCGACTCATTAAGGGTAAAATTTTTGCTTGCCCAACTTGATTACTACGAGGGGAATTTTAACCTTGCACTTAAAACACTGGAAGAGATTTCAAAGTTTACATCTTCTGACTTTTCAAACGACGCAATTGAACTAATGTTGAAAATTCAATCAAATCGTTTTCCATCTGATGAGTATTTGTAAATGTTTGCAATATCCGAATTGAAAATAAAACAAAGAAAATTCGGCGAAGCTATATCACTCCTTGAAGATATAAACTCAAAATGTCCAAACTGTCCAATAGCTGATGATGTAATTTTCACACTTTCAAAAACATATTTTTCAATTAACAAATTTGACGAAGCGCTGAAATATGCTGAAATTTTGCTAAATGAACATCCAGAAAGCATTTATATAGATGATGCGCTGATGGAAAAGGGATTGATTTTTCAAAAACTTGGGAAAACTGAGCTTGCGATTGACTCTTATACGAAACTTATTTCAAAATTTCCGAATTCTATATTTGTGAATGAAGCGAGAAAAAAGATAAGAGAATTAAGAGGCGAAATACAATGATGAGAATTTTTTTAACCCTGCTTATTTTTCTTTCCCAACTTTTATTTGCGCAGAATAAAATTTTAATATATATGGATTTAAAGCAAACAGACCATCTAAAAGCTTACGGCATAGCATATTTTGCCTTAAAGCATGGGGTTGATGTTGACTGGCTTTTAAATTACCGCGGTGGTTCATTTATGATGGACTATCATGATGAGATAGCCAATGAATGCAGAGTTCGTGGTGTTGCTTTTGATGTGCTTTCAAGTTTTGAAGCGATGAAAATTTACGCGCAAATTCAGGATGAAAATAGCAATATGGATGTAGTGCGACTTGAAAAAGCTCCGAAAATTGCCGTCTATGTCCCGCCGAACTTCAGACCCTGGGATGATGCCGTAACGCTTGCACTTGAATACGCGGAAATACCATACGATAAAATATGGGATGAGGAAATTTTAAATGGGAAAGTTTATGAATACGATTGGCTTCATCTTCACCATGAGGATTTCACAGGACAATATGGGAAATTTTATGCTTCATTTGGAAAAACGCAATGGTATATTGAAGAACAAATGATGTATGAAAGAGAAGCACGACGGCTTGGATTTAAAAAGGTTTCCGAACTCAAAAAAGCTGTTGCTCGGGGAATAAAGGAATATATTGCATCGGGCGGTTTTGTCTTCGCAATGTGCTCAGCAACAGATGCACTTGATATCGCCCTCGCAGCTGAGAATACAGATATCTGCGATGTTATGTATGACGGAGACCCGCCTGATCCAGATTGCCAGCAAAAACTTGACTTCTCAAAAACTCTCGCATTTGAAAATTTTAAACTTGAAATGAATCCTTATAAATATGAATACTCTGACATTGACTTGCCTCCAAGCGATCCACCACCACTTCGTGATCCTTCAACTGATTATTTTACACTTTTTGAATTTTCAGCAAAATATGATCCTGTGCCAACCATGTTGACTCAAAACCATGTTAATGTAATTCGCAACTTTATGGGACAAACAACATCTTTCAACCGAAAACTTATCAAAAAATCGGTTATAATTCTCGCCGAAAAAGAAGGCACAGATGAAGTAAAGTATATTCACGGTAATTACGGTCGTGGAACTTTCACATTTCTTGGTGGTCACGACCCTGAAGATTATCAACACGCTGTTGGAGATCCACCAACTGATTTGTCATTGCATAAAAATTCGCCCGGTTACAGGTTGATCCTCAATAATGTGTTGTTTCCAGCTGCAAAAAAGAAAAAATTAAAAACCTAAATTTGAAAATTTAGGCTCAAGCTTATTAATTTTGAAAAAAGCAAAAACCTAAAATCATGCCCTTAACCGCTGAGGACATAAAATTAATAAATGAAATCGTTGAGCAAAGGGTAAAAGATATCAAAGTTACACGCGAAGAATTTAACTTACTCCGAGATTTGATAATTAAAATGAGCGAACAACTTTCATATACTGAGGTTAGATTAACGCGCCTTGAGGAAATCATCATAAAGTTTGACGAAAGAATAACACGACTTGAGGAGGTAATTGTAAAACTTAGTGAAAGGATTACAAAACTTGAAGAAATCACCTTGAAACTTGACGAAAGAATAACACGACTTGAAGAAATCGTTATAAAACTTGACGAAAGAATAACGCGACTTGAAGAAAGGATTGAACGACTTGAGGAAATCATTATAAAACTTGATGAGCGAATAACTAAACTTGAAGAAAGAACGACGAGGCTTGAAGAGGTCATTGTTAAACTTGATGAGAGAATAACCAAACTTGAAGAAAGGATTGAACGACTTGAGGAAATCATTACAAAACTTGACGAAAGAATAACACGACTTGAGGAAATTGTTATAAAACTTGATGAAAGGATAACTAAACTTGAAGAAAGAACGACGAGACTTGAAGAGGTCGTTGTTAAACTTGATGAGAGAATAACCAAACTTGAAGAAGCGGTGCAGCGACTCGCTGAGTTTCAATTAAAAACCGAGGAAAGTTTAAGAAGGCTTGAAAGCGAGCTTACAATTAAAATTGGCGCCCTTGGTGCCCGATGGGGAATTGGTTCCGAATTTGCATTTAGAGAAGCACTTAAAGGAATTCTTGCAGAGAGAGGCTATCAGGTTGAATCATTTCTTAAATTTGACACCGAAGGATTTGTATTCGGCAAACCAGACCAAGTTGAAATTGATTTAATAATCAAAGATTCAAAAATAGCAGCGATTGAGATAAAATCATCGTTAAATAAAGCAGACCTTGCAACTTTCAACCGCAAAGTTTTATTCTATGAAAGATCAACCGGCAAGGCTGTAAGTGAAAAAATAGCAGTTTCCCCATTTATTGATCCTCGTGGGACTAAAGACCTTGCCAAAAAATTAGAGATAAAAATTTATACTAGCCCCGAACAAGTTAAATTTGAGCAAGAAAGTGAGCAAGAATAAATGAAGCTTACCAGAAGAGAATTCCTTAAGAAAGCAGGGGTATCAATAATCGCAATGAAATTTGCTTCAAAAGATATCAAATTTGAAATTGAAAAAAGAAAACTCGGCAAAACTGGACTTGAAGTTACAATACTTGGTCTCGGATGTGCTCAAATTGGATCAATCCGAAATTATAAACAAGCAATTAAAATCATTGAAACAGCAATTGATATGGGGATAAATTATATAGACACTGCAAGCACTTATGGGGACAGTGAGGAAAAAGTTGGCGAGGTAATGAAATCAAGAAGAAAGGAAGTTATACTTGCAACGAAAACACTTCAACGAGATAAAGAATCATCATGGCGTGAAATTAACACAAGCCTTGAACGATTAAAAACCGACTATGTTGATCTCCTTCAAATACATTCAGTGAATACTATGTATGAACTTGATAAAATTACCTCAAAAAATGGTTCTTTACAAGCAGTAATACGAGCAAAAGAAGAAGGGCTTTGCAAACACATCGGCATCACAGGACATACAAGACCAGAAGTGATAAAAGAAGCGTTAAATAGATTTGATTTTGAAACTGTTCTAATGCCTTTGAGCTCAGTTGATAAACTCCTTAACGATTTTGGTGATGTTATCTTCCCTATAGCTAAAAAGAAAAACCTCGGCGTAATTGCAATGAAAGTTTTATCTGATGGAAGATTTACTGCCTTTGTCCCAGAAAGTTTACGCTATGTTTTCTCGCTTCCTATAAGCACCGCAATCGTTGGAATGAAAACACTTGACGAGCTAAAACAAAATGTTGAAATCGCAAAGAAATTTATCCCGATGACAGAATTAGAGATGGAAAATTTTATAGAAAAAACTAAAAAACATACCTCAACCTCAATCCTTTGGTGGAAACAGGGCTGATCAAGTTTCGTTTTCAACCTTGTTGATCAAAAAATAGTAAAATTTATTTTCCCACTGTTTTCGCCTATCTGAAATAAGAGCGAGGAACAAATAAAATGAAGAAATCAACATTGAAAGAGCAAATAATAAGAAAATTTTATTTGACAACGATAGATAAATAGATGCAATTGCCAAAACCAAAAATATTATTAAAAGCCACACATTGAATTTTACGCTCATAAGCCTTGATGATTTATTTTCAAAAACGGGCGGGGAAATATCCCCCACCCAAACATTGATTATTTAATCAAAATCATCTTCTTAACAGAAGATTGATCATCCGTTGTTAATTTGTAAAAATATACCCCGCTTGGGAGATTCACCCCATCAAATTTAACTTTATATGAACCAGCTGAAAGATGTTCATTAATAAGCTTTGCAACCTCTTGACCAAGAGAATTGTAAACAATTAAGGTAACATTTGATGATCTCGGCAAAGCAAATTCTATAGTTGTCTCTGGGTTAAATGGATTTGGATAATTTTGCTTTAATTCAAATTTAGAAGGCGTCTCTGAAACTTTATCATAAACCTTTACAAATCTTGAATAATCAGTATTTTGCGGATCATAATTTGTCCAACCAAGATCCCATCTCTGAGTTGAATCTGGACCAAAAGCACCAACCCAGTTAACTTTTGCGAAAAACGGGTCCTGCAATCGTTGATTTGTAAAATCTGCTATACCAATTAAAGGTGAATCAGATAAAGGAATTGGCTTTGGATTTGAAAGATTGAACGGATCGGAAAGTTTAATTTCATTTACAGTTGAATAAATGCGATTATTGTATTGAGATCTTAAAAACCAATCTTTTGCGTTAAATCCAGAAACATTCGTAGTAACTTGGTTCGCAGACTTGATTCCAGCCAATATAACATTTCTTATTTGAAGCGTATCATTTTGAGCATCGTTTACAACATTAGAACCATCAAGATAAATTCCCACTGGCCAACCCAAAACTACACTATTATAGAAGCTCAACCTTGATGAACGCCTAATATGAGCTCCTCTTTTATAGTTTGGATTATAGCCTGTAAAAGTTGTATCAGGCATTGGTCCGATAAGCGTCACATTGCTAAGTATCGGACTTGTTCTT
>Ga0105163_1000264_pt1 | contig 31942 bp, 29 predicted proteins | sample JNZ110809AmetaG_FD_81531 | JGI IMG/M metagenome (GOLD analysis project Ga0105163, IMG submission 81531) | Hot spring microbial communities from Jinze hot spring, China to study Microbial Dark Matter (Phase II) - JNZ 110809A | ecosystem: Environmental > Aquatic > Thermal springs > Hot (42-90C) >... | reverse complement strand
GAATTCATCCTGATCTTATGGTTATCTATCCAGAAAAAAGGGATATTCGTATAGACTCTATCAGAGAAATTGAACGCTTTCTTCGTTATCGCCCTTTAGAAGCGCCCTATAGGGTTGTCCTAATATTAGAGGCTGATAAACTTAATCTTGAAGCAGGGAATGCCCTGTTAAAATCTTTAGAGGAACCACCTCTTTATGCCCTCTTTCTTCTACTTACTGAGAGGGTAAGCCAGATATTACCCACCATTCTCTCTCGGACTCAAATAGTGAGATTCATCCCTCTACCTCGGGAAATCATAAAGAACTATTTAATGGTTTGGCGAGGCTTTGAAGAAGCGGTGGCAGAAACCTTAGCAGAATTATCCCTTGGAAGCCTGGGTAGAGCTTTAGAAATTGCAGATAGTGGTTTACTGGAAGAACTAAATAGCTTTATTAAGGCTGCAACAAACCCCAAGGAAGAGGTTAAATTTAAGGTGGCAGAAAAGTTAGCCCGCTTGAACAAGGAATCTTTAGACCTCTTTCTATTCCTCTTAACCCTCTGGATCTGGAAATCTTATCTAAAAGAGCGGATCAATTTTCCCTTTCCCAAGGCCTTACCAGAGGAATCCCTTAAGGGGAATCCCCATTTCCTCATAAGAGAAGTGGCCCAAGCTAAAAAGGCTTTAGAGTATTACCTTAATCCTGAATTAACTCTCTATGTCCTCATGAAAAAAATAGAAAGTGCTTCTAAATCTTAAAATTGATAGTTTGCACATTTTAGATGTGTCAGTTTTACCATATTTCGCAGGAGATTTAGAATTGACTTTTAAGAATATCTTCTCAAAGAGTGTTTTGCCTGCCTTAGAGGCTCTGCTTTTTTTAAATTGGGTCTTGACAAATCTTTAAATCACCTATATATAAATCCAATAAAAAAAATTTCTGATTAAAGGAGGGGACGATGAATAAGGCAGATCTGGTTAAAAGAATGGCGGAAATTGCTGGAACAACCAAAGCTAATGCTGAAAAGTTGTTAGATGCCTTTATGGAAGCTGTCACTGAAGCCATTTCTAAAGGTGACAAAGTAGTGCTTGTTGGTTTTGGCACCTTTCAGGTAGTTACGAGGTCTGCCAGAAATGGTAGAAATCCCAGAACTGGAGAACCTCTGAAAATTCCAGCTAAAAAAGTAGTAAAATTTGCCCCTGGTAAAAAATTAGAAGAAGCAGCAAAATAAAAAAATCTCCCTCCTTTAGGCGGGGGATCCCGCCCTTTTTATTTTATTATTAATTCAATTTTGATAACTTTACTATCTCTTTCTACTTCGAAATGGAGAGAATCGCCTCTATTTTTGAAGGTTAGAATAATCTTGATTTGACTTGTTTTCCTTACAGGCTGATCATCAACTTTAAGAATCACATCCCCTACTTTAAAACCTCCCCTTTCTCCAAGGGAATCCTTCAAAACCTCCTTAATTTTGAGGCCCTTTTCTGTTTCTTCAAAGATCAATCCAAGCTGAGGTGTCTTTTCATAGGGTAGATCTGGGGGAATAAACCAGTAATCTCCTACAAGGGCGTTAGGATCTTCAAGCTCGCCCAAGATAATGGTCTTAAAGTTTGAAAAATTTCTTCTCTTAAGGGCATAGGGTATACCATAACCATATAAAAGATGTCCCTTACCCACAAGAACTATCATTTTCCTTTGAGGATTATTTCTCAGAAATTCCAAGATTTTTTCCGCCATACCTTCATCTCTTAAGGCTTGGGACTGATAGAAAAAATTAAAGTTAGTATTATTATCAAAGGGATGAGCCTCAAAGGACTTTTTGAGATAGGCTTCATAGGCTGGATTATAAAGATCAAGCTCGGGGAGCAACTCCCTTTCCTTATTATTTAAAGATGCTAATCCCTCTTTAAAGACCTTTTTGACGAGCTCCTGAGGCAAATCTAAGGCTATGAGTGGGATCTTCTTTTCTCTGGCGTAAAGGAAGATCTCTCGATAAAGCTTCCAATCAAACCTCCAACGATCAAAATATTCAATCTTTTCTAACAATTCTTTTTCAGAGAGCTTACCTTCAAGAAAAGCATCCAGATATCTCTGGAAGGGCCTTTGGACCATCTCTAAACCTATGGCCAAGCTTCCTGTAAAAGCCAAAAGCCCTTTAATCAGTTCTAATTGGAATTGATGATGGCTATATTGATCATGATTTTCCCCAACCAAAATCAACTGATAGGGTAATAACTCGGAAACTAAGTGCTCAAAGGGAAGAAAATTGGAGGATTTTATCCCAGAAAGACTTTTAATCCCTGAGAGCTCAATCCTCATTCCTTGGCTATATTTAGGTTCTCTCTTTACCAAAAGCTTTCCTCTCTGAAAATAAACCTCTTCTGCCTTAAGCCATTGCTGTCTCTTACTCCATGCTTCCCTAAGTTCTCTACTGGAAGATACCTTGATAAAAACCATATATCTATCTAATTTTGCTGGATGAGGTAGGGTCTTTAAAAAAAAGCCTTCCTTAGGAAAGTTAAGGTGGAAGCCTTGGGGCAGCTCCTCAAGAAAGACAAGGTCTTCCTCTGGCAATTCATGAAGATGGGGATTACCAATCCTTATTTGATAACCCTGTTCTTTAAATTCTTGAATAAGATCTTTATACAATGGGAATAGCTCCTGTCGAGGCAAATAAACAATTCCTTTTCCCTGGAAAAGGGAGTCAAGATCAGAGGGCCTTTCAGAAACAGTGAGGATTCTATAGACTTCATAGTCTGGATCTATTAAGAGGTAGAGTGGTCTCTCATTGAGATAAAAGTCATAGGTCATCTCTCTGTTATTAATAAAAAGTCTCCGCTCTAAGATCTCCTTAGAAGCATAGATCTGTATTTTGAGCTGGTGTGGCCTAAAACAGGGTTCACTAATGAGTTTTAAAGTAAGATGATATTTTTGTGCCCCTTCCAAATATTGTATCCCAGAGAAGACTTTTAAATTGATTTTACAAAGGGAGATCTCTTTGGGAGATAAGGGATAGGAAACTCCAAATTTATCTGAAAGCTTCTTCAGAAGTTGTGGCTCTTTAAGCTCTGAAAATAGAGCCTTCTTAAAGGCGTCAGCTAAAAAGGAGATAAACTCGCTCTCTTTGTAAGTGCCCAGCTTCTCATAAAAAAAATAAAAGGCCTCTCCACCTGGAACTTTGCCAGATAAGAGATCCCTTCTTAGAGCAGTTTTATTTTGACTCAACCAATAATCAGTAAAGTAAAGAGCAAAAGCCTCCATTAAAAAAGAATCCTGTAGATTTAAGGCAAAACGAAGGGTATGCCTGAAAGCTTCTTGCAAGATAGAGACCACAGCTTCCTTGTCTTTAATATTTAAGGGCATAAAAAGAGTAAGGGGGAAATTTTTCCTTTCAGGACTAATAATGATAAAAAATTTAGAAAAGGGAAAATATAATCTTTTATCTAATAATTTGGCTACTTCTTGCTTAAAGTGTCTTTCAAAATTTTTCCACTCTTCCTCTTCAATCTTCTTTCGTGCTGGAAAAAGAAAGAAAATCTCCCCATCGTCAATAGTCATCACTTTTTCTAAAAAATTCCCTAAAATGAGGGGTGGGGGTTGAGATATAGCTTTAGTTATTCTAAAAGCTACTCCCCCTTCTTCTTTCCTAAGGTCTCTCTCTTCAAAGGGAATAAGGGCAAAAGGCTTCTCTTTAAAGGGCGCTTTAAAAAGGATTTCATACTCACTCAACATCAGAGGGTAAGGTAGATAATTATTGACTATTTGATAACTCAAGTAGGGTTTTAGAGAAAGATCTCTTTCAAAAAAAATCTGAAGTGAAGTATTCTTTTTGGGATTAAAGATAGTAATTTTATCCTCATTTTGAGAGAATCTTGCTGAGGAATTATCTAAGATTACCTCTAAAAGACGTAGTTCTTTAATAGAGAACTCATAAAACCCCTCTTTGTCTAACTCAAATATGGCCTTTCCCTGAAGAATTCCCTTATCCGAGTTATAGTTCACCTCATAGACACCCTTTAAAGGAGCTCCTAAAAGAAGCTTAGGAAGAATTAGAATAAAAATGAATGAAAAAAGTTTAAACATAGCTTTGGCAATTCTTGAAAAGGGATTATAATTAAAGTTGATTTTACCATAACTAAGAGAGCCTTTCAAGGATAGGTCCCTATGACGAAGAGGGTAAAGGTCCTTATTTTATGGGGATATGGCATCAATTGTGAAAGTGAGACAGCCTATGCCTTTAAAAAGGTAGGAGCCTCCCCTGAGATTGTCCACCTCTCTCAGGTCTTTTCAGGGGAAAAATCTCTTAGAGATTATCATTTGCTCTGTTTCCCAGGAGGTTTTTTGGATGGAGATCATCTTGGCTCTGCTCAGGCCTGTAGTCATAGATTTCGTTATCTAAAGATTCAAGGAAAATATCCCCTTTGGCAAGAGCTTATCTCCTTTATAAATCAAGGGGGCTTAATTCTTGGTATCTGTAATGGCTTTCAGTTGTTGGTAAAAATGGGGCTCCTACCTGGAGGGAAATATCTGGGAGAGAGGAAGGTTACCTTAACCTATAACGATTCAGGAAAATTTGAGGATAGATGGGTGCTCTTGAAGGTAAATTCACAAACCCCCTGTGTCTTTCTAAAAGGCCTTGAAGAGCTCTATCTTCCTGTAAGACACGGAGAGGGAAAATTTATCCCTGAAAGCCCATCTTTATTAGAGGAACTTAAACGCACAGGTCAAATCGCTTTACAGTATATACATCCAGAGACCAAAGAGATTACTATGGAATATCCCTATAATCCCAATGGGTCTGTAGAGGCGATAGCAGGCCTTTGCGATCCCAGTGGTAGAATCTTCGGTTTAATGCCCCATCCTGAAGCCTTTAATCACTTTACCAATCATCCCCGTTGGACAAGACTTTCGCCCCCTAAAACCGAAGGTCTTCTCCTCTTTGAAAATGCCGTCTCTTGGATCAAAAGGAATCTACTTTAACTCTTTCAATGCTCCGTGATCTCCTTTTACAACTCTTTAGAGGATCACTTTTCTTTTTTAAAAAAAGAGGATTCTATATTCTACCCCTGGCCTTAGTTCTCTACTTAACTATCTTCTGGTATTCCCCTCAAATTCTAAACTATCTTCAGATAAAATATCAACAAAAATTTGTCTTTTTTTCTATTACGGAGCCCCTCATCTCCCTTCTTAAATTTTCTTTTACCCTCTTTTTCATAATACTTTTTCCGCTACTTTATCTTGGCTTATTGTCCTTGATCCAATCACTTCTCTCTCTAAGAAAAATATTTTTTTGGTCAGCCTATTTATTAGGCCTCCTTTTGTTCTATGGAGGGATACTCTTTTGTTATTTCATAACCTTGCCTTATGGAATAAAATTTTTAATCTCCTTTAAGACAGAAAGCCTGGAACCCTCTATTTCATTATCTCATTTTGTTAATTTTTTTAGTTTTTTCTTGCTAGCCTTTGGCCTAATTTTTGAGTTGCCCCTATTTCTTGCCCTTTTAATCATCTTAAGAATTATTAATCCTCAAAAAGTAACCCGTTATAGAAAAGAAATTTTCTTCTTTACTGTAGTCTTCGCAGCCATTATTACCCCAACTCCTGACGCTATAAATATGGCTCTTCTGGCCATACCCCTTTATACCCTTTTTGAAATAGGGCTCCTCTTAGGAAAGGTCCTTTTAAAATTTAATATTCTTTGGGGGGATACCCAGACAAAGCCTCAGCAAGAGAAGCTGCCTTCTCAGGAGGCATAGCACTTAAAATACTGGCTACCTGAGTGCTCTTTAACTGGCTCAAAATCTTGACCGCCATTTCTCTATCCATGTTCATAAGTTGTTGAGCTGCCTTCGCGGGCCTCATTTCAGCATAGGCCTTTACCAAAAGCTTTACCCGCTCATCTTGAATAGCCGAAATTTTCTTTAGTTTTTCATCTACCTCCACCGACAACTGTGTTAGGGCATTTATTTGTTCCTCTATCTTTTTTTCCAAGAGTTTAAGCTCCCTCTCTCGGCTCTCTAACTGCCGTAATCTTTGCAAAAGCCTTTCTCTCTCAACTAAAAGGAAATCAGAAACCTCAGGTGGGCAGTTGTAAGTGGCATTATCCACCTTGGCTGAAAGTAAAGGCAAATTTTGAAATAAAAGAAAGAGTCCTAAAATAAACTTCAAAAGAAAAAGAAAGAAAATAGTCCTAAAAAAAAATTTAATCTTAGGCAAGCTTCCTACCCTTTCTTAGTAATATAAGATCATCCAAAGTTTTTAACTCCTTTTTAGCCATTTCCCATCGGTAGAGAGAGGAGTAGCGACGATAGAGGTTATCTACAAGCCTTTTTTCTCTGTATTTAGCCATTAAATCCTCGGAAAGCTCTTGCAAGACCTCTTCTTGTTTTTTAATCTTATTATCGGCAATATCTTGAAATTCTCTAATGGTCTCAAAGTAATTTGCCCAACTCCTGAGCTCTTCGCCAGTCAGGGCTTTCTTCATGGTGAGATAATCATAACACTCCTTATATTCTTCCTCAAGAAGCCTTTTTTCTTCCTTGAGTTTCTCCAAATGCAAACGGGCATGATGTTGACGGATCTTTGCCTGTTCCTCCTGAAGTTCCTTATACCAGAGAAGAAGTTTTAGTGTTTTAAGCTTTCTTTGCATTTTAGGACTTTAAGGCCTCTTTAAGGCCCTCTAAGGACTGTTCAAAACTGTAGCCTTCCTCTATATCTTGCCTCAGAAAAAGCTTCAATTTAGGGGTTATAACTAAGGCCCTGTCAATTTCAGGGTTGGATCCTTTGACATAGGCCCCAATGTTAATTAAGTCTTCAGCCCTTTTGTAGGTCGCTAAAATTTGGATGGCCTCTTGATAGAGTTTCATATGCTCTTTGGTGACTATATCCTTCATAACCCTGGAAAGGCTTGCCAAGACATCAATAGGGGGATAATGCCCCTCCTGCGCAAGATCTCGAGAAAGCACTATATGCCCATCTACAATGCTTCTTACGGCATCTCCAATAGGATCATTCATATCATCACCTTCTACGAGGACCGTATATATCCCTGTTATGGAACCTCCCTTGATGTGAGGCCCAACCCTTTCCAATAATCTGGGAAGGGTAGCAAAGACAGAGGGAGTATAGCCCCTTGCTGTGGGTGGTTCTCCTCCAGCTAAACCTATTTCCCTGCCAGCCATACAGAATCTGGTTAAAGAATCCATTAATAAGAGCACCCTAAGGCCATGATCTCGGAAATATTCTGCCAAGGCTGTAGCATAATAAGCAGCCCTCTGTCTCAAGGCAGGGCTTTCGTCCGAGGTTGAAGCAATAACTACAGACTTCTTTAGGCCCTCTTCCCCCAAGTCTCTTTCAATAAATTCCCTGATTTCTCTTCCCCTCTCCCCGATTAGGGCGATTATATTCACATCGGCAACTGTGTATCTGGCAATCATCCCTAAGAGGGTGCTTTTCCCCACACCAGAGCCTGCCATAATGGCGACCCTTTGGCCTTCCCCAATAGTCAAAAAGGCATTAATAGCCTTTATACCTACATCCAAAACCTTATCAATCCTTGCCCTATCAAAAGGTTTGAGAGGGTCTCCATAGAGGGGATAAAAATCCTGTGGCTCTGGTTTGGGTTTCTCATCTAAAGGCTCTCCCAAGGCATTCAAGACTCTCCCAATAAAATTCATGCCCACAGGGGCCTGAGGCCCACCAAGGGGATAAACCTTAGCCCCCACTTCAAGACCTCTAATATCAGTAAGAGCAGTTAAAAGGATCCTATTTTCGTGGAACCCCACAACCTCTGCTAAGGCCTGGATCTCCTTACCTACTACTCTGCAAAGATCACCAATCCTCAAAAGAGGCCCTGAACTCTCCAAAAAAAAGCCTAAGACCTTGATAACATAGCCATAGACCTCAAAAGGTAGGGCCCTTTCCAGTCTTTTCTCAAAGGCCTTAATCCCACCATGGAACTCTTTAACTTGCATCAAGTCCTGTCTCTTTTAAAGTAATTCTTTACCCTCTAAAAGAGAGAGCATCCTCTCCCATCTCTTTTCAAAGGTAGCATCAATTACTCCCAGTTTAGTCTCGATAAAAAGGCCTCCAGGGCTAATGGTTTCATCAGGTAGAAGCCTCACCCTATAAGTTGAAGGAAAGATCTCTCGATAACTTTCGAGGACCTCTATCTCCTTTGGGTTCACACGAATATTTATCTCGGTGCCCTCGGCAATATAATTTAAAGCCTCTCTAATAAGTCGAAGAAGGAGCTCTTGATCTTGACTGACCTCCCTTAAGAGCATTTTCTCAACAACTTTGGTAACAATTTTTACGATCTCCTGATCCATGTTGAGAATAACCTTTTTAAGCTCCTCCTCTGCTCTAAGTAAAAAATCATGAATCTTGGCAAGTTCCCCTCTCTTTTCCTCTTCAAATTTCTTTTGCCAGAGAAGCCTCTCTTCCTCACTCCTTTTTTCCGCCTCCCTTTTTCCTTCTTCAACGCCCTCTTTAAAACCCTCTTCAAACCCCTCCTTTCGACCTAAGAGGAGCCCTTCTTCATAGCCCCTTTTAAAGCCTTCTTCATAGCCTAAGCGCAGCTGTTCTTCGAGCTCAGCCTCAGGATCTCTCTTTGAGGAGCGCTGAAGAACCTCTTCCTCTTCCTCTTCTTCTTGCGAAATAAGTAAAGCTGAAAAGGAGGAATCTTCCCTTGGGACAAGTCTTGGCTCAAAATATTTATAATGGGAAAGTTTACTAGACTTTATGATCTTAGACAAACTCTTCCTCCCCCCTACTCAACACAATTTTTCCTTCCTGCTCTAACTTTTTAGCTACCCTTATGATATTCATCTGGGCCTTTTCTACTTCGGTAATCCTTACAGGGCCCATCATCTCCAGTTCCTCTTTCATAAGATCTGCTGCTCTTTTACTCATGTTTCTAAAGAATTTCTCTCTAATTTCCACAGAAGCTCCCTTCAGAGCAAGCTTCAAATCGTCAGTAGATATCTCTCTAAGGAGAGTCTGAATAGCAAAGTCATCCACTTTAAGGAAGTCTTCAAAGGTAAAGAGATATTTTCTAATCTCTTCAGCAAGTGCTGCATTTTCGTCCTCTATCTCGGTTAGTAGCTCCTCCTCAAGTTCTCTACCCGCATGGGAAAGAATTTCCGCTGCCTTTTCTGCACCCCCAATTTTTTTACCTAAAGCACCTCCCACGGCTTTAAGTTCCTCCTCTAAGGCATCACTAATATCCTTCACAATTTCTGGATCCACCTTGTCTAAAAGGGCAATCCGAAGTAAGACCTCCCCTCTAATCTTTTCAGGTAGTAGTTGTAAGACCTGACCAGACAATTCGGGCTCTAAATGGACAAGGATTATAGCAATAGTCTGGGGATGTTCATTGGCTAAGAAGTTTGCTATAGTTTTAGGGTCAAGTTTTTTGAGCTTTTTAAAGGTCTCGGGGCCTACTTCTCTCTTTATTTCCTCATAAATTATCTTTCCCTTTTCTCCATAGGCCTCAATTAGACTCTTCTTTAAAAATTCATCTGGAGATAAAGAGAGATTGGTAAGAAGATCCTTGGCCTCAATATTAGCTTCTTCTAAGACCCTTTTAGCTACCTCAGAGGGAATATAATCAATTTTAGCCATCTCAATACCAATCCTTTTAATGTCCTCTTCATCTAAGTGCTTATAAACCTGGGAAGTAAACTCCTCTCCCATCAACATCAGAAATATAGCTGCCTTCTGGGGACCTGTAAGCTTATCTGGATCTAACTTAGCCATCACTTAGCCTCAGCTAATGCCTTTTTCCTCTCCTCTATGGTCTCCTCAAGGAGCCACTTTTTCACCAGGGCTGCTGCTCTTTCAGGTTGGCTTCTAATAATACCTAAGGCGATTTCTCGCGGCAACACCTCTTCTTCCATTTCCTCAACTCTCACTTCTTCTACTGGGGCTACAGGAACCTCTGGCTTAACCTCAGGTGGAGCAGGTTTGATAGCCCTGAGCAAGGGCCTTACTACTAATAAATATAAGAGAACTATCAAAATAATAAGAGCCAATGGTTTATACACTTGGCCTAAATAGTCCATAACACCTGGTTTTTTAACTGGGGGCTCGAAAAAGGTCCGAGCTTCAATCTTTACCTCATCACCCCTCTCTGGATTATAACCTATAGCTCCTTTTACCAAATTTTCAATCCAGTCAATTTTAGCAGTCTCATTCTCACCAAGCACCTTTTTATCCACTACTACAGCCACACTTATCTTCTTAATACTACCAGGCGCTATTTCTAAATTTCTAACTCTCTTTGAAACCTCATAATTTCTCACTACCCTCTTTTTTGTATAACTTTCTCCCTCACCTGAAGGAGTTGTGGCCTCAAATTTTTGAACCATGGCTCCCTTTGCCCCTGCTACTCCCTCCTCAGTCATCCCCCTTGTTTGTTTAGTCTCCTCTTCAAGGTCCTCAGAGAGGATAGCCGATCCCTCAGGATCTATACTTTCCTCAGATATACTCTCTTTGTCAAAGGAAAGGTCAACAGTTACCTGGGCCTGGGCTTTCCCATAACCCAAGGCAGACCACAATAGTTCTTCCACTTTGTTTTTCAGATTTTCTTCCACTCTTCTTTTGTAAGCTAATTGTGTAGCAGAAAGAAGCTCTTCCTGTTCCTCTGGAGTATAAAGATTTTTCCCCGTTTGGGCATCTACAACCGTTATATTCTTGGGCTCAAGCTTAGGAACAGCTCCGCTTACTAAATTGACTATACCTTTGACCTGGGCAGGGGTAAGAGAGTATCCTGGCTTTAGTTCAAGCAATACAGAGGCTTTAGGTGGTTTTTCCTCCTCAACAAAGAGGCTTTCCTTAGGCATAGCCAGATGCACCCTTACCGCTTTCACACCCTTTATGCCTGCTATTGTTCTGGCAAGCTCCCCCTCTAAGGCCCTCTGATAATTGACCTTTTCCTGAAATTCGGTTAGGCCTAACTTTTCCTTGTCAAAGAGTTCAAAACCAGGCCCCCCAATTCCCAAGAGACCTCTACTTGCTATCTCCATCCTAACCTCAGGCACCCGCTCCTCAGGGATGTAAATGCTTCCGTCCTTTTCTACTTTGTAAGGAATCTTTTGTTCCTTAAGATATTGGACCACTTGTCCAGCTGTAGCTTCATCAAGCCCTCGATATAAAAGGCCATAGGGAGTCCTCCCCACAAACCAGAAAATTAAAGCTATAAGTAGAGCTAAACCAAAGAGCCCCCCAAGGAAAAGACCCTTTTGCCTTGGGGTCAATTTCTGCCAAGACTCTTTGAGGGAGAGCACCGTATTTTTGAGATCAAAAGGAGGCATCCGTCCTTACCCCTAAATCTGCATCCTCATAATTTCCTGGTAAGCCTCTAACACCTTATTTCTAACCCTAAGCAAAAGCTTCATACTGTTATCTGCCTGAGAAATCTTTAAGGCCACCTCGGCAGGATCTATTTCTTCTCCTTTGGCTAAGGATAAAAGGGCCTCTTCAGCCTCCTTTTCCTTCTGATCAATCTCTTTTAGTTTATCTAAAAGCATATCCGCAAACTTAACCCTTTCTCCTTTCTCTACAGCTCTGTACAGAGAAACCTTATTAATCCCTAATCCATTAACCTTCATCACTTACCCCCTAACTTATTTTAATAGCTCTAAGGTTCTAAGGAACATACTCTTTGTGGTAGAGAGGACATTAAGATTGGCCTCATAGGCCCTACCTGCAGAGAGCAGCTCTACCATCTCTGTTATGACCTCCACATTGGGATACTTCACAATGCCCCGTTCATCAGCATCAGGATGGCCTGGATCATAGACCTCTCTAAAGGGTGAAGGATTGTCTTGAATGCGCTCCACCTTGACCATTTTCAAAAAAGGTTCCTTCTCTGAGAGAGGAACTGCCTTTAAAACCACATCTTTGGCCCTGTAAGGCCCCCCCTCTAAGGTTCTCGTAACCTGAGCATTAGCAATATTGGTAGCCGTGACATTTAACCTTACCCTCTGGGCCTGCAAGGCACTTCCAGCAATCCTTCCTGCCTTGAGAAGATTCATCTCTACTTACCTCCTTCGGTAATGATCTCTCTAAGTCTCTCCAGTTCCTTGGCTAAGGCCTGAAGAGTGCTCTCATAGAGTAGTTGATTTTCCATTAGGGCAGTCATCTCCTCCTCAAGACTTACGTTATTTGGCGTTCCAAGCGTATCTGGTTGATAAACTCTCACCAGATCACTTAATCTGCTATCTCTGAGGGGAATATGTCTGGAGGAGGAGGTCTTTAAAAGACGCTCCCTCTGAAGATATCTCTCCATCACCTTTTCAAAGGGTATATCCTTTCTCCTATAACCTGGGGTATCAACATTAGCAATATTGGCAGAAAGCAGATGATGTCTTTCTGTTCTTAACCTTAGTGAGACCTTAATGGTATCTAAAAGTTTTTGAAAATTTCCCCACATACCTTCACCTCAGAAATTTGAAAGCAAACCTTTCTCTTCATATTCCCTTAATTTGTTTCGAAGGGTTCTTACAGTTATACCCAATAACTCGGCAGCTTTGCTTTTATTCCCCTTGGTAAGTTTAAGGGCTTTCAAAATAGCCTCTCTCTCCATTTCATCCAAAGGCTTAATTAGCTCATCTACTGATGTTTTAGTATCAAAATTTGTGCCTGTAATGTTAGGCCCTAAGCCATAGTCAGATTGCGTATACAAAGATTCTTCTCCTAAGGGAGCCGTCAAATGAGTGACATCAATATACTCCTCCGTAGAGATAATAATAGCCCTTTCTATCATATTTTTTAGTTCCCTCACATTACCTGGAAAGGAATAGGAAAGAAGAAATTTCCAGGCCTCAGAAGTAAAATCTCTCTTCGGCTTATTATAAAGAGAGGAAAATTTTTCCAGATAATATTTTGCCAAAAATTTGACATCCTCTTTCCTCTCTCTCAAAGGAGGTATTTTAACGGTAATGACATTGATACGGTAGAAAAGGTCAGCCCGAAAGCGTCCTTCGGCAACTTCTTTTTCAATATCTCTATTGGTAGTAGAAATTAGGCGAAAATCAACTTTAATTGGCTGATACCCCCCAAGACGATCAACCTCCCCTTCTTGAAGGACCCTTAAAAGCTTACTCTGTAAGAGCGGATGCATCTCCGTTATTTCATCCAAAAGGAGGGTGCCTTGATGGGCAAGCTCGATTTTTCCCTTTTTTCTATAAACTGCTCCAGAAAAGGCACCTTTCTCATAGCCAAAGAGCTCTGATTCCAGGAGATTCTCAGGCAGGGCAGCACAGTTGATGGCAACAAAAGGCCCATCCTTGCGGTCACTCTTAGCATGGATAAATCTGGCCAAAAGTTCCTTTCCCGTTCCTGACTCTCCCACTAACAAAACAGGGGCCTTGGTCTTAGCTACCTCTACTAAGGCACCTAAAATCTTTAATAAGCGCGGGTCCTGAGTAAGAAAACCCTCCTCTAAGAGGACCTTCCTCTCTTCCAAGGTATAAAGGATACTCTTTTCAATAAGTTCCAGAGGGGAACTAAGTAGCTTTATGTCTTTAGCTCCACGGCGAATGAGTTCAATAGCCCTCTCTAAGGCTATCTCCTCAGCTAAAAAAATCAGGGCGATATTTCCTCTCTTAAAAAAGGGCTCAAGCAAGTTAAAATCCTTAATTTCCTCCTCCTTAAGTTCATATACTAAAAGCTGAAGGTCCTGGGGAAGAAGTTCAGGATGAAAAGCACCCTTTTCCCAATATTGAACCACAAGGCCCCTCTCCCTTAGGACCTCTAAAATTAACTTTGTCTCTAAGGAACTTCCCACTATACCTATCTTTCCACTCATCTCAATAGACCAGTTTTTGAGCTCGCCTCATAAGATCTTGGATAGTTTTATACTGTCTGGCCACTTCCCCTTCTATTCCCTCCTTTTCCTCAAGCCTTTTCCACAGTTCAGGTGTATTTTGTAAATCTCCCTTTCGTTCTAAATGATAGGCCTCTAACCACAGGATTTTAGGATTTTGGGGGAATTTAGTCTTAGCCTCTTCAAGTATGGTCTCAAACAATTTAGGCTCTGAAGAAAAGGTCTCTACAAGTAGGACTAAATAATTTTCAGGCAAGGCCTTAAAAAAATAGGTCTTAAGTATATTATATGCTAAAGAATACTTTTTTTTCTCTATAGCTGTATAAAAGGCCTGTTGATAAAGTTCTTCTTTGTAAAAAGAAGGTAGAGAGCTCTTTTGAACCTCTTCAAGTAATTTATTACCTTCTTCTATATTAGCATTTAATGTATTTTTAGTCAGAAGATATAGATATTCTGGGAAACCTCTAAGGGTCTTCCCCCAACGTGTGGACAAATAACGAAAAAGGCTCTCTCCTAATTCCTTTTCCTTCAACTCGTCAGCTAAAAAGGCTAATTTAAGATAGTAATCAGCTAAATAATTTTCAGGCAACTTCAGGTCATAGGCTTGAAGAAAAAAATAGGCACTTAGTCTCCAGAGGCGGTAATTGAAAAATTCCTTCCCTAAAAGATAATAAAAAGTTCCACACTGAGCCTCTCGAAGGGTCTCCTCCTCCTTCATAGCCAAATCTGTGAGGTAAGTTATTTCCCCCTTTAAAAATTTGAGAGGAACAAGGGAGGTTGTTGCCTGACAATAGTAATCAAAGACCTGGGGAGAAAAAGAACTTTGAGGATAGTTAGCTAAGAATTCCTTAGCTCTCTCTCTGGTTTTTTCCCAATCCTTCTTCTGGAAAAAAATCTTAATACCAAGAAAGGAAGCCTCCTCTGCAATGGGCTCCCCAGGATATTTGGTTTTAATCTGCGTGATATACATAAGTAAATCTTCCACTGTTTTAGCTGGCAAGAGCTCTTTAACTGTAGCCCTTTCATAGGTTAGCTGATAAAGTCTAAATTTAGAAAGAAAGGCCTCCTTAGTGTAATCCCACTCTGTCACTATGAGCTGATAAAACCTCTTAGCATTTCGAGGATCACCTTTAGCTAAATAGGCCTCGGCTAATTTGAAAAAAAGGCTCTTAGCCTGAGCATATTCCCCACCAAGATTCACAAAATTATAAAGGGCACTTTCTGCCTCTTTGAGTTTGCCCCCCTTTAGATAATAATAAAACCTGGCCTGATTAATTTCACCTGCTAAAGACTTCAATAGTTTGGCCTCTGAGACCTCAACTTTCTCATTAAAGAGAAGATATTGTATAGCACTAATCTCTTCGGCAAAGCTTTCTGCACAAAAGTTAGCGCTAAGGGCTTTCAACTCCCTTTGTGCCTCCTTTTCTTTACCACGAAGATAAAGGACTTTCACCTTCAAAAGATCTGCTTTGCAGGAAACCTCTGTGCCTCTTCTAAGACTACTTGCCCGTTCAGCCAGATCTAAGGCCTTGTCAAGATTGCCCGTTAAATAGTAGCTCTCGGCAAGAAGCAAAAATTCCTCTGCAGAAAGTGGAGCCAAAGGGGGAATCTTTTGATGAAGGCTAACTACCCTCTCATAATCCCTGAGTTTATATGCATTTTCTATCTCCTGAAGAAGCTTTTCATCAACAGTAACCTCTTTACTGGCATTATATATAATTCCCTTCAATATCTCTCTCTTAGACTCCGCATAGACCACAACAAAAAGGAAGATAAGGAAAATAAGAATTAACAGAAAATTACGAACCAAACCTTTAAACATCCATGAATAATATTCAAAAACTATGCCAATTTATATTTTTTTAATTTCTCAATAAAGGTAGTGCGATTAAGTCCTAAGAGCTTAGCGGCCTTACTTCTTACTCCTTTGGATAGTTCTAAGGCCCTAAGGAGATAGTAAATTTCTATTTCTTTAAGCAATTCTTGAAGAGAAATACTCTCCTCTTTTAGTTCTGGTAAACGCAAAATTTTCTTGGAAAAGTATAATTTTTCGTCAATTAGTTCTTCCGTAAGGTTAGTTTTATTTTCCTCTTTCTTTTTAGTTTTCAAATTTCTGAGATGAGGAGGAAGATCTTCCAAGGTTAATTCCTCTCCATCTGAGAGAATGATCATTCTCTCTAAGAGATTTTCCAATTCTCTAATATTGCCAGGCCAGGTGTGCTGTAACAAGATAGGCAAAATTTCTGGAGACATCCTTTTAGGGGGGATACCCTCTTTAGCACAGATCTTATAAATTAAAAATTCAGCCAAGATAGGTATGTCCTCTACCCTTTCCCTTAAGGGCAAAAGCTGAATAGGGATTACATTTAAACGAAAATATAAATCCTCTCTAAACCTTCCTTTTTTTACCAGTTCTTCAAGATTCTGATTTGTGGCAGCAATGATACGGGCATTAACTTTAATAGGAGTTTCTCCCCCCAGTCTTTCAATTACCCTTTCCTGAATGGCTCTCAATAACTTGGCCTGTAGTTTCAAAGGCATATCTCCAATCTCATCCAGAAAAAGGGTTCCCTCTGAGGCTATCTCAAATTTCCCAGGCTTGGCTTTGACTGCCCCAGTAAAGGCTCCCTTTTCATAGCCAAAAAGCTCCGCCTCCAATAACTCCTCTGGAATAGCTGCACAATTGATAGCTACAAAGGGCCCCTTTCTGCCACTTTGATAGTGAATGTATTTAGCTAAGACCTCCTTCCCTGTGCCTGATTCACCAAGGATAAGAACAGTGCTTGAAGAGGGGGCTACTTTTTTAGCAATTTGATAGATTTCCCGCATCTTCTCATTGCGGGTCTCTAAGAGATAACTCATAAAAAGGATTATATAACAAAATTGACAGGTGTCAAATTTTTGAACACAACCCCTATTTCATGGCAGCCCCAGCCACAGTGCCAAGGACAGAGATAGGCACCTGCTCTTCTACCCCCTTGGCTGCCCTGTTTACACTCTTAAGGGTCTTTTTTGCCTCCGTATAGAGGCTATCATCCTTTAAAAGCTTTCCCAAGGTTCCTTCACCCCTTTCAATCTTAGCTACAATTTTATCAAGGTTCTGAGCGGTATTTCTAAGATCCTTGGAGAGAGCCCTTAAGTCTTTATAAACCTCGTCATCATTAATAAGCTTTCCAAGGGTTCCCTCACCCTTTTCCAATTTTTTAGAGACCTTCTCTAAGTTTGCAGCAGTATTCTTTAGATTTACATATAGGCTTTCGTCTTTAATGAGTTTCCCTAAGGTTCCCTCCCCTTTATCTATTTGCTGAGCTAAAACCTCAAGCTTTTGGCTGGCATTTTTTAAGCTCTGAGAAAGGGCAACAAAATCCTTGTAGAGTTTATCATCAGCTATAAGTTTGCCCAAGGTTCCCTGGCCCTTTTCCACCTTGTCAGCAATTTTCTTAAAACTTTCAGAGGCATCCCTTATATTAGCCACTAAAATCTTTAGATTTTCCTTTCCTTCCTGAGTTCCAAGGACTTCCTTTAAACCCTCTACAGCAGGACCAATACTGGCTAAAATCTGATCAAGATCTACCGCACTTTCTGTTTTAGCAATCATTCCTCCTTCAGCAAGATAATTTGAGGAATAGCCAGGCTTTAATTCCACATACTTATCTCCCAAGACCCCAAAGGTACGCACCACAGCTGAGGCATCTTCTTGGATCTTATACTTTTTATAAATAAGAAGTTCCACCTTGGCTTTACCCTCAGGAGTGAGGCTAATTGCTCCCACCTTTCCGATAGGCACTCCTGCCATCTCTACCTTCGCCCCTCTAATAAGGCCTGAGACACTATCAAATACCGCATAAATTCTGTAACTATCTTTGGGGGTAAAGGCCTCCTGAGCAAGTTGAACTGTAAGATATAAAAGGGCAAGGATACCCAGAAAAACAAAGATACCCACTTTCCATTCTGTTCCCCTTCTATTATTCATCCTTTCACCTCCCTATTTCTCTTTGAGGCTCTCACCCTCTTCATGCTCCAAGAGAGCACTCTCTAAAAATTTTCGCACAAAAGGATGGGTTGAGGCCCTAATCTTTTCGGGATCTCCCTCTTCAATAATAACCCCTTCATGCAAAAAAGCTATATGTTGAGCATATTTAAAGGCTAATACCAAGTCATGACTAATTACCACACAGGTAACGCCATAGGTCTCTTTTATTTTCTTGATCAGGTCCATGATGGTAATCTGTAGTATAGGGTCAAGGCCTGTTGTGGGCTCATCAAAAAGTATGACTTGAGGATTTAGGGCAAGGGTTCTAGCAAGGGCAGCCCTTTTTCTCATGCCCCCAGAAAGCTCTGAAGGGTATTTATCCTTTGCCTGCAAAAGCTCAACAGCCTGAAGTAATTCTTCCACCTTGGCCTCTATTTCTTTTTTAGAAAGAGAGGTATGTTCCCTTATGGGGAAGGCCACATTCTCGGCAACTGTCATAGAATCAAAAAGCGCCCCTTCCTGAAAGAGAAGCCCAATTTTTTTCCTAATCCTTTGGAGTTCCCTCTCTGAAAGCTTAGTGATATCCTGATTTTCAAACCAGATCTCTCCCTCATCAGGCCTTAAAAGCCCCACAATGTGCTTCAAGAGGACACTTTTACCCGTCCCACTTCCTCCCATAATGAAAGTGATCTTCTCAGGAGGAATGTAGAGATTGACTCCCCGCAAAACCTGAAAGGAATTAAAGCTTTTTTTCAGATTTTTTATGGTAATCATGTCCCTTAAAAAAATAGGGTAGTCATAATGTAGTCTGAAACAAGGATACCTACAGAGGAAATGACCACTGCCTCAGTCGTTGCCCTTCCTACTCCTTCGGCACCCCCTTTAGCAAAATATCCTTTATAACAACAAACAGCTACCATAAAGGCACCAAAAAAAATAGATTTATAAATACCACTCATGATATCTATGAGTTCTACCATATCCTGCATCCTGGCTATAAAAATTCCATGATCAATACCTAAAACCATTACCCCAATCAGATAGCCTCCTGCAATGCCAATCAAATCAGCCATGGCAGTAAGTAAAGGCACAACAATCATAGCTGCCCAAAGACGAGGGGTCACTAAGTATTGAATAGGATTTACAGCCATAATCTTAAGGGCATCAATCTGTTCGGTAATACGCATACTTCCCAGTTCCGCTGTGATGGCAGAACCTGCTCTGGCTACTACCATAATGGCACTCAAAACAGGTCCAAGCTCTCGCGTAAGGGTTAAAGCTACGACGCCACCTAAGACACTCTGGCCTCCAAATTTAACTAAGGCATGGTGAACTTGATAGGCAGTAACCATCCCTGAAAAAAGGGCTGTCAAAGAAACCACTAACCAAGATCTCACCCCAATAAATTCCATTTGTTTAATAAAGAGGCGAAGTCTTAAGGGAGGTGTAAAGGTATATAAAAGGGCTTGCCAAAAGAAGAGGAAAATTCCTCCAGAGTCCTGGAGAACTCGAAAGAACCCTCTACCAAGCCAGAAAAACAGATTCATTCTAAAATAGCTCCTTTGGCTCCTGATTTTACTAAGGTATAGTATTTTTTCAAGATACCTTCTAATTTTTTCTTAGGTGGTTTCCATTCTCTTCTTCTCCTCTCAAGCTCTTTATCCTCTACATGGAGAGTAATTTTTCTTGCAGGGATATCAATTTCAATAAGATCGCCCTCTTTCACTAAGGCAATAGGGCCACCCTCTGCCGCCTCTGGGGAGATATGTCCTACACAGGCTCCCTGAGTACCACCGCTAAAGCGCCCATCAGTAATGAGGGCCACAGAAGAGCCAAGGCCCATTCCCACAATAGCAGAAGTTGGAGAGAGCATCTCTCGCATACCTGGGCCTCCCTTTGGACCTTCATAGCGAATGACCACTACATCACCTGCCTTGATTTTACCCTCAAGAATGGCCTTATAGGCCTCCTCTTCAGAGTCAAAAACTCGAGCAGGCCCCTTATGCCTCATCATCTCAGGAACTACAGCACTTGCCTTTACCACAGCCCCCTCTGGAGCAAGATTTCCATAGAGGATAGCTATCCCTCCTTCAGGACTGTAAGCCCTTTCCACTGGTCTTAAAACCTCTGGATTCCTAATCTGAGCCTTGCTAAGAATCTCCCCAATGGTCTGTCCACTAACTGTCTTGCAAGAGAGATCAATTAGTCCCAGCTTGGAAAGCTCTTTCATTACCGCAGGGATACCGCCTGCCTGATGTAGGTCTGCCACACTGTGAGGCCCTGCAGGGATTAATTTAGCCAAAACTGGGGTCTTTCGAGAAATCTCGTCAAAGGTTTTCAAATCAAGAGGTATCTTGGCCTCTTTTGAGATAGCCATGAGATGAAGCACTGTATTTGTGGAACAGCCAAGGGCCATATCTACTGCTATAGCGTTCCTAAAGGAATTTTCTGTGATCAATTTTCTGGGTGTGAGTCTCTTTTTAATTAAATTAACAATGGCCTTACCTGTCTCTTTGGCTAAGCGTATTCTATCAGCATAAACGGCAGGAATGGTGCCATTCCCAGGAAGAGCAAGACCAAGGGCTTCAGTCAAACAATTCATGGAGTTAGCCGTAAACATACCTGCACAGGAGCCGCAAGTGGGACAGGCACAGGCCTCAAGCTCAGAAAGTTCTTCCTCTGTCATTTCTCCCCTTTTAACCTTACCCACTCCCTCGAAGGCAGAGATAAGGTTAACCTTTTGACCCCTATATTCTCCCGTGAGCATGGGGCCCCCTGATATTAAAATGGCAGGGATGTCTAACCTAAAGGCAGCCATAAGCATGCCAGGAGTTATTTTGTCGCAGCTTGAGACCAAGACAAGACCATCAAAGGCGTGGGCCTGAGCCATGATTTCAATAGAGTCCGCAATGAGATCACGGCTGGGAAGAGAGTATTTCATACCCTCATGATTCATAGCCAGGCCATCACAGACCCCAATCACTCCAAATTCCACAGGGACTCCCCCTGCCTGTCTAATTCCTGCCTTAACTGCCGCCACAATGTCTTTGAGATGAATATGCCCTGGAATGATCTCATTAAAAGAATTGGCAATACCTATCAAGGGTAGCTTTAATTCCTCTTCAGAAAAGCCCAAGGCTTTAAGAAGAGATCTATGTGGGGCCCTTTCTATGCCCTTTTTGATCCTGTCACTTTTCATAGAGCCTCCTTCAAGGTAGATTTAAATAATTTATTTTAATTAATGGAGAACTTGCTGTCAAGAAAAAATGTATTAAATTATTTAGAAAACATTGAGGAGGCCAAAGATGAGAGAAGCAGTAGAAAAGGCTTTAGAAAAGGTGAGACCCATGCTCCAGGCAGATGGAGGAGATGTGGAGCTTGTAGAGGTTACCGAAGATGGTGTGGTTAAGGTAAGGCTTCAAGGTGCCTGTGGTTGCTGTCCTATGTCTATTATGACCCTTAAAATGGGTATAGAAAGATATATAAAAAGAGAAGTCCCTGAAGTAACAGAAGTGGTAGCAGTGTAATTACTTTTAGGGAGAAGGAATCTATGGCCAGGATTACTGTAGAGGACTGTTTAGAAAAGGTGCCAAGTAGGTTTAAACTAATTCATCTGGCTATAGAGCGGGTTAAACAACTTAGAGAAGGGGCTCCTCCGCTGGTTAAGGCCGACAACAAAGAGATTGTCCTTGCTTTAAGAGAAATAGCCCAAGGACTGGTTACTCCTGAAAACATTAAAAATCTGACGAGTAAAGAAAAACCGACCACTCCTTATGAAATCTCAGAGCTTCTCAAACAGAGAAGTAGGCAATTTTAGCCATTATGCATAAAGATTACTATGCCATCTTAGGGGTCCCCCGAAATGCCACCCTTGAGGAAATAAAGAGGGCCTATCGTAAACTTGCCCTGCAATATCATCCAGACCGAAATCGTGGAAATAAAGAGGCTGAAGAAAAATTTAAGGAAATATCTGAGGCCTACCAAGTCCTTTCTGATCCTGAAAAGAGAGCAATCTATGATCGAGAGGGATATTTTGGTTTAAGAAATCAAGGTTATCAAGGCTTTGAGGATATTTCTGATATCTTTCAGAGTTTTTCTGATCTCTTTCAGGAATTTTTTGGTTTTTCCTTTGAGGAAAGGGCTCAAAGTCAGCGAAGAAAGGGAGCAGATCTTTCCACCGAGGTCTGGATAGACTTTGAAGATCTCTTTGAGGGAAAAGAAATTGAGTTGGAGTTGGAAAGGTGGGAAACCTGTGAAAGCTGTCAGGGCTTAGCCTATGATACTCAAAAGGGAATTAAGACCTGCCCTCAGTGTCAAGGTAGAGGTAAAGTAACTTATATAGAAGGTTTCTTTCGTTTAAGCTATACTTGTCCCGAATGTGGTGGAAGGGGTTTTCTCTATACGGAAAGATGCCCGCACTGTCATGGTGTTGGAAAGTTTCGCCGAAAAAAGAAGTTACGTATTCAAATTCCACCTGGGGTGGAGGATGGAGCCCTCTTTAGATATCCAGGTGAAGGAGAAGGTGGCCTTCTGGGTGGAGCCCCAGGAGATCTCTATGTAAGGGTCAGGGTTAAACCACACAAATTTTTCCGTAGAGATCAATATGATGTATATGGACAGCTTAAGATAAACTTTATCTCAGCTATATTAGGAGATACTATAAAAATACCCTATTTTGGAGAAGAACTCACCATCAATATACCTCCTGGGACACAACCTGGTGAAGAGATTATTGTTAAAGGCAAAGGCCTTAAGGATTGGCGAAGAGGCTTAAGAGGAGATCTGTATCTCAAGATCCAGGTGGAGATACCTAAGAATCTTAGTCCAGAGAGTAAAAAACTTTTACAGGCCTTAGCTGAAAAAGAGGGACTTTACACTAATAACTTAATAGAAAACTTTTCTAACTCTTCTGTGAAAGGAGAGTCCTCTAAAACATCTCATAAAAAAAAGAGGGAAAGCTTTTGGGAAAGGATCTTCGGAAGCCATGATGAGCGAGTTTAGTCATCTCAAGAATGACGGAACTCTTCACATGGTAGATGTAAGTAACAAAAATTTTACCGAAAGAGTTGCGATAGCCAAGGGGGAAGTTATTTTCCCTCAGGAGATATATGACAAGATTCTCTCCCAAGATGTACCCAAGGGCGATTTTTTGGCTTGTGCAAGGGTTGCGGGAATTCTTGCCGCTAAAAAAACAGGTGAATTAATTCCGCTCTGTCACCCCTTACCTTTGAGTCAGGTAGATCTCTCCTTTCAATTTCTTCAGGAAAAGTATGCTTTAGAGATTACGGCAAAGGTTAAAACCGTTGCCCCAACAGGGGTAGAAATGGAGGCCCTAACTGCTGTATCTGTGGCTGCCCTAACTATCTATGATATGTGTAAGGCCTTACACAAAGGCATAAAGATAGAAAACATAAGGCTTGTTTATAAAAGAGGGGGGAAGAGCGGTGAAATTATTCTTGAATAATCTTAAGGGGGGTGGGGATGGATAAAGAAAAACTCCAGTTCTTTAAGGAATTACTTTTAAAGAAGAGAGAGGAAATATTACGTGAGGTTGCTGAAACTTTAAGAGATTTAGAGGCAGGCGCTGAAAATCTGCCAGATGCGGTGGATCAAGCTACAAGAGAGACTAATTTAGTTATTGACCTGAGGCTAAGGGATAGGGACCAAAAATTACTTAAAAAGATCGAAAAGGCCCTACAGAAGATAGAAGAGGGAACTTATGGCATTTGTGAGGCCTGTGGGGTAGAGATTGATGAAAAGAGACTCATGGCAAGACCTGAGGCTACTCTTTGTATAGACTGTAAAAGGGCCCAGGAGAGAATGGAAAAAATCAAAGGTGAATAATGTCCTTTGAAGGCTATAGAACTTTATTCGGTCCGTCAAAATAATCTTAAGGGCTTTGATCTATCTTTACCCTTTTATCATCTAATTGTTGTCACTGGTGTTTCTGGGGCTGGCAAATCAAGCCTTGTCTTTGATACCCTCTATGCCGAGGGAAGCAGGCGTTATATTGAGACCTTTTCCTCTTATGTCAGGCAATTCTTTGAGCGTCTCCCCAAGCCTCTTTTAAAGGATTTAAGAAATATCCCCCCTGCCCTTGCCTTTCCCCAGGGAAATTTTGTCAAGACCTCTCGTTCTACCATTGCTACCCTCACGGAGATAAGCCACTTTGTCAAGATGTTTTATTACCATGTGGCAGAACCTTACTGTCCCATCTGTAACATAAAAATAAGTCTTTTAGATGCCTCTCAGATAGCTAAAGACATACAACAAAACTTTAAAGGAAATCTCCTTTACCTTCTGATTCCTCAAAGGGTGGAAGAAGATGTAAGATATCTTAGAGAGGGACTCCTTTCCTCTGGTTTTACCAGAGTAATGATAGAGGGGAAGGTTTGTGAAATTGATGAAGTGGAGGAGTTACCGCAGGTAGAGGAGTTAGAGATCTTACTTCATCGCCTTAAGATCGAGGAGGAAACTTTTGCTGAGCTCCTTTCCTCAGTAGAGCAGGCCTTGAGGATTTCAGATAAAATCAAGGTTCGCACTCTCTATGGAGAAGAAAGGATTTATATACTTCGGGAGGAATGTCCTCGCTGTGGTTTCAAAGTCCCTGCCAAAACTCCTGCCCTCTTTTCTTTTAACACCTCTCAGGGTGCCTGTCCAGAATGTAAAGGTTTTGGAAATCTCCTGAAGGTCGATCTTGAGGCTTTAGTTAAAAATCCAGAAAAGGGCATAGCTCAGGGGGCTATCCCTATCTTGGATTTTCCCGCCATGTTTGAGGTAAAAATGGATCTCTATGACTTTCTTAAGAGTAAAGGGATAAGTCCCGATATGCCTGTCAAACTTTATCCTGTACCCATTAAAAGGGCCCTTTTTGAGGGGGAAGGTAGATGGTATGGATTAAAGGAAGTGGTAGACTGGCTTGAAGCCCATCGTTATAAGCCTCACTTTCGTATCCTCTTAGCTAAATTGAGGAGAGAGGTTACTTGTCCAGTTTGTGAAGGCACCCGCTTTAATCCTAAGGCCTTATATTTTCGCGTAAAAGATGTGCACATTGGTGACTTTTACAAGATGGATATTGAGAGGGCTTGCCAATTCATGGAGGCCTATCTCAAGGATAGGCCCTCTCCTGTAGGAGAAAGGCTTGCTCAGGAAATTTATCGACGTCTCCGTTATTTAGAGGGAGTTGGGCTTTCCTATCTCACTTTAAACCGCACAAGTAAGACCCTCTCTGGTGGAGAAATTAGCAGATGTCTTCTTACGAGGGCCCTTTCCTCTAATTTGGTGGAGACCCTTTACATCTTAGATGAGCCAACTACAGGACTTCATCCGAGAGATACACACCGAGTTCTCGATTTTATGCATCGTTTGGTCTCCAAGAACAACACTGTAGTGGTGGTAGAACATGACCCCGAGGTAATTTTAAAGGCTGATTTTTTGGTGGATTTAGGGCCAGAGGGTGGGGAGAAGGGTGGTTATCTACTCCATGCTGGCTTGCCAAAAGAAATCCTATCAAAGGAAACCCCAACTGCCTCTTCCCTTAAAGAGATAAGCAAAGAAAGGGAAATAAAAAAGGATGAGCTTTGCTTTAAAGAATTCATAGAGATTATAGGGGGGAAACGCTTCAATTTAAAAGAGGTTCATGCCCGTATTCCCCTGAGAGCCATTACAGTAATAGCTGGTGTTTCAGGCTCAGGTAAATCTACCTTTCTTGAAGAGGTCCTATATAAGGGCCTTTTGGCCATTAAAGATAATAGAAGACCAGAATTTGCCCAAGATATAAGGGGACTAAGAGGGGATCATCAAGTACTTTATTTAACTCAGGAGCCCTTAGCCCGTTCTCCTCGGGCTGTAGTTGCAACCTTCATGGGCGTCTATCCCTATGTGAAAAAACTTCTGGCAAGCACTGAGGAGGCCAAACAATATGGTTATGGAGAGAGTTATTTTTCCTTTAATTCGGAGCTTGCTCAATGTCCTAACTGTAAGGGTCTTGGCTTTGAAGTAGTGGAGATGCAATTTCTCTCCGATTTAGTAATTCCCTGTGAGGTCTGCAAAGGGAAAAGGTTTAAGGAAGAGGTGCTGGAAATACGCTGGAGGGGCAAAAATATCTCAGAAATTTTAGAACTTACGGTTGATGAGGCCTATGAATTTTTTGGCAACCATAGGCTGATTAAGAGGCTATTACAAATTCTAAAAGACCTGGGCCTTGGTTATCTGCGCTTGGGACAACCTCTCTCAACCCTCTCAGGAGGTGAAGCCCAACGCCTAAAGATTGCCGAGGTCTTAGCCCAAATTGGCAAGGGTGAAGCCATTGTCCTCCTTGATGAACCTACAGTGGGACTTCACTTAAAGGATGTGCATAAGCTCTTAGAGGCCCTAAAGGTTCTCAGAGACAATGGCCACACCGTGGTTGTGGTGGAACATCATCCTGAAGTAATGATTAGCGCAGACTGGATCATAGAATTTGGCCCTGAGGGTGGGGAAAGAGGGGGCTATCTTCTTTATCAGGGGCCCTTTTCAGAATTTCTCCAAAAGGATACTCCCACAGCTATTTACCTTCAAAGCTATCTTAGAGGACAAACCCTTAGAGAAGAGCCCCAGCGCAAATACCTCTTTGAAGACAGGTCTATCAAACTGAGAGGGATTAGGCATCACAACCTAAAAAATATAGACTTAGATCTACCTCGGGATAAATTAATTGTAATCACTGGGGTCTCAGGCTCTGGGAAATCTACTTTGGCCTTTGATGTCCTATACACAGAAGGGCAAAGACGCTTTCTTGAGACCCTACCAGCCTATCTGCGCCAATTTTTCAAACTTTATGAGGAGATTGACTTTGATGATATCTCTGGGCTCCCTCCAACCGTTGCCTTAGAACAAAAATCTGGAGAGCTCTCTCCTCGCTCTACTGTAGGGACTCTCACTGAAATCTTGCCTTACTTAAGGCTCCTCTATGCCAGGGTAGCTAAGGCCTTTTGTCCAAGCTGTGGTGAAGAGTTGAAACCCCGCTCTAAGGAGGAAGTGCTCTCTCAGGCCTTAAAACTTTGGAAAGAGGATAAGGGAGCTTTTTGGGAAATCCTGGCCCCTCTAATAAGACACAGGAAAGGCCATTATAGACCCCTTCTTGAGGGCCTGCTCAGGAGGGGATATCACAGAGTTAGAATTGATGGAGCTGACTATACCTTACCCCCGATACCCTCTCTTTCTCGCTATAGGGAACATAGCATTGAGCTCTATTTAGGATCAAGCTCTTCAGAAGAGGGATTCCTTGAGTTAGTAGAGAGGGCCTTAAAGGAGGGAAAGGGTTCTGTTATCCTGAGAAAGGACGGGAAGGATTATTATCTCAGCCAAAAGAGGATCTGCCTTCGCTGTGGAGTAAGCCTTCCTGAACCTGATCCCCTACTCTTTGCCTTCAATAGCAAAGTAGGAGCCTGTCCCTTTTGTGAAGGCTTGGGTAGAGTGGAGGAAGAGATTTGCCCTAAGTGCCAGGGAAGGAGATATAGAGAAGAGGTCAATTACTATAAAATAAATGGACTTTCTCTTCCTGATCTTTGTGATCTCTCTATTGAGGAGGCCCTATCATTTTTGCAGGGGCTTTCTTTCCAGGGTAGAGAGAGGATATTGGTAGAGTCCTTGCTTCCAGAAATAAATAAGCGCCTGCAATATCTCTGTGATCTTGGACTCTCTTATCTTACTCTTTCCAGGTCTGCTGATACCCTTTCAGCAGGGGAGGCAAAGAGGGTGAGGATTTCTGCAGAGATCGGAAGCAACCTCACAGGAGTAACCTATATTCTTGACGAACCTACTATTGGCTTACACCCCAAAGATACAGCAAAACTTATAGAGGTATTAAAAAAATTAAGAGACAAAGGAAACACTATTGTGGTGGTGGAGCACGATGAAGAGGTGATAAAAAATAGCAATTTTATCGTAGATTTAGGGCCAGGAGGTGGAAAAAAGGGAGGTAAAGTGGTCTTTGCAGGAGAAAAAGAGGCCCTCTGGCAGGCCAAAGATTCTCCTACTGCCCAGGCTATCTCCAATAGAGAAAGGAAAACTCTAAAAAGCAGGTTTAGAAGCTCTGAGGAATTTTTAGTCCTTAAGGGAGTTACTCTTAGAAATCTTAAGGATATAGAGGTGAAGATACCCCTTAAGGCCCTAACTTGTGTGGTTGGGGTCTCTGGTTCTGGGAAATCTACCCTTGTGAAAGAGGTTTTATATGAAAATCTAAGGAGGCTTTTAGATGGCAAGAGCCCTCCAAAACTTTATGGCCTAAGGGAACTAACAGGGTGGGAATCCCTAAAGGGTGTCTATTTTGTAGATCATTCTCCTATTGGGAATACCCCACGTTCAGTTCCAGTCACCTATATTCAGGCCTTTAGTGAAATAAGAAGGGCTTTTGCCCAGACAAGGCTTGCTCAAGAAAGAGGTTACAAGGAGGGTCGTTTCTCCTTCAATACTGAAGAGGGACAATGCCCACACTGCAAGGGTCAGGGCAAGATCAAAATGGAAATAAAATTTCTACCTTCCATCTATCAGACTTGTGAATACTGTCAGGGGAAGAGATATAACGAAGAAACCTTAGAAATCACCCTGAAAGGAAAGAATATTGCCGAGGTCCTGGAAATGGATTTCGAAGAGGCAAGTAATTTTTTTAAAAACTATCCTCATATAAGGCACAAACTTGAGCTTCCCTGTAAAATTGGGCTTGACTATTTATCTCTTGGTCAACCCAGTCCAACCCTTTCAGGAGGAGAAGCTCAGAGGATAAAATTAGCTAAGGAGCTGGGTAAGGGGCAGGGTAGATCTATTCTTTATCTACTCGATGAACCTACTACAGGGCTTCACATCTTAGATACGGAGAAACTCCTTGCAGTGCTTCAGGAATTGGTGGACAAAGGACACACAGTAGTAGTTATTGAGCACAATCTGGAATTGATCAAGGCAGCAGATTGGATCATTGAACTTGGCCCTGAGGGAGGGGCTAAAGGGGGAGAGATAATCTTTCAGGGACCTATTGAGGATTTCCTGAAAAAAGAGACCGCCACCTCTCTTGCCCTTAGAGATTATCTCCATACTTAAAGTAAAGTTTTCTCTTCTCCTCAGCGTTTAATTAGTCACAAAACCTTGCATCTTCCCTATTTGTGGTATAGTCCAATGTAAAGACCCTTTTCGGAGGTATTAACCCTCATGAAAGTCAAAAACTGGATGATAAAGGATATCATTACTATTACACCTGATAAGACTGTAGAAGACGCCCTGCAACTTATGAAACTTCACTCCATCAGACACCTTCCAGTAGTTGAAGGGGATACCCTTAAAGGTTTGGTTACGGAAAGCAGTCTTAGGCCTTACTTAGCCCCTGAGAAGCAAAAACTCCCTCTTAGAGAAGTTATGATCTTGAATCCTGTGGTTATTGATCCTGAGGCCTCTATTGATGAGGCTGCACGATTGATCTATAGATATAAAATTGGCGGTTTGCCTGTTCTTTCCAACGGAAAATTAGTAGGCATTATTACGGTGACAGACATATTAGAGGCCTTTATAGAATTAATGGGTATCCTTAAGGCCTCTTCACGTATTGACGTAATTCCTCAGGATGATAATTTAGATAAAGTATTAGAGGAGATCAAAAAAAGTGGGGGAAAGATAATCTCTATTGGCATGGATGTGGGTGTAAGTGGAGAAAAGGTCTATTTCATTAGATTGGAGCGCATGCCTTTAGAGGGCCTTGCTTCAAAACTTGAGGCAGCGGGCCACAAAGTAGTGGCTGTTATTGAGTAATTTTAAGGAGGGTGCTATGGCTGAAGAGTTCAAGGTGAAAAGGAGTATTAAAGAGATCAATGCCAAGATTGAAAAGGGAGAGGTAGTGGTCCTAACAGCTGAAGAGTTTTCTAAGCTGGTTAAAGAGGTAGGCCCTGTGCAGGCAGCAAAAGAGGTAGATGTGGTCACTACAGGCACTTTCTCGCCTATGTGTTCTTCTGGGGCCTTCATCAATTTTGGGCATACTGTGCCCACCATTAAGGCACACAGGGTATGGCTAAATGATGTGCCTGCCTATGCAGGACTGGCTGCTGTAGATATCTATATCGGAGCCACCGAACCGCGGGAAGATGACCCCCTCAATAAGGTTTTTCCAGGACAATTCTTATACGGTGGTGGACATGTTATTCACGACTTAGTTGCAGGAAAGAGAGTATTGCTTAGAGCAACTGCCTATGGCACCCATTGTTATCCCCGAAAATCCTTGGAAATGGAAATTACTATTCATGACCTGGTCAATGCGGTGCTCTGCAACCCAAGAAATGCCTATCAGAATTACAATGTAGCTATTAATCTTTCAGATAAAATACTTTATACCTATATGGGTATCCTTAAACCTAATGTAGCTAATGCCAATTATGCCACCTCAGGCTGTCTATCTCCTCTTTTAAAAGATCCCTATTTAAAGACTATAGGAATAGGCACGAGGATTTTCCTTGGTGGAGCCAAGGGCTATGTAGTCTGGGCAGGAACCCAGCATCGCATGGAGGTAAAGAGATCGCCTAAAGGCGTTCCCATTCAACCTGCAGCCACCTTGATGGTCATAGGTAATTTAAAAGAGATGAAACCTGAATGGCTTATAGGGACCAGTCACATTGGTTATGGCTGTTCTTTAGCGGTAGGTTTGGGTATACCTATACCTATCCTTAATGAAAATGTGGCAGAATGGGCTGGGCTCTCTGATGAAGATCTCTTAGCCCAGGTTGTGGATTACTCCCACGACTATCCTAATGGGATCAAACGCAACTACGGGATAGTAAGCTACAGCGAATTAAAAAGTGGAAAAATAAGGATTTTAGGAAAGGAGGTTCCCACAGTGCCACTAACCAGTATGGTCAAATCCCGAGAGATAGCGGAAATTCTTAAAAATTGGATTAAAAGAGGAGAAATGCTTCTTACCGAACCTGTAGCCCCTTTACCAGGGGCAAGCCTCTTCCCCATGTAATAAAGTTAATACAATAAGAAAGCCTCAATGGTAGCTCCAGATTTTAACCAGCCAGATTTCCAAGAAGCAAAATTCATGTAGAAGAAAAGGCCCTCTTCAATAGGAGAGGGCCTTAATATGTCACCTTAGAGAATTATGTTCTCTTCAGGTTCATTAAGGATTTTTACCAGTTTTATTTTGAAATAGAGGTCTTCTCCTGCCAGAGGGGGATTTAAATCAAGGACGATCTCTTCTGGAGTAACATCTACCACTAAGGCAGGAAAAGTCATCTCCCCTTGAGGTGTATCCACAATAAGATTTAACACAAGCCCTGGAGCTGGATCTACTTCAAGGCTTATAGATTCTCTGGGAATAGAGCGAATTAAATTCTCATCTCTTTCACCAAAGGCCTTCTCCTTGGGAATAATTACTTCTCTTTCCTCGCCCTCCATCATGCCTAAAACAGCCTCAGATAGCCCTGGGATGATCTCAGGGGAACCAACTTCAAAGACAAAGGGATCTCCCTGAAAGGTGTCTTCAAAGACCTCTCCAGAGGCAATTTTACCTACACAATGAATACTAACCACATCGCCAAGCTGAACTTTACGCATACCTAAACCCCTTTGAAAATTATTTGATAGAAGTTGAGATCTTAGAGAGTAGGACTCTAAGGGCTCAAGCTTCTACCAGGTTATATAATGTAACATCACTTTGATGTTTTTTCAAGGACAACAAGGGCAAAAGAGGCTATAGCAGGTTTATCCTTTTGAAAAATTACCCCTTCAGATCTTCTGGCCTTAAGACCAATCCTTTCCTCAGGCAATTTAAGCAAAATCCCTAAATTTTCTTTAATCTTTGCATAGTAGGGAGAAATTTTTGGCTCATCAAGGACCATAGTGAGGTCCACTTGATAAAATCTAAATTGCTTTTTACTCAGGAGCTTGATCGTTTCCTCAAGAAGAGCAGTGCTTGGTATATCTTTATACTTAGGGTCTTGATCAGGGAAAAGGCTTCCTATGTCTGGATAGCCAGCAGCCGATAGAGAGGCATCAATTAGGGCATGAAGAAGGGCATCACCATCAGAGTGCCCAAGAGCTCCTTTCTCAAAGGGGATCAGAACTCCACCAATGTATAGCTTTCTCCCCTGAATTAAGGGATGCACATCAAATCCAAAGCCAAAATAGAACCTACCATCCAT
>Ga0105163_1000260_pt1 | contig 32549 bp, 46 predicted proteins | sample JNZ110809AmetaG_FD_81531 | JGI IMG/M metagenome (GOLD analysis project Ga0105163, IMG submission 81531) | Hot spring microbial communities from Jinze hot spring, China to study Microbial Dark Matter (Phase II) - JNZ 110809A | ecosystem: Environmental > Aquatic > Thermal springs > Hot (42-90C) >... | reverse complement strand
TCCCACTCGCTGGCTAATTGCTAATGCTGGCAGTTTGCCCCTTTTTTGAAAAACTGAGGGGACACCCCGATCCCTTGACAGAGGATATTGCCCCTTGCACTCCCTTAGGCCCAAACTTGCTGAATTTGACAAAGAACTTAAATTGCGCTAAAATGAAGTCACTGGTTAGGTCTTCTCTTGTCGCTCTAACAGGAGCCGCCGGAGGGAGAGACCGGCGGTTTTTTCCTTGAAGGGGGCTTGGGGGGACTAACCGGTAAATTTCAAAGAAGTGGAGGTTAGAAGTGGGTACCAGAACCACCGGAACCGTAAAGTGGTTCAGCCGTGTCAAGGGCTACGGCTTCATCAGGCCCGACGGCTCAGATAAGGACGTCTTCGTCCACTACACGGCCATCGTGGGGGAAGGCTTCCGCAACCTTGAGGAAGGCGACCGGGTGGAATTTTCCATCCAGGAAACCCCCAAGGGCCCCCAGGCCGTTAATGTAGTAAAGCTGTAACCCTATCGGCTACCACACCTTGAGATAAGCCCCGGCGTTTAATGACATGGCTTAACCCTTACCAAACGCCGGGGCTATCCTAAAATGAAGAAGGGGAGATTTCTCGCAGTCGTTGCTTTTTTATTTCTCGCTTTCTCAAGCCGATACAAAGAACCACTCAGTGCAGGGCAGGGTTATCCTCTCTTATGGGCTGCGGATAGTTCTTTCCTCCTTGTAGGAAAGCCAGGCCAGGAAGTACGTATCGGCAATAAAGTTCAACTGCTTCAAGAATTGTACGCTTTTTACCCCAGTCTCAAGCTTTCCATCAAGCTCTCCGAAAACGCTTTTTTCCCTTCCCTTTCTCCTGATGGGCGAAAGCTTTCTTTCCTGAGCCTTTCAAAGACCGGTAAGGCCATACATCAGGAGATGGATTTGAAAACCCGCAAGAGTGTGATCAAAAGGGAAAGCTTGTGGCCCCCAGGCCCTCAGGAATCTATTTCCCCCGATGGAAAACATGCTATCTCCAGGAGAGGCTCCGCCGTTTACCTTAAAAATTACCTCACAGGGGAAGAGTTCCTCCTCTTTCCTGCTCAATACAGCGGGAGTGCGTCCTGGACCCCCGATGGCTTCAAGGCCGCACTGATAGCTTCGCCTGAACCATTTAAATCGCAACTTTGGCTTGTGACCACTTCCCCTCCCAGGGCCCAGCTGCTGCTGGAACTGGAAGGTGAGGTTTTAAACGGCCTTTCCATTTACCCCGATGGAAGCTTTGTAGCTTTCGGACGCTGTCCACTGGGTGCAGGCAACTCCGAAATGGCTGACATCTGGGCCATTGATGCCAACGGAAAGAACTTAAGGCCCTTAATAGAAGGGCCCGGAGAAGACAGCTCCCCTTTATTTTCCCCCGATGGTCACTTCCTGGCTTTCCGCCACAATGGTGAGGTACTGGTAATAGAATTTGAAAAATCCATGGGCAAAATTTCGCTTCTTCCAAATTCCTCCTCCCCTGTTAATCCATTGACCGAGGTTTATCCCCCTCTCCCTCCTCCTTCCACAATCCGTGTTATACATAATCCCAACAATTACTACCGCTCCGATGTCCCACCATGGCAAGTTGACGTCTTTGACTTTGAAACTTATGTTAAACAAGTAGTGCCCTACGAGATGCCAGCCCTCTGGCATATGGAGGCTTTAAAAGCTCAAGCAGTAGCGGCCAGGACCTATGGCTGGTTCTTTGTCATTAAGAACCAATATTCAAATTACGATGTCTCCGATTGGGTAGACTACCAGGTAATGGGGCCAGATACCCATCATCGTTCAAACCAGGCCGTTGATGAAACCCGCGGACAATACATTGAGTGGAAAGGCCAGCCCATCTTAGCTGAATATAGCGCCGAAAACGGTTCCCCTACTTTGCCCCGCTACAAACCCGGGACTTACGAGCCTGACCCTGATTACCCTTACCTGAGCCCAGTATATGATCCAGTGGGTTTTGGTCAACCCAGGAGAGGCCACGGCCGAGGTATGTCTCAGTATGGAGCTAAAAGGTGGGCTGAAATTTACGGCTGGGGTTACCAGCAAATCCTGACCCATTATTATACTGGCGTTAACATTAGGAAAGCGCTGAGTTCCGAAGAATCCGGCCCCCCACTGGCCAGCATAACTCAACCCTGGCCTGGATTTTATGTAAACACAAACAGGCTTTTGCTGAAAGCCAACGCCTCGGATGAGTTCAGTGGAATAAGTGCTGTGGAATTCTATTCCGGAACCACCCTTCTATTCACCGATACCAATGGGAACGATGGCTGGAATTACCTCTGGGATATATCTTCCCTCCCCGAAGTAAACATCAATGAAGGACCAGAGCTGTGGGTGAAAGCCTTGGATGGCCAGGGGAATAACTCCTTACCCGAAGGCCCCGTTAAAGCCAAAATTGGGCTCGATCGTATTGAGCCAACATTGACGGTTTCAATAAGCAATGCTTTTGTTACCTCCCTTGATATAACCTTAACTGTTAGCATAACCGATGCAAGCCCGGGGGAAGTGGAAGGAGCAGGGCTCAGCAATAACTGGGTATGGGAAGAAACGGAATTTTACACCCAAACCGGCAAGATAGTGGATGATCCCGATGCCATGAATGGGAAAGCCCTGCAAGCGAAAGCAGGGATTGATCCCCCAGGGACATGGTATGGCCCTTACACCTTCGCCCTTGAACCCGGTCACCCTTACAGAGCCATATTCCGCCTCAAAGTCAGCAACCTCGTTACCCCAACAGCAGAAGTAGCCATCCTTGACGTGGTCCAGAGCGCTGGAACCGAGCTACTCGGGATCCGACGTCTCAGAGGGATTGACTTCAAAGCGCCAGATGTCTACCAGGAATTCCCTGTAGATTTCTACTACTGGTCGCAAGGGAGCGCGGGCCTTGAGTTCCGTCTCAACTTTAAGGCCAATGCTGACATTTACTTGGATAGAGTCCTGGTAACTTCCTACCCCATTTATACCACCGGCGAAATGCCCTGGAGACTTCCCCCCGGGGAGGGTGAGAAACTTCTGTGGATCAAAGCCTTTGATAAAGCGGGCAATGTTTCCTCGGATATAACTTTGACTTTAACCCTAAAAGACATCAATCCACCTTCCGGGTGGTCAGAACTTATCCCATCCGGCTGGATAACCACCACCCCTGTAACTTTAACAGTCTGGGTCTCCGATGATGTATCCGGCTTAGAACCGCAAAGTGGTGCTTTCCGCTACTCCGTAGACGGAGGAGCTACCTGGAGCGAGTGGCTCACAGCAACGGTGACTTTAATCAACCCTTTGGAAGGGATAATATCGGCTCCTGCCGTTCCTGTCCCGGTAGGTACATCTGGGAGGATTCAGTTCCGTATATCTGATAGAGCGGGCTTAAGTTCGGAAAGCCCTGTTTATGTCACAAAAGTTTACTGGAAAGTTTTCCTACCACTTGTCCTGAAGTAATTATATTCGCCCGGATATCCTCCTTTGCCTCCGGGCCTTTAATTTCCCCCGCCCTCGTGGGTTTGAGGTTTGCTATGGTTTTAGGTCCCACTTGTGGGCAAGTCGCCTATGTTGGCTATTTTCCCCTTAGGGATAAATCAGACTGGAAACTAACCAGTCGGCGTTACTCCTGAAACCAATTAGTTTGCTGCCCTGTTGCCAGTCCCCACGAGAGGCCTTCTACTAAAAGAGTGCAGGTCTACAAGTCCAGAATCCCTTTCAGCTGATTGAGCTGACGCTGTCCACACTGTAGCTTATAAATGCGCTCCTTTTTCCGGATGGCCCGACGAGTCTGGCGATGGACTGCTCCCGCTTCCTCAGGCGTCTTTAAAATAAAAGGGTTAAGCCATGCTTTGCCCTGACCCGGAAATTGATTTATAATTGAGCCAGGGGAATGCGTCATGAAAGAGAAAATTGTTTACATCTGTCAAAATTGCGGGGCTACTTTCCCCAAGTGGATGGGAAGATGCCCCCAGTGTGGGGAATGGAATACCCTGGTGGAAAAAGCTGTGGAGGCCCGTAAAACATACCCCCGCACCTTTATCACCCCCACTTCTGAACCTCTACCCATAACCGCTGTCCCTACAGAAGACATAGCCAGAATTGAGATACCAATGATGGAATTGAACCGGGTGCTGGGAGGAGGGATCGTCCCCGGTTCTGTCATCCTTATAGCAGGGGAACCGGGTATAGGTAAATCCACCCTCCTTTTGCAGCTGGCCTCTTTGCTAGCCCGCGGGAACCCCCGCCCAGTCCTGTATGTCTCAGGGGAAGAGTCCGTCCATCAGATTAAAATGAGAGCAGCTCGCCTCGGAATACAGGAGGAAAACCTTTACGTGTTGGCCGAAACCTCCCTGGAACAGATCCTGAACCACATTGAGCGCATGGAACCTTTTACTGTGGTGGTAGATTCTATCCAGGCCATATATTCTGAAGTTCTGGAATCAACCCCAGGAAGCATAGTCCAGGTAAGGGAATGCGCCTACGCTTTCCTCAAGCTGGCCAAAGCTACAGGAATTCCCATTTTCCTGGTCGGGCATGTGACCAAAGCCGGAGATATTGCAGGGCCGAAAGTCCTGGAACACGCCGTTGACGCTGTCCTGTACCTTGAGGGCGATCCCTTCCATACTTATAGAATCCTGCGAAGTGTTAAAAACCGCTTCGGAGCCACCTCAGAGGTAGGAGTCTTTGAAATGGAGGAACAAGGTCTGCAAGAAGTGCCCAACCCTTCGGAAATATTCCTGGCTGAGAGGGTCCCCAATGCTTCAGGTTCAGCCATTGCGGTGACTATGGAAGGCTCAAGGCCTCTTCTTGTGGAAATTCAAGCCCTTACCTCCCCCACCAGCTTTGCCATCCCTCGCCGGACTGCCAATGGCATAGATTTGAGCAGGCTTCTCCTCCTTATTGCAGTCCTGACCAAGAGGGTAGGGTTGCACCTTTCCGATCAGGATGTATTTGTGAATGTGGTGGGCGGGATAAAAATAAAAGAGCCGGCGGTTGACCTGGCAGTGGCCATAGCTATAGCCTCAGGTTTCCGCAATATTCCCGTGGCAGCGGATCTGGCGATAGTTGGAGAGATAGGACTTGTGGGGGAGCTCAGAGGGGTAAGGCAAATGCCTCAGCGCCTCGCCGAAGCCGCCAGGCTCGGCTTCAGAAAATGCCTTGTCCCTTCGGGCTCCGTGAAAGCCGGTCAGAGGACCTTTGATGGGATGGAGATTGTCCCAGTTCGCTCTCTGGAAGAAGCCCTCGATGTAGCCCTTGTGCGGTGAAGTCCTATGCTTCCATTGGCTCACATCGGGTTGACCGTAGCAACCTTCGCCCTCCTCCGAAAAAAAGGCCTTTTTAGGGGGATTAACTACAAAAAGGTAGCATTGGCGGCCATTCTGCCTGACCTGATTGATAAACCCCTGGCGATCTTCGTTTTCCCGCAATCCAGGTCGGCCCTTCTCTTCTCCCACACTTTGCTTCTCCATCTTGCTGCTTGGTTGGGGGTAGCTTTTAAGAAATGGCAAAATTTACCTTATGCTTTAGCTTTCTCTGGCCACCTCCTTCTGGACAGAATATGGGACTTCCCTCAAACTTTATTTTTCCCTTTTAAAGGCTGGAACTTCCACCGCTGGCGCGATGTAGGCTCGCCGAGGGCCTTCGGAAGGGCTTATTTTGAAGTGATAGGAGAGCATCCTGAGCTTTTGGTGGGAGAAATTGCAGGCCTTCTGGCCCTGATCTGGTTTTTCCGGGAGAAACCATGAGGGTTATTGCAGGGCAAGCCGGAGGAATAAAATTGCTTTCGGTTCCGGGGAGGAAAACCCGCCCAATAACCGATAGGGTAAAAGCGGCTTTGTTTGACATTTTAGGCAAAAAGGTTGAAGGCGCCCTGTTTCTGGACCTTTTCGCCGGCACCGGTAGTGTGGGGATAGAAGCTTTGAGCCGCGGAGCCCGCAAGGCTACTTTCGTGGAGAAAGACCCGGCAGTAATCCGCATTTTGCAGGAAAATCTCCGCCGGACAGGCCTTGAGGACAGGGCGGAAATCGTGCAGGGCGATGTCTTTAAGTTTCTTGAGGGGAAGGGCTCCAGAGCATATGACATTATTTATCTGGCCCCGCCGCAATATCTTGGCCTCTGGGCCAGAACACTTTTGCTTCTGGATAAAACCGAGCACCTTTGCCCCGATGGGCTCGTGGTAGCTCAAATTTTTCCTAAAGAATATGAAGAATTGCCCCTTGAGAAACTTAAGCTTAAGGATAAACGCCGTTACGGGAGCACTCTCCTTTGTTTCTACAGCCTTTGAGGAGGTGAAGGTATGGAAAAGGCTCGCCTTAAGGCTAAGGTTTATGGGATAGTGCAGGGGGTAAACTTCCGCTATTATACTCGCCTCAGGGCTCAGGAACTGGGCATAAAAGGATGGGTACGCAATAACCCCGATGGGACAGTGGAAGTGGATGCTGAGGGTGAAAAGGAAGCCCTGAGCAAACTCCTGGAATTTTTACATCGGGGCCCGCCCAGCGCAGTGGTAACAAAAGTGGAGGCAGAATGGCTTCCCTTCAAAGGCCTCTACGAGGACTTTAGGGTGCGTTATATATGAGGCAAAACATAGAACGCATTGCCTGGATCATCCTTATAACCTCTTTCCTGCTTTTCTGCCTGCTGGTGGTAGGTATCCCTTTATCCATCCGCTGGTACATAATTAATGCCACGATTGCCAACAATGCTTCAGTTACAGTTATAGGAAGCGCGATTTTCGTCAGAGAATCCCCTTACTCCGAACCCCTGGGGGTAGCCGAAAACCGAACGATAAAAGAGGGGAGCGCGGTAGAAGCACCCGATGAGTCCTCCAGGGCTATCATCACTTTCTTTGATGGGAGCATGGCCGTGGTTTACGGCAAAGCCAAGGTTGAACTGGAAAGGATGCGCTCGCCACGCTTCCGTTGGAGCCCCAAGCCCCACACCATTTCCCTCAGGGTTGAAAAGGGCAGGGTGCGCCTGGTAATTGTAGCTCACCAGGATAGACCCCTTTCTTTTCAGGTTATAACCCCCCATACTTCTGCTTTGCTCAAAGAGGGAAGCTACTCCATAGAAGTTGGCGCAGGAAGCACCGAAGTAACGGTAAGGGATGGCAAGGCCCTAGTAGGCCCCGAGGAGGATCTGGTAACACTGTTTAAGGGGCAACGGACCATCATTGAGGAAGGCAAACTGCCATCCCCTCCCCTTCCGGCAGCTCATAACCTAATAAAAAACGGCGATTTCAAAGAGCCTTTGCTGCCCTACTGGCAAATAATCCTCTACAAAAATGACCCCAACATTCAGGATGGGGAAGTAAAAATTGTGGAAGAAAGAGGCCGTAAAGTCCTTCGCTTCCATCGCCGCGCAGAAGATGGCATTCACACCGAAACAGGCGTCCTTCAAATGATAGATAAAGATGTTCGGGATTATGAGTACCTCAACTTGCGTTTTGACGTTAAAATAGTCTACCAGAGCCTGGCCGGAGGTGGGTATCTCAGTTCCGAATTCCCACTGATGGTCAGGATTAACTACAAAGATGTTTACGGTTTTGACCGCTTCTGGGTGCACGGCTTTTACACGGTAGAGCCTGACCCCTCCCTCAAGTGGCCGATTTTGAACGGGGAGAAGATACCCCCTGGGGTTTGGTTTCCCTACGAAACAGGCAACTTGATGGAGCTTTTAAAAGATACCCGCCCCGCTTACATAACCTCCATCCAGATTTATGCTTCTGGGTGGAATTACGAAAGCTACGTTGCAGAAGTGAGCCTTATCGGGCAATAAAAAAGCAGGAGCACAATGGCATTTATTTGTGCTCCTGCCTTTCTGCTTTAGGCTTAAATTTAGCGCTTGCTGTAGCGAGGAGCCTTGCGAGCGCGCTTTAGACCAACCTTCTTGCGCTCTTTCTCCCTGGGGTCACGGGTGAGAAGGCCATATTGCCTGAGCACAGGCCGGAGATTGGGATCATAAAGGGTCAGGGCTCTGGCTATGCCAAGCTTTATAGCATCTGCTTGCCCGGAGATGCCTCCACCCTTTACTTTTACTGTTATGTCAAATTTTCCCTCCATACCCGTAACCCTAAGGGGCGATAGGATAGCCAGGATATTCCTCTCAAGGGGGAAGTATTCTTCCAGCGGCTTTTCGTTTACGATAATTTTGCCAGTTCCCCCAGGATAAAGGCGAACCTGTGCGGAAGCCTCCTTCCTTCGCCCACGGGCGTAATAATAGCGAAGCTGCTCTTCCATCTCCACCCCTCCTTATATCTCCAGCTTCTTGGGCTGTTGAGCCTGATGGGGATGATTTTCCCCGGCATAGACCTTAAGCTTTTTCAACATCTTCCGCCCAAGCCTGTTCTGGGGAAGCATTCTCTTAACCGCTAATTCTATAACCCTCTCAGGATGCTCGGCCAGCATCTTGCCCAGCGGTATTTCCTTAAGGCCACCCATGTAGCCCGAATGCCGGTAATAGATTTTGTCGGTAAGCTTTTTACCAGTAACCCTGATTTTTTCAGCGTTTATGACTATAACGTAATCGCCACAATCAAGGTGCGGGGTATAAATGGGCTTGTGCTTCCCCCTCAGAATTTTAGCTATTTCAGAGGCAAGACGCCCTAAGGTCTTGCCTGCAGCATCTATCAGATACCACTCCCGCTTTATCTCCTCAGGTTTAGCCATGTAAGTCTTCTGCCTCAATTTCACCCTCCTTCAGGATAATTTACCCTCACAAGACAAAGCCCGCAAGCTGGAACAGCAGGGCCGGAAAGGTTTATATTACGGGCTTCTAAAATGGCCTTCACCTCTTCCGGTGGGATCTTGCCCTGCCCCACTCTGAGCATGGTCCCCACCATAAGCCTGACCATTCTCTTTAGGAAAGCATTGGCCTCAATTTCAAAGTGCAGGAAATCACCATCCCGACGCCACTCGGCCCTGTAAACCCGGCGGACTGTGTTTTCCCCCTTTGTGGGGGAGCCGAAGGAGGCAAAATCGTGCTCCCCCACAAAATAGGAGGCCGCCCTTTGCATAGCTTCAAGGTCCAGCTTGCCCGGGAAATGGTAGGCAAACCTCCCCCGCAGAGGAGAGGGCCACGGCGTATTCAGAATTGTGTAACGGTACTCACGGCTCACGGCACTGAAACGGGGGTGAAAGCCTTCCGGAGCCAGGTTAAGTTCTTTTACCACGATATCCCCAGGCAAAAGGGCATTCAGCCCTCTGTGCAGTTCCTCTATAGAATGCTTCCATTCTACCCGGAAGGCGATCACCTGACCCATTGAATGAACTCCAGCATCGGTCCGGCCGGCAGCCTTTATTCTAACTTTATGACCTGTAAGCCTGTAAAGGGCCAACTCCACTTCCCCCTGGATCGTAGGCCCATGGGGTTGAATTTGAAAACCCAGATATCTTGTGCCATCGTATTCCAGAACAGCTTTAAGGTAGAGAGCCATTTCATTCCACGAGCTCCAATATGGCCATCTCGGCCCCATCGCCCTGGCGGAAGCCAAGTTTTAAGATGCGGGTGTATCCGCCAGGCCTGTTTTTATATTTAGGGGCAATCTCCCTGAACAGCTCCGTCGCTACCTTCTTATCCCAGAGGTAAGCAGCTATAAGGCGACGGGAATGGAGATCACCCCGGCGGGCTATGGTTATAAGTTTTTCGGCCAAAGGCTGCACGGCCTTGGCTTTAGCCAGGGTTGTCTCTATCCTTTTATGCCTGAAAAGAGCCGTGAGCAAGCTCCTATACAGGGCACGTCTGTGTCCCAGGCTTCTTCCCAGCTTCTTTTTAGCTACTCTGTGCCTCATTTTAACTTCCCACCTCTGGAATTTCTTTCAGATAACCTTTTTCCTCAAGGGTTTTTACCAGCTCCTCATAGGCCTTAGGGCCGAAGTTCCTGATATCGCTGAAACCTTCCTTGCCCCGGGATAACCTGTCCAGAATTTCTCCCAGAGTGAGGATTCCTCCCCTGCGAAGGGCATTGTATACCCGGGAGCTGAGCCCAAGTTCGTCAATAGTGATTTCATAAAATTGAGGATAGCCTACTTCTTCAGGCTTTTCTTCCTCCTCAACCTTGGGGACGGGTTTGGCCTCGGCCAGGAAGGAGAAATGCTTCACCAGTATGCTGGCTGCTGTTCTCAAGGCTTCCTCAGGACTTATGGTCCCATCAGTCCATATTTCCATAATGAGACGCTCAAGCTTGCTGAGATGTCCGGCCGGAGCACTCTGAACTTCGTAGCTAACCCTCCGCACCGGATTGAAAATAGCATCAACGGCTATCTCCCCTATTGAGAGCCTCTTCCGCTCCTCAGCTGGAGAATAACCCTTCCCCTTCTGCACCGTCATCTCTATCTCTAAGTCAACTTCATCGGAGTCGGCCGTAAGAAGGTATTGCTCAGGGTTGACTATTTCCACGTATGGAGGGCACTCTAAGTCACCGGCGGTGATTTCACCAGCCCTTGTGACCTGGACCCTCAGCCTGGCCGAATCTTCTCCGTGAAGCTTGAGCCTTATCTTCTTAACGTTAAGGATAAGCTCCAGCATTGTTTCTTTGCAGTGGGGAATGGGAGCAAATTCGTGATATATTCCGCTGACCCTTATTGATGTTACAGCTGCCCCCGGGATAGAAGAAAGGAGCACCCTCCTCAGGGCATTACCTATGGTTGTTCCGAAGCCCCTTTCCAGATAACCTATGGAGAATTTGGCGTAATTCCTGGCTTCTGCTAAGCGCTCAATTTTAGGCAAGAACTTCTCCAATTTACCTCCCTCCATCCATATTACCGAGAATAGAATTCCACAACCAGCTGTTCGTTAACAGGAATATCCGTTATATCCTCACGCCTCGGTATTTCCAGCACTTTACCGCTCATGGTTAAAGGATCAAGGCTCAGCCAGGAAGGAACGCTTGCCTGAGCCAGGGTTTCAGCCAGAGCTTTGAAGTAAGGCTTATCACGGCTTTCTTCCTTCACAGCTATTACGTCTCCTGGCTTCACAAGGTACGATGGTATATCTATCTTCCGGCCATTGACGGTAAAGTGGCCATGGGTGACAAGCTGGCGAGCCTGGGCGCGTGAAGAAGCAAACCCCAGCCTGTAAACTACGTTGTCAAGCCGCCTTTCCAGAATGGTTATGAGGGTAGGCCCTGTCATCCCCTTGGCCTTGGAGGCCATTTCAAAGTAGCGGCGGAATTGCCGCTCCATGACTCCATAGATACGGCGAAGCCTTTGTTTCTCCCTCAGCCTTATGCCATAGTCGGAAAGCTTAACCCTGCGCCTTTCCGGGCCATGCATGCCGGGTGGATAAGGCCTTCTATCCATAGCACACTTTGAGGTATAACAGCGCTCCCCTTTAAGGTAAAGCTTAACCCCCTCCCTCCGGCAAATCCTGCAAACCGGACCAGTATACCTTGCCATTATACCCTCCTCCTCTTCGGTGGTCTGCACCCATTGTGAGGTATAGGTGTAACATCTGCTATGGACCGAATTTTAAGGCCAACGGTCTGGAAAGCCCTTATAGCCGCCTCCCGACCTGGCCCCGGTCCTTTGATGAGAACGTCAACTTCCTTTATGCCTAGCTGTTTGGCCTGCTCAGCTACTTTCTGAGCAGCCATCTGAGCTGCATAAGGCGTGCTCTTTTTTGAGCCCCGGAAGCCCAGGGTCCCACAGCTCCCCCAGAGAATTGTATTGCCCTGGTGATCCGTTATGGTGATTATAGTGTTGTTGAAAGTGGCCTGGACATGAGCCTGAGCCACAGGCGGTATTTTCTTTTCCCTTCTCTTAGCTCGTTTGGCTTTCTTCTGAGCCATACCTCCTCCTCACTTCGTTTAATTTAAGAAAATGCTCTATTGTCCCCTGAGACGATGCCTTTTCAGGATAAAGGTATCCCAGGGAAAGGCAAAGCATTCTATTACTTCTTCTTGGCACCGCGCTTGCGCCCGCGGCCAGCTACAGTCTTGCGTGGCCCTCGCTTGGTTCGGGCATTGGTCCTGGTGCGCTGCCCGCGCACCGGAAGGTTCCTCTTGTGGCGTATACCCCTGTAGCAACCTATATCAATAAGCCGCTTTATGTTCATCGCCACCTCACGGCGAAGGTCACCTTCCACCTTCAGGTTTTTCTCAATATATTCACGGATCCGGCTTATCTCCTCCTCCGTGAGATCCTTGACCCTGGTATTGGGGTTCACGCCCGTCTCCAGCAATATTCTCTGGCTGGTGGGAAGACCAATGCCATAAATGTAAGTCAGGGCCACCTCTACGCGCTTATCTTTAGGTAAATCAACACCAGCAATACGGGCCATAACTTTTACCTCCTATTTGCCCTGCCTCTGTTTATGTTTGGGGTTTTCGCAAATTACCCGCACAACCCCCCGGCGCCTTATTATTTTGCATTTGGCACACCGACGCTTAACAGAAGGACGAACTTTCATTTTAACTGCCTCCTCTAAAGCCTGGTAAGGATTTCAGCTTCTCCATCGGTTATAGCAATGGTATGTTCAAAATGGGCTGCTAAACTCCTGTCTTTTGTTACCACAGTCCAGCCATCAGGTAAAACTTCCACCTCCCAGGAACCAGCCACCACCATAGGCTCCAGGGCCAGGGTCATCCCGGGCCTGAGGAATACCCCCTTGCCAGGCACTCCCACATTCGGAACCTGGGGATCTTCATGCATATTGCGCCCTATCCCGTGACCCGTGTATTCCCTGACCACATTGAAACCATTGCTTTCAACATAGCTCTGAATTGCCCAGGATATATCTCCGAGGCGATTTCCTGCCCTGGCCGCCGATATGGCTGATTCCAGAGCACCTTTAGCCACCTCTATGAGCTTTCGCGCTTCTTCCGTTATCTGACCCACTCCAACGGTCACGGCCGCATCGCCGTGATATCCCTTGTAAATTACCCCCACATCTATGCTAACTATGTCCCCCTCTTTCAGGATCCGTCTGCGGTCCGGTATCCCGTGCACCACTTCTTCATTAATGGATACGCATATTGAAGCCGGGTAGCCCCTGTAACCCTTGAAGGAAGGGATTGCTCCATTTTTCCGGATTACCTCCTCAGCCCACTCTTCAAGCTGAGCCGCTGTTATCCCTTCCTTAACTCTGTCCACAAGGGTTGCCAGGGTCAAAGCCACTATCCTTCCGGCTTCTCGCATAAGCTCTATTTCCCTTCGGGATTTAAGGACAATCATCACCCATTGCCTCAGCCACCAGGGCTAAAAGCTCCCGATGGATTTCTTCTATCGCCTTTTCCCCGTCTATTTCCCTCAAAATGCCAGCCTGGCGGTAATAATCTATGAGGGGGGCTGTTTGAGCAAAGTAAACCTCTAAACGGCGACGAGCCGTCTCTGGCTTATCGTCTTCGCGTTGATACAGCTCCCCCCCACACAGATCGCACTTCATGTCCTCCTTGGGAGGGTTGTAAACTAAATGGTAAACGGCCTGGCAGTTCCGGCATATCCACCTGCCGGCGAGTCTTTCCAAAAGTTTTTCCATTGAAACCTTTATGTAAGGAACTAAGGAAATGGTTTTACCTTCTTTGCTCAGGGCTTCTTCCAGAGCCCTGGCCTGCTCCGGAGTGCGGGGGAAACCGTCCAACAAAGCTCCTTTACGGCAATCGGGCATAGAAAGGCGCTCAAGCACTACCTTAACCATCACATCATCAGGGACCAATTCCCCCCGATCCATATAATTTTTGGCCAGGCGACCGAGTTCCGTCCCCTTAGCTACTGCTTCCCTGAGCATATCCCCCGATGATATGTGAGGGATGCCCAGTTCCTTTTCCAGGAGAGCAGCCTGGGTTCCCTTGCCAGCCCCCGGCGCTCCTATAAGGACTATGTAAAGGGGTTTTTCGGCCATCTCCATCACCTTCTTAAGAATCCTTCATAATGGCGCATGATAAGCTGGGCCTCAAGCTGCCGCATGGTGTCTATAACAACTCCTACCACGATGAGAAGACCAGCACTGGTGAGAAGCATGACCTGGGTCTCGGTTACATCCCTCACAATCCAGGGCAGAATTGCCACCAGCCCCAGGAAAACAGCTCCGGCAAAAGTTATGCGCTGCAGGACTTTGTTGAGGTATTCTTCGGTATTTTTGCCAGGCCTTATCCCCGGAATGAAGCCCCCTTGCCTCTGGAGAACTTCAGCCAGGTTCTGTTGCTTGAAAATAACATCGGTGTAAAAGTAAGTGAAGGCCACTACCAGGAAGAAATAGGCTATCCAGTAAAAGTTGCCCCTCGGGTCAAAGGCCTGGCTCATCCCGGCAGCAATGCTGGCCAACACTTTGTTAGGTGCATAGACCATATAGCTTGAAATTGTAGCCGGGAGAAGTAGAAAGCTCTGGGCGAAGATGAGAGGTATCATCCCTGCCGAGTTGACCCTAAGGGGAATATGAGTGCCCTGTCCTCCTACCACCCAGACTCTATTGCCCCTTATCGCCCTAACCCGCCGGCCATACTGGACTGGTATCCTCCTCTGGGCCTCCTGAATATAGACGATAGCGCCGATTGTGATAGCAGTGATAATCAGGAAAATTATGAGGTCCGTAGGCTTACTCATCAAAATCCTACCCACCCTGGGAGGCACCTGCGCCACTATACCGCTGAAAATTATCAGGGAAATGCCGTTCCCTATACCTCTTTCATCTATAAGTTCACCAAGCCACATAGCGAATATGGTCCCGGCTGTAAGGGTAGCTACAGTAGCAAAAGTGGGCAAAAGGGTTGAAGGTGAAAGGCCAAAGTTGGCCAGAACCCCCTCTCTTGCCAGAAGAGTACCCTGCCCAAAAGCCTCAAGGGCAGCCAATGGGACCGTAAGCCAGTGAGTGTAACGCTCAATTTTCCGCCTTCCCTCCTCACCTTCTTCCTTGATAAGCCTCTCCAGTTGAGGGATAATGGGTATAAGGAGCTGCATAACGATGGAAGCGGTTATGTAAGGATAAACACCCATGGCAATAATGGAGAAGCTGGACATAGCCCCGCCCGAGAACATGTCCAGGAAGCCCAGGAGCTGGCTGGCCTCAAAAAGCTTCTTGATGGCTACCGGATCCACTCCCGGCACGGGGATATGCGCCACCAGCCTGTAAAGGGCTATTATCCCCAGGGTGAAAAGTATCCTCTTGCGCAGGTCCGGAAACCGAAAAGCATTTTTTAGCGCCTGGATCATCTTTTACCTCCCTCTGAGGGGAAGAACCTCCACAGTGCCGCCTGCGGCCAAGATTTTCTCCTTCGCTTTCTGGGAAAAACGATGGGCTTTCACTACCAGAGGCCGATCAATTTCCCCTCTGGCCAGGATGACTACAGGCTCATCTTCGGATTTTATGATCCCAGCCTCAGCCAGGACCGCAGGGGTTACTTCGGTTCCGGCCGGGAACTTTGTAAGTTTCTCCAGGTTAACAGGAGTATAATAGACCTTGAAGATGTTGGTAAAACCACGCTTATGGGGCAGTCTCCGCACCAGAGGGAGCTGACCACCCTCAAAATATGGGGGCATCCTCCCACCGGAGCGAGCATTCTGCCCCTTTATCCCTCTTCCACAGTAAGTCCCATGGCCCGAACCATTGCCACGGCCTACCCTCTTTCGCCTGTGCTTTGCCCCCTCAGGAGGGCGCAAATCGTGAAGCTTCATGGCACCTCCTCCACCTTAACCAGATGAATTACTTTGTTCACCATACCCAGTATCACAGGGCTTTTTTCCTTTTCCACCGTCTGCCAGAGCCTCTTGAGCCCCAGAGCCCTGAGGGTATCTTTTTGCTCTTTAGAGTAACCTATCGGGCTTTTTACCAGAGTTATTCGGATTTTACCGTTTCCGGCTTTCATTTTCCTTCCTCCTCATCCAGAAAGGAAGAACTTCTTCCAGAGGCAAGCCTCTCCTCCTGGCCTCCTCAGCCGGGTCCTTAAGTTGCATTAAGGCAGCCAGGGTAGCCTTGACTAAGTTAACAGGCTGGGTGCTTCCGAAAGCCTTGCTCAAAACGTCCTTTACCCCTGCCGCTTCCAAAACGGCCCGAACAGGCCCCCCAGCTATTACCCCAGTACCTGGAGTGGCAGGCTTGAGAAGAACTTTGCTGGCAGCAAACTTGGCCATAACGGGATGGGGTATGGTATTGCCCAGGATATTAACCTTTACCATGCTGCGCCTGGCCTTCTCCAGTGCTTTACGTATAGCTTCCGGGACCTCAGTGGCTTTCCCCATCCCTATGCCCACACGCCCTTTATTATCGCCCACCACTACCAGAGCGCGGAAGTGGAAGCGACGGCCACCTTTCATCATCTTGGCCGTGCGCTTTATTTCTATAACTCTTTCGTCAAGCTCTTCCACCTCAAATGCTCTGGGCTCCTCATAGAATTCCATCTTCAATCCCTCCCGTTAGAATTCCAGCCCACCTTCACGGGCGCCTTCAGCCAGAGCTTTGACCCGGCCATGGTACTTGTAACCGCCCCGGTCAAAGGCTACCTTGGTAATCCCTTTGGACAAAGCTTTCTGAGCCAGAAGGCGACCGACTTCCCTGGCTTGCTCGGTCTTGGTTTTACCCTTTATTTTATCCCGAATGGCTGGGTCAAGGGTTGAAGCCGCCACCAGGGTATGGCCGATGGTATCATCAATGATTTGAGCATATATATGCTTAAGGCTTCGGAAGACATTAAGACGTGGGCGTTCAGGTGTGCCAAAAACTTTCTTGCGCACACGCTTATGGCGTCTCTTACGGGCTTCAGCTCTGTCCTTCTCCCAGCTCACTTCTTACCTCCTTTGCCTATCTTACCCGCCTTGCCCTGCTTGCGGCGGATCTGTTCCCCAGCATACCTTATACCCTTGCCCTTGTAAGGTTCGGGAGGGCGAACCCTTCGGATTCTGGCGGCCATCTCTCCCACAATTTCTTTATCTATACCCTGCACTGTGATTTCACGGCCGCCTTTATCCACCACAAAAGTTATTCCGGGCAAAGGTTGAATCCTTACCGGGTGGGAATACCCCACCCAGAGGACCAGATCCTTCCCTTGAAGTTCCGCCTTATATCCAACCCCTTCTATCTCCAGTTTCTTCTCAAAACCTTTGGTGACTCCCTCCACCATATTGGCTAAAAGGGCTCTTGTCAAACCGTGAAAGGCCTTGTGCCGGCGATCATCGCTCACCCTTCCCACCACAATCTGGCCATCCTGAACTTTTACCGTAACACCTTCAGGAAAGGTGCGGGTCAATTCACCCTTCGGACCCTTCACGGTCACCGTTAGACCATTTATTTTTACATCCACCCCCGGCGGTATGGGTATTGGTTTACGTCCTATCCTGGACACGGCTAACCTCCTACCATACGTAGCATATTACTTCACCCCCAACCTTTAGCCTGCGGGCCTGCTTATCGGTTATTACCCCCTTCGGAGTGGATAGGATCGCTATCCCCATTCCGCTCAAGACCCGGGGAATTTCTTTCCTCCCCACGTATATCCTCCGGCCAGGCTTGCTTATCCTCTTCAGGCCCGTTATAACCGGTTTCCCTGTTTCATCGTATTTCAGGGTTATGACAATCATGGGTTGGGGTTCATCCTTTGTGACCTTGAAATCCTCAATATAGCCTTCATCTTTGAGGATACGGGCTATAGCCACCTTCATCTTGGAGCCAGGTATCTTGACTTCTCTATGCCTAGCCATAAGGGCATTTCTTATGCGAGCGAGCATATCGGCGATAGGATCCGTCATCGTCATGACGCTAACACCTCCTCACCAACTGGCCTTGGTTACGCCCGGAATCAAACCCTCAAGAGCCAGCTTACGGAAGCAAATGCGGCAGAGCTTAAAGCGCCTCATGTATCCCCTTGGCCTGCCGCAAAGCTCACAACGGTTCCTTACCCTCACCTTGTATTTTCTGCGCATTTCCCGATATTTCATACATTTCCTGGCCACAATCGCCTCCTTTGTCGCAAAAATTACTTCCTGAAAGGCATACCCAGGAGCTCCAGGAGCCTCTTGGCCTCCTGGTCAGTCTTGGCTGTAGTAACGATGGTTATCTCCATACCCCTGACTTTGTCAATCTTAGCGTAATCAATCTCGGGCCAGACAAGCTGCTCCCTGAGCCCCAGAGTGTAATTTCCGCGTCCATCAAAAGAATCAGGAGAGACTCCCTTAAAGTCCCTCTGCCTCGGGAGAGCAACATTGAAAAGCCTGTCCAGGAAATAGTACATCCTATCGCCTCTAAGGGTAACTTTTACCCCTATCGGAGTGCCTGCCCTCAGCTTGAAAGCAGCTATGGATTTTTTAGCCTTGCGGACGATGGGTTTCTGGCCAGTAATGGTGGCCAAATCCTGCATGGCTGCATCTATGGCTTTGGGGTTCTGGACTGCTTCCCCCACCCCAACGTTTACCACAACCTTGACCAGGCGAGGCACCTGCATCACGTTTTTGTAGCCAAATTCCTGCATCATTATGGGAATGACGTGGTTAATGTAGCGTTCCTTGAGCCTTGGCATGACCTTAGCCATAGCGCTTCCTGCCTCCTCATTCAATTAATTCACCACAGCGCTTGCAATAGCGCGACTTGGTCCCATCTTCAAACACTTTGAAGCCAACCCTTGTGGGTTTATCGCACTTAGGGCAAACAAGGGCCACGTTGGAGATATGGATCGGAGCTTCTACTTCAATTATCCCATATTGAGTTCGCACATCGGGGAGACGACGCTGGTGCTTTTTTACCAGATTTACCCCCGAAACTATGACCCGAACATCATTGGGGTCACGGGAACCATCTCTCCTTTTGCCAATGATGACTTTCTGCACAGTTCCACGTTTCCCCTTTTCGTCGCCGCTTATCACTTCAACTGTGTCGCCCTTCCTTATTTTTCTCATGACTCCTCCTTCAGACCACTTCAGGGGCCAAGGAAATTATCTTCATAAAGCCTTTACTCCGAAGCTCTCTGGCCACCGGGCCAAAGACCCTGGTCCCTTTAGGGTTACCATTCTCATCAATTATTACGGCCGCATTATCATCAAAGCGTATATAAGTGCCATCGGGCCTCCGGTATTCCTTGGCGGTTCTGACGATTACTGCCCTGACCACATCGCCCTTCTCCACCTGAGCATCAGGGGTCGCTTCCTTTACCGAAGCGATGATAATGTCCCCTATATGGCCATATTTTCTGGTTGAACCGCCCAGGACCCGGATGCAAAGAATTTCCTTAGCACCTGTATTATCAGCTACGACGAGGCGAGTCTCTTGCTGGATCATTTCTCAACCCTCCGTCAGGCTTGCGCTCTCTCCAGAATTTCCACCACTACCCAACGCTTCCTGCGGCTTATAGGCCTGCACTCCATTATGCGCACCATATCCCCCACACGGCATTCGTTGTTAGGATCGTGAGCCATAAATTTCTTGCTCACGGTTATGACTTTGCCGTAAAGGGGATGACGTTTGGTGCGCTCTACTTTAACTACCACCGTTTTGTCCATTTTATCGCTTACTACACGACCTACGAGTTTCTTGCGCCGTTCTCTCATTTAACCCTCCTTGGGGGGATAAATTCCAAGTTCCCTTTCCCTCAAAATGGTTTTGAGGCGAGCTATATCCCTGCGCACTTCCTTAAAGCGGGCAGTATTTCTGACCTGCCCTATAGCTTTCTGGAAGCGCAGGTTGAAAAGTTCCCGATACAGCTCTTCAATTTTTGCCCTGATTTCCTCATCACTCATTTCCCTTATGTCCTGGGGCTTCATAGCCTAAACCTCCTTAACCAATTCAGCTCGCTTTACAATTTGGGTTTTAATGGGGAGTTTGTGGGCAGCAAGGCGGAAAGCCTCCTCCGCATCTTCCTCTTTTACACCAGCCAGCTCAAAGATAATGCGGCCCGGCTTAACCACCGCCACCCACTGGTCAACATTCCCCTTCCCACCGCCCATCCGGGTTTCAGCTGGTTTGCGGGTTATAGGCTTATCGGGAAAGACGCGGATCCAGAGTTTGCCAGTCTTACGGACAAAACGGATTATAGCCCGGCGGGCAGCTTCTATCTGGCGGGCTGTGAGCCAGCATGGCTCCAGCGCCTGAAGGCCATAGTCACCGAACTCCAGGGTATTACCCCTGGAAGCTTTCCCCTTCAAACGCCCCCTCTGTTGCTTGCGATACTTAACCCTTTTAGGCATCAACATGGCTCATTACCCCCCTAAAATCACTCTGATGCAGTGGCTTCTTCAGAGATCACAAAAGCCTCAAACTCAGGCTTCTTGGGCAGAAGATCGCCCTTATAAATCCAGACCTTCACTCCGATTTTACCCAGGGTGGTAAGGGCTTCGGCCAGAGCATAATCTATATCGGCTTTGAGAGTGTTGCGGGGGATTCTCCCCTCTTTCACCGATTCCTTCCGGGCCATTTCCGCACCGGCCAGCCTGCCCTTGCACTGAATCATTATGCCCTTAGCCCCGGCCTTCATAGCCCTCGCTACCGCCTGCTTCATGGCACGGCGGTAGGAAACCCTCTTTTCTATCTGCTCGGCAATGCTCCGGGCTACCAGAACAGCATCAAGCTCCGGCTTATTTATCTCTTCAACCTTGATGTTAACTTTCTGGCCGGTTAGGTTTTCTATCTCCTGGCGGAGCTTATTGATTTCAGCCCCCTTGCGGCCAATAACCAGCCCTGGCTTTGCCGAATGGATGGTTATGTTGATCTGCCTTGGGTAACGCTCAATCTTTACCCGCGAGACTGCTGCATCTGCCAGCTCCTTCTCAATGAACTTGCGGATCTTGAGGTCCTGGTGAAGGAGCTCAGCATACTCTTTCCCTTCGGCATACCAGACCGAGAACCATTCTTTGTTATAGCCAAGCCTGAATCCAATAGGATGAACTTTCCGGCCCAAGCTTACCTCCTTTAAGAAGTTCTCTCGGCTACGATAACTGTTATGTGGGAATATCGCCGGCGTATTGGGCGAAATCGCCCTCTGGCAGCAAAGCGCCTCCACCGGCGGGTTGGCCCCTGATCAGCAAACAAGCCAACGATGTAAAGGTCCTCCCTGGAAAGACCATAATTCTCTACCGCATTCGCCACAGCTGACTTTATAGTTTTGGAAACGATCCTGGCAGCCTTCTGGGGCATGAATTCCAGAAGGGCCAGAGCCTCATCCACCTGTTTACCCTTAAGTTCTCCCAGAATCCGGCGGACTTTCTGGGGAGATATTCTAACATAACGGGTTACCGCTTTAACCTCAAAGGTCTCCATTTCTCATCACCCCTTACTTCTTTGTAACCTGAGTTTTCTTCTCTTTAACGGTATGCCCCCTGAAAGTTCGGGTGGGGGCGAACTCTCCCAACCTGTGGCCCACCATTTGTTCGGTTATGTAAATAGGCACATGGCGACGGCCATCGTGGACCGCTATGGTATGGCCTACCATCTGGGGGACTATAACCGAAGCCCTGGACCAGGTCTTTATCACCCTCTTCTCCCCAGTCCTGTTCATTTCCTCAATTCTCTTGAGGAGCTTTGGATCCACATAAGGCCCCTTCTTTAGAGACCGGCTCATATCCTCACCTCCACCCTTCTTACTTTCTCCGCTTGATTATGAACTTATCAGTAAGCTTATTGTGGCGAGTTTTCTTGCCCAGGGCACATTTACCCCAAGGAGTCTTGGGGTGAGGAAGGCCTATGGGAGCTCTACCCTCACCACCGCCGTGGGGGTGATCCCTCGGGCTCATGGCTGAACCGCGAACGGTGGGACGCCACCCAAGCCAGCGTTTCCTTCCAGCCTTACCAAGCCTTATGTTGGCATGATCCACATTGCCCACCTGCCCTATGGTGGCCATACACCGGATGTTGATAAGCCTGATTTCCCCGGAGGGAAGCCTTACCTGAGCGTAATCCCCCTCCTTAGCCAAAAGCTGGGCAGCAGTGCCTGCCGCTCTTACTAATTGCCCTCCCCTCCCGGGGTAAAGCTCAATGTTGTGGATGAAAGTTCCCACCGGGATGTTAGCCAGGGGCAGGGCATTTCCTACTTTTATTTCCGCATCAGGCCCTGACATCACTGTATCGCCCACTTTAAGGCCGAGCGGGGCAATTATATAACGCTTCTCGCCATCGGCGTACTGAATAAGAGCAATGCGGGCCGAACGGTTAGGATCGTATTCAATAGCTACCACTTTGCCCGGAACTCCAAACTTGTCCCTCTTAAAATCAATGATACGATATAGCCGCTTGTGACCACCCCCACGATGCCGAACGGTTATTTTGCCCTGGTGGTTACGACCTGAATGCTTCTTAAGGGGGACCACAAGGGACTTTTCGGGCTCGTCCTTTGTTATTTCTTCAAAGGTGGAAACGCTCATTCCCCTTCTTCCAGGGGAAGTCGGCTTATAAACCCTTATCCCCATCGCTACACTCCTTCAAAGATCTGGATTCTTTCACCAGGCGCCAGTTTAACGATGGCCTTTTTCCTGGCCGGCTTCCTTATAACAATCCGATAACCCCGACGGGCCCTTTTGGCCGGGAGTTTGATAACCCGCACTTCTTCCACTTTAACGTTGTAAATCTTTTCCACAGCTTGCTTTATTTGAATCTTGTTGGCCCGTGGGTCTACTTCAAAGACATATTGCCCCTGCTCCGCCAGAATCCTCGTTTTCTCCGTGTCAATAGGCCTGCGAATAATTTCATAAAGGTGCATACCGAACCTCCAATCACTTGCCCAGAATTGATTCAATGATTTCTACCGACTTCTTAGGCATGACCAGGTAATCGTAGCCGAGAAGGTCTTTTATGTTAAGGTAGTTAGCCAGAATAGTCTTGACATTGGGCAGGTTGTTGGCCGATTTCTGGATATTTTCATCCTTTGAAGGCAGAAGGATGAGCACGCTGCCGTTTACGGGCAACTTGGCCAGAAGATCTTTCATAGCCTTGGTTTTAGGCATATCAAAGCGCAGTTCATCCAGGACGACGATCTGGTCCTGGCTGGCTTTAACGGATAGAGCCGATTTGTAAGCCAGGCGGCGCATTTTCTTGGGCATCTTCTGGTAATAGCTTCTGGGCTTGGGCCCAAAAACAACGCCGCCACCTACCCACTGGGGTGCCCTAATAGACCCCTGTCGAGCTCTTCCAGTGTGTTTCTGAGGCCAGGGTTTCCTTCCACCACCGCTAACTTCGCCCCTTGTCTTAGTGCTGTGAGTGCCGAGGCGAGCGTTAGCCAGCTGCCTCACCAGAGCCTGATGCATAACAGCCACATGAGGCTCTATGCCAAATATATCATCCCTCAGATTGATTTCCCCCACTACTTGGCCTTCCATGTTGTAAACGGGAACCAATGGCATAAGCTCCTCCCTCTCATTACACATATTTCTTCCTTTTCTCCTCGCTCTTCCTGGCCTGCTTTATTATCAGCAAACCGTTTACGGGCCCAGGCACTGCCCCCTTAACTGCCAGGAGATTGCGCTGGGGATCCACGAAAACTACCTCAAGGTTTTGGATGGTCTTCCTCTCGTTGCCCATTCTTCCAGCCATCCGCAGCCCCTTTATAACCCGACCCGGGTCAGTTCCTGCTCCTATTGAACCAGGAGCCCTGGTGCGGTCGGATTGGCCATGGGTCCTGGGACCACCACCAAAACCCCAGCGCTTGACCACCCCCGCAAACCCTCGCCCCTTGGTCCAACCTGTAACATCCACCTTCTCTCCCACTTCAAATATGCTTACGGTTATTTTCTGACCCACCTGGTAATCTTCAGGGTTATCAACCCTTATTTCTTTCAGGTAACGGAGGGGCGGGAGATGGTTTTTCTTAAGCCTCATAAGTTCAGGGCGGGTAAGGCTTTTCGGTTTTACCTCTTCAAACCCAAGCTGTATAGCTTTGTAGCCGTCCCTATCTTCTGTTTTCACCTGGGTCACAAAACAGGGACCAGCCTGAATCACCGTGACAGGCACCACCTCGCCCGTCTCGGTGAATATACGAGTCATGCCGAGTTTCTTGCCTAAGATCCCTTTCATTTTTAGCAACTCCGTTCAGAAGGGTTTAAAGCTTGATTTCTATGTCAACGCCTGCAGGCAAACTCAGCCTCATCAAGGTATCAATGGTCTTGGAAGTAGGATCCAGCACATCAATGAGGCGCTTATGGGTTCTTATTTCAAATTGCTCCATTGAGCGCTTGTCAATGAAAGGCGAACGGATAACGGAGAAGCGCTCAATCTTGGTGGGCAAAGGCACAGGACCCACCACCTTTGCCCCTGTCCGCTCCGCCGCTTCCACTATTTGCCTCGCCGATTCATCAAGGACTCTGTGATCGTAAGCCTTAAGACGTATCCTTATCTTTTGCTTGGCCATAAAGGCCTCACCTCCTTAGGTTCACTCAATTATTTTGGTTATTACGCCTGCTCCGACGGTTTTTCCTCCTTCACGGATGGCGAACCTTGAGCCAGGCTCCAGGGCCACAGGAACTATGAGCTTTACCCTGAGCCTCAGGTTATCTCCAGGCATCGCCATCTCCACTCCCTCAGGCAACCTTATCTCACCTGTAACATCCATGGTCCTTATGTAGAACTGAGGACGATAACCACTGAAGAACGGGGTATGCCTCCCACCCTCCTCCTTCCTCAAAACGTATACCTCAGCCTCAAACTCCGTGTGAGGCTTTATTGTCCCGGGAGCAGCAAGAACCATACCCCTCCGAACATCCTTCTTCTCCACACCCCTCAAAAGACACCCTATGTTGTCACCAGCCTGCCCATAATCCAGCACCTTCCGGAACATCTCAACACCTGTAACAACTGTCCTTATGGGCTCAGCCCTGTAACCAACCACCTCCACCTCATCTCCTACCTTCACCATCCCCCTCTCTACCCTTCCTGTCACCACAGTACCCCTGCCCTTTATGCTGAACACGTCCTCAATGGGCATAAGGAAAGGCTTGTCCACATCCCTAACAGGCTCAGGAATGTAGTTGTCCAGAGCATCTATAAGCTCCCATATGCACTTGTACTCAGGAGCATCAGGGTCAGTGCTCGGACTCTCCAAAGCCAAACGAGCACTACCCCTTATTATCGGCACCTCATCCCCAGGATACCCATACTTGGTCAATAGCTCCCTCAGCTCAAGCTCCACAAGCTCCAGAAGCTCAGGATCGTCCATCATGTCAACCTTGTTAAGGAAAATAACCATGGCCGGAACGTTTACCTGCCTGGCCAGAAGAACGTGTTCCCTCGTCTGAGGCATTGGACCATCAGGTGCAGCAACAACCAGAATCGCTCCATCCATCTGCGCTGCACCAGTTATCATGTTCTTTATGTAGTCCACATGCCCGGGGCAATCTATGTGGGCATAGTGCCTTTTATATGACTCATACTCAATGTGGGCAATGTTTATGGTTATTCCCCTTGCCCTCTCCTCAGGTGCCTTGTCTATCTCCTCAAACGGGACAAACTGGGCCAAACCCTTAAGGCTTAAAACCTTGGTTATGGCCGCTGTAAGAGTTGTCTTACCATGGTCAATATGCCCTATCGTCCCCACATTCACATGCGGTTTGGTCCTCACAAACTTGGGCTTGGACATCTCAATCCCTCCCTTTACAAATTATGGAGCCCACGACCGGATTTGAACCGGTGACCTACGCCTTACCAAGGCGTTGCTCTGCCGGCTGAGCTACGTGGGCTCGTTTGTATCATATTATACATAGCACCAATTCCTTTGTCAAATTTCACTGAGGGGCTTGGAAAATTAAGGGTGGGAAAGGGCTATGTTCTCTTGACCCAAGATGAAAGGTGGTTTATATTTAACCAAATTCGGCGGGAGGGAAAGGCTATGGGGACTCTGGAGGAAGTTATCTCCAGAATTGGCCCTCTTTCAGAAGAGGCGATGTTTTCCGCACAGATGCGCCAAAATCTATTGACTAAACCTCAGGGTAGCCTGGGCCGGCTGGAGGAACTTTCCATCCAAATAGCCGGAATTACTGGCAACCCGCGGCCTGTTATTCGCCACAAGGCTGTTATAGTGGTGGCGGCGGACCACGGAGTGGCGGAGGAAGGGGTAAGTGCATACCCACAAGAGGTTACAGCACAGATGGTGTATAATTTCTTGCGCGGCGGGGCTGCTATAAATGTCCTGGCCAGACATACAGGGGCACGGGTAGTGGTGGTAGATGCCGGTGTCGCTGTTGATCTGGAACCCCATCCAGCTTTAAAGGTCCGCAAAATAGGTTATGGCACAGCCAATATCGCTCGCGGTCCAGCTATGAAGCGTGAGGAAGCTCTTCAGGCTTTGAAGGTCGGCATCACACTGGTTAAAGAAGAGTTAGAGCAAGGGCTGGACATTGTTGTGCCAGGAGATATGGGCATTGCCAATACTACTTCGGCAGCCGCCATCGCTTCTGCCATTACAGGACTCCCACCAGCAGTAGTCACCGGCCGGGGCACTGGCGTGGATGATGAAACGCTGGCTCGCAAGATAGCTATTGTAGAGCAGGCGCTAAGGGTAAACAAGCCCGACCCCAAGGATGGCGTGGACGTTCTGGCAAAAGTTGGAGGGTTTGAAATAGGAGTAATCGCGGGCATAATACTGGGAGCAGCTGCTCATCGTATTCCCGTGGTACTGGATGGTTTCATCTGCACTGCCGGAGCCCTTATCGCAGCGACCATAGCCCCTATGGTTAAATATTATTGCATTGCCGGGCATAACTCTGCAGAGCGGGGGCACCATGCTATGCTGGAATACCTGGGGTTAAAGCCTTTACTGGACTTAAATATGCGCCTGGGCGAAGGAACGGGGGCAGTCCTCGCCATGAACTTAGTGGAGGCTGCATGCAAAATACTTAATGAAATGGCTACTTTCGCCGAAGCCGGAGTTTCAGGGCGAACCAGATAACTTTCCAGAGGGCTGCCAATGTTCCGCTCGCTTATCGCTGCCTTCTATTTTTTAACCCGCCTACCATTGCCAAAACGAGAAATCCGGCTGGAAGAAGTAGGGCGAGCTGCCTGGGCGTTCCCATTAGTTGGGATATTGATAGGTCTATCGCTTTGGGGCTCAAACTGGCTCCTGAATTTCCTTTTCCCACCCGCTTTGAGAGCCGCCCTCGTCCTTGTCCTCTGGATAGCAATAACTGGTGCCCTTCACTTAGATGGTTTGGCTGACTGTTGCGATGCTCTCCTTGCGGCCAAACCACCGGAAGTGCGGCTCGAAATCTTACGGGATACCCATGTGGGCGCTTTCGGAGCAGCCGGAATAGTGTTGCTTTTAATTGTCAAATTCGCTTCTCTGAGCACTTGCCTGAGTACCGGCGCGTGGATTGCATTGCTATTAGCTCCATCGCTTGGACGATGGGCAATGGTTTATGCAATAGTTTGCTATCCTGCTGCTCGAGCTGAGGGGATGGGTAAGAAAATAAAAGAAGCAAATAATTGGCAAGCTTTAGTTGGGGCCACCCTCTCGGTTTTACCCCTTTTTCTTTTAAATCCCAAAATAGTTCTGCTTTCTTTTGCCCTGACCTGGATTTTCGTGCTCCTTTTTGCTTTCTGGGTCATGAGGCGCATCCCCGGCTTTACCGGTGATGTCTATGGGGCGCTCTGCGAGCTGGTAGAGGCCCTGGTATTGCTGGCAATTGCTGCCTGGAGTGGGTGATGAATTTTCGCCTGGGCTCAACTTCTTACGTTTATCCAGCGGATATCATTACAAACGTCCGGCGGCTTGCGGGGCTTGTCAAAGATGTTGAACTGATACTTTTTGAAGTGGACGATTTCAGCAATCTGCCTGATGCCAGAACAGTGGCTGAGCTGCAGAAAATCGCCAGCGATTATGGTTTAAGTTATACCGTTCACCTGCCTTTAGATCTGCGCTCAGGAGAAATAGATAAGGCCCGTCGTGTTATCCAAAGCACCCTTTACCTGAAGCCATGGGCTTATATACTCCATCTCAATCCTGATGAGGCCGGAAGCCAAGCCCAGTGGGAGGAGGGATGGATAAAGGCTCTTGAAAAGCTGGCGGATGAGACCGGGGAGCCAGAAGCTTTAGCTCTGGAAAACCTTGAAAATTGCCCTATAGAACGCCTTGCACCCATATTGGAGCGGGTACCAGCAAGTTTATGTTTTGATGTTGGGCATTTATGGCTGACTGGTGAGGACCCTCTCCCAGCCTTGAAGATTTACCTCAAACGAACACGTGTCTTTCACCTGCATGGGGTAGCTCAGCGAGACCACTTTCCTTTGACCTATGCCCCTTTAAGCTCCCTCAAAGCTGTTTTGAAAGAGCTGCTGGTGCAGGATTATCGGGGGGTTGTCACCCTTGAGGTCTTTTCGGTGGAAGATTTCCTTTCTTCCCGGGAAATTGTGCTATCCATTATGGAGGAGATAAAGCGTTGGGAAGCAAAGTGATCTTTATCTTAGGGGGCGCAAGGAGTGGGAAAAGTTCCTATGCCCAGCGACTGGCAGAAGGAACAGGCCAACCAGTCATTTTTGTGGCAACAGCAACAGCTGGAGATGAAGAGATGGCCGAGCGCATCGCTCGCCACAAAGCTTCGCGTCCACCGCACTGGCGGACTCTGGAAGTTTCCAGGGACATCGGGAAGGCTCTAAGGGAAGCTATTGGGGATGCGAAGGTGGTGCTAATAGATTGCCTGACGTTACTGGTCTCCAATCTTATGATGGAAGAAGGCGAAACCGTCAAAGCGGATTACCTGGAGGCCCGAGCGATAAAGGAACTGGAGGCTATTCTGGAACTTTGCACATCAAGGGAGGCTACGCTGATCATCGTATCCAACGAGGTGGGGATGGGATTGGTCCCTCCGTACCCAATGGGCCGGATTTTCAGGGATGTATTGGGGAGAGTCAACCAGTGGCTGGCAGCAAGGGCCGATAAAGTAGTGCTAATGGTGGCAGGGATCCCGCTTGAGATCAAAGGGTAAGGTGCTGCCGCTTCCTGGATAGCCGGAGAAGGTTTCATTCTCCTTTGCGGAAAACCAGTTTATCCCCTTCTACATCAACTATTATCTGGTCGCCTTCCATGAATTTGCCTTCCAGAATGGCCTGGGCCAGGGGGTCCAGGAGATAGCGCTGGATAGCCCTCTTAAGGGGTCTGGCTCCAAATACAGGGTCGTAACCTTTCTCCGCTAGGAAGCGGCGTGCTCCTTCGGTAAGGATTATATCCATCTTGCGCTGGGCCATAAGCTCTTTGATCCGGCGCATCTGGATGTCCACAATCTGGTACAGGTGCTCCAGAGTTAGAGCATGGAAGATGATGATCTCATCAATTCGGTTCAGGAATTCCGGTCGGAAGTGCCGATCCAGCTCTTTGAGGACCTTATCCCGTGCCGCTTCGGGGCCTAACTCTTTGATCCAGTGGCTACCGATATTAGAGGTCATGATGACCACGGTGTTGCGGAAGTCCACGGTGTGCCCCTGGCCATCGGTAAGGCGACCGTCGTCCAGGAGTTGGAGCAGAAGGTTGAAGACTTCGGGGTGAGCCTTTTCAATTTCGTCAAAGAGGATGACGCTATAAGGTCTGCGGCGCACAGCCTCAGTAAGCTGTCCTCCCTCTTCGTAGCCCACATAGCCCGGGGGGGCACCTATAAGCCTGGCAACGGTGTGCTTCTCCTGGTATTCGCTCATGTCAATCCTGATCATGGCATTCTCGTCATCAAAGAGGAATTCGGCCAGGGCGCGAGCAAGTTCGGTCTTACCTACTCCCGTAGGCCCCAGGAAAAGGAAGCTACCAATAGGCCTGTTAGGGTCTTTCAAGCCAGCGCGGGCGCGCCGGACAGCATTGGCTACGGCCCGCACAGCTTCTTCTTGCCCAACAACCCTTTGATGAAGCCTCTCTTCCATCTTGAGAAGCTTCTCCAATTCGCCTTCCATGAGCCTGGCTACAGGTATCCCGGTCCAGCGGGATACAACTTCAGCGATGTCTTCCTCATCCACTTCCTCTTTGAGGAGGCGTTGATCTTTCTGGATTTCAGCCAGGTGCTGTTCTTTCTCTTTAAGTTCCTTCTCCAGCTGAATAAGTTCGCCGTAACGGAGGCGGGCGGCTGTTTCCAGATCGGCCCGGCGCTCGGCCTGCTCAATTTCAAACTTTACCTTTTCTATGCGTTCTTTAAGTTCCCTTATAGCCTGAATGGCTTCTTTCTCCCGCTGCCACTGAGCGCGGAGGGCAGAGGCTTTTTCTTTCAGGTTGGCCAGCTCTTCCTCCAGCTTCTCAAGGCGCTTGCGGGAAGCTTCATCCGTTTCCTTAAGGAGGGCCTGTCGTTCAATTTCAAGTTGCATTATGCGGCGTTCTACTTCATCCAGTTCAGCAGGCATGCTATCAATTTCCATACGAAGCTTGGCGGCCGCTTCGTCAATAAGGTCTATGGCTTTATCGGGCAGGAAACGCTCAGTTATATAACGGTGGGATAGGACAGCCGCTGCTACTAAAGCGCTGTCCTTTATCCTTACGCCATGGTGGACTTCGTATCGCTCCTTCAAGCCTCTAAGGATGGAGATGGTTTCTTCTACGGTTGGTTCATCAACGTATACGGGCTGGAAGCGGCGTTCAAGAGCTGCATCTTTTTCAATGTATTTACGGTATTCATCCAGGGTTGTGGCGCCTATGCAGTGAAGTTCACCTCTGGCCAGCATGGGTTTGAGGAGGTTGGCTGCATCCATCGGGGCACCTTCGGCCCTGCCAGCCCCCACCACAGTGTGGATTTCGTCAATAAAGAGGATAATGCGTCCGTTGGATTCTGCTATTTCCTTGAGGACAGCCTTCAGACGCTCTTCAAACTCACCGCGGTACTTAGCTCCAGCCAGTAGAGCTCCCATGTCCAGCTGAACCACCCTTTTATCTTTAAGGGTTTCGGGGACATCGCCCCGGGCAATGCGCTGGGCAAGCCCTTCTACTATAGCTGTTTTACCAACCCCCGGATCGCCTACTAAGACGGGGTTATTTTTGGTGCGGCGGGATAGAATGTGGATTACACGACGTATTTCTTCATCCCTACCTATGACGGGGTCCAGTTTCCCCTGTCTGGCCAAAGCCGTAAGGTCGCGGCCATACTTTTCCAGAGCCTGATAAGTTTCCTCAGGCGTTGGGGTGGTAACTCTCTGGGTCCCCCTTATAGCTGCCAGGGCTCTCAGGATGGAATCCCTCGTTATTCCGTACAAAGCCAGGAGGTCAGCCACTCTGCCGGCAACCTTGTCCGTTAAAGCCAGGAGAAGGTGTTCAGTGGAAATATATTCATCGCGCATAGACTGAGCTTCCTTCTGCGCCAGGAGCAGGACCTGATGCAGGGGCTGAGAAATTCCTATCTGAGCGGAAGGGCCGTAGATTTTGGGCCTCCGTTTCAATTCTTCCTCTAACCTGAAAGCTATGTCCTCCGGAGATTGACCTAATTTCCTGACAATCTCCGGTGCTATCCCTCTATCCTGACGGAGAAGGGCGTACAAAAGGTGTTCCGGGTCCACCTGGCTGTGGTGGTATTCAATGGCTAAGTCTTGGGCGTTCAGGATAGCTTCCTGAGCCTTTTCAGTAAATTTTTCCAGCCTCATCCTCCTCCCCTCCTACCGCAGCTTTCGCTCGTAAACCTAACATTTCCCACGCCAAAAGCATGGGTGTTTCCGCCTTTCAAAGGATAGCCATTGCTGATTAGAGGAGCGATAGAGGAACGTTAGAAAGCCGTTAGAATACAACTTTCCCGGTTATCACCAGGAACAGGCAGCCCAGAATGAGGACGTTAAGGAACAATAGCACGGATAAAACCAGGAGCTTACCCGCACTGAGGTTGCGCATGAAATCCATAAACAACCCTCCTTTTTGCAACCTCGGAGGGCGGGGCCTTTGGTAACCCCGCCCTTCTTTACTTAATTGTAAAGCTCATACCTCCTGTCCGGCCAAAGACGTGGGGGAAATACATCTCATAGGCTACAGCCGGAAGGACTTTGAACTCTCCAGACAATCCAGCTCTTATAAGGTAAGTGTATTCGTAAGTGCCAGCGCTGAGGTAGGTAGCAAACAAAACAAGTTTCTCATCCCGCTTATCAGCATGGGAAGGATACCACCACCATATTGGTTCGGAGGCCTTCTTTAAAGTTTCCCCTTCCTGATAGAGAACTGAAACCGTTTTCAGGCTTGTATCCACTATCTCTGCGCCGGCTGGGATCGGGTCTTCCACCACAAGATGGGTTAAGTAACGGGGGGCTACGATGGTCAAATTGACCTTTATAAGTTGTCCGACCTCGGCTTTGGTAATGGAAGGGCAGATTTCTTTCTTGCATGATGGGTCAGTGTAGCGGCGCTGAATCACAATGCCCCGGTTAAGCTCTTCAACCCTGTCTACCGGGACGAAGTAACGGAGGAAGGCAGTATAGTAAAGGCGACCGGTGCCTTCTTTCTTTATAAGCAAGCTGTTGAAACCCTCGGTTTTTAGCTGACCAGCTGGAAATTCTTTCTCCAAAGCTTGTCTGATTTTCTCCGGGGTGATTTCTCCTGAAGCTACCTCCTGGCCATTGAGGGTCAATAGGTAGTGGTAGGAGGCTCTGAGCTCCCCTGTAGCCTTCATGTAATCGGTGAGGGCCATGATGGCCCATGCGCTCTCATAAGTGGAAGCCCAGCGATCCTCTTTCCGGGCAGCCATGAGCCAGCGGACCACGTTGGGAAGCAATGGGTGGGAGGGCCTTATT
>Ga0105163_1000257_pt1 | contig 32623 bp, 31 predicted proteins | sample JNZ110809AmetaG_FD_81531 | JGI IMG/M metagenome (GOLD analysis project Ga0105163, IMG submission 81531) | Hot spring microbial communities from Jinze hot spring, China to study Microbial Dark Matter (Phase II) - JNZ 110809A | ecosystem: Environmental > Aquatic > Thermal springs > Hot (42-90C) >... | reverse complement strand
GGTATCTCCGAATTCCCATAAGGGAATAGGAGTAGGGGCATTGACCAGCCCAGTGCGGTTAAGGTTAGTAAGCTAACACACCGCACGAAGAATCCTCGCATTTCAATGCGGGGAGTAGGTCAAGACTTGCTTTGTGTAATGGGGGTGAAAACGGTGCGCGTACTTTACGCACAGTCTGGGGGTGTTACGAGTGTTATCAACGCAAGTGCTTATGGCGTTATCGACGAAGCCCGAAAGAATGGACTGGAAATTTGGGTTGGTATCAACGGTGTGACCGGTATATTGAAGGAGCGATTCCTGGACGCAACTGAACTTGACATAGAGTTTCTGAAACATACACCAGCCGGTGCTTTCGGTTCTTGCCGAAAGAAGATGAAGAATGAGGCTGATATACAGAAACTCTTTGATATATTCCAAAAGTATGAGATCAGGTATTTCTTCTACAACGGTGGCAATGACTCCATGGACACTGCGTGGAGGGTTCAAGTTGAAGCACAAAAACGTGGCTATGAACTAAAAGTTGTCGGGGTCCCAAAAACAATAGACAACGATTTGCCACACACGGACCATTGTCCTGGGTACGGTAGTGCGGCGAAATACATCGCCATCGCCATGATGGAAGCAGCCCTTGATTTAAGAAGCATGTGGGTAGATTCAACTCAGGTCTTCGTCATGGAAATTATGGGAAGGCACGCTGGTTGGCTTGCAGCAGCCGCTGGTTTGGGATGGTTAAACGGTATAGGTGCGGACATAATCCTTCTCCCCGAAAAGCCATTTGACAAGGACGAATTTTTGGCAGCAGTTGATAGGGTTGTAAACAAGAAGGGCTACTGCGCTATCGCCGTAGCTGAAGGTTTAAAGTACCCGGACGGTTTCTTCGTCTCCGATATGGGGTTTACCGACAGCTTTGGTAACCGTCAACTTGGTGGTGTTGGATTCACGATTGCAGGAATGATTCGTTCAGAGCTTGGTTTAAAAACACATGTCTCTATTCCAGATTACCTTCAGAGGAGTGGCAGACACATAGCAAGTGCAACGGATGTTGAGGAAGCGGAAATGTGTGGACGAATGGCCGTGAGATACGCACTTGAGGACAATTACGGAGTCATGGTAACAATGGAACGTCTATCTGATTCTCCATATCAAATAAGGTATTCGTCTGTGCCGCTGAATTTGGTGGCTGATCAGACTAAAATGCTACCCAAAGATTTCTTTGATGGTTACCAGATAACGGAGAAGTTCATAAGGTATGCTCTTCCTCTTATTCAAGGTGAGCCCTATCCACCTTATAGAAATGGTTTGCCTGATTATCGGATGTTCGATATAGGTTGATTTCATGCGCACCTAAAGAGCTTATTGTTGAATTTTGGTCTAATTTTGGTCTGGGAGGTTACGTCATGTATCCAACGCCGACCTGGGTCTACGAATCGGTCATTTACCAAATCTTCCCTGATCGGTTTGCCATCGGAAAAGGGAAAAGTGTTCATGACAAGGCTCGACTTTACACTTCTCGAGGTGGAAACATCCTTGAGTGGAACGTGTTACCAAGAGCAAAACCTCACGCTGCCCATGTAAACGATTTTTACGGTGGAGACCTCTGGGGAATTGTGGAAAAGATACCTTACCTGCAAGATTTAGGTGTCAACGTAGTGTACACAACGCCAATATTTTTGTCGCCGTCGAATCACAAGTACGATACTGTTGATTACCTCACAGTGGATCCTCAGTTCGGTGGCAATCTGGCTTTTAAACGATACCTAAGCGAGATGAAAAAGAACGGATTTAAGATTATTCTCGACGGTGTGTTCAACCACCTCAGCAAATACCATCCGTGGTTCGAAAAGGCACTCAAAGGTGATAGGAAACACATTGCCAAATTTATCTTCTACAAAGACGGTTATCGTTCTTGGAACAACTTTTCACACATGCCGGAGTGGAACTGGGAGGAAGTAGAGGTTCGCGAATATCTACTTGGAGTTGTTGAACATTACCTCAGACTGGGAATAGATGGCTGGAGGCTTGATGTTGGTTTTGACCTCGGGTACGTGAACAATGCTTTGATAGCTTCGAGGGTTAAATCGGTATCGTTGGAGAAGTACGTTGTTACAGAGACATGGAATTTCCCTGCGGGTTGGGAGATGGTCGATGGGATAATGAACTACCACTTTAGGGAAACTGTGCTGGGATACTTAAAAGGTGAACGGATAAACGTGGCTCAAGCATTACAGAGTGCGTTCGAGAGGACCAAAAACATTTACGGTTGCTGGAACATCCTTGATAGCCATGACACACCACGCTTGGCCACTGTTTTACCAGACAAGGAGTTGCGGAAGCTGGCAATCGTACTTCAGTTCACGTATCCAGGTGTTCCAATGGTTTACTACGGTACGGAAATTGGGATGGAAGGTGGACCGGATCCGGAAAACCGTGCGCCCATGATTTGGGATGAGAAGCTTTGGGATAACGAACTGAGGGATTTCTACAAGAAGCTAATCTCACAGCGACGAAAAGAAATCGCACTCAAGATTGGAACTTTTGAAGTTTTAAACGATGAACCGCTCGTATTCTTTAGGAGAGCACCTCACGTGCTTGACTCAATTGTTGTAGCTGTTAACAAAGATGAGTACACAAGGGTCTGTCTTTCCATCCCAGATGGTAGGTTACTATCGGGAACACCGTTCTTGGATCTGTTTACCGGTGAGGAATTTTGGATTGTCGGTGGCATGCTTAAGATTGATATTCCAAAGAAAGGATTCAGGATTTTGAGAGTTACGAACAAAGTTAAGAGGGGCTATGATCAATACAAGAGAATTTACTGAGCTTTAGTAATGCGGGGGAATTGTGTGAGGTTTAACCGTTCTTACGAGTATTACGATCGCATCGCAGCAGTTTACGATTCAATGTACCAAGACGAATATTGGAGGAGTGCCTGTGAACAAACAAGAAGAATTGTACTGAGGTACGTAAAAAATTTACATGGACTTGAAGTAATTGACATTGGCGCCGGGACAGGAACATGGGGCCTTTGGTTTTCACAAATGGGCTCCTATGTAACGCTTGTTGAACCGGCGCGGAACATGCTAGATATTGCCAAATGTAAGTTTGGTCGTAGTAATCTCCTTCAAAGAGTGCGTGGTTTCTTTTGCACCAAGATCGAAGATTTGGAAAATTACCAGCAGTACGATATAGCACTTTTACTTGGAGATGTTCTTAGCTATGTTGAAAGTCCTGATTTGGTTGTTCGGAAGGTTGCAAAGTTGCTCAAGCGTCACGGGCTTTTGTTTGGTACGGTTGACAACTACTTTTCGTACCTAAAAGACGTAATCATTTACGGAACGCTTGACGATCTGAAAAGGCTACAAAATCTAGGGAAACTCCCGATAGGTTCCGAGTTTGGAGTTTTTGAGGCGAGGAGCTTTACCGAGGAAGAACTGAGAAAACTATTAAGGCTGTCTGGATTCTACGTGGCTGAAATAACAAGTTTAGCTGTTTTTCCAAACGCGGAGTTGAATTTAAAGTTTGGGACACACTTTAACCGAGAAGCAGAGCATCTACTGTACGTAGCTGTGAAGGAGTGAAAATAAAAATGGTGCCGTACACCCCGCTTCGACTCACCCAGACCCGGTCGCACGCACCCACCATGGCTCCGACCGGGCACTCCCACGGCACACACTTGCCTGCTTAGGGCTGCTTCCTTCCGGACCTGACCCGGTTCACAGGTAGTTGTTGCGTGGGACCCGATCTTCAACGCCACTGAGTACGCCGATACCGACCCCAGGTGGCCTCAGTCGGGGAATTCAGCCCCGCTAAGGTGGGTTTCGGGTACAGGGGACCACCAACCCCCCGCCTAGTACGGCACCAAGGATTATTCTACCACTAATTTCTGAATTTTCAACGTTTGAGTTTTATGATATAATTTAAGCGTTAGCGATTGCACTTTTTCAAGTACTGAATTCTCTGACAAGACTTGGAACAAGACGAAGGGGGTACACATTATGGATATTAGGAAGATGACCGTTGAAGAGTTTTGCAATAAGGTAAAGGAAAAAACGCCAGTTCCCGGCGGTGGTGCCGTTGGTGCTGTCGTTGCAAGCTTGGGTGCAGCATTAAATTCTATGGTTGCGAACCTCACACTTGGGAAGAAGAAATACGAAGAGTACGAAGGATTGATGCAAGAAGTGGTCGAAAACATGGAATTACTCCTTGAAAGATGTTTGCGACTTGCCTCAGCCGATGTTGATGCCTTCAATTCCGTCATGGAAGTTTATAAGCTTCCGAAGGAAGATGCTTCGAGAAACGAAAAGCTTCAAAATGCTTTAAAAAAGGCTATCGAGGTACCATTCGAACTAGTAGAGTGTGCCAGAGACGTTCTCAAATACAGCGAAATTGTTGCAAAATGGGGAAACAAGAACGCTATTTCAGACGCCTTCAGCGCAGCAGAACTCGCACGTGCTGCCTGCAAAATCGGTGAATATAATGTGCTGATCAACCTCAAATCGCTTACGGACGAAGAATATTCGAAGAGAATTCTTGATGAGCTCTACGAAGTTATCGGAGAAGCAAAAGTTTATTATGAGAGAGTACAGGAGTTGGTAAAGGAAAATGGGTTCACTAAGATTTGAAATCGTCTCGACTGATGGAAGTGCCCGTCGTGGAAGGATACATCTACCTCACGGGGTCGTTCAAACCCCTACATTTATGCCTGTAGGAACTAACGCAAACGTTAAGCTTGTAACACACGATATCTTGAAGGAAAACAACGTGCAAATAATTCTGTCAAACGCCTTTCATCTGTATCTTAAACCTGGCCTCGATGTTATTCGTGAGTTCGGAGGCCTTCACAACTTCATGAACTGGGACCGTCCTATTCTCACCGATAGCGGTGGTTTTCAAGTATTCAGCCTAAAGAAAGGTCAAAAAATCACCGATGATGGTGTTTGGATCGTTTCGCCAATTGATGGTTCGAAGCATTACATTACCCCGGAACTCTCGATGGAAATCCAGGCTACCTTGGGTTCAGATATAGTAATGGCTTTCGACTATTGTGCGGACCCTAGGGATGGCTACGAGGAGGCAAGGAGAGCGGTAAAATTAACAACTAAGTGGGCTCGAAGAAGTTTGGAGCACCTAAGGAGAATTTCTCAACAAGCTATTTTCGGAATTATCCAAGGTGCCATCTACGAGGACCTCCGCGAGATGAGTCTTAGGGAGATTACGGAACTTGATTTTGACGGTTTTGCCATAGGTGGTTTGAGCGTGGGAGAACCCCGAGAGATTACACTGAAGATGGTTGAGTTTGTTGCACCAAAGATGCCAGCTGATAAACCAAGGTACTTCATGGGTGGGGGTTCTCCAGATCTCTTAGTGGACCTTGTAGCTTGCGGTGTTGATATTTTTGATAGCGTTTTCCCGACTCGCGTTGCAAGACACGGATTGGCAGTTACTTGGAAAGGTAAATTCAACATTAGAGCCGCAAGGTACAAATACGATAAAAGGCCTATCGATGAACATTGTACGTGCTATACTTGCAGAAATTTCTCGCGTGGTTACATTCGTCATCTTTTTGACCGTGAAGAAGTACTTGGGCAGATACTGCTAACTATTCACGATATTCATTTCATGATGGAATTTGGGCAAAAAATGCGTGAGAGTATTGAGAAAGGTCAATTCCAAAAATTCAGGGAGGGGATAAAGGATGCATACGCGAATCCTCTTGTGGATTAACTTCGTGTTGTTGCTGCTAGCTGGATCGGTATTCTCGTTTTTCCAAGACAGCTTGCTGAAGTTGGATGTTGAAAAGAACTTATTGGGTATCAGTGTAGAGAGTTACGAGGTTGAAGGCCTGTACTATAGGATCTTTTGGTGGCAACGTGAGGGTGACTTGGTCGGGGAACTGGGCTATGCCATCGATGGTGGATATTCCGAAAGTTTTTTGAACTACAAGTTGAGGAGCCTTAAAGGAAATTTTGCTTTTAATATAAAGTCGAGGATTATTCCTCTTGAGCAGTTTAATTTGAAGCTTGATGCCGGCATTTTGGTACCGGTATCGAAACAGTTCACAATTTCTGTGGATGTTTATGATATTTTCCTTTATCCAGCTCCAAATGAAGAGATCGAGTTGCCAACGTTCTTTGTAAGATTTAATCTATCGGCGCTTCCAAACGTTAGATTAAATATTGATATTACTAACTTCGGTTCTGAGGTTATTGCTGTACCACTTGGCTTTTCTCTGGTGAATTTTATACCTCAAACTTCATTGACACTCCAATACGTTCCGATTTACAGGTTTACCTATGGAAGTTTCCACAACGCAATCTACGCATCTTTGGAGTTCCAGCCCTCAAATTTCATTTTTGGTGCGAAAGGTTTTTACAATTTCAACGGCGCAGTGAACAGTGTCAAAGGTCTCTTGAACGTCTGGGGACTGGAAGTCTACGCGGGAGTGAACTTCTGATGGCAGGGGATGTTATTAAGATACTTGGAGAAGATGATATACGTCGTTCACTCATGAGAATTGCTCACGAAATTCTCGAGCGCAACAAAGGCGCTCGAGATATTGTGCTTCTTGGTATAATAACGCGCGGATATCATCTTGCAAGGCGTATAGGGAACAATATCAAACTTATCGAAAACGTTGATGTTCCAGTGGGTGCACTTGATGTTGCGCCGTTTAGGGACGATGAGAAGCGAACGAGCAGTTCAGAGGATAGAAGTGTAATTAACTTCGATATTTTGAATAAAATAGTCATTCTCGTGGACGATGTGCTCTTTACCGGACGTACCGTTAGGGCCGCTATGGATGCTATCATCTCTCGCGGAAGGCCGAAGAGCATCCAATTGGCTGTACTGGTTGACAGAGGGCATCGCGAATTTCCGATACGTCCCGATTTTGTTGGAAAGAATATTCCAAGTTCTAAGGAAAAGGAAGTGGTAAAGGTCAAGTTGAGGGAAGTCGACGGTGAAGATGGTGTGTTCATTCTGAAAATCTGAAAATTTGGAGGAAGCTGCATGAAGTACGAAGTTCAGTATAAGGGTAGTTACGCGATCTTGAGAGTCATGCTTCCACTTGGCGCGGAAGTTGTGGTTGAACCCGGAGCTATGGTTTACATGAGAGGGCCTGTTGAAGTACAGACATCAACTGGTGGCATTTGGAAGGCCTTGAAAAGAACGTTCCTTGGTGGTGAATCATTTTTTATGAACAGATACATTTCCAAAGGTGATGCGGAAATTGGTCTTGCCCCAGAACTGCCAGGTGATATCGATGTGATTCAAGTTTCGGGAACGTTGTTTGTTCAGTCAACTTCCTATCTTGCCAGTGATACTTCGCTCGACCTTGACGTTTCTTTTGGTGGATTTAAGTCGTTCTTCGCAGGAGAGGGAATATTTCTTTTGAAGTTACAAGGCTATGGGGATGTGGCCGTTTCATCCTTTGGGGCCATAAAAATGCTCCAGTTGGAACCGGGTGAAACCATTACGATAGATACTGGACACGTGGTCGCATTCGACGGTAGCGTATCGTGGAACGTCAGAACTTTTGGAGGCTTAAAATCAACACTTTTTGGTGGAGAAGGACTCGTTTGTGAATTCCGTGGCCCAGGACGAGTTTACATCCAGACAAGGAATTATCCTGCATTTGTTGAATGGATAAAATCCCTAGTTCCAAGGGATACAGGTAGTCGTTAGTACAAGCTCCTTAGCTTAGAAGTGCTGAATATTTTTCCAGGGAGGAAGATGCGATGCCACTCTTCGGTACTGATGGAATCAGAGGTGTTGTAAACGAAGAATTAACTCCTGAGATAGCGTTCAAGCTCGGTAACGTTGTTGCAAGGTATGTGGACAAGAGAGTATTTATTGCCAAAGATACGAGAGCTAGTGGTGATATGTTTGAAGCAGCACTGATTGCAGGAGCCACTGCTGCTGGCGCAACTGTTTACAGATGTGGTGTTCTGCCAACTCCGGCATTGGCTATTCTCACAAAACTTGAGGACGCTGTAGGCATCATGATTTCCGCATCCCACAATCCACCGGAGTTCAACGGTTTGAAGGTCATATCACGCGGTTACAAGTTACCGGACGATGTAGAGGAAATGCTCGAAAAGAGAATGAAAGAGGAAACTTACAATGTACCATACAACGAGGTAGGCTGCGTGATCGACTACAAATTAGCCTTTGAGGAATATGTTAATTACATACTTCAACAGTTCCAAGACATAGACTTTTCTGGTTTAAAAGTGTTGGTCGATCCCGGAAACGGTGCCGCTATAGAAACTACCGCTTACGTGCTCACAAAACTTGGCGCGAAAGTCGAGCTAATCAACAACTCTCCAGATGGTTACAACATAAACGTCAATTGCGGATCTACAAATCCTGAGGTTGCCAGAACAAAAATGACGAGCCACCATCTTGCGATACTGCACGATGGGGATGCCGATAGGTGTATCCTTCTTGATGAGTCTAAGCGAGTTGTGAACGGTGATAAAATCTTGGGAATTTGCGGGAAATATATGAAAGGTGAAGGACGGTTGAAGAATGATGTCATAGTTGGTACGGTTCTCACAAACAAAGGTCTCGAGGTATTTTTGAAGCAAAATGGTATCAAGCTTGAGCGTACGAAAGTCGGTGACCGCTACGTTCTCGAGCGTCTAACGCAAATCGGTGGTATTCTTGGAGGAGAGGGCAGCGGACACGTAATATTCCTCGACAGGTCAACAACCGGGGACGGACTCATAACAGCGATTGAGACAATTCGCGTGATGATCAGGACCGGTAAAAAGCTTGGAGAACTTGCCGATGAAGTTCCGGAGTACCCACAAATCATGTTGAACGTTCAAACAAGACACAAGCTGCTTGTTGAACATGAGGATGTCAAAAACCTTATAGAAAAGTTCAAGAGGGACGATGTGGACATCGTTGTAAGACCTTCGGGAACCGAACCGCTTATAAGAGTCTTCGTGCAGGGGCCGGATGAACAGTACATCTCCACGATTGCTTACGAAATTTCAAGTACAATAGAAAAGCTTTCTCAAAGCTACGACGAAAGTTCTTGGAAGGGAGAGTAAAGGTATGACGAAAGAAGAACTGAGGACGGCAGTGTGGAATAAGCTCAAAGAGGTTATCGACTGGGAAATAGGCCTTGATGTTGTCACATTGGGCCTGGTGTATGATATTCAAGTGGATGACCAGAACAACGTTAAGGTCCTGATGACAATGACTACACCGATGTGCCCGCTTGCGGGAAGCATACTAGCCGATGCGGAAATGAAGCTTCGCTCGATAAATGGTGTAGGGAACGTTGAGGTAGAACTGACCTTCGATCCACCTTGGACCCCCGATAGGATAGACCCGATAATACGCAAACAACTCGGTATATAATTGTGTAGTTTTCAGATATTTTCGGGAGATGGTTATTTCTTGAGACTTTCCGAACTGGTTTCGCGGTACAAGGTACTTGGCTTACGTGAACACGAAATCATTTTGATTGCAAGTCACTTGACCGGTAAGTCAAAAGAATACCTGATAGCCCACCCGGAGACTGAATGTCCAGACAAGATTCTGGAATTGCTCAATCGAAGACTCAGAGGTTACCCGCTCCAGTACATCCTTGGAAAAGTAGAATTTTATGGAAGAACTTTTCAAGTTGCTGAGGGTGTTCTAATCCCTCGTTGGGAAACGGAAGGCCTCGTAGAGATTGCAATAGATATCATAAAGCGAAAACAGATTAAGCTCGTAGCGGATATAGGTGTTGGTACTGGTGTCATCGCTATCACACTCGCACTTGAAACTGGTGTCACGGTTTTAGGAACGGACGTGGAAGATAAGCCTCTCAAGGTTACTCTGGAAAATGCAAAACTTCATGGGGTGGAAAACAGGATAAACCTACGCTTAGGGGAATTCTTAGAGCCATTTAAAGAGTGGTTCGAGAAGATTCAAATGATTGTCTCGAATCCACCGTATGTTAAGCGCGGGACTTTACTTCAAAGCGAACTGTACTATGAACCGGAGAAGGCACTCTTTGGGGGAGAAGACGGCCTCGATTTTTACCGTGGATTTTTCAAAAGGTACGACATTACAGGAAAAGTTGTGCTCATGGAAATCGGAGAGGACCAGGGTGAAGAACTAAAGAAAATGACAGGGGGAACGGTTTTAAAGGATATTGCCGGCAAGGATCGTTACCTACTTGTTGAACTATAGAGTAGATAAAAGAAGTAGTTGTGAAAGGAGGAGAGGATATGAAGGTTGTACTCACACAGGATGTTCCAAAACTCGGTCGAAAAGGTGAAGTCATAAACGTTTCCGATGGTTACGCTCGAAATTTTCTAATACCTCGTGGGCTCGCCAAGGAAGCAACCGAGGAAGTACTTAGAAAGCTCCAAGAAGAAAGGGAACTAGAGCGCAAGCGATTGGAGGAACAAAGAAGAGAAAGCGAAGCGTTGCTTTCCGAGCTCCAAAGACACGTCTTCAAAATACACGCGAAGGCCGGTGAGAGTGGTAAACTCTTTGGCTCACTCACGGCAAGTAATATTGCCGAGGAAGTGTCCAAAGTTACTGGGAAGCAAATCGACAAAAAGTGGATTGCGCTAGAGAATCCGATAAAATCGACCGGTTTGTACGATGTTTTGGTAAAGCTTCCAGGTGGAGTTTCAGGTAAAATCAAAGTTGAAGTTTCACCAACTGAGAAATGAAGATTTGAAAGCTTTTAAAATTAAGAAAGGTTCGAAGAGAAATATCGAGATAACATAAAAGACAAGGAGTGTGGTCTTTTGAATTTCATAGCTTTTTCAAAAGCACTGTATTCTACTTGGATTTACTATTCTCCAGAACGAGTTCTTTTCGACGCGGGTGAAGGCGTAGCTACGCGTTTGAGTAACAAGATTTATGCTATACGATACGTATTTTTAACACACGGTCATGTTGATCACATAGCCGGTTTGTGGACCATAATAAACACCCGGAACAACGCGATGGGAGACAGGGAAAAACCTCTAACCGTTTATTATCCGAAGGGGAACAGGGGTATCGAGACATACGCGGAGTTTCTCAGGCGGGTCAACAGTGAGCTAAGGTTTGAGTTGGAGTTCATTGGTGTTAATCCCGGTGAGAAGGTATTCCTGAGGCAATCGGGCTCTTTTACACGATATATCCAGCCCTTTAGCGTTCAACACACCTACAACGAAATATCGGTTGGTTATCATGTGATAGACGTTCGAAAAAGATTAAAAGAAGAATACAGAAACTTACCATCGAACGAAATCGCACGGCTTGTAAAAACACTTGGGCATGCCGAGATGACGGAAACTTACGAAAAAAAGATTCTCACGATCTCGGGAGATACTGTTCTGCTTAAAAAGGAAGACATTATGGACACTGAAATACTCTTCCACGAATGCACGTTCTTAAAGAAAGAAGATAGAAAATTTAACAACCACGCATCGTTAGATGAGGTAATTGAACTTGTAAAAGGTACCGACATAAAAACACTCGTTCTTTACCATATCTCTTCCAGGTACGTGAGAAACATTGAGCGCGCGATAAAGAAGATTAATTTACCAAATATCAAAATCGCATACGTTCATCCGGAGAAGCTTTTTGAGATGTGACGAACACTCACTCAGCGAGAAGCTCTTTGCCGCAGGCGGTGGCACCATGAAACACGTTATCTTCGTAAGTGACATGCACATTGGTGATGGTAGTAGCAAAGATGATTTCAATCAAGATGACGTAATCGAGAACCTCGTTGCGGATTGGTCCACCTTGGAGAACCCCGAACTTGTTATCGTCGGAGATGGTTTTGAGTTACTCGAATCCGATACAGTTCGTAGTTTGGGTGTTACTGGATTTTGGGAGACTGTGGACCTTATAGATCGTACACTGATAGATAGAATAGTGCAGGTTCATCCAAAAGTTTTTAGGAGTTTATCAAATTTTCCGGGGAAAATCTGGTATGTTGTGGGAAATCATGACTACTATCTGTGGAAAAACAAGAACCTTCAGGATGCGCTCAAAGAGTATCTCCCAAATCTCGAAATTGTTCCTTACTATCTTGATTCACAAGCTGGGATATTGGCAGTACACGGTAATCAATTTGATTCTATAAACAAATTTAAAGAGATTGATGGAGAGCTCGTCCCCCCATTGGGGGACTTTATCGCCAGATACATGATGGTCAATTTCGATGAATCGTTAAGGAGTTACGTACCCGAGGAAGTACTTAAGGATTACGATAACGTCAGACCTGTGCTTGATGTTTTCGATTGGCTTGAAAAGATTTCGCAACTATACCAGACCGGTGTTGATCTGATGAAAATATGGGTGGATAATTTTTTGGAAATGATGAAACACGAGGAAGCGAAGAATTGGATGAAAAAGAATTACCCCGCTCTCAGTAAATTGTCGGTACTTTTTTTGAACAGAACTGGTGGAATACGTTTGGGAGAGCTAATCGTTCGTACCGTTATGAAAATGAGAAACATGCGGAAAACGGACTACCTTAAAAAGGCTGCGACGAAGATATTTGAAAGTCCTTCGTGGATGAAAAAACATATGGACGGCTACCTGGATAAGCAGAAGAGATACGATTTCGAAGAAATTACACTCAACGGTATTGTCATGGGCCATAACCACAGACCATCCTTTGATGTGCTAAAAATCAAGGGAGAACTTAAATTCTACCTAAACTGTGGTTCTTGGAAACCGGTTGTTGAACGTCGTGGACACAATATGTTTCAACGCTTTTTCGAGATTTTCTACGCGATTACTAAGATAGAATCGGATGGTGAGATAGAAATAATAACTGGTTCAATAAACAAACTTAGAAAGAGTCACATCATATAGATATTTTGGCGCGTTTTTGCGCGACCTTAGCTCGGAGGTGCACTGTTTGAAAGTAATAACTACACATATAAATCCAGATTTTGATGGTTTCGCAAGTTGTGTAGGGATAAAGAAACTATATCCAGATTTTGAAATAATACTATCTGGTTCTCCTGTGCAGAATCTGAAGGAATTCCTTAGGTTGTACGAGGAAGAATTTCCGTACAGAACCGATAGTGAATTAAAAGAGTTAAACGAAGAGATTGAGGAAGTCGTCATTGTGGATACCAATAGCCTGGAGAGGATTAGTGAACTCCTCAAGTTAAAAATAACCGAAAGTACGAAGATAACAATAATTGACCACCATCCTGACATACGACCACCTGAGAATAACGAATGTCCAAGTGCTACTAAAATTGTGAGAACCACAGGTGCGGCAACATCAATCGTCGTTTCCCTTCTGCGTGAAAAGGGCGTGAGAATCACCAAAAGTGAAGCTACACTTCTTGCAATAGCAATATACGAGGATACAGGAAGTCTGCTGTTTTCAAGTACAACCATAGAAGATGTCCTTGCAGTTACCTACCTGTTGGAAAACGGGGCAAACCTTGAGACAGTTGCTGAATACGTTCGTTACGACCTTACGATTGATCAAAAAAAGATCCTGAATGACCTTCTCCAGAACGTCACCACGCACAATGTAAACGGCTACATTGTCACTATAGCGTACGCCGAAACCGAAAAATTTATAGGTGGCCTGGCTGCAATCACAGCTAAATTTTGGTACACTTACAACGCCGAAACATTGATTGTGGTCGTCAGGATGGGTAAGAAAGTAGTCATCGCTGGTAGGACCAAATCCTCAGATATCAATCTTGCGGGCTTAATGGCGGAATTTGGTGGTGGTGGCCATCGACAAGCTGCATCAGCAACCTTAAATTTAGCCGCAGTCGATGAGGTTATACACAAAATCCTAAGACTTCTACCAAAACACATAAATACAGCGATCCGTGCGAGAGATATTATGTCTTCACCAGTTAGAACGGTGCTAGCATCGGAAACGATAGAGGAAGTCAACAAGATAATGGAAACAACCGGGCATGGAGGCTTACCCGTAGTTGAAGGTAACAAACTCGTAGGAATCGTTACGAAGAAGTCTGTGGACAAAGCTATTCATCATGGACTTGGCAAAAGACCGGTTAAATCGATCATGAGTTCCAAGCTAATCACGGCTCGTGTCGACACGCCGGTGAGTCAAATCAAAAAAATGATGGTTGAGAACGATATAGGAAGAATTCCTATACTCGATGAGAACAACATACTTGTTGGAATTGTCACAAGATCCGACGTAATGAGAGCTATGACTGGTAACGTAATACCAAACGTTCAGAATGTCACCCATGAACCGGTCTTTGAAAACCTACTTGACTTGATGAAGAATCGACTACCAAGTCGACTAATGAATTTACTGAGATTACTCGGCACGTACGGAACCGAATTACGTATGTCAGTCTACGTAGTTGGAGGGTTTGTCAGGGATCTGTTGTTGAACATCCCAAATTACGATGTGGACATCGTGGTTGAGGGAACTGAAGAAAAAGCCGGTATCGAATTCGCAAAATATGTGGGTAAAGAACTGAATGCCACGGTCGTACCGTATGAGAAATTTTTAACCGCGAGCATAATTTTTCGAGATGGCTACAAGATAGATATAGCCACTGCGCGAACGGAGTATTACGAAAGTCCCGGTGATTTGCCGCAGGTTGACATAAGCACTATTAAGAAAGATTTGTACAGAAGAGATTTTACCATCAATGCCATGGCGATAAAGCTTAATCCACAGGAGTTCGGTACGCTGTATGACTTTTTCAGTTGTCGTAAGGACCTTGAAAATGGGATAATTAGAGTTTTGCACAACCTCAGTTTTGTTGAAGACCCAACACGTATGATTCGGGCTATCAGGTTCGAGCAAAGGTACAATTTCCGAATGGAGGAACGTACACTTGAGCTTTTGAAGAAAAACTTGGAGGAAAATTACTTGGAGCGGGTTTCCGGTGCACGGATTAGACAGGAGATAGAAAAAATCTTAGAAGAGAAAGAGCCCATCAAAGCATTCCGTAGGATGGCCGAACTGGGTGTTCTAAAACGCGTATTTCCGAAAACTTACTACACGTCACTCATGGATGAAAAACTGAGTCGATTATTCAAACATCTGCCGCAATTTAAGGAAAGATTCGAAAGCGTTAACGACTTCTATGCAGTTTCTACAATACTCTTGGAATACTACGATAAAGATACTCTCGAGGAGATGCGAAAGAAATACGGATATCCTAAACGGTTTATAGAAAGCTTGAAAATGACAGAGAATCTCATATTGCCACTTAAGTCCATGGTGGAGGAACGGCTTCATTTTTCGGAAATTTACAAGGTGCTTGGAAAATCAACCCCATACGTCTACATTCACCTATCCGCGTATCTCGAAGATTCGGGTGTCGAGTACTTACTCAAATACATTAACGCGCTTAACACGACAAAACTCGAAACTGTTACAGGTCGATACCTGGTTGAAGCTTACGGCTTAAAACAGGGACCGATGTTGAACCGCATCCTTGAAGAACTTTACTCGTTGAAACTCGACAATCCAAATTTGGATGAAATATCCATCGTTGAAAGAATTGTTCAGCAACTTCTGAGTTAAGGTAAAACGTGTCGGACAGAGAGGAACTGAAATATGAAATCCAGGACTAAGCGGGCTGATAAACGGCTATACCTTCCTTTCTTGTTGTATGCTTTGATGCTTGCCTATGTAATTTACGGACTTTTCAAGACCCAGTTGTTAGAGAGAGAACAACATCTCACTTTATTAGACCATCTGCTTGGCCGCAGCATCTTCGAAAAAGGGCTTAGGGGTTCCATCTACTCTATCGATGGCGTTAAATTGGCCTGGAGTGAGAGGGTTCCGGTTTTATCGCTAAAATTTTTAGATGAAAAGACTGAGGGAAAAATCAAAAAGATATTAGCTGAGGAACAAATCGCGGTCCTCAAAAACACGGGAGAAGTACAAGTTGCTTGGGAACAAGCATTTTTACTCCGTAACGAAGGTTTTGAGACAAAACTGAGGGAGATTCGTAGATCGTACGGTTTCGTGTATCATTTGGTGGGAAACGTAAATATCGACGGTGATGGTATCTCCGGACTTGAACTTGTGTACAACGACATACTGAAAGGTAGAGCTGGATTGATATACGAAATAAAATCTCCCGGAGGACGATACAGGCAGAGCGTAATCCAAACTCAACCGGAGGATGGACTCGATCTTCAAACAACAATTCACTTTGGCCTCCAAAAATTCATTTCCGAGCTGCTAATGACTGAATCAACACCCTCTGTTGCGATAGTTTCCGAAGTGAAAACGGGTAACATTCTAGCCATGGTTTCGTTCCCGTTTCCAGATTTCGACATGAACGGAATTGATAACGTGACTTGGAAGAAGGTTCTGAACGATCCTCTAAAGCCTTTACTGAATCGAGCAATTTCAAGCACTTATCCTCCTGGGTCTATATTTAAAGTCGTTCCAGCGATCGCGCAAATGCTGTACGGTAACCCGGCACACGTGGTTCAGTGCAACGGCATATTCCAGTATCGCGATTCGAGAGGAAGGATTACCGGACGTTATAAAGACTGGTACTTGTCTGGTCACGGTTTGGTTAACTTGAAAAAAGCACTCCGAGTATCGTGCAATGTGTATTTCTACCAGGTTGGTCTGGAACTTGGGATAGATAGGATGTTGCGGGTCGCAAAAGCACTTAAACTGGGGGAAAAAACAGGTGTGAATCTTCCAGGTGAAGTGAGTGGTACATTACCGGATCCAGAATGGAAGCTCAAGAATATCGGTGAGCGATGGTATCCCGGTGACACAATACTTTACAGCATAGGCCAAGGCTTTATCAGCCTTACCCCCTTGCAGATGTTGACTTTGTACAATACAATAGCTAACAGAGGGGTTAGGACAAAACCAAAATTGGTGGTTAATGAAGAGATTAAAGAGGAACCGATTAATCTGGGACTTTCTGACGATGCATGGGAAACGATAATCGACGGTTTAACGGAGGTTACAACGATACCTGGTGATCCGGCGAACGCTGGAACGGCCTCCAAGGCTTTTAAAGGATTTCCAATAAGAGTTGCTGGAAAGACTGGAACAGCCCAGGTAGGAAAGCACACAACGCATGCATGGTTTGTTGGATTTGCACCTGCTGAAAGTCCAAAGTACTCGGTACTGGTACTTGTCGAGAATGGTGGAAGTGGTGGAGAGGTTGCTGCACCACTGGCACGAAAGATATTCGATTACATGCTCCGGGAAGGTCTTTTCACAGAAAACGCAGATGGCAGACAGAACAAAAAGGAGGAAAACAAATGAAGGTTCGGTATTTCAAAAACAATGCGTGCGGAGTCTGTAAGGCATTCTTACCTAAAATTCAACGGATAAGCCAAGATTATAATCTTGAACTTGAGATAATAGATGTTACCGAGAGTCCAGAAATTGCGGGGCAGAATATGGTCTTCACTGTTCCGACAGTACTCATAACGGACAAGAATGGCAGTGAAATGAAAAGGTTCGCACGAAACTTCTCCGAACTCGAAATTCGGGATTTCATTGAAAGAATTTTGTCAATTTTGAATCAATGAACCTTTCGGTAAATCTACAAAGCTTACAAACTTCCAGGGGGTGTTGTGAATGGAAAGGATATTGGGAATTCTAAGATTTGCGTTGGCAAGGGAGATAGAAGGTGTAGAGTTTTATAGGGAAAAAGTCGGACGCGTGAAGAACAAAGACGTACGGGATGTGCTTGAAGGCCTTTCAAAGATGGAAATCGAGCATGTTCAGTTCATCAAAGGACTGATGGAGAAAGTTTCAAAAGACGAGGAAATTAACATCGAAACTGAACTCATAAGGACGGATTTCTTCAGCTCCAAAGAACGTGCCGAGATGCTAACCGGTACTGTTGATGAGTTAGCAAACGATTTGAGTATTCTTCGAATGGCTTACCTGATAGAAGAAGATTTTGAAAAATTTTATCGCACGAGTGCGGAAAAGGTAGAAGATGCGGAGATGAAAAAGATACTGAACGTACTTGCTGACTGGGAAGAAGGTCATAAAAAAATGCTCATGGAGTTTTACGAAGAAGCGATGCGTAGTTACTGGCAGAAACAAGGATTTGAACCACTATACTGAAATCATAAATAGCCGTGAGGAACAAACTAAAATGAAGCAAAATTGGAATTTGAAAGAATGAATCCAAAGTTTTTTGATTGATTTCAGAAATTTTTGAAAGGAGGAACGTAAAGTTGCGTATCCTCAGTGGTATTCGTCCTACCGGAAAGGTACATATCGGACACTACGTAGGAGTTTTCGAGAACTGGTTACGTCTTCAGCAGGGTCACGAAACATTCTACTTCGTTGCCGATTGGCACGCACTTACTACTCATTACGAGGACACAAGCATGCTAAGGGAGTACACGTACGATCTGGTGAAGACAATGATAGCAGTGGGGTTAGATAGGTCCGTGCTTTTCGTTCAGTCTGCGGTGAAAGAACACGCTGAATTAATGCTTTTGTTCTCCATGATTGTCCCACTCTCCTGGCTCGAGAGAGTACCAACCTACAAAGAACTTAAGCAGCAATTGACGAACAAAGATTTATCCAACGCAGGTTTTCTGCTCTATCCAGTCCTCCAAGCCGCCGATATTCTAATCTACAAAGCCGAGGGAGTACCCGTTGGCGAAGATCAGGTGTACCACATAGAACTAACGAGGGAGATTGCCAGAAGATTTAACTACATTTTCAAAAAACAAGTCTTTCCTGAACCAAAAGAACTCTTGTCAAAAGTTCCAAAATTACCCGGTACGGATGGCAGAAAAATGAGTAAAAGTTACGGAAATATAATTCCTTTGATAACCAACGAACAGGAGCTCTCAAAAATGGTACTTCCGATGATGACTGACCCAGCCCGAAAAAGGCGCACCGATCCAGGAAATCCAGAACTATGTCCGGTGTGGGAATACCACAAAGCCTTCGGAACGGCCGATAACCCTGAGGAAAAACAGTGGGTCTTCGAAGGTTGTACACAAGCAAAAATCGGTTGTGTAGATTGCAAGAAACTCTTGCTCAAACATATGGTGGAAAAACTCCAACCTATTTGGGAACGGTACGAAAAAATTACAAACGACGATGTTATCAAAACGGTTGAACAGGGAAACAAGAAAGCAACCGAAATTGCTCAAAAAACAATGGAAGAAGTACGCGAGACGATCGGGATTATGTATTAAGTTCCCAATAAAACGAGGTCATTTGTTTTAAGGAGGCACGGCGCGTGGATAAGGGCATGCTGATATTTCTCAATAGAACAATACTTTCGCTGGTCACATTACTTATTGCGTACATCGTCCACAAAATCATAATGAAATCCATAGAGCGATTCACAGAAACTGTCGGTCGCGAGGTCAAAGCGCCAAAGACTTTGTCTGTTTTACTTGCATTTTTGATCTACGGTTTCGCAATCGCAGGTATACTCGCCATCTGGGACCTGAACCTTGCACCGTACTTGGCTGGTCTTGGGATTTCCGGAATCGTGCTTGGACTTGCATTCCAGGAACCACTCACGAACTTTTTGTCCGGTATCTTGGTTCTTGTTACACGTAAAGTCTTCGAGGGTGAAGTTGTTGATATTGACGGTTTGACTGGTGTTGTGGATGTCATCAAGATGAACCATACGCACATACGCACTTTCGATGGGAAGTTGATTCTGATACCAAACCGTCGTGTTTGGACCGGAACGGTAACGAAATTCTGGCCGGGGAAGTACAGGAGGATCGATATTGACATCACAGTAGATTATACAAGCGATCCAAACGCAGTAGTCGATGTTCTTAAAAAAGCGCTCGAAGATGAACCACTCGTTGTTAAAGATGAATCCGTTCAAAACGCGGTTGTTTTTAAGTCGTTTGACTCAAACGGAATGACGTACACGCTGAGATTTTGGACAGAAAAGGACACCTATTTCGATACCTTAAATGCCGTTGCAGGCAGAACCAAAGTTTACCTTGAAAAGGCAGGAATTAATATACCGTACAGTATTCTCGAAGTCAGATTGCGAGAAGATGGGCAGGGAGGTACAAAGACTCGATGAGGAAGATAGAAAATGTTCGTAACATATGTATCATCGCTCACATTGATCATGGAAAAACAACTCTCACCGACCGTATACTTGAAATGACCGGTGCAGTCGACAGACGAAAGATGCGCGAACAGTATCTTGACAGCATGGAAATCGAAAGGGAACGAGGGATAACAATCAAATCTCATCCACTGAGGGTCTATTACACAGCTGACGATGGTAAGATTTATGAAATAAACATTGTTGACACACCTGGCCATGTGGATTTCTCGTACGAGGTAGACAGGAGCATGGCGGCTGTCGAAGGTGCCATCCTCCTTGTAGATGCCACGCAAGGGGTCCAGGCCCAGACTGTAGCAAACACTTACAAAGCACTCGAGCACAATTTGGAAATCGTCCCGGCGGTTAACAAGATAGACATGCCACAGGCGAACATAGAGGAGACTATCGCTGAGATCGAGGACCTCATTGGCATCCCAGGTGAGGAAGTGTTTCGCATAAGTGCAAAGGAAGGTATTGGCGTGAAAGAACTGCTCGAAGCTGTGATTAAACTCGTTCCACCGCCAACAACGAAGGATGATGGCCACCTTAGGGCTTTGATATTCGACGCAAAGTACGACAAATACCGAGGGGTCATCACTTACATTCGCGTTTTCGACGGAGAAATCAGGCCTGGAGATAAGATAATGATGATGGCCAGTGGAGAAGTCTACGAAGTAATGGAAGTTGGTACTTTTACTCCTGAAATGACCGTGGTAGAGTCTTTAAACGCTGGCGACATTGGTTACATCATAGCCGGTCTTAAAGACGTCTCCAAAGCGAAGATCGGTGATACGATAACAAAACCGGATAATCCAGCGCCGGAACCGTTACCAGGTTACAAAGAGGTCAAACCAATGGTCTACGCAGGAATGTATCCGGGATTGCCCGAATATTACGAAGAATTGCGTAAAGCTCTGGAGAAGTACAAACTAAACGACGCTGCACTCGTTTTCAAACCGGATCACTCACCTGCTCTTGGTTTCGGTTTCAGGTGCGGTTTTCTTGGATTGTTACACATGGACGTTGTGCGCGAAAGACTCGAGAGAGAGTTCGATATTGCTGTCATTCTCACGGCACCGAACGTGGAGTACAAAGTCATCACCCACGACGGCAGGGAGATGATGATAAACGACCCGGCGAAATTTCCAGAAGAGGGAGAAGTGAGGGAAATCTACGAACCGTACGTGAAACTTTCCATCATAACACCACCGGAATACATCGGTAAACTCATGAACCTTGTCCAGAATGAGAAACGTGGTACGCTGATATCAACAGAGAACGCTGGTCACGAACGTGTTGTGATGCATTTTGAGGTTCCTCTTGCCGAGATAATCTTCGATTTCTTTGACAAAATGAAAGCTGTAAGTCGAGGTTACGCCTCCATGGATTACGAATTCTTGGACTACAGAAAAAGCGACCTTGTTAAGATAACAATATACGTTAACAGAGAACCGGTTGATGCCTTGTCTTTTGTTGCGCACAGGGAAAAGGCTTACGCGATTGCAAGAAAGTTGGTCGATAAACTCGCCGAATTAATACCGCAGCACCAATTCGAAATTCCAATACAGGCAAAAGCTGGTGGCAGGTTTATCGCGCGTTCAACGATACGTGCACTCAGAAAAGACGTCCTGGCAAAATGTTACGGAGGCGATGTAACGAGGAAAATGAAACTTTTGGAAAAGCAACGCGAAGGAAAGAAGAAACTCAGAGAAATTGGCAGCGTGACAATTCCGCAAGAGGCCTTCCTTGCCATGTTGCGCATTGGTGAGGAGGAAGAATAAAAACGGAGAAGTGGAGGGGTGTTCTTGAGGTGGGATCTTAGTAAAATATTTCCAGACGACGCTTTGGCCCTTGAACATGCAAATGTTCAGTTGAACAGGTTGAAAGACTTTGTTTCGAAACTCGAATCGGAGCATGAACCTGAAAAACTTTTGGAGCTTATAAAACTTATTGAAGACACGGTTGACGAATTTGGCAAAACTTCGCAATACACCTGGATGCGCTACTCAATTTCAACCGATGATCAAGGCGCTCAAAAGCTCCTTGGAACTATGGAGAAACTTTGGAGCCAAGTTTCAGAACAACTTGCAATTGTGCAAGTACATTTGTCGAACCTTTCCGACGCTGTTTTAAAAGCAATAGTGCAACTCGACCCAAACTACGAACACTACATTGAACGTGTGATTCTCGAACGGAATCATACCCTTTCGAAAGATGCCGAGCGAATTCTCGCTTTAACTTCAACCACAAGACGCAGTGCGATTGCCAAAATCCACAGTCGTTTGGAAAGCTCCTACACCTTCGAACTTGAGATCGATGGTCAGATCCAGAAACTCACAACTGAGCAGATGAAAGCACTCAGACGCTCACCTGATGGTAACCTCAGGAAGCTCGGTATGAAGATGCTACTCGAAAGATTTGCAAGTGATGCTATCGCCATTACCGAAATTTACAACCTCATCATCAAGGATTACGCACTCGAAAGCAAACTCAGGAATTTTAAACGTCCCATATCGATGATGAACTTTCACAACGAAGTTAGCGACGAAGTCGTTGACAAACTTGTCGAAACTACCAATAAAAATGCTGAGATATTACGAAAGTACTACAGGTGGAAGTCTGCGTACATGAACGAACGACTAACACTTGCGGATGTATACGCGCCGCTTAAACCGGTTAAAAGAAAATTCGAAATTGAACAAGCAAAAGAAATAATCCTCGATGCTTACTACTCGTTCAACAAAAAGGCGGGTGAGTTAGTCCAACGCTTCTTCGAAGAGGAACGAATAGAACTCTACCCACGTTATGGAAAGGTCTCCGGAGCTTACTGTATCTACCTCTCCACGAAACTGCCCCCTTACGTGCTTACCAATTACAACGGAGACATGTACGATATTATGACATTAGCTCATGAGCTTGGTCATGGACTTCACGGTGAACTTTCAAGAAGTCAAACCTATTTCAATCACGATACGCCATTAACGCTTGCGGAATTAGCTTCAGTTTTCGGAGAGTTTCTCGTCTTCGACAAACTTAGAAAAACACTTGACGGAGAAGAAAGGAAGTTATTTACTGCATCGAAAATAGAGGAAATATTTGCCACAACTTTCAGACAAAACATGTTTACGATGTTTGAAATTCGTGTTTTTGACGAAATAGAGCGTCAGGGTTACCTTTCATGGGAGGAATTGAAAGATATATACTACCAAGTGCTACTAGAACTCTTCGGCGATGTTGTGGATATACCTGAATGGTATAGAAACGAATGGGCGATGGTTTCCCACTTCTTTGAAACCCCATTTTACGTGTACGCTTACAACTTCGCCAACTGTTTGGTGATAGCACTGTACAAAAAGTACCTGAGTGAAGGCCAGACGTTTATTGACAAATACCTCGAACTGCTGTCGTACGGTGGCAAATACTCTCCCGAAAAACTGCTCGCACGCGTTGGTATAGATATTGCAAAAGAAACTTTCTGGCAAGAGGCTTTTGACTTCATCGATGAACTTGTAAACGAGGTGGTTGATTAATTTTAGGAAAGCGAGCGGGAGTGTTGACAAACCAGCGTGCTTTGATTAAAATATACCAGAAGCAAACATCCTTGCATGGGAGGGAACAGACGATGGAAAGAGAAGAACTCTTCCAGAAGGTTGCCGAAATAATCTCCGAAAAACTCAACATCCCGATCGAAGATATCGATGAGGATTCTCACCTGATTGAGGATCTTGGGGCAGATTCCCTTGATGCTTTCGATCTTGTTATGGTATTTGAAGACGAATTCGGTATTAAGCTCGAGGATGCGGAGATAGAGAGCCTTATGACCGTTAGAGATATCGTCGATCTACTTGCGAAAAAACTTTCCGAGCAAGAATAAAAAATTAGGAAAACCGAGCATAGCTGCTCGGTTTTCTTTTCTTTTTTACCTTTACTTTAGAAGTATTTCCACTATCCTTTCGGCTGCATCGCCATTTCCGTATAATCCCTCGGGATACACACAGTTGCTCTCCTGGAAAATCAATTCAGCAATTTACGCCTCTCCAGCAAGGACATTCCAGCCAGTGTCAACAAGCTCTCGCCAACCTGTGCCTGGCATCACAACTACCGCCCTTTTGCCTGCAAAATAAGCTTCCTTCTGTAATCCGCCACTGTCGGTGACCACTTTCCAGCAACGTTTCAGAAGTCCCATCAAATTTAGATAGTCCACTGGTTCGAGAATTACCAACCCGTCCAAATAGCTTTCTAGTCCGAATTCACGAATGCGTTTTCTGGTACGTGGGTGGATTGGAAAAACAACTTTCTTCACACGATTTACCTTCCTTATCTCGTTAAGTATTCTCTCAAGTTTTTCAGGTAGGTCGACATTGAAGTCTCGATGGAGAGTGACAAGTACAAAATCGTTTTCTTCAAGTCCCAACTCCTCAAAGACTTCGTATGAAAACTTGTGCTCCATCATTAAAAACAAATCGTACATAACATCTCCGACAAAGTATACACCATTCAATATATTTTCCTTAGCAAGATTATCAACAGCTTGTTTGGTCGGACAAAACAAATAAGATGACACATGGTCTGTAACTACTCTGTTAATTTCCTCTGGCATGTCTTTAGGTTCCTGCCTGATTCCTGCTTCAACGTGTGCAACTGAAATCTTCAGTTTGGCACCCACACAAGTGCCACCGCTAAAGTCTTGTTGGTATCACCGTACACCAAAATTATGTCTGGCTCCTCCTTCACTACTACCTTTTCGAACTCAATCATAATTCTTCCTGTCATCTCTCCATGAGTTCCTGAACCTACGTTCAAAAATAATCGGGTTGTCTTATTCCTAAAACCACAAAGGACACGTCGGACATGTTTGCGTCATAGTGTTGACCTGAATGGACAAGAATTTCCTCTACACCTAATTGCCGAAAGATCTTATTGATGACTGCTTCTTTAATGAACTGTGGCCTTGCCCCAACCAAAGAGAGAATTTTTTCAAGCCTATCCCCTCCGTTGACATTTTGCAAAATTCATGAACAATAATAACACATTTCGTGTTATAATTCATTCGGTGAATGAAATACTCGGGAGGTGAGGTAGATGATTGCGAAAACGGTGAAACTTGGAGAAAACGTTCAAATTGGGCAAAACGTAGTTATCGAGGATAATGTTGTCATCGGAAACAACGTGCTCATAGGACATAACGTTGTCATTAAAAGGGATACTATTATCGGTGACGGATGCATCATCGGAGACAATACCATTCTTGGCAAGAAACCCTTCAAGGCATCCATATCAGCCGTAACCGAAGAAAAAGAACTTCCACCTCTTTCGATTGGTAACTTTGTTACCATCGGAGCCTTGTGCGTCTTGTATCGCGGCTCGATCCTCGGCAATTTCGTCTTCGTTGGAGATTTGGCAACCATTCGTGAAGACGTTGAAATTGGTGAACATACCATCATTGGTCGCGGAGTAGCCGTTGAAAATAAAACTCGAATTGGAAGATATGTCAAGATAGAAACCAACGCTTACATAACCGCACTCTCGATTATTGAAGACTATTGTTTCATCGCACCCAATGTAACCTTAACCAACGACAACTTTCTTGGACGTACGGAACAGAGAAAAAATTTTTTCAAAGGGGCCATTATCAAGAGAGGTGCTCGCGTTGGTGCAAATGCAACAATCTTACCGGGAAGGGAGATAGGGGAAGATGCCTTAATCGCAGCCGGGGCCGTGCTGACAAAGGATGCTAAACCGAGGATGATCTATGTTGGAGTACCAGCAAAGGAGTTTAAACCTGTCCCAACGGAACAGCTTTTGGAGAATCAGGAATTCTACAGAGGATAAGTTGTTGCTTTCTGTTGTTTTCCTAAATTATTTGTTGATACCACATCCGTTGGAAAATGAACTGGCCTTTTCTTTAAACGTGCCCAAAACAAAGACCTATAGGTTTTGTTCGATGAAACTCTCAAAAAGTCCGGCGTTTGACGTCTTATTCTGAACACTGATAATTTGGTATTGTTCTAACTTAGCACCCACTGAACCACAAATTTTTCAAAAAATTGCTTCTCGAACTATCTTTCCTAAATAAACCGAGAGTGCAAGAAACCAAAACTTTGGAGTCTTTTATCGGAAGCACAAATCTGCCGATTTTTGCTGTGTTGTCCAATATCTTTTTAGCTATCCTTTCACCGAACATCAAACGGTTATCACGAACAGCGATTTCTCTTCAAAATTGTCTACGTACGTTTCAACGCGCTTGAACGATCAGCATTGTTGCCTTGAACTTGAATTATTAAATTGAAGAATTTTCAAACGACGAGCTGAAACCAAAACAGGGTAATCAATTTCAGTTCCATTTTGATACTCCTCGCATCTTCTCCTCTTTTTACACCTCATCTTATTCTACTTTGCCGTCAAGCAAGAATCTAAAATAGTGCGTACATTGGGAACGTTCCACAACTTAAAATACTATGCATCTACACTGGAGAAAGTTGGACCTCTGGATGATGTCAACTATTAGATTTCAGCAGAGCTTGTCGGTGAGTGTCAAACTTTCACGTTCGGAAAATTTCATTCAACTCCGTCAATTACCAAGACAACCAACAACCTCTACTTAGGTTTGACTAATTGACTATCTTAATTGTCAGTGATAAGATATTTTTGAGTGTCCTTCACTTTATCCCAAAATGGGGTGGTGTTTTTTGGAAAGCAAGAAGACACTAAAGATCACTGGCATGACGTGCACAAATTGTGCGAAGCTCGTCGAAAAATCACTTTCAAAAGTGGACGGTGTCAAGTTTGCGGCGGTGAATTTAGCAACCGGCACCGCTTTTGTTGTACTGGAAAAACCTGTTTCTGAAGATGCACTTATAAAAGCTGTTCAAAGTGTTGGGTACGGCGTTTCGACGGAGTTTTTTGAGGAGATTGAGGAAAGGCACCTGGAACGTATAAAAATTAACATGCTGATATCTTTATTGACTACCGTCCCTTTAATGATTTTTATGTTTTTGAACATGAACGTGCTACATTTTAATCACTTTACTTTCTTTGAACTCATTTTCTCAGGTTTAGTGATCTTTTACGCCGGTAGGGATACTATAAGAGGAGCACTAATTGCTCTTTTACACAAACACGCGAATATGGATACGCTTATATTTTTTGGGTCCATAACTGCTTGGCTTACAAACATCATCACGTATTTCGGCGTTGAAATTCATCCTTTTGGCACCATCGGTTCCATGATAATTTCGTTACATTTAGTTGGAAGATTCTTAGAATCGAAGCTTAGAGAGAAAGCTTCAAAACAAGTAAGGCAGCTTTTCTCATTACAATCTAAAGAAGCGCTTGTTATCACGGAAAAAGGAGAATTTCTCATGCCCATTGACGCTATAAAAGAAGGGTTTGTCATACTTGTTAAACCAGGTGAACGCATACCAACCGATGGAGTCATTTTGGATGGTTATACTACGCTGGATGAATCCATGGTTACGGGTGAGTCCTTACCCGTCAGCAAAGGTCCTGGCGACGAAGTCATTGGTGGTTCACTCAACCTAACGGGGTTTTTGAAAATAAAGGTTACAAGGACCGGCAAAGACACATTTTTATCGAAGATGATAAACCTCGTTCAAGAAGCTCAAGGTGCAAAAATTCCCATACAAGCGCTGGCGGATAGAATCACTAACTGGTTCGTTCCAGCTGTTATCCTTCTGGCATTTCTGAGCGCTTTGCTTTGGTATTTCAGATTCGACGACTTGATGACACTGACTCATAGAATTAGGGAATTCTTGCCATGGACAATGCACACGACTGATAGGTTATCGTTTGCCGTTTTTGTTTTTCTAACCACGATCGTCATCGCCTGTCCGTGTGCTCTGGGTTTGGCAACGCCCATGGCTCTTGTCATTGGTACATCCATTGCCGCAAGAAAAGGTTTGCTAATAAGAAATGCAGAAGTGATTCAGACTGCCGGGGAAGTCGGGTATGTGCTATTTGATAAAACGGGAACTATTACGCGTGGGAAACCATACGTTGTTTACTGCGAAATTCCAGAGAATGAAAAGAATGTTATAAAAAGCATCGCTAATTTGTCAAACCATCCGCTTTCAAAGGCTATTGTCGAGTATCTTGACACCAAAACTGGAGAGAAAATATCTGTGCACGAATTCAAAGAAGTTCACGGTAATGGTATGTTTGCCAAGATAGATGGAACAGAGTATTTTATAGGTAAACCTGATGATCCAACGAAGTATTTCTATTATACCTCTGAAGGTTTTTCTATCACTGAGGTGAGAAAGAATGGTACAGTGATAGGTTTCTTCGCAATTCAAGATGTTCTCAGAGAAGATTCAAAATACGCAATTGATAGGCTAAAAAAACTTGGAATCACCCCCGTTATGGTAACCGGCGATAACAGAGAGACAGCAGCACGCATAGCCAAGTTTGTAGGCATAGAACACGTTTACTCGAACACGAAGCCTGAGGATAAGCTGGATATAGTAAGGAAGTTCCAGAGTAATGGTAAGAAGGTTATTATGGTCGGTGATGGAATAAACGACGCAGCTGCGTTGAAAGGTGCTGATATCGGTGTAGCTATCGGAAGTGGGAGCGATCTTGCAATTGATAGTGCGGACGTCATCATCGTGCAAGGTGGGATTTCGAAAGTTGTGAGCACTATTGAGATTTCAAGAGAGACACTTAATACCATTAAAAAGAACCTGCTATTCGCTTTCTTGTACAACGTTATTGCAATTCCGTTGGCCATGATTGGTTTGCTCCATCCGGTTATTGCTGAGGTCTCCATGGCCATGAGTTCGATGACGGTAATATTGATTTCAATCCGTGCCGGCTCAAGATTGCAGAAAATCGGCTAGAGGGAGGTTAAAAAATGGCTACGTACCTACTGAAGGTTCCCGGCATCTCCTGTGAACATTGTAAAATGAGGATCTCGAAGGCACTCGAAGAAATAGGCGAAAAGAAATTTAAGATTAGTGTATCTGAAAGAGAAGTTATCATCGAGACCGATAACATTGAAGCTGTCATAGCAAAACTTCAAGAAATCGATTATCCGGTTGAGCAAGCTATTATTCAGTGACCTTGGGAGACAAAAAATTCATTTACGATATAGAAGAGCACTTTTCGACGGATACTTCTTCCGAACTGCTGACATGTTCTATAATCCATCAATTAACCTTATTCAACGCATGATAGGCAGGGAGCTTTTATAAATTTAATTATCCGGAGTTTGCTCCTAACGATTCGTTGCCGGAAGTTTTGTTGTTTGCAGAAAAATAGACATTTTCAGTCTACGAATCTAACCGAACCTCGCAAAAAAACCCTTAACTCATCTCAGAGATTATAACAATTCACATTGCTTCCTCATGTGCACCTGGTTGCTCTCCAAAGGTTGTCTTCATGAACACTTATCTTCACGTCTATCCGCCTGAATTGCGCACGTGCCTTCTGCTTCTCAAAGAACCCTGTCATTCCAGCAAACTACCCAGCTTTTCGTTAGATGGTTCGTGGAGCATGTTAGATAGAGTGAAAATGAATACCCAAAAGAGTAAACTGCGTGGTAAATATGCTACTTTGTGCAAAGTGAGGAAAAGCCTTTTAGAAAACAAAAGCAAAGTTCATGAACCGATAGTTCTTTTAAGAAAAACTTTGTCGGTCCGCTTGAGCAAAGAAAAGGAAAAGCCTATTCAGTGTTGTAAGTACTTTGTTCGGTTTTCTTTTAAAAACTAGAGCTAAGCTGTTGTGGATTCCGCTGTAACGTCTTCCAACATTTGCAGAGTAGGGATTTTGAACCTTATTTTTTCCATCGATTGCGATTTTGTAATTTCTACGAATGTGCCTGAGCATTTCAAGTACCGCTAAAAATTCGACCTCGATATTCTGAAAGTACGTCATATCATTTTCTTGGACTGTACTTGAATGATTTTGGGGCAGTCACTGCCTTGGATTAACCCCCACCCCTACCCTTATATACCCCAGCAACCTACGTTTTTCCTTTCAGTTTGAACCAAAAATTTGGCCTTCATTCGAATCTGTTTACCTTAGCCGACATTTAATGTGCCAAGTGTCTTTGTGCCAAAATTTTTCGCTATTCGAATTATTCGGATAAATGGATAGAAATTTCTGACAAACGGAGAAGGGATTCTTTGTATCTTTTCAAGACACATACCCATTCAACTCAATTTGCAGTATGTCTCATATTTTTTCCGAGTGCCCATTTCACCTTGTAAATCACTTTAAAACTTCTGTGATTTTTCACTTCTGCCTTCTATCGTTGAGACCTTTGAAAAGTTAGTTTTCTAACGTGAAACAGTCAACATTTAAATCCTTTCATACTCCCAATCTTCTATCCTTCCTGTTTTGCTCGAGATATTTATTCCAATCAAGTACACTTCCTTTCCCTTGTACGATTCGTGATACCCTTTCTCCTTTATCTGCTCAAGCGCTTCCCTTGCCGACTTGTCTACCTTTAGCTCTATCACGTACACTATCCCGTTGTACCTCACCACCACATCCGCCCTTCCCCCGCACTCTCTTCTTCGCTTACCACATTCACACCTGTTGATTCAAACAAACTCACCATTATGCTTTGATAGAACGCTTCAAGATGTGTTAGTTTATCTTGCCTCCCGCTTCTTTCTATCTGTTTCCTTGCCCTCAAACTTACCTTCGCATAAATGCTGTCTATCGCCTCTATCATCTCTTGTATATCCCTCGTCTCTATCGCATGCGCTAACGTATTCACCTTGCTCGTCACCGTTGCTAAATCTATCTTTTGTTCGGTGCTGAGCAATAACTTCTCTATCCCCAACCTCGCATCGATATTCGGTATAGACAGTTCATATATCGGTTGGAGAGAAGTGCGTGTGGTGAGTAACCTTTGTGTGAGGTATCCGGCTTGGGTTAAAAACAAATACGGTGGGTTATCCTCTATCTCCCACTGTGAAAAGTCACTCTCTGAGACCTTCTGGTTGAGTAGATCACTTTTTGAGACGTTATGTTCTTTGAGGTACTCATATACGAAACTCGGTGCACCTGAATCACTCCAATATGGGGCAAAGCGCATGTTATCGAAAAACAGCAACACCGCGTACGGATTGTATACCCTTCTATCCCTTCCTTGCTCATTGTACCATATTCCATCGAATGAATAACCATCGTAGTATTCTCTGAACATCTCCAAGAACTCATCTTTGCTCAGTCCTGTGAGTTTCAGATATTTTTGGATGTACTCATCGAAATAATGAATTACTTCCTCGTGAGTGTACCCGAGCATTTGAGCGTACTCTGGCTTGAATGATATGTCCGTTAGGTTGTTCAACGCACTGAAAACCCCCATCTTCGTGAATTTCGTCAAACCCGTGATAAGTAAGAACCTTATCTTATCCATCTGAGCTTTTAATACACTATAGAAACTCCTCAAAAAATTCCTCATCTCCTCCGCTTCTTCCTTTTTCGTTATATTATCAAGCACCGGTTTCTCATATTCATCTATTAAAATTACTACTCCTTCTTTTGTATCTCTCTTCGCTTTTCCATATCAATTCTCTGAAAGCGATACTTGGCTCTTCTTCTTCATCGAGGCTTATGCCTAAATCACTTGCTTATTTCCTGATGATTTGAACTAAATCTTTTCTTAAAACTTCCACGTTCCTTGCAAGTGCGTCTGTCAGGTCTATTCTTATCACCGGATACTCTTGCCATTCCCATTTGTCGTATATCCATGTGTCCTTGAAGAGTTCTTTTTCTCCTCTAAACAAGTAGTACAGCGTACTCAACAATAAGCTCTTTCCAAATCTTCTAGGACGAGATAGAAATGATACAACTTCGTTATTCACTAACTCGTGGATATATCTTGTTTTATCAACGTATATATAGTTCTCACCTATTATTTTCCTGTAATCGTTTGTTCCCTTCGGTAACTTTTTCACTATCGTCACCTCTCATGCATAAAACCCCAGCTTATTGACCCTATCTTTTTAATATAGATTTGGTAATGATGCTCGAATTGTTTTGAGTTCCAAGTGTATTATACCATTTTCCAAGAAAAAAGCAGACCAAACGGTCTGCTTTTTTATTTTGGCTATTTAATATTTCATCTTTAAGAAGTCCGCTCTGGTTGCTCTTTCAATCTATTATTTTTTATTGTCGCTCTCTCTATCTATTTCTGTACCTACCTTATTTCCTACTAATCCTCCAATAATCGCACCAATTATAGCTCCAGGGCCAGTTCCAGTTATCGCTCCAAGTGGTCCAAGAGCAATTCCAATACCTGCACCTATCTTAGCTCCTAAAGCCGCCTCAGCAGTGCACCAGATACTGTACCCACTGTTTCCGCTGTTCTGCTTGGTTTTTTCTTACTATTTCCCATATACGCCCCCCTCTCTAACATAAAAATTTCACCGATTTACGTAATTCCTCTCTCACCAATCTTTGTATTCTCCACTTTTTTACTTCTCTCACTCATTCGTTGTTTTCTAAATACCACCTTATTGTTTTCCTCAATCCTTCCTCAAATCCCACTTCTGGCTCGGGAGTACAATAAATTTTGTGTCTGGAAAATTTTAGTACGTTTTGGTGTATAACATTTTATC
>Ga0105163_1000255_pt1 | contig 33081 bp, 30 predicted proteins | sample JNZ110809AmetaG_FD_81531 | JGI IMG/M metagenome (GOLD analysis project Ga0105163, IMG submission 81531) | Hot spring microbial communities from Jinze hot spring, China to study Microbial Dark Matter (Phase II) - JNZ 110809A | ecosystem: Environmental > Aquatic > Thermal springs > Hot (42-90C) >... | reverse complement strand
GGGGAGGGGGCCTGACGGGGTGATCACGTACCGCACGGCGGAACCCGCACCGACCTCCGCGCCCAGCGCCGCCAGCGACCTGGCCGCCAGGGCCGTCTGGCTCCTGACCCTGTAAGCCCCCGGGTCCCTCGAGAGGACCCTCGTCAGCACCAACCGCTCGGGGTCGACGCGTCCGAGGACCAGCTGGGCGACGTAGCACCTGAGCAGGCCGATGCAGTCCAGAGCCGCGTCCCTCAGCTCCTCCGGCGAGCGGGCCCTCGCGAGCCTCCCGAGCATCTCCAGCTGCATCTCCCTCACCAGGTCCGGCGTGTCCCTCCTCCTCGCCTCTATTCCCCTGCACTTCACCCGGCCGTCGATCGTGACGCCGAAGTACCTGCCGTTGACGGGCCTCATGCGGTCCGTCCGGGACGGGAGGAACGCGATCCACCGGTAGACCCCCTCGAGGTTTACGGGAAGGCCCGTGGCCTCCTCGACCTCGGCCGCCAGACGGGCGTAGTCCTCCTCCGTCGCGCCCTCGCGCCGGACCCAGAGCGAGTCGACTATGCCGTGCACCACCTCGAAGCCGTTCTCCTCAGCTACCCTGACGGCCCTCAGCAGCGCGGCCCTCGCGTGGGCGCAGACCGCCATGTGGGCCAGCCTGCTCCCGAACTTGGCCTTCCTGAACCCGAGGTAGCCGAAGGAGGAGACGAGGACCCACTTCAGCGCGTCGGCCCTCGCCTTGTAAACCGCTGAATCCGCGGGACCTAGGGAACGGATCAGCCGCTTGTAGGCAAGCCTCTTCCTCAGCGGAAGCCCTATCGCCTCAGGAACCAGTCCCCTGTTCCTCCTGCAGGTGTGGCCGCCCATCTCGGGGATCGGGATCCCGTCGGTCGCGCAGCAGCTGCAGTTCACGGTCTCGGCGCTGACGTTGAACCTCGTCATGATCATGGGGTACATGCTCTGGAAGTCCAGCTCCGCCACGTTCCAGTAAACCCCGGGCCTGTGGTCGAGCGTGAGGCCTCCCCTGTCCATCAGCAGCAGGTCGCTGAGCCTGAGGTAGAGCGTCCTGGTGGGCTTTGAGGGCACCAGCACTCCCCACCTGTGGGCCACCTCGTACTGGAGCGAGGTCATGCACTGGCCGATGGTGTAACGAGCGGCGTCGTGGAGCGGTACCACGCAGGTCCTGGCCACCTCGATGACGCCGTGCAGTCCGGTGTGCGCGAAGGTGAAGGAGTTCTCCGGGTCGACGTGCACCCTCCCCCTGAGCCTGAAGGGCCTGTGCCTCCGGTAGACCCTCCCGTAGCTCCAGTAGACCTCCGGCGGCCCCGGTCTGTTCCGTGAGGGAGCCCTCCCCATCTCCAGCTTCATCCCGATGCACCTAGCCCTGTGAAGCAGATAGCGCATGACGAACTGGTCTCCTCCGCGGACCAGAAGCACGTCCGGGTCCCAGCGCGCCAGCAGCCCCGCGAGCCCCTCGAGGACCGAGACCTCGTCGCCGTCGAGCACGGCCTCCTCACCGCACGCAACGACCCTCACCTCCCTCAGCCTGTCATCGAACGACGGAACCCTCCCTCCGGCCTCAGGGAAGACCTCGAGCTGCGCCGTCCTGATCCATCCCACGTCGTACTCCAGGTCCTCCCTCGAGTCGAGGGCCCTGAGGGACCCGGAGCGGGGATCGAGCTCGACGAGCGCCGTCGGGAAGACCCCGTTCTCGTAAAGGAACTGCTGCAGCACCGGAACGTCGACGTTGTGGACCCTCAGCGACCTGTAACCTCCGAGCTCCTCGATCCGCGCAGCCACCTCCCTCCTCTCCCCGAATCCCACCCGGATCCTGAGGGCCCTCACCGGCCTCCCTCCCGGATCCTCCCTGACCTCCACCATCTCGGAGCGCTCGAAGGCCCTCGCCAGCCTCTCGAGCTCGCTTTCGGGACCGGTGACGTAGATCGACGGCCTCCACCTGACCGCGTGGCTCCTGACCGATCCGTCCTCCTCCCTCAGCCAGAGCTCGATGCCCTCGCCGTCAGGCGAGACGTTCAGGTCCAGCAGCCTACCCCTGACCGCCATTTTCCCCCGTCAGCCCCTCCAGCGCCCTCTCGAGCCTCCTGAGCCTCGACTCGTGGGCCAGCAGCAGCGAGACCAGCATCAGGTCGAACGCCTCCCTCTCCGGGTACATGACGCACGCGTGGACGTAGCGGAAGGCCTGAGAGGCGAGGGAGTCGAAGTCCTCCCGCTCCGACCTCAGCAGGGCGGCCCTGAACCTCGCCCACCGCGCCAGCTCCTGCTCCAGCCTCTGCCTGTACGTCGGCACGTTCCTACCCATCCCCCGCTCCGCGAACCCGGCTCCTGATATCGAGGGAGAGCTCGGCGAATGTGGAAGGGTGGGCCGAAAGTCCGGCCGCGATTTCAGCGTTGCGAATGTGGGAACGTTTTGGCCATGGATGGACCTCGTGCCGGAGACGCACCGGTCGTCCTCGAACCCTCTCATGGGATGCCGCTGACGCTTCTGGGGAGGTTGACGGCTGCAACCCACCATCAGGACATGGGCCGAGGAGTCCGCGAGGAGTGGGCGGCTGCGATGAGCAAGGTATACCTGCTCAGCGAGGTGCTGGGAATGGACCCGGATTCGGAGCTAGTGCGGAGGGCGAGCGATGGGCTGACTTGGATGTCCTAGACGCGATCGAACCTCAGCTCACCGTCTAAATACGGGAGGACTGAGGGCACCAAGGAGGCGGGAGACGGCGGATGTCGGTCTCCTTCGGCGGCGGCTACCTCAAGACGCGGCTGGAGCTCCTCCAGCTGAAGCGCTCTCTCAGGACGGCGGAGCGCGTTTACCGGATCCTCGAGGACAAGAGAGACGTGCTGGTGAGGACGCTGAACGAGCTCATCGACCAGGCCCAGGAGCTGAGGGAGGCGATAACCGATCGGCTCGAGGAGGCCTACTCGGACCTGGCGGCCGCCTACGTCAGGTGCGGGCCCGAGGTGACGGAGCTCGTCTCCAGGACGCTCGGCGAGACGTTATCCGTCAAGGTCAGGTCCTACACGCTGATGGGGATACAGGTGCCCACCGCGGAGGTGGAGGAGGCCAGGTTCCCCCTACCCTACGGTTTCCTCGAGACGACGGTCGACCTCGACGAGGCTGCCCGGAAGCTGAGGGCCGTGATCCCGGAGGTCTGCAAGGCGGCCGCGGTCGAGAGCGCCATCTTCAGGATAGCAGAGGAGCTCAGGAGGACCCAGCGCCTCCTCAACGCGCTGGAGTACGTGATCATGCCGAGGTACGAGCAGGCCATCAAGGAGATCTCGATGGCCCTTGAGGAGTCCGACCGCGACTACTTCGTCAAGCTGAAGCACATCAAGCGCGTCCTCGAGCGGAGGAAGGCCGCGCAGCCGACCCAGTGAACCCCACGTCAGGGGACCTCGCAAAATCTCTTATCAGAGCCCGAGAACCGAGGGAGCGATGGTCCTGATAGGGTCTACGGCAACCCGTTCGCTGCTGCTAACCGTCCTGCTGCTTGCGGCCCTCATCCCGGTGAGCGAGGTCCTGGCGGGCGAGGTGGAGGCCAGGAACCCGATGCCGCCGCCGGTGGTGCACAGGTTCGAGGCTGCCAGGCTGATCTCCCACATGCTCTCGGGCAGGACTCCCCTGATCCTCTCCGGCGTTGACCCGGTCACGTCGCTCGCCTCCGAGGGTGAGGGGGGTGAGGTCAAGGGGGTAGGCACGGTGCAGGAGTCCGAGGGGCCAGCACAGGGACCGCCGACGCCGGCCCTCCAAGCTCCTGGGGCCGCTGGGGTGCTCGTCCCCTTCAGGAGCCCCGCACCCGCCTTCTCGAGGAACGTCCTGATCACGCGGGATCTCAGCAGGTATCCGTTTCAGACAGAGCCCCACATCGCAGTGAACCCGAGGAACCCGGACCACATAGTTGTGGGCGTGATAGACTACAGCTTCCCCAGCGTCACGTCCTACGTCTCCATCGACGGCGGCCAGACCTGGGAGGGGCCATTCCTGGTCAAGTACCTCCAGCGCGACCTAGGGACCGGTGGTGACCCCGTGGTCGGCTTCGACAGGAAGGGTAACGCGTACTACGCGATGCTCTCCATCGGCGAGGAGGAGTTCAGGGTCGGGCCGTACTTGGTTGTGGACATGGTCTCGAGCGTCGCGGTCTCGACCTCTTCAGACGGCGGGAGGGCCTGGTCGGAGCCCATCTCGGCTGCCAGGAGCGACATCAAGCTCAGGCGCTCCTTCATCGACGAGGCCGGGCGCCTCAGGGGTCAGATCTCGTTCGAGTTCATCGACAAGCCCTGGATGGCGGTCGGTCCGGACAAGCTCAACCCCAACGAGGACGCCGTCTACGTGACCTACACCGAGTTCGCCACCGTGTACGAGATCTACTATTCCGGCGAGCTGGCCTTCCTCGCGAATCCCGTAGTTGAGACCACCATCAAGCTGGTCAAGGGCACGAACCAAGGTAGGGCCTGGACCGCACCGGTGGCGGTGAGCCCGACGGTCGTCAGGCAGTTCGGGCCAGGAGCAGGCCAGAAGAGGGTGCTTCAGGGCTCGAACGTCGCCGTGGCACCCGACGGCACGGTTTACGTCGCCTACCTCGACACGCTGGACGACGGCGAGATGCGCGGGCTCGCAGAGATCAGGGTGGTCAGGAGCGACGACGGAGGAAGGACCTGGAGCGCTCCGGTGACGGCGGCCGTCTTCAACGAGATATCCTTCGCACCTAGGAACGCCAACTTCAGGTTCTGGGGGTCCGCATTCCCCCAGATGGCGGTCGGCCCCAAAGGTGAGGTCTACATCGTCTTCGTCGGGAGGCCCGCGGATAAGCCGCTGGACGACGGCGACGTCTACTTCGTCAGGAGCCTCGACGGAGGAAGGACCTGGAGCAGGCCTGTAAGGCTCAACGACGACGATACCAACAGGCTCCAGTTCTTCCCTGCGATCGCGGTGGACCCGAAGGGGACGATCCACGTGATATGGGGCGACATGAGGGACGACCCCAGCGAGATCCGCTACCACATCTACTACACCCGCAGCGAGGACAGGGGCGAGACCTGGGGCTTCGAGGTGAAGGAGATAGGACAGAGGTTCGTCAACACGAGGGTCACCGACGCCTACTCGAACCCGAACTACTGCTTCCCGCAGGGCGCCTTCATCGGCGACTACTTCTCGATCAAGGCGACGGAGAACGACGTCTACGCGGTCTGGGCAGATTGCAGGCTCGGCGAGTTCCTCGGGCTGAACCAGAAGATAGGCTTCGCGAGGCTGAGGCCGATGAGGGAGCCGAGCGTCTTCATCTCTCCCCCTGTCGGAGCAGCAGGGCAGAGCGTGACGATCAGGGGCACAGGGTTCCAGCCCGAATCCAACATCTACGTCGAGGTCTCAGGATCCGTCATCGCCACGACCCGCTCCGACTCCGAGGGCTCCTTCACCGTCAGGCTCTTCCTTCCGGTCACGACAGAGGGTTCCCAGTCGGTGGTCGTCTACGACCAGTCGGGGAACTTCGCGCAGGCCTCGTTCTACACGCAGTTCGGGTTCGACTCGATACGGAAGCAGCTCGATGAGGTAAGAAGCCTCGCCGACTCCCTCGCGGCGAAGGTCGGAGAGCTGAGCGGTGCGCCGGCTGCATCAGCGGGCCCCACGTCATCGGGCTCCGGCAGCGGCAACAACTTCACGGCAACGCTGGTCTTCGCGGTGATTTTCGGGGCGGTCTTCGCGGCGGTCTACGCTGTGGTCTCCAGGGCTCTGGGCGGTTCCAGGAAGGGGGGTGCCGGGAATTGAGGGGGACTGCGCTCGCGGTCACGCTGCTGCTTTTGGTCTCGCTCCTGCCTCTTGCCGCAGCACAGGAGGTGAAGGGCCCCGCGGCGGAGAGGGTGATCTTCAGGGGCCTCGGGTCGCAGGACATCGCCGAGCAGGAGATCAGGGCAGGAAACATCGACCTGTTCTTCTACAACCTGAAGTCGGAGGCGGCAAGGGCCCTCAGGGCGAGGGGCGACCTGACGCTGATAGAGGTCCCCTCCAGCACGGTCTCGATCGTCCTCAACCCCGCACCGGCCCCGGCGGGCGAGCTCAACCCCTTCTCGATCAGGGAGGTGAGGTACGCGATGCAGTACGTCATCGATCGGGAGGCCGTCGCCACGAGGTTCTACGGGGGGCTCGCCATGCCGATGTACACCCACGTCTCGCCAACCGACCTCGATTACCTCACCGTCCGCGATGTTATAGTATCGAGGAACATAAGGTATGATCCGGAATACGCGAAGGAAATAGTCTCGAACGCGATGAGGAAGGTCGGAGCGGAGCTCAGGGACGGCGTCTGGCACTACAACGGGAGGCCTGTGACGGTTCGGGTCATCATAAGACCCGAGGACGAGAGGAGGGAGATAGGGCTGGCGTTCGCATCGGAGCTGAGGAGGCTCGGGTTCAACGTGGAGGAGATCCTCCTCGAGTTCGGGCCAGCGATACAGAGGGTCTACTCGACCGATCCGAGGGCCTTCGCGTGGCACGCCTACACCGAGGGTTGGGCGAGGGGAGGGATAGAGAGGTACGACTCGACGGGGATAAACCAGTTCTGCGCTCCCTGGCTCGGCAACATGCCCGGGTGGAGGGAGGTCGGCTTCTGGCAGTACGAGAACCCGGAGCTCGACACGCTCGGCCAGCGGATCTTCCGGGGCGAGTTCAGGGACCTCGCGGAGCGTAACGAGCTCTACCGGAGGATGACGGCCCTCTGCCTCGACGAGTCGGTGCGGGTCTGGGTGGTCACGGTGATCAACGCCTTCCCGGCCTCGAAGAGCGTGAGGAACCTCATCACCGACCTCGTGGCGGGCGTCAGGTCGCCCTTCAGCCTCAGGGAGGCCTACGTGGAGGGAAGGGACACCCTCAGGGTCGGGCACCTCTGGGTCGACACCGAGCGGACCACCTGGAACCCCGTCGGAGGTTTCGGCGACGTCTACAGCGTCGACATATGGCGTTACGTGGTGGACCCCGGCCTCGCGAGGGACCCGGTGTCCGGAAAGACGATCCCCTTCAGGTCCAGCTTCAGCGTCGAGACCGCTGGGCCAACCGGTTCCCTTCAGGTGCCGGCGGACGCCGTGATCTGGGACGCCTCGACGGGCTCCTGGAGGAGGGTGTCGCCGGGAACCACCGCGAGGAGCAAGGTGACCTTCGACATGTCGCTCTACATAGGGAAACCGTGGCACCACGGCAGGCCCATCACCTGGGCGGACGTCCTCTACCCGATCTACCAGGCCTTCGAGATCTCATACAACCCCGACAAGAACAGGATCGAGACCGCGATAGCCGTGACGAGCAGGCCCTACCTCGAGACGGTTAAGGGCATCCGAATAGTCGGCGACAGGTACCTCGAGGTCTACGTGGACTACTGGCACTTCGAGCAGGACAAGATCGCGGAGTACGCTGCGATAGGGTTCCCGTCGATGCCATGGGAGGTGCTCGCTGCGATGGACGAGCTGGTCTTCGCGAGGAGGAGGGCAGCCTACAGCGACACCTCAGCGATGCGGTTCAACGTCCCCTGGCTCAACCTGGTCAAGGAGCTCCACGGCCGCATGCTGGTCGAGGTGCTCCGCGACTTCTCCGAGAGGGGTTTCGTCCCGAGGGGCGTCTTCGAGCTGGACGGGAGGAGTATCGTGACCCCCGAGGAGGCCAAGTCGAGGTACGAGGCGGCCATCAGGTGGTTCAGCGAGCGGAGGCACCTGGTCATCAGCAACGGGCCGTTCGTCCTGGAGCGCTTCGACGGCGCAGCCCAGACCGCCGAGCTCAGGGCCTTCCGTGACCAGGCATATCCCTTCTCGAAGGGGAGCTTCAGCGGTCTCGCCAGAAGGGTGGAGCTGCCTACCGCGTCAGCGGGCAGGCTGCAGGTGGTCATAGGTTCGGCCTCCTCGCTCTCCGTACGCGTCACCGGTCCAGAGGGCGTTACCGCCGACGCCTTCCTGTACGACAGGTCCACCGGTACCACCGTCAAGGCCGTGAGGGACGTTAGGGTCACCGGCGGCCTGCTCACAGTGGAGCTCACACCCCAGGAGACCTCGGCCCTCAGGAGGGGACTTCTGACGCTGGAGGTCGTCCTCCGCGACGAGCAAAACCTCGGCGTGGTCAGGCCCTTCGCCTTCTCGGTCGAGGTCCTCCCGGCCGGAGCGCAGACGGCCGTCACCACCGCGACGCCCACCACTCAGACCACCACCCCCACGGTCACCGGCGAGGCCCCGCAGGGCGCCTTCACGCAGACGGCCCTTCTCGTGGCCCTGGTCGCAGTGGCCGTCATAGCGGTCGTCTCGGTGGCCCTTCTCAGGTCCAGGCGGAAGAGATAGGGGACGATGTTCCGGTGGCTCGCGGTAAGGGCAGCCTCCCTCCTCCTGGTCCTGCTGACGGTCCTGTTCCTGATGGTGGTCGTGCTCGGCGCCACCGGATACTCCGACAGGATCCTCCAGGCGATCGTCAGCGAGCAGCTGAGGGCGTTGAGGGAGGGCCTCGCCCAGCGGATCAAGGACCCTGAGGAGCTCGAGAGGGCCCTCGCGGAGCTGAAGGGCGAGATGGAGAGGGCGGTGGGCCTGGACAGGCCCTGGTACTCCCGGATACCCGAGACCGTGCTGAGGGTGATGACGCTGGACCTCGGCCTGGCGCGCTCTGCCCGGAGCTCCACCGGCAGCAACAGGATCGTCGACATACTGGCTGAGCGGATACCTAACACGGTGATCCTGGTGACCACGTCGCTCCTGATATCGGCAGCCCTCGGCCTCGCGGTCGGGGCCTGGCTCGCGAGGAGAGCTGGCTCCAGGGTGGACAGGGCTATCACCTACGTCTCCGCGGTCTCGAACGCGCTCCCGAGCTGGTGGATAGGGATAGTGCTCCTGATCGTCTTCGCGTACCAGCTGAGGCTCTTCCCCAGCGGCGGCATGCTCAGCAGCCCACCCCCCGAGGACTGGTTCTCCAGGGGGATCGACGTCCTCTGGCACGCTTTCCTGCCGGTCCTGACGCTGGTGGCTATCTCCACCGGCCCGTCTATCTACGCCTCGAGGTCGATGCTCCTGAACGTCGCACAGGAGGACTTCGTCTCGGTCGCGAGGGCCAAGGGCCTCCCGGAGCGGGCTATCTCCTGGAGGCACGTTCTGAGGCCAGCTGCGCCGCCCATCGTGACCGGCCTGATCCTCGCGCTTCCCGCATCGCTCGGAGGTGCGATACTGACAGAGACCGTCTTCAACTGGCCCGGGATGGGAAGGCTCTACTACAACGCCGTCCTGACGGGCGACGAGGGCCTCGTGGTGGCGTTGACGTACCTCTACACGCTGATGTACGTGGTTGCCAGGTTCGCGCTCGAGGTGATCTACGTCTACCTCGATCCGAGAATACGGGTGTGAGGCTTGGAGGAGTCCGCGTGGAGGGTCCTGCTCGGCACCTGGCCGGGGAGGGTCGGGGTCGCTTTGATCGCTGCGCTAGCACTGGTCTCAGCAGGCGTGCTCCTGCTCCTGCCGCTCGACTTCGGAAGAGTGTGGAACGACCCCTCCGCGTGGGCAGATCTTCCGAAGGCAGCCCCTCCCGAATGGTCCGCGTATCTGCTCGGCGTCAGGCCCTCCCTCCAGCGGGAGGTCGAGCTCGAGCCCGTGGTGAGAGGTGACGGGTACGAGGTCTTGGAGGCGACGTTCGCGCTCGAATCCGACCTGCCACCGTCCCACCTGATCGTGAAGGTCCGCTCGGTCAGCTTCCAGCGCGACCCTCCTGCCCTCCTCATCGACCTGATCAGGCCCGACGGGATCGCCGTTCCAGTCGCGAGGGTATCGCCGCCGGGTCCCAGGGCCGGCGAGTCGCCGCCGTTCCTGAGGTACGCGGAGAGGCCTCTCAGGGTCGAGGTCGGTCCTGGCTCTGAGGGAGTGGCATACATGAGCAGGGAGCTCGCGGCGAGATACGGCGTCCAGCTCTCTGGCACGGAGCAGCCCTCACACCTGCTCTTCGGAGCACCTGATCCGTCCTCCGGAAGGCTCGTCGTCCTGCGCGGCCGCTACGCGGTCAGGGCTGCGTTCTACGGCTCGGAGGGCGACAGGGTCGGATCGGTGAGCGTGGTCCTCGGAGGGTCCCACTACGGATTGATGGGAACCGACGGCGTCGGGCGCGATCTGATGCTCGGGCTCATGTACGGCTTCCCGGTGGCGCTGGGCATAGGGCTCTTCGCCTCGGTCCTCGTCACCTCCATCGGCGCGCTCCTCGGTCTCCTCAGCGGCTATTACAGGGGTGCGGTCGAGGCGGTCATCCAGAGGGCGGCCGACGTCGTCGCGAACGTCCCCCTTCTCCCGTTGCTGATCTTCCTCTCCTTCGTTCTGAGGCCGAGCGTCATCACCATCATGGCGCTCCTCGTGGCCTTCTCGTGGCCCGGGCTCGCGATCGTCATCAGGTCGATGGTCCTCCAGATAACGCCCCTTCCCTTCGTCGAGGCCTCGAGGGCGATGGGGTCGAGCGACCTCAGGGTGATGCTGTTGCACGTGCTGCCGCAGCTGGCACCTTACCTCCTCGCCCAGACCGTGTTCTTCGCTCCCTCCGCAATACTCGCGGAGGCCGGCCTGAGCTTCCTGGGGCTGGGAGACCCGACGATACCGACGTGGGGCCAGATCCTCGAGCTCGGCTTCAGGACAGGGGCCGTCTTCACGGGGTACTGGTGGTGGGTGATCCCTCCGGGGCTGCTGCTGGCCCTGACGGGCATCGCCTTCGCCAGCTTAGCGATGGGCCTCGAACCCCTGGCATCTCCAAAAATGAGGAGGCAGTGACGGAGAAAGGCGGAGGTCGTCGGATCAGATCGGTATCAGGGACACCAGGAAGAGCGGTATGAAGACGAGCGAGAGCGTGTTCAGCAGCTTGATCAGGATGTGCAGGCTCGGAGCGTAGGTGTCCTTCATCGGGTCGCCCACCGTGTCGCCTATCACCGCGGCCTTGTGGGCATCGGTCCCCTTCCTCCCGGCGATCTCTAGGAACTTCTTCGCGTTGTCCATCGCTGCACCTCCGTAGAAGCCGACTATCGCCAGTGGTATCGCGGAGACCGTCGCGCCCATCACGAGCCCGCCGATCGCCCTCCAACCCAGCAGCAGCCCCACGAGTATCGGCGAGAGCGTGACCACCAGCGTCGGGGTCACCATGAGCCTCAGGGCGGTTCGGGTCGAGATGTCCACGCACCTACCGTACTCGGGCCTGGCGGCCCCGTTCAGCAGCCCGGGTATGGTCCTGAACTGCCTCCTGACCTCCTCGACCATCTGGAAGGCCCCGGTGGCCACGGCGTTCACCGCGTAGCCGGAGAAGAGGAACGGCAGCATCGCACCGATGAAGAGCCCTATCAGCACCGAGGGCGAGTTGATCTGGAGCTGGGAGGAGAGGGCCTCGATCTGGGCCAAGAGGTTCCTCGACTGCTCGACCGTCAGGTGCGAGAGTTCGATGATCCCTGCCTGGTACCTGGCCACCTCGAGGAGGAACGCCTGGAAGAGCAGGAGTGCAGCCAGCGCCGCGGAGCCCATCGCGTAGGACTTGGTGAGGGCCTTCGTCGTGTTCCCAAGGGCGTCCAGAGGCTCGAGCCTCTCCCTGATCTCGTCCGGAGCGTTGGCCATCTCCGCTATCCCTCCGGCGTTATCCACTATCGGCCCCACGCCGTCCATGGTCAGCACGAACCCGGCCGTGGAGAGCATCCCCATCGTGGCCATCGTGGTCCCGAAGACGCCACCGAGGAACCGGTCAGGGAGGTTGACCAGCTGAGCCCACTGGAGGCCCAGGACGAAAGACGCTGCTATCGCCACGACGACCGTGATCACCGGAAGGGCCGTGGAGACCATCCCGACCGCGAGCCCGGAGACGACCGTCAGGGCTGGGCCGCTCTCGCTGTTCCCGGCGATCAGGCCGACGTACTTGGACCTGAGGCCGGTGTAGAGCTCGCTGTAGAACATGATCAGGATGCCGGCGATCAGCCCTATCACCATCGAGGCGAACATGGGTAGGTAGGAGCTCCCGAAGACCGCGGACGAGACGAAATACATCAGCACCGCGGCCACAACCGAGGTCACGATCAGGCCGTTCCTGAGGGGCTCTATCGCCTCCTTGAAGGAGCGCTGCGCGACGGCCCAGCCTATGCCCGCCAGCGTGGCGACGACTCCTACGGCCCTCACCAGTAGCGGCAGCAGGACGTAGTCCTCGTTGATGGCGTTGAAGATCACGATCGAGAGGACCAGCGCGATGATCATCCCTCCCAGGTTCTCAGCCGTGACCGACTCGAAGAGGTCAGCCCCCCTCCCGGCCTCGTCTCCGACGTTGTCGCCCACCTGGTCCGCGATCACCGCCGGGTTCCTCGGGTCGTCCTCCGGTATGCCGGCCTCGACCTTACCGACGAGGTCCGCTCCGATGTCTGCGCTCTTGGTGTAGATCCCTCCGCCGAGCTGGGCGAAGAGGGCTGCGAGGCTGGCGCCGAACCCGAAGCCCGCGAGCACCGCCGGGTCCCTGAAGGCCCAGTAGAGGATCGAGAGGCCGAGGAGGCTCATCGCGATCACCGCGAGGCCGAGAGCCGCTCCTCCCAGCGTCGCAACCCTGAGCGCGCTGACCGATCCTTTGTAGGCCGCGTAGGTGGTCCTGACGTTGGCGCGGGTCGCGGAGTCCATCGCTATCGTTGCGGCTATCAGCGAGAAGGTCACGCCGATCAGGAAGCTCCCGCCCACCGCGAGGCCGTAGCGGAGCCCACCGAGGGCTGGGAAGGCCGCGAAGCTCCCGACGATCAGCAGGAAGATGAAGGCCGCTATCACGTAGATCGTCCTGTACTGCCTCTTCAGGTAGGCCGCGGAACCCTCGCGGATAGCTGACCACACAGCGACGAACTGCTCAGGCCCCTTCGGGTACCTGTTGACCAGCACCACGAAGAGCACAGCGGTCAGCGCACCGATCGCGCCGAGCACCGTCGTTATCAGAAGCGGGTTTATCCACATGGTCGGATCCCAGAACTAGTGAGCTGCTTTTAACGGTTTTTCGACCCAGGGGCCGAGTTTAACGGCGATCGGTCGTTTAACACGAGGTCTCAGTTCTCGTGCTGTCCCCACGTCAGGATCTCAAGGTAGCCCGGGCCGGATTCGAACCGGCGTCTCCGGGGGTCCCCTCCTGAGGGATCCAGAGCCCGGAATCCCTGATCCCACCTCCGGCCAGGTGGTTTGACCGCTAGACGACCGGGCTACCCGGATCCATGTGACCACGGGTCCATTTTAACTTACCAGAGGTGAGGATGGAGGACGTTGACGGCTGAGGAGGAGGGACAGAGTGGGAAAAAGCAACAAAAATCGAGGGACCGTGGATCTAGATCCAGCTTCCCTTCTCGCGGATCTCCTTGGCTGCGGCCTCTATCGCCTTGACGATGTTCACGTAGCCCGTGCAGCGGCACAGGTTCCCCGAGATGCCCTTCCTGATCTCTTCCCTGGTCGGGTTCGGGTTCAGCTTCAGGAACCCCAGGGCAGCCAGTATCATCCCGGGAGTGCAGTAGCCGCACTGGAGCGCGTGGTGCTCCCAGAACGCCTTCTGGAGCGGATGCAGCTCGCCGTTCTTGGCGAGGCCCTCTATGGTGATGATCTCGGCGCCGTCGGCCTGGACTGCGTAGAGCGTGCATGACTTCACCGCCCTCCACTCGTTCCCCCAGGTGCCCTTCATCAAAACGGTGCAGGCTCCGCAGTTGCTGGTGTCGCAGCCGATGTGGGTCCCCGTCAGACCGACAACGTCCCTGATGTAGTGAACGAGGAGAAGCCTCGGTTCGACCTCGTGGGAGTACTCGACGCCGTTGATCTTCACCCTGATCGGGACCTTCGCTTGCGGCACGGGTCCCCGGGCCCTGCGCTGGACGGTCCTCACCGCGGCCCTCCGAGCCATGTCACCTCACCACCGCCGCCTCCGGCTTTAGAAGTTTCGCGCGCTCACAGGCCTCGACCAGCGCCCTCCTGACGAAGACCTTGGTCACCTCGCGCTTGTACTCGACGCTCCCCCTGAGGTCCGCACTGGGTTCCGACATCGCGGCTGCCTTCTCCGCAGCCTCCCGGATCAGGTCCATCGTGGGAACCTCGCCCTTCAGGACCTTCTCGGCATCGGTCGCCCTGAACGGCCTCACGTGAACCGCACCCACGGCGATGGAGACGTCGGCGATCTCCCCCTTCCTTCCCGGAACGACTATCACGGCCGTGTTGACGGTCGCGAAGTCTCCGGCCTTCCTCTCGAACTTCTTCCAGGACCAGCCGTGGTTGGACGGCGGAACCGGGACCTGTATCTCGGTAAGGATCTCGTGGGGCTTGAGCGCTGTTGTGAAGGGACCGAGGAAGAACTTGGTCGCCGGGATCTTCCTCTGGGCCCCGCCGTTGGCCACGAAGGTCGCGTTGAGCGCGAGCATCACCACGGGCCAGTCCGCTGCTGGATCCGCGTGGGCGAGGGATCCGCCGATCGTTCCCATGTTCCGGACCTGCATGTCACCTATCCACTCGGCCGCGGCCGGCATTATCGGGACCACCTTCTTCAGCTCTGCGGAGTGCTCGATCTCCGCGTGCCTGGTCAGCGCTCCTATCCTCACCGTCTTACCGGCCACCTTGATGTAGGCGAGCTTCGGCCTCAGGTACTTCAGGTCCACCACGACCTGAGGGTTCGAGAGCCTCAGCTTCATCAGCGGCACCAGGCTGTGACCTCCCGCGAGGACCTTCGCCTCTCCCTTGTACTTCCTCAAGATGCTGACCGCCTCCTGAAGCGTCTTGGGTGCCACGTACTCGAACGAACGCGGTATCAAGCGCATTTCTGCCACAATTCCAGAGCTCATAAGGATTTCGCGGCACCCATCGGGCCCGAAAGCATTTACACCGGCCCTCACACACTTGAAGTGCATGCAGCCCGGTGGAGCTCCGCAGAGGAGGGGAAGGGTTGACAGGTACGTCGGCGTGGTGGAGCGGGTCGAGCGGTACGAGTTCGTCGACGACCTGGGGAACGTGATCAGGAAGGCGAGGGAGGCGAGGTTCCTCACGCGGGAGCAGCTGGCGGAGATGGTCGGCGAGAAGGTCTCAACGATCAGGAGGATCGAGAACAACGAGCTCAAGCCCTCCTTCGAGCTGGCGAGGAAGCTGGAGAGGGTTCTCAAGGTGAAGCTGCTGGTGGAGGCTACCGACGAGGTCTTCGAGCGGGCTGTGAGCAAGGCCCAGAAGAGGGGCCTCACCATAGGCGACGTTCTGGGAGATCGGTTGAAGAGCGAGGACCTGTAAATCGATGAGAGGGTGGTCGGCTTAGCGTCGAGCAGGAGGGTCGCGATCGTCCACAGGTACTACCCCTGGGAGAGCGAGAACCTCGACGAGCTGGAGGAGCTGTGCAGCACCGCCGGGTACGAGGTCGTTTACCGGCTCGCCCAGCGCCGCTTCCCTCACCCGCTCTACAACATCGGTCCTTCCAAGCTCGCGGAGCTGAAGGAGGCCGTCAGGAGGCTGGGGATCTCCAAAGTGATCTTCGAGAACGAGCTTAAGCCGGTCCAGGAGTACAACCTGGCGAAGGAGCTGAACGTAGAGGTCATCACCAGGGTCAGGCTGATACTGGAGATCTTCGCGATGCACGCGACGAGCCTCGAGGCCAACCTCCAGATCAGGCTGGCTTCCCTGAAGTACGAGCTTCCAAGGGCGAAGGAGAAGGTCAGGCTAGCGAAGCAGGGCGAGCAGCCGGGATTCCACGGCCTCGGAGCCTACGAGGCGGACGTGTACTACGAGGAGGTGAAGCGGCAGATCCAGACGCTGACGAGGAAGCTCGAGGAGATCAAGCGGAGGAAGAGCTGGGAGAGCAGGGCCCGTAGGAGCACGGGGATACCGACGGTCTCCCTCGCGGGGTACACCAACGCCGGCAAGTCCACGCTCTTCACCCGGCTCACCGGTTCGCCGACCGAGATATCGGACGCGATGTTCACGACGCTCTCCACGAAGAGGAGGACGATGCGGGTCAACGGCAGGCCCGTCAACCTCTCGGACACGGTGGGTTTCATCAGGAACGTCCCGACACTGCTGATCTCGGCCTTCATGTCGACGCTGATGGAGATAGCGGAGTCCGATGTGGTGCTGCTGGTGGTGGACGCCTCCGACCCCGTCGAGGAGGTCCGGACGAAGTTCGAGGTCTCCTACTCGACGCTTCACCAGATCGGCGCAGGTCACCTGCCGATGGTGGTGGCGCTGAACAAGATCGACCTGGTCTCCGGCGAGGGGCTCAGGAGGGTGCTGGAGGAGGTGGACTTCAAAGGACTGCCGGTCGTGCCGATCTCCGCGCAGCGCGGCGATGGCATCCCCCAGCTGCTCGACGAGATAGAGCGTTACCTGCCGAGGCTCGTCAGGCTCGAGGCGAGGCTCGGATACGATGGGTCACTGTCCTCCCTGATCGACGAGCTGTACGAGAAGGGCCGCGTGGAGAGGCTCGATTACCTGGAGGACTCGGTGCTGGTGGTGGCCGACGTCCCCGCGGAGCTCGCGGAACGGGTCAGGTCAGCATCCCTCAACGGCTCCTTCAGGCTTCTGGAGCAGGCAGAGCCCCAGCGGGGCCCCGCGTGATCGCGTCCGGAAAGAACTAAGAGCGGGGACTGCGCGTCGGTATCAGGGGCCGGTAGATCAGCGGCAGATCGCCCGGTTTGCACCCGGGAGGTCGCGGGTTCGAGTCCCGCCCGGTCCACGGGTTTGCGGATCTGAGGCTGATCGCAGCATTTCTCCGAGTTCAATTAATTAGCAGGGGCGGTGCGGTAGGGGAAGATGGCCTCGGTAGAGGCGCTGAGGGAGGCGGTGAGGGAGGCGCTCAGGAGCGGCAAGCCGAGGAAGTTCACGCAGTCGGTGGAGTTGGTGATCAACCTGAGGGACATCGACCTGAAGAAGCCCGAGAACAGGTTCACCGAGGTGATCGAGCTGCCCCACGGTCTCGGGTCCAAGGCTAGGAAGGTGGCCGTTGTAGCCTCGGGAGCGCTGGCAGTGGAGGCCCGCAAATCGCCGAACGTGGACCGCGTCTTCGAGCGCGATGAGATTGAGGTCCTTACTGGCAACAAGAAGGCGGCGAAGAAGCTGGCGCGACAGTTCGATTACTTCCTCGTGGACACATCGCTGATCTCCCTGGTGGCGAGGGCCCTCGGAGCCGCGCTCGGCTACATCGGCAAGGCCCCAGTTCCTGTGCCGGCTGGAGCGGACATCAACGCGCTCGCTGCGAGGTACAAGAGGAGCGTGACGGTCAGGGTGCGGAAGAACCCCCAGGCGAACTGCATAATCGGGACGGAGGAGATGGGTCTGGACCAGCTGGTGGAGAACGCGATGGCCGTGCTGAACAGGGTGGTGGAGAAGCTTCCGAAGAGGTGGGCCAACGTCAAGTCGGCCTACATCAAGCGGACGATGGGCGAACCCATAGAGCTGAGGATCAGGGAGTCTGAGTGACCTCTCCGATCACTTGGTCGTAGGCGCCCTCATCCACCTCCCGCTGGACGAGCTTCGGGTCCTTCCCGTCGACCGTGACGCCCATGCTGACGCACGTGCCGAGGACCGTCTTGACGGCGGCCTTCAGCGACTTGGCCCTGAGGTGAGGCATCTTGAGCCGCGCTATCTTCACCACCTGCTCGAAGGTGAGGTTCCCTGCTGGCTGGGATCCGGGCTGACCGGAGCCCTTCTCGATTCCGGCCTCCCTCGCGATCAGGGCTGCCACCGTCGGCACCCCGACCTCGACCTCGAAGGACTTCGTCTCGACGTCAACGACCACCTTCACCGGAACCCTCATCCCTCTGAACTCCTTCGTCATCTCGTTGATCTTCTCGACCACGGCGAGCACGTTCAGCCCCAGCGGCGTCAGTGCCGGCCCTATCGGAGGCCCTGCGGTCGCTTTGCCCCCCTCAACGTCGAACTTGAACGTCCTGAGCGACATCCCTCCGCGCACCCTTCACGCCCACAAAATAAACTGGTGCCGGTTGGAGCGGCGGGCCACGAGTTGAGGCGCAACCATTATCAGCACCGGTCAGGAGGATCTTGAGGATGGTCGAGGTCGCAGAGAGGGTGCTGCCGCCGGGGCAGAGGTACGTGAGGAAGTTCATCGTCTACGCGGCCCTCGGGATACCGCAGGTTAACCTCGAGACCTATCGGCTGAGGGTGACTGGGCTGGTGGAGCGCGAGCTCGAGCTCACCTACGAGGAGCTCCTGAGGATGCCCATGAAGAGGTACGTGAGGGACGCCCACTGCGTCACGCGCTGGTCGGTCAAGGACGTGGAGTGGGAGGGAGTGCCGATCAGGCACCTCGCGGAGCTCGCAGGCGTCAAGCCCGAGGCGAGGTGGGTGATGTTCTACTCGCTCGAGGGCTACTCCACGCCGGTTCCCGTCGAGGACGCGCTGCACGAGGACGCCATCGTCGCGCTCCGCATGAACGGCAAACCGCTGCCGCTTGAGAACGGCTTCCCGGCAAGGCCCTTCATACCCCATCTCTATCTCTGGAAGAGCGCCAAGTGGCTGACCGAGATCGAGTTCATGGCCCACTACGTCGACGGCTTCTGGGAAAGGCCCGAGAACGGCGGCTACCACGAGCGCGGTAACGTCTGGCTCGAGGAGCGCTTCAAGGGGATGGGAGGGCACCACACGGCTCGGAGGCCAGTTCTCTGATCGGAGAAAGCCCATATTGGGCGTTAGCTGGTCTTAGGCGTTCATGGCCGCACGTCCTCAACCCAGGAAGGTGAGGATACCCGAGCACAAACACTGCCCCATCTGCGGCAGATCGATGCCGGTCGACGCGGATTTCTGCAGCGACGCGTGCAGGAAGGTGAACGAGGAGCGGCTCAGGCGCGAGAGGAGGGCGAGGACGATAACGCTCGTGATCTACGCTATTCTCATGGCGGTGCTGCTGCTGTTCCTCTTAGGGCCCTTCTTCAGAACCCCTGCGGGCTGAGGACCTCAGCGTGCCCACCCTGATCAAAGTGCCGACGACCAGCAGGGCGATCGATGCCGCCGCGGCAACTGCCGAGACGAGATGTGCTGAGGCCGCGAGTCCGAGGACGGCGACCAGGGCCGAAGCGATCGACCCGTAAACCAGCGGCTTCCCGACCTTCGAGGCTACCTCGGCGACCTCCGGGTGGTGATGCCTCAGGTGCTCGCCCTTCAGGACCGGCACACAGGTGGAGAGGCACGCGTACCTGACAGCCATCCACTCCGCGAGGGTCAGCTCCCGGCCGCAGACGTCGCACTTCGGCACGTCCTGCTCTTCGTATCGCGGACCTTTTAGCGCCTCGTCCTCGACCGGTTTCCGGGGCAACGCTCCCCCCACGTTTGAAGCCACAGGGATTGGCCATAGCTGACGATCGTTCCAAAACGCCGCCCGTATTCACCTCGTAATGCCGAAATTGCAAATTCCAATTGCAATACTGCGAATTGCAAGATCACTGTCGACACCCAAAGATAAGATTTTCGCCCAATGGTTGGAATACATTTAAATTATGCCTTTCATTATGAATGGTCGCGATGAGGAAAACACCATACAGATTGAATGATGTGGGACGAAGGAAGAAGGGACTGACGGGCCTCGAGACGGCGATAGTCCTGATAGCCTTCGTGGTCGTCGCGGCCGCCTTCGCCTTCGCGGTGCTGAACATGGGCTTCTTCACGACGCAGAAGTCGAGCGAGGTGATGCAGGCGGGTCTTGAGGAGACGCTCAGCTCGATCGAGATAGCCGGATCTGTGATCGCCAGGTCCTCGGGCGGACAGATCAGCAACATCACCATCTACGTGAAGTCCGCGGTGGGCAAGAACCCGGTCGACATGAGGGACGGCGTTCTGGTGATCTCGTACCGCGACCCGTACAACTTCATTCCGAACATCTACACCGCGAACGACAACAGCGAGTCAGTTACCGGTGTGAGGGTGAGGCAGCTGACCGGTGACGGCGACACGGCGCTCGAGTACACTGAAATCTGGGAGATCGTTATAGGAATACCGGAGCTGCAAAGTCTGAAGCCGAACGACCAGTTCTCCATCGAGATCAAGCCGGCTCAGGGCTCCATCCTTAAGGTGGAGAGAAGGCTGCCGCCGGTCTTCGACCCGGTGATGGACCTGACCTGACCCCGAAGGCGACCCAAACCAATCCCTCGTCTTTTTTTGCGTCTCTCCTGTCCCTCCTGCACACTTATCAACGGGCTGTTTCGTCGATCTCCGAGCATGAGCACCAGACCGGCCGAACTGGGCGAGATAAAGGAGGGGTCTAACGTGGTCATAGACGGCGAGCCGTGCAGGGTGGTGGAGGTGGAGAGGAGCAAGCCAGGAAAGCACGGGTCAGCGAAGGTGAGGATCGTCGCCATCGGCATCTTCGACGGCGTCAAGAGGAGCGTCGTCGGTCCATCCGACCAGTACATAGAGGTGCCGGTGATCGAGAAGAGGACGGGTCAGGTGATGTCGGTCGGCGAGACGGTCAGCGTGATGGACAGCGAATCCCTCGAGATCGTCGAGATCCCTCTGCCGAAGGACGAGAGCCTCGCGGCGAAGCTCGAGCCTGGTGCCACGGTCGAGTACTGGCGCATCATGAACCGCAACATGATCGTGCAGGTCAGGGGCGAGTAGGTACGGCTTTAGACCATCAACCAAACCCAACCCTAGACAACGTTCAATAATTTGAACGGCCGATTGTCGATTGCATGACGTCCGTCTCGGTCGAGGACATCAAGGTCGACCGGGAGAAGGCCGTGAAGAGGACGCTCGACCTTGTTAACGTCAAGAGCCCCACGGGGGAGGAGGCGGAGGTGGCGCAGGTCTACGGAGAGATGCTCAGGGCGCTGGGGATGAGGGTGACGTACCAGGAGGTGGAGCCCGGGAGGTACAACGTGGTGGGAGTGCTGAGGGGGAAGGGCGGAGGCGCATCGCTGATGTTCAACGGTCACCTCGACACCTCCTTCTCTCCCACCGACGACCCCGAGGTCCTGAGGGCCATATCGCCGGTTTACCGGTTCGAGCCGCCGTGGGGATACCGGGAGGGAGACTGGGTCTACGGGATGGGCGCGTTCAACATGAAGGGGGCCCTGGCAGCCTACGTCACCGCGGTCGAGGCGATCTTGGACGCCGGCGTCGAGCTGAAGGGCGACATCATGATCGCCGGGGTTGTGGGTGAGATCGAGAAGTCCCAGGTCGACCAGTACCGGGGGCCTCAGTACAGGGGCTACGGTTACGGCACCGCGTACCTCGTCACCCACGGAGGGCTCACCGACTTCGCGATACTGGGGGAGCCAACCGGCCTGAGGCTGATGCTGGCCCACTTCGGTTCGGTCTGGGCCAAGATATCCCTGAAGGGGGCGCTCGTCCACACGGCCCACGCGGGGCTCGAGGGGAACCTGATCCTGCAGATGTACAAGATCGTGAAGGCGATAGAGGAGTGGGCGCCGGATTATCAGGCGAGGTTCCAGTACATGGGCGTCAAGCCGAACGTGAACATCGGAGCCATCGAGGGCGGCTGGCCCTGGAGGTGCTCGAGGACGCCCTGGTTCTGCAACCTGTACATCGACGTGAGGTATCCGCCGAGGAAGTCGGCGCTCGACGTGAAGGAGGAGCTGGAGAACGTTCTGCGAAAAGTGGAGAGGGAGCACGGCATCAAAGCGGACCTGGAGATCTACGTCAGCGACGCGTGGGCGGAGGTCCCAGAGGACAACGCGCTGGTGGAGGCGCTCGACAGAGCTCATCTCAAGGTCTTCAACGAGCCGCTGCAGAGGGTCGTCTTCAGCTGGTCCTCGGACGCCAACGTCCTCATCAGGAACGGCGTGATCGCGGTCAACTACGGCCCCTCGGGTGGACCCGGGAGGGAGACGAGGGGGACGCTCTACATTCCTGCGCTGTACGGGTGCACGAAGGTCTACGCGCTCACGGCGATCGACGTCTGCAACAGGGACAGGAAGGAGGTCAGGCGCAGGTTCCAGGTCATCTACGGTGAGTGAGATGGGGAAGTACATCGGTCAACCCATCAAGCGCCGGGAGGACCTGCCGCTGATCCAGGGGAGGGGCAGGTACGTCGACGACATCAAGGTGGACAACGTGCTCTACGTCGGGTTCGTGAGGTCTCCCCACGCCCACGCGAGGATAAAGTCGATCGACCTGAGTAGGGCCGAGAGGCACCCGGACGCGGTCGGGTTCCTCACCCCAGACGAGTCTGTCCCTATGCATGCTTGGATGAAGTATCCAGGCCTCAGGCACCCGCCAAGGTACTCGCTCGCGAGGGGCAAGGTCAGGTTCGTCGGTGAGCCGGTGGTTGCGGTTGCCGCGAGGAGCAGGTACGCACTTGACGACATAATAGAGCTGGTGGAGGTCGAGTACGAGCCCCTGAAGCCCGTGGTCAACGCTGAGGAGGCGATGAAGCCGGGTGCGCCGCTCCTGTACGAGGAGTGGGGGGACAACGTGATCATGCACACGAGGTTCAAGGCGGGTGACGTAGAGTCCGCCTTCGCGAGGGCAGACCTGATCGTCCGGGAGAGGCTGACGAACCAGCGGTACGCGCCGACGCCCATCGAGGGCAGGGGGATACTGGTGGTGCCGAACACCGTCACCGGCGAGCTGACGATATACGACTCCACCCAGTTCCCGCACGTTTTGATGACCTACCTCTCAGAGGTCCTCGGGTACCCGGAGAGCAAGATGCGGGTGATAGCGCCCGACGTTGGCGGAGGCTTCGGGCCGAAGTCGAGCGTCTGGCAGGAGGAGGTCGCTTCGGTCCAGCTGGCGCTGAAGCTCGGAAGGCCCGTGAAGTGGGTGGAGACGAGGAGGGAGCACATGCTGGTCTGCGGTCACGAGCGCGAGCAGATCCACTACGTCGAGGCCGCCTTCACCAAGGACGGCAGGCTCCTCGGGATAAGGGACAGGGTGATATGCGACGTGGGCGTCTACGGCGCCTTCTGGACCGAGACCCAGCCTGTGATGGTCACCATGGCTGCTATCCCCGGGCCATACGACTTCGCCAACTACGAGTACGAGCTCTTCTGCGTCGTCACCAACAAGGCGCCCTACGCTCCCCACAGGGGCTTCGGGAGACCTGTGGCGGCTTTCGTGACCGAGAGGCTCATGGACATCGCGGCGAGGAAGCTGGGAATCGACCCGGCCGAGATAAGGATGAGGAACCTCATCAGGCCCGAGCAGATGCCCTACAGGAACCCGCACGGCGTCGTGTACGACAGCGGAGATTACCCGACGGCGCTGAGGAAGCTCCTGGAGTTCGCGGATTACGAGGGCTGGAGGAGGAAGCAGAGGGAGCTGAGGGCCCAGGGGAGGCACATCGGGATAGGACTGGCGATGTACGTGGAGTACACGGCGCCGAGCAGTGAGAGGCTCTCGAAGGGCCTCGGATGGGAGGTCGGAGGTTACGACACCGCGACCGTGAGGATAGATCCGACCGGAAAGGTCCTGGTGCTGACGGGGACCGCGAGCCAGGGACAGGGGCACTACACCGTTTACGCGCAGATAGCTGCGGAGGCGCTGGGAGCGAGGCTCGAGGACGTGGAGGTCATCGAGGGCGACAGCAAGCTGGCTCCGTGGGGCCTCGGAGCGTGGGCCAGCAGGAGCACCGTCGTGGTGGGAGGGGCCATCATCAGGGCATGCGAGCAGCTCAGGGCGAAGATCCTCAGGATAGCCGCGCACCTCCTCGAGGCGAGGGCCGAGGACCTGGTGATCGAGGACGGCAGGATCTACGTGAAGGACGCTCCAGACAGGTACGTGACGCTCGCCGACGTGGCGAGGGTGGCGGTCAGGGACACGGGTAAGCTCCCGCCGGGGGAGGAGCCAGGGCTGACGGCGACGGCGACCTACGAGCCTAAGGCCTTCACCACCTGCAGCTACGCGGTTCACATGGCCGTTGTCGAGGCCGATCCCGAGACCGGGGCCTTCAAGGTGCTGAGGTACTACGTGCTGGACGACGCGGGCGTTGTGGTCAACCCGCTGCTCGTCGAGGGCCAGGTCCACGGCGCGGTCGCACACGGCTTCGGAGGAGCTGTGATGGAGGAGCTGGTCTACAACGAGGACGGGCAGCTGCTCACCTCGAACTTCGCCGAGTACCTGATACCGAGCGCGCTGGAGATGTTCGACATCGAGCTGACCCACACGGTGACGCCCTCGCCGAACCCCGGAGGCTTCAAGGGGATGGGTGAGGGAGGGGCCATAGGAGCGCCTGCGGCCATAGCGAACGCGGTCGAGGACGCCCTGCACGATCTGGGGCTGAAGGTGACCGACACGCCGCTCAAGCCCGAGTACATCAGGTCGAGGATCAGCAGGAGGTAAGGCATGTCGGCCGCGCAGCTGCTGCTGGAGAGGAGGGCAGAGTACTCCGTAATCGGGAAGCCGGTGCCTAAGGTGGACGGCGACCTCAAGGTGACGGGGGCCGCGAGGTACGTCGACGACGTCAAGCTCCCCAACATGCTCTACGCCAAGGTCCTGAGGAGCCCCTATCCCCATGCCAGGATCAAGCGGATCGACGTCTCAGGGGCCCTGAGGGTGCCGGGCGTCGTTGCTGTGGTCACCGCCCACGACTTCAAGCTCGGCCGCCTCGGGATACTCCAGGACCACCCTCCGCTGAAGGGCGACAAGGTGAGGTCGGTAAGGGACGAGGTCGCTGCGGTGGCTGCGGTCGACGAGGAGACCGCCGAGAGGGCACTGGAGGAGATAACGGTGGAGTACGAGGAGCTGCCCGCGGTCTTCGACCCGATCGAGGCGATGAAGGATGGCGCACCGCTGATCCACGAGGAGCTGGGTACCAACGTCGCGCCCGTCAACTTCACCTTCCACTCCCATCCTCCGGAAGAGATCGAGCGGGTCTTCGAGAGGGCCAGGGCGGTCGTCGAAGGAGAGTTCAGGACGCAATACATGAACGCGTCGCCGCTGGGGACGATGGGCGTAGTGGCCCACTACGATCCGGCAGGCTACCTTACGGTCTACACCAACACCCAGGCGCCATTCCTCTACCGGAGGGACTTGGCGAGGGTGCTGGGGATGGACCCGATGAGGATCAGGGTCGTTCAGACCGAGATCGGCGGCTCCTTCGGAAGGGGGATGGACCTGTACCCACCGGACGTGATCGCGTGCCTCCTCTCGATCAAGGCGAGGGCACCGGTCAGGCTCGTGTACACGAGGCAGGAGGAGCTGATGTACGCGCCGCCGAGGCAGCCGGTGATCGTCAGGATGCGGACGGCCGCCGACAGGGACGGAAGGTTGCTCGCGAGGGAGGCGAGGGTCTTCCTCGACGCAGGCCCGTACGTCTCCTGGGGCCCCTACGACGGAAGGGTGATGATGGTCACGACCACCAGCATGTACAACGTTCCCTACGTCTCCTACGACGCTAAGGTGATCTACACCAACAACCCCTACACCGGGACGCAGAGGGGAGCGGGGAACCCGCAGATAACCTTCGCGATCGAGCAGCAGATGGACGAGCTGGCGGAGGAGCTCGGCATGGACCCCGTCGAGTTCAGGCTGCTCAACGCCAACAGACCCAACACCGTCACCCCCCAGGGCATCAGGATCACGAGCTGCGCGATGGCCGAGGCCATCAGGAGGGCCGCGGAGCTGATAGGGTGGAGGGGCAGGGGCTCGCTGGGGCCGAACAGGGGAATAGGCTTCGCGTGCTACTTCCACGTCGGCGGCGGAGCCCGGATCTACAGGTCCGACGGATGCGGAGCGGTCATCGTGGCGGACGACTTCGGGCAGATCGCGCTGATCACCGGATCGACCGACATAGGGACCGGATCCGACACGGCCCTCGCCCAGATCGTTGCGGAGGTCCTTGGCGTGCCTGTGAGCTGGGTGAGGGTGGTGAACGACGTGGACGTCTCGCTGAGGCCATGGGACGTCGGAACCCACGCCAGCAGGGCCACCTTCGTCGCGGGGAACGCCGCGCTGATGGCTGCCCGTGAGGCCAGGCGGGTCCTGGTGAAGGGAGCGGCCGATGTCCTCGGCGTGAGCGAGGACGACGTCGAGCTCAGGGACGGGTACGCCTTCTCCAGATCCGACCCCAGCAGGAGGATCGAGATACCGAAGCTGATCAGGCGCATCCACTTCAGGGAGAGGGGGAACGTGGTGCTCGCGACGGCCTTCTACGACCCGCCGAACGAGATGCAGGACGAGCGCTGGTACGGCAACATATCAGCGACCTACACCTTCGGGTGTCAGGCGGTGCAGGTCAGGGTCGACCCGGAGACGATGCAGGTCTTCGTCGAGCGGGTCGTCTCGGTCCACGACATAGGAAGGGTTCTGAACCCCCTTACCGCGGAGGGCCAGGTCCACGGAGGCGTTGCTATGGGGCTGGGGCTGTCGCTTTACGAAGAGCTGGTGCTGGAGAGGGGGGCAGTTGTGAACTCGACCCTGATGGACTACCTGCTTCCGACGGCGCTGGAGGTTCCACCGGACGTTCAGGCGGTGTTCGTGGGCGAGGACGACCCCGAGGGTCCGTTCGGTGCGAAGGGGCTCGGGGAGACGGGAACCGTCCCGACGGCTGCGGCGGTCGCGAACGCCATCTACGACGCCATCGGCGTTAGGCCGAGGAGGACCCCGATAACTCCTGAGTACCTGTGGCGGCTCAAGCGCGAGAAGGAGAAGTGAAGGGGACGGGCTGACGGGTGGACCGGGCCTAAACAGGTCGACTTTTTCGCTCCACGCGATTCATGGCAGCTCTGGCAATCCTATCCCTCCGACAAGACGCTCGATCGACCGAGCGATGGAGAGCACGGCGCCGTCGTCGAAGAGGTCACCCACTACCTGGACCCCTATGGGAAGGCCGTCACGGGAGAGGCCGCAGGGGACCGAGACCGCAGGAGCTCCCACAAGGTTGAAGGGTTCGACGTTCCTGAGCAGAGCAGACCTCACGTCGAGGACGTTCCCGTCCACCTCCACGGTCGTCTGGTCAACCCTCGGCGCGGTGACGATCGAGGTCGGCATGACGAGCGCGTCGACCCGCTTGAAGAGAGACCTGAACGACGACGTGAGCCTCGGGATCAGCCTGAGCGCGTTGACGTACATCGGCCCCGGAGTCATGAGGCCCTGGAGCCCCCTCTCCCTCAGCTCCTCGCTGACGTCCTGCGGCCTCTCCCTGAGGAGCCTCCCGTAGACCGCGGCGAACTCGACGTGCGAGATGACGCTCCGGGCGAAGCTCATCAGCCTCACATCGGGGACCTCCAAATCCACCACCTCCGCGCCCTCGGACTCGAGCCTCGTCAGCAGCCGCTCGAAAGCCTCCCTCACGTCCTCCTGGAGGAGCTCGCAGAAGTGCTTCCTCGGAACGCCCAGCATCGTCCCCCTCAGCCTTCTGGGCCTTACGGGATGGATCCTGGGAGGTCTGCGGACCGAGACGCTTAGGTCCCTGCCATCAGGTCCCATCACGGCCGACGCCAGCAAAGCAGCGTCCTCCACCGTCTTCGTTATCACGCCCACCGTGTCGAGCGTCCAGCTGAGGGGCATCACTCCGTGCCTGCTGATCAGCCCGTAAGTCGGCTTGTATCCCACCAGCCCGCAGAGCGCCGCCGGCAGCCTGACGGATCCTCCCGTGTCGGTCCCCATCGCGCCCATGCTCATCCCCGTCGCAACGGCCACCGCGCCCCCGCTCGTCGATCCGCCCGGGAAGCGGTCCTCCTTCCACGGGTTGACCGCGGTCCCGAAGTGGGGGTTGAAGCCCGTGATGCCGAAGGTCAGCTCGTGCAGGTTGTTCTTACCGATGAGGGTTGCTGAGGCCCTCAGGAGCTTCTCCACGACGGTCGCGTTCTCGTCGGCCACGCGGTCCCTGAAGGCGACGGAGCCTGCCGTCGTGGGATACCCCTTGACGTGGAAGAGGTCCTTGAGCGATATCACGGCCCCCGCGAGAGGCCCTCTCCTGCGACCGCCCCGGATCGGAGGGTCGAAGACCGTGATGAACGCCCTGAACCGCGCGTTGTAGCGGGCTATGAGGTCGAGGCACGATGCTGCCAGTTCGTCGGGGTCGAGCTCGCCCCTCCTCACGAGCCTGACCGCCTGCGCAACCGTCAGCTCACGCGCCCTCATGCCTCCTCACCACTCCGTTCAGGGGCAGCGGGTCCTCCAGCCCGACCCTCTCCTCGATGGCCCGCCTCATGCCGCCCAACCTTTTCGCCTGCTGCAGGACCTTCTCCGGCGGATAGCCCTCGACGCCCATCAGCTCGGCCAGCGACCGGAGCAGCTCCTCCTGTGAGGCCTTAGAGGACATCGAGTTTGCTCCCAGATGCCTTCTGTTATGTTTACGCCCGCGCCGGGGGCGGGATTCGAACCCGCGCGGCCCCGGAGGGGCCACAGGCTCTCAAGGCCTGCCCCTTAGTCCGCTCGGGCACCCCGGCCCGCTCAGCGGACCGTTGTCCGTGCGGATATATCCACCTTCCCAGCAGCCACATCGGGACCCGATTTTCGCCGCAGATCATGGTATATATTGGTCCGATGCGAAAACGTCACAAATGGGACAGGGAGCCTCCGCGGGTCTGAGGACGCTTCTGCTGCTCGCGATGGTCTCGCTCGGCGTGATCTACCCGGCGCTGACTGCTACAACGGTGGTCGAGACGATCACCCAGACGGTCGCTGAGCCGGGGACGACCTACGCGACGGTCACGGTCATCCAGGGCGGAGACGTCATAGTCCGCATCGAGATGCCCCGCATCAGGGTGATAGCCTACTACGAGAGGCAGGACCAGGTCTGCGTGGTCCGATTCGCGGCCACGACGACCACCGGACTGGGCGGTGTCATCGCCGTACCGGGGACGACCATCATCCAGCCGGGCATCACGACCACGTACGTGCTCAGAGAGCCGATCGAGATCACCACCATCCGGCAGCTGCCAACCGCGACCACCACGACGGGTTACACCATAGTCACGGTTAGGACTGCGTACACGCTGGGGCAGTTCGTCACGACCATGAGCGTTCCGGTCTCGCTGTACGGAGTGATCGACGAGGCCTGCAACGTGGCGTTCGAGATCAACAGGTTGAGGATTGAGCCGGAGAGGCTGCCGGCGACGGTGATCTTCGCGTTCCGCGGGTTCACGTTCGCCTTCCCCGGCTACACCGTGACGATGCCGGACTTCCCACAGGACCAGATTCCGCCGGAGCTGGCCAATCTGAGGACCACCGTGACCACCACCAGGGTGGGGACCACAGAGGCCATGACGACCACCCTCCAGGGAACCACAGCGACGCTCTCCACCAGAGCTGAGGGCACAACCCTTACCACGACGGTCATCATACCCGGCAGGACGTACGTCACGGTCCTGACCGTCACAAGAACGATCGCAGAGACCGGGACCACGACTACACAGACGACTGCGCGGCAGACTACAACGACACAGGTTGCCCCGACGACGCAGCCCTCCGCAGGGACCGGACAGGCCTTCGACCCGTTGATCCTCGCGCTCTTCGCTGGGGTAGCCGTGGTGGTCGTGGTGGGGATCCTCTTCGCGTTCCGCAGGGGCAGGCCCTGAGCGACACCGCGTCTCGTTTTTACCGAGGGTTTTGAGCTCTGATGGGGATGCAGGAGAGGGCCGAGAGGGCTCTGAGGGCATGCTCCGAGCTGCTGCGGAGGAGGGACGTCGATTCGGTCCGGGACCTTCTCAGGATCTTAGCCGAGATGGCGCCACCCGGGGTCGAGTGGGGGGTTGAGGTGGCCTCGATCGCGGGGACCAGGTACCTCGCCGGAGGCGGCAGGATAACCGTTGTCAGGGTGTCCAGGGACGAGTTCGGGCCCTTCATGAGGACGCAGGTCGCCGAGGTGGGGGTGGACGACGTGCCGGAGGAGGTGCTGAAGCTCGTCCTGCGAGACCCCGAGGGCCTGCTCAGGTCGGTGGCGGAGCAGCTCTCCAGCTGGCTCTCGACCGGTCACGGTGAAGAGGGGCTGAGGCGCGAGGTTGCCAGCTTCCTGGAGCGTCTGCCGTCGGTGCTCTCACGGTAGCGAGATCCCGAGCGATCTCAGGACCTCCTCCGCCTTCTGCCGGCCGTAAACGGTGAGCCGGTAGAGCTTGTGGCCCTCGCCCGACTCAACAGAGGATATCAGGCCCTCCATCTCGGTGTAGAGCTTCTTGTCGAGCCACTCCTTCGTGACCTCCTTTCCCAGCTCCTTGCTCCGCTGGTTGATCGCCTCCTTGCTCATCTCGCCCTCGAAGTACAGAAGCGTCAGCACTATCTCCTTGTTGCTCATCTTCGGGAGCTTCTCGATCACCGATGGCGGCACGCCCTGGCGCTGCTGCTCCTGAGGCGGTGCGAGCTCGACGTAGATCACGTCCAGCACCTCCTTCGCGGCCCTCACCACGCTCCTCGGGTCGCTCCCGGTCACGGTGAGCTTCAGCCGCTGGCCCACCGTCAACTCGAGCGTTATGCTGACCCCTTCGTCCATTCCCGTTCTGCCCGTTCGGCCGGGAATTAAAGTTCAATTCCGCACCATCCGCAGCGACGAAGGGTGGGGTCTTCGGGCCCGCTGGTTCCTGTGGCGAGCTCCCTCATCGAAACACGGTTAAGTCCGGGGAAAAGCTGGGCGATTCCGGTGCAGGCGTTGCGGAAGTCCCAGAAATCCTGGATCAGGGACCCGTCGCTCGCGGCGGAGGGCGCCAGGAGGATCGCCTGGGCGGAGGTCAGGATGCCGGTGCTGATGGCGATAAGGGAGCGCTTCAGGAGGGAAAGGCCGCTGGAGGGGATAAGGGTCTCGGCCTGCCTGCACGTCACGAAGGAGACGGCAGCGCTGGTCAGGACTCTTAGGGACGCCGGAGCTGAGGTTGCCCTCTGCGCCTCGAACCCGCTGAGCACGCAGGACGACGTCGCCGCGGCGCTGGCCGAGGAGGGGATAGCTGTCTACGCCTTCAGGGGGATGAGCGAGGAGGAGTACTATGAGGCCATCGGGAGGGCCCTCTCGATAAAGCCGAACGTGACCGTCGACGACGGAGCGGACCTCACGGTGACGGTTCACAAGCTGGCACATCGCATCCAGTCGCCTGAGCTCGAGTGGGTGAGGCGCGGCCTGGGCTCCGAGGCGCTTGAAGTCGAGGGGATCGCGGGCGGGACGGAGGAGACCACCACCGGAGTCATCCGGCTGAGGGCCCTCGAGAGGGAGGGGAAGCTGCTGTACCCGCTGATCGCGGTGAACGACTCGCCCACCAAGTCTCTCTTCGACAACCCCATCGGAACCGGCCAGTCGACGATCGACGCCGTCATCAGGGCGACGGGCATCCTGCTCGCGGGAAAGAGGGTCGTCGTCTTCGGCTACGGCAGGGTGGGTTCCGGGATCGCCGCGAGGGCCAGGGGGATGGGAGCTGAGGTGATCGTGGTGGAGGTCGATCCGGTGAAGGCGCTAAGCGCGGCCATGAACGGTTACCGGGTCTGCAGCTCCCTCGAGGCTGCCAGGGTTGGGGACGTCTTCATCACCGCCACCGGGAACATACGCGTGATCCGGAGGGAGCACATGGAGCTGATGAAGGACGGAGCGATCCTCGCCAACGCGGGCCACTACGACGTGGAGATCTCCCTGCAGGACCTCCGCGACATCTCGGTCGAGGTCGAGCAGGTGAACCAGTACGTGAAGCGCTACAGGACCAGGGACGGCAGGAGCCTCTACCTGCTCGCGGAGGGGAGGCTGGTCAACCTCGTCGCCGCTGAGGGCCACCCGTCGGAGGTGATGGACCTGAGCTTCTCCCTCCAGGCCCTCTCGGTGGAGCACGTCGTCAGGAACAGGGGAAGGCTCGAGGTGAGGGTTCACGACGTACCGGCTGAGATCGACAGGGAGGTCGCGATGACGAAACTCAGGACCATGGGAATAGAGATCGACAGGATGACGGAGGAGCAGGTGCGCTACGTCTCCGACTGGCGGATGGGCACCTGAGAACCGAGAACCGTTCCACCCCCTCACTTCTTCTTCCTGCCAGTCCTCCTGGCGGCTATCAGCCCGATCTTCTGGCCTGGCGGTGCGGTCCTCTTCACCGGCTCCGGCCTGCTGAGCTTCCCTCCAGCACCTCCGCCGAACGGGTGCTTCACCGGCTGCATCGCCACGCCCCTGACCCTCGGATACCTGCCGAGCCTGTGCTTGGACCTCATCCAGTGGAACTTCTTGCCAGCCTTGAGGAAGGGCTTATCGGTCCTGCCGAGACCGGCGACTACGCCGACGATCGCGAAGCACCTGCTGTCCACCTCCTTCAGCTTCTTGGAGGGGAGCCTGATGATGGTCCGGTCGCCGACGTGGGAGACGACCTCCGCGAAGGTCCCCGAGCTCCTGACGAGCTTCCCGCCGTCGCCGGGCCTGAGCTCGATGCAGGAGACCGATGCGCCCTCAGGGACCGATCCGATGGGAACGATGTTCCCGGTGGACGGGTAGGCGTTGGGGCCGGCCTCGATGACCTGGCCGACGTAGAGGCCCATGACCGCGGGGACGTAGAAGGTCGTGCCGTCGACCTCGACCTCAGCGACCGGGTATCCCCTGCCGGGGTCGTGGTGCAGCTCCACCACCCTTCCCCTCAGGGTCTCGGACGAGAAGAGGTGGCTCGGGTAGCCGAGGACGAACTTCCTCTGGATGCTGGCCCTGTACACCGGAGAGCCGTGTCCTATCCGTTGCGCCATCGTGCGCTTCGGCAACTCCCTTCACCCGGATCCCACAGCGCCCATCTAAAAACCGATCACACGATGATGCCCAGCTTTACGGCCAGGTCCGTGGCGCTGAACTCGGGCCTCAGCTTGACGTACGCCTTCTTCTCGCCGCGGGGCGTGATCAGCGTGTTCACCTTCTCGACCTTGACGCCGTAGAGCTGCTCGACTGCCCTCTTGACGTCAGCTTTGGTGGCCTCGAGCCTCACGATGAAGGTCAGCTTGTTCTCCCTCTCGATCAGGGAGATCGCGTCCTGGGTCCTGACGATCGCGACGATGACCTCTTCGGGGTTCATGCCTCCCCGAACCTCCTCTCGATCTCCTTCAGGGCGGAGACCGTGAAGACCGCCAGCCTCCCGGGATGACCTCCGGGAGCGAGGTGGAGGACGCTGAGGTCCTTCGCCAGGACGACGTCGACGCCCGGGACGTTCGAGGCGGCCTTGGAGATCCCGTCGTCGCGGGAGACCACCAGCAGCGGCCCCACTCGACGCTTGTACCTCCTTCCCCTCCTCTTGC
>Ga0105163_1000253_pt1 | contig 33247 bp, 31 predicted proteins | sample JNZ110809AmetaG_FD_81531 | JGI IMG/M metagenome (GOLD analysis project Ga0105163, IMG submission 81531) | Hot spring microbial communities from Jinze hot spring, China to study Microbial Dark Matter (Phase II) - JNZ 110809A | ecosystem: Environmental > Aquatic > Thermal springs > Hot (42-90C) >... | reverse complement strand
GGATAATATATACCTTCTCTACAAGGTTGAAACATGAAAGGAGACATCGAAAAAATAAGAAAGATCATAAAAGAATTGAGAGGAGAAAACGGTTGCCCCTGGGATAAAAAGCAAAATATTGAAACGCTAAAGCCTTTTCTTATCGAGGAAACTTATGAAGTAATTGAGAATATAGACAACAAAAATTGGCAAGGATTATCAGAAGAATTAGGAGATCTTCTATTCCTATTATTTTTCATTATCACAATTGCCGAAGAAGAGAACTTGTTTAGTTTATCTGATGTAGTGGATAAAGTATGTAATAAAATAATTAATCGACATCCTCATGTGTTTCAGAAAGACAATAAAATCACAACACCAGAAGAAGTAGAAAAACAATGGTACAGATTAAAACAACTTGAGAAAAGGAGTGTTATGGAAGGAATACCTAAAGCTTTACCTGCATTAATGAGAGCCTATAAAATCACAAAAAGAGCTCAACAGATAGGTTTCGATTGGAATAGTGCTTGTGAAGTTTTTCAGAAGATTAAAGAAGAAATAGAAGAGCTAGAAAAAGAAATAAAAGGGAATAACTTGAATAATATCAAGCTTGAAATAGGAGATGTATTACTTAGTATTGTAAACCTTGCAAGATTGTTAAATATAAATGCAGAAGAGGCCCTTCATAATGCGTGCGATCGTTTTTTAGAGCGTTTTAATTATATAGAACAAAAAATAAAAGAAATGGGAAAAGATTTTGGGGAAGTATCCTTTCACGAAATGGATGCGTTATGGGATGAAGCGAAAAGGAAATGAAAGGGGTACTTTATATTGTAGCTACTCCGATAGGCAATTTAGAAGATGTAACATTGCGCGCTTTGAAGATACTGCGAGAAGTAGATGTAATAGCAGCTGAAGATACGCGAAAAGTTCGCATTTTATTAAGACGTTACAAGATAACTTCGTCTTCGGTGATAAGTTTTTTCCAAGGCAATGAAGAAAGAAGAACCAAGGAGATTATCGAAATGCTTCTCGAAGGCAAAAAGGTGGCTTTAGTGTCGGAATCCGGTACCCCTACTATCTCCGATCCAGGCTATAAACTTGTTAAAGAGGCTATTGAGCAAGGACTGCACGTGGTCCCTATACCTGGACCTTCTGCTTTAATAGCAGCATTAAGCGCTTCTGGTTTACCTACAGATTCCTTTTGTTTTTTTGGCTTTCTTCCCCCAAAAGGTTCCAAACGCAGAAAACGTTTAGAACAATTGGCAAGGTGTCGCCCAACCGTGATTTTGTATGAATCGCCACGACGTTTAGAAGCTACTTTAGAAGACCTATTGAAATGGTGCGGTAATAGACGAATAGTCTTAGCCAGGGAGATCACAAAATTTCATGAAGAGTTTTTACGGGGTACTATTGAAGAAGTATTGGAAGAGATAAGACGTCTTCCTCGACAAGGGGAGATAACGTTAATAATGGAGGGGCTTGGATGGCGTTGAAACTCAATTTTGAGAAACTTGGAGGACTTATACCTGTGGTAGTACAAGACTACGAAACGGGAGAAGTATTAATGGTAGCTTTTATGAACGAGGAAGCATTAAAGATGACCTTGGAAACTGGTAAAGCTACTTATTGGAGTCGCTCACGAAAAGAACTCTGGATAAAAGGAGCTACTTCAGGTAATTATCAAGAAGTAAAAGAAATTTACGTTGATTGCGATGATGATACTATTTTGTTAAAAGTTATTCAACATGGAGGAGCAGCATGTCATACTGGTTATAAAAGTTGTTTTTATAAAAAGTATGATATCAACACAGGTGAAATTGAAATAACAGGACAAAAAATTAAGGAGGAAAACCCATGAAGTGTTTAAAACTTGGCATTCCTACCGGGAGTTTGGAAAAGTCAACTATTGAATTGTTCCGTAAAGCAGGCTGGAACATAAATGTAAGTTCTAGAAGTTTTTTCCCTCAAATAGATGATGAAGAGATAAGGTGTACCATGGCTAGGCCTCAAGAGATGTCTAAATTTGTAGAAATAGGCACTCTAGATGCAGCCATTACGGGGAGAGATTGGATACTGGAAAACGAATCAAAGGTGGTCATAGTCGAAGACCTAGTGTATTCAAAGGAAACGCGTCAGCCTGCAAGATGGGTATTAATTGTGCCAGAAAATTCACCTGTGCAAAAACCTGAAGATTTGGAAGGTAAAAAGGTTTACACTGAACTTGTAAACTTCACTAAAAAGTATTTCGCGCAAAAAGGGATTAACGTAACTGTGGAATTTTCTTGGGGGGCAACTGAAGCAAAAGTATTAGAAGGTCTAGCCGATGCAGTAGTGGATGTGACTGAAACAGGGGCTACGCTTAGGGCAAATGGCTTGAGGATAGTGGATGAGGTACTTGTGACTTATCCCCAATTGATCGCAAATGTTGAGGCTTGGGAAGACCATTGGAAACGCTCAAAAATTCAAGCCATAGCTAGACTTCTTAAAGGGGCCTTACAGGCAAGCAGTATGGTGGGGTTGAAAATGAACGTTCCAAAGAGTTGTCTAAAAAAAATAATGGAGATCTTGCCAAGTATAACAGCACCTACCATTGCTGATCTTTACAATAAGGAATGGGTAGCTGTAGAAACGGTGATAAGTGAAAAGAAAGTAAGAGAATTAATACCCCAACTTATTGAAGCAGGCGCAGTCGGCATAATAGAATATCCTCTCAATAAAGTGATATAAATTTAGGTTTCAAGTAGGAGAAAAAAAGGACGGTAGTTATCTTTTTCAGATCTAACTGTTAAAAGAAGGGACGATTGAGTCCCGTATTTTTCCATCAATGCTTGAAAAGAATTAAGATCGTAAACTGGCTCTCCCTCTACCTCCATTATTATATCGCCTATTGCCAAGCCTGCTTTTTGGGCAGGGGAATTTGGATAAACTTTTGATACTAGCACTCCTTCTTTTATACCTTTAAGTTTCGCAAATTCTAGATCTATTTCCTTGACTTCAAACCCCCATTTTTCTTCGTAAAGTTCAGCAGCTGCCTCCTGTTTTCCTAAGACTACAGTTACAGAAATAGGGGTACCATTCCTTATTATTTCTAATCTCACTTTCTGCCCAGGGGTAGAGGTAGCTATAAGTTTTACAAGCGTGTATCTATCCTTAACTTCTCTGTCATTGAACTTAACGATCACATCTCCTTTTCGCAAACCCGCTTTGGAAGCAGGCGAATTTGGAATAACATCGGTTATCAAAGCCCCCTTTGCCTCTTTTAATCCCAATCGACGCGCAAGGCCTGGAGTAAGATCTTGGAGGAAAACCCCAAGAAAGGCATGATAAACCCTCCCCTTTTTCAATTGAGGCAAAAGGTTCTTGGCCATATTAATAGGTATGGCAAACCCAATACCTTGACCTCCAGCCACAATAGCCGTGTTTATGCCCACCACTTCTCCTTTAAGGTTAAAAAGAGGACCTCCACTGTTTCCTGGGTTTATCGAGGCATCCGTTTGTAGGAAGTCATCATAAGGACCCATTCCGATTACCCTCCCTTTTGCACTTATAATGCCTGCGGTAACCGTATGTTCTAAACCAAAAGGATTACCTATAGCAATTACCCAGTCTCCTACCCTTACTTTGTCTGAATCACCCAACTTGGCAACAGGAAGGTCTTCTCCTTTAGGATCTATTTTCAACAATGCTATATCTACTTTAGAATCTCTTCCTATAACTTTGGCGTCAAAAATTTTGCCATTATAAAGTTTTATCTTAATATCTTGTGCTCCCTCGATGACATGGTTATTCGTTAAAATATGACCTTCTTTATCTATTATGAATCCAGACCCAAGGCTCTGAGTTCTCAACTCAGGTAAAGGTGGCAATAACTCCCTGAAGTCTTCTCCGAAGAATTCCTTAAATTGCCTTCTGAAATATTCTTCCAAAGGGCTTCTTATAACTTTAGTAGTGCTAATATTGACCACCACAGGCTTTAATTCTTCTACAAGGTCTGCAAAGGAAGGCAGTCCTTCTAACGGTAAGGTTTTGGAAAACGCCAAAGGAAAAAGCAAAAAGGTCATCCCCCAAACCCCTAACAAGATCTTGGCCAAACGCCTCATTTTGAGCCTCCTTCTTATGATTTCGGTTTATTAATTATGTCTGTCAAACCTAGCAAATTCAACTTAACTTTTGACATTCCCAAAACTCTTTGTTAATTTTAAGATCCCCATGGAGGTACTCCTTAATTTTAGACGTTATCTTCTCGATAACGGTTTAAGGGTCTTGATTTTAGAAGATCGAACCCTTCCCATTGTGTCTTTCCAAGTACATTTTGCAGCTGGTTCCAGGTACGAACTACCTGGGATCACCGGGATTTCCCATCTATTCGAACACATGATGTTTCGCGGAACTTCTAAACTCGGTCCAGAAGAGTTTTCGAAGATCATACAGGCCAGGGGAGGAGTCGTCAATGCCTTCACTACATTTGACCATACCACTTATTGGGAAAACATCCCTTCTAAAGAACTGGAATTAGTAATCGAGCTAGAAGCCCACAGGCTAAAGGAACTCAGGATAACAGAAGAAAACCTGGCCACAGAGCTAGAAGTAGTACGAAGCGAAAGGAAGATGCGAATAGCCAACACCCCTTATGGTGCTGCCTTAGAAGAGCTCTTTTCCTTGGCGTACTTGCGGCATCCCTACCGCTGGCCAGTCATTGGATGGGATCAAGATTTGCGCAGGCTCACAGTTAAGGATTGCCTAGAGTATTTCCGACGTCGATACGCCCCTTCTCGCGCTGTAATAGTAGTAGCGGGAGATGTAAATCCTGAAAGGACTCTAAAATTGATCGAACAAAATTACGCAGACCTTCCTGCTTCTGATGAGGAAAAGGACTTTATAGAGATCGAACCCCCTCAAAGAGGGGAAAGGACAGCTGTATTTAAAAAACGAGTGGAATTAGGGGCTTTCTTTTGGGCTTTTCACGTGCCTGGGATTGAATCCGAAGACGTATACGCTTTGTTGCTCCTCGCTTACATCCTATCCGTTGGGAAAACCTCGCGCTTTTGGAAACGTTTTGTCAAGAACGGATCCCTCACCGAGCTGAAGGCCCAAGTGGACCCCCCTCCTTTTTGGCCTAAGGATCCCGCTTTGTTTATAATATACGGCATAGCAAGTCCAAAGGTACCTTTAGCCGAAGTTGAAGAGGAAGTTTGGAAAGAACTAAATTCTTTGAAAGATACCCTATCGGATGACGAGGTAAAAAAGGCTCAAAAATTATACCTAAGTTCCCTATGGGATCAATTAGAATCCTTATTTTTCAGGGCTTTATTAGGTGGAATATACGAAGTGAAAACCGGAGACTTTCGTAAAGCATGGGAAATCGAAGAAAAAATAAAACGTACAGAAAAAGAGGACATAACGAGGGTACTTGAACGATACTTTCAAAAGGATAACCGTACGCGTTTAATCGTGGAACCGATAACCGTTGAAGAGGAAGAAAAGTTCGGGTTAATCGAATGAGAGATCGAATGAGAGAATTGTTTTCTGGAGTAAAGACCTCAGTATCCTCTTCAGGGGTGAAAATTGTCGCAATACCTTGGGGGAAAACGCCCAAAATCACCGCTACTTTTGTCATACGGAGTGGTGCAGAAAAAGACCCCCTAGGGAAAGAAGGCTTGGCCAATCTGACAATAGAGGCCCTTGGTTTCGGAACGACAACCATGGGTTTTGACGTTTTACACGAAGAGATGGAAAAACAAGGGGCTTCCCTTGAAATGGGTTCTAGTTGGGACTTCTCTTACATTACGTTATCTGCTCCTAGTGACTCCTTTGAATTTTTAGTGCCCTTATATAAAGAAATTTTTTTTCAACCTGCTTTTCCCCAAAAAGAAGTCCACGAAGCCAAAAACAGACGTAAGGCAAAGTTACAAAAGCTAAGCGATATTCCCTCATGGGTCGCTGATCAATTAATTTGGAATTTGTCATTAAAAAACAGTCCTTATGGCCATTGCTATATGGGAAATCTTAGGTCAATTGATAATTTGACTTGTGAAGATTTAAAAGGATTTCACGATAAGTATTGTCGTGATGCTTCAAATGTATCTATTATAATAGTAGGAAAAGAGGACGCATTTAGGCTTTTAGATCTTGGACTCAAGATAGTAGAGGGTTTTGATGATCATGATAACACACACTTTTCTGAAAAAGGTACTTTTACAGCTTCTTGCACTGAAGAGCCTAAGATTATAATAATAGATCGGCCAGACTTAACTCAAAGCGAGATTCGCGTGGCGTTTCCTGGGATTTCAAGGTATGATCCTGACTATCATGCCTTTATAGTTTTCAACTACATTTTAGGAGGAGGGGGTTTTTCTTCTATACTTATGGACATACTTAGATCAAAAAAAGGGCTTACTTATGGAGTAAAATCTTATTTCTACCCTTTGAAGATTAGAGGACCAATGGTAATCTCTACTTATACCCCTACAGCTTATACATCTAAGATTTTTGAAGAAATAATAGATATTATCAGCTCCTTTCCCCATCAAAAAAACCTTGAGCAGTATCTTTATGAAAGCAAAGAGTTTTTCAAAGGCAGTTTCCCCCTACGTTTTGAAACTCCTGAAAAATTGCTCAAAGAATTGGTACATCTAGAAACATACCAAATGCCACTGGACGAATTGTTACTTTTTTTAAATAAAATCTCTGAGGTTAAAATAGATAACATCATGAGGCTAGCAGATTCTTATTTAAAATTAGAGCATTTAAAGGCAATTATTGTGGGGAGAGTCAAGGATTTTCTAAAAGATATTGAACACTATTGGGGAAAATCTAAAGTTGCAGTTATTGATTATAAAGATATAGTTGGACTATTGTAATTAAGAATGCAAAATGATTAAAGCGATATTTAAAGGCTTGTGCCCTAACTGTAAGGGAGATATCTCTTCGGATAGACTCGAAAAGGGCCTACCGTGTGAACGCTGTTTACCTAATGAAACTGACCCTGAGTACTTAATAAAAGGCGCCCTAACTGATTTTTTGAGCTTAAGAGAGGAAGAAAGACAATGGGTGGAGCATTTTACAAAATATATGAAATCACCTCCTTGGAGTTTACAAATAGCGTGGGCTCGAAGGGTCTTTCTGGGACGTTCGTTTGCGTTACTTGCTCCTACTGGGGTTGGTAAGACATCATTTGGAGTATCCATGTCTAGTTACCTTGCTAAAAAAGGAAAGAAAACGTACATTATCGTTCCTACCCGTTTATTGGTAGAACAAATTACAGAAAAGCTTCTTTTATTTGGAGTAGAAAAAAAGACAATTTTGGCCTTTGGAGATGAGGGCTCTGATCGTCGTGAGAAAAAACTACAACTTAAAGAAGGTTTTTTTAACGTCCTTATTACTACTTCTATGTTTCTTTATAAAAATTACGATATCATACCTCGGTTTTTTGATTTCATTTTTATCGATGATGTAGATTCTTTCCTTAAAACAGCTAAAAATATCGATAAAGTGCTTCTTCTATTGGGATTTTCTGAAGAAAGCATAGAAAAAGCGTTAAATCTAATAAAATTGCGAAGTAAACGCTATAAAGAGGAACATGATCGGTCTCAAATCGAATACTTCTTGAAAGAATTAAAGGAACTCCGGCAGAAAAACAGGGTATTGGTAGTATCTTCTGCGACTTCTACTCCCAAATCGGACAGGGTAAGGCTCTTTAAAGAACTTTTGGGATTTGAAGTGGGAGCCCCTATGTTTTATTTAAGAAACGTAGTAGACGTTTATACTAAAAGCAATCTCCCATTATATGAATGGATAAAGGAACTGGGACAGGGGGGATTAGTCTTTGTCCCTTCTGATGTTGGGCGAGAAAAGATAGCTGAAATAATAAAAGAATTGCAAACACAAGGAATAAGTGCTATTTCCTATGAGGACGTTTCAGAGAGCACTTTAAGAAAATTTGAAAATGGTCAAATAGATGTAATAATAGGAATTGCCTCTTATAGAAATCCATTAGCTCGAGGCCTTGATCTCCCTCACGCCATAAGGTATGCATTGTTTTGGGGAGTACCTAAAATTGTCATTTCGTTAAAATTTGAGACTAACATTTCTCATCTCCTTTGGGCACTTTCTTCATTAAGATCTGCAATTGCCAAAAACCTTCCTCAATACATTACCAAAGTCGACAGATGGATATCCCAATTAAGGCATTTACAACATTTTTCGGAAGACTTCCTTTCAACTAAACCTTGGTTGAATGATAAAGCCAAAAGATTGAGAGAAGAAATTCATTCTTTTTTAAATGCTGACATTTTTATAAATTTAATGTCTTCGTCGAATGAAGTAACTTTACGCCGACTGCAGGATGGCTACTATATGGTAATTTCGGACGCGACAGGATATCTCCAAGCAAGTGGGAGGACTTCACGGATGTTTGCAGGTGGTGTTACTAAGGGATTGAGTCTCTTGATTGTGGACGACGAGAGAGCTTTTACACACTTACAGAAAAAACTCAGATGGTTTAGCGAAGAGATAAAATTCAAAGAGCTTGGTGAAATAGACCTTTCTCAAATACTCAGAGAAATAGATGAAGATAGGGAAAAGATTAAAAAAATAAAGTTAGGTGAAATCTCTTCTGGACACAAAGAAATTTTAAAGCCTGTACTTATAATCGTTGAATCTCCGAATAAAGCACGAACTATCGCAAATTTCTTTGGAAAAGCAATAAGAAGAAAAATAGGAGAACAAGAAGTGCTCGAAACCTCCGTTGAAGATAAATATCTAATGATTACTTCTTCATTTGGACATATTTTAGACTTATGTACAGAAGGAGGATTTTATGGGGTAAAAGTAAATGAAGAAGTTGTTCCCATATACGAACCTATTGATAATAGAGAAAGCATAATTCAAAGTTTAAGACTAATATCAGAAGAAGTATTTGAAGTACTAATAGCTACTGATCCTGATACTGAAGGGGAAAAAATAGGATGGGATATATTAATGCTTTTAATGCCATTTGTTAATAAGATACGACGCATGGAATTCCATGAAGTAACAAAAAAAGCAATAATCAATTCTTTAAAAAACCCTCGAGATTTTCATGAAAGTTTAGTAAAGGCCCAAATACTTAGAAGGGTTGCTGACAGGTGGATTGGGTTTGAGTTTTCCAGATTGTTGTGGAAGGAATTTGGAACAAATATCCTTTCTGCAGGAAGAGTTCAAACTCCTGTACTTGGTTGGATTATAGCTAAAGAGGCTGAATATAGGAAAAGAATTTATAAAGTAATAGTTAGAATTGGAGTAAATAGAAAACCGCTTCGCGTAGAGTTTGTTTTTGAAGAAAAAGATAAAGCTAAACAATTCTTTGAAAACTTAAAAGAAGTAGAGGTGACGATAAATACTGTCATAGAAGAAGAAAGACACCCTCCACCTCCTTTACGAACTGACACCTTGCTAAAGGAAGCTAATGATAAATTGAGGTTTTCAGTTCCCTTGACCATGCAACTTGCTCAAATCCTTTTTGAACTTGGATTTATTACCTATCACCGAACAGATTCTATACGCGTTTCTGATTATGGGATAAGTTTAGCTAAAGAATATGTAAAAGAAGAGTTTGCTGAGGAGTACTTCGCTGGTAGATCATGGTCACAAGAAGGTGCACATGAATGTATAAGACCAACTAAACCCCTTGATGGGAATGAATTAAGGGCACTAGTTTTAAGTGGCCAAATAGAAGGCTTGTCTCGCGATCACGTTCTTTTATACGATCTGATATTTAAAAGGTTCATCGCCAGTCAGATGAGGCCCATAAAAGTAAAAGAAGCTGAAATTTGTATAAAAGCTTTAGGGGAAGAAAAAAACCTAAGAGTGTGTACAGATATATTAACAGATGGATGGAACAGAATGGTTAGTTTTGATACTTACAATATTCAAGAAGGCATAATTAACGTAGAAAATAACAAAGAATTCAGAAGTGAACCTAAAGCTTTTTTATATACTCAAGGAGAGTTAGTTCAGGAAATGCGCGAAAAGGGTATCGGAAGGCCGTCTACTTACGCAACAATTGTTGAAAAGTTATTAGAAAGACATTACGTAATAGAAAAAAAGGGACGTCTAATACCAACTAAGTTAGGGAAAAAAGTCTATCAATATCTCCTTCAATACGAAAAGGTACGAAACTTTTTGTCCGAGAATTTTACAAAACACCTTGAAAAACTTATGGACGAAGTAGAAGAAGGGAAAGGAGATTACGAGTACATTCTAAAACAATTATATACTCAAATCTGTAATATTACATAAAATAATTACGCTTCACCTTCAGTGAAAGTATAGAAAATATAAGTATTACGAAAATAATAAACAAACGTGTTATCAGAAGGTTCCAGGTTAACTTTGTTAAGGATAGAATAGGATTCGCTATTATCCATTGATAAAGTAAAGCGGTGAGAATTGCTGTGGGTATAATGTAGAAAAACGACATCCTTCGTGTAATGTTAATATTAAAGTTTTCGCTTAAGCTAACTATAACGTTTCTATCCTTGGGAAGTAATATAAACACAAAAGCTACAGTTTCTACCAAAGCAAAGATCACCAAAAATAAGGTACCGATCCAAAAATCCAGTTCATCGATGAAAGAAGGCACAAAAGCAGAAAGCGCTCCTCCAATGGAAATCAGGATTATGGTGGCTAAAACTGCTTTTCTATGAGGCCACCCCCTTTCTTCTTCAAAAAACGCTATTACAGGCTGGGCAAGGGCCAAAGACGATGTCAAGGCAGCTAAGAAAAGAAGCAAGAACCACATAAAAGCTACAACGTTTCCTAGAGGCAAACTCAGTAGTATAGCCGGCATACTCATAAAACCAATGCGGAAAGTTCCTTCCTGTGCCAGTTTTTGTACGGAACTAGCACCAAACATAGCGAAAGCTGCAGGTATCGCAATAGTGGCTCCAAGCCCAATTTCAACCACTTCGTTGAGCATCGTCGTCTGTAAAGCTGCTTTCAGAACGGCTTCTTTTTTTCTTATGTAACTTGCATAAGCAGCCATACACCCCATACCCAAGGAAAGGGTGAAGAAAATTTGACCAGTAGCTTCTATCCATACCTGAGGGTCGGCCAGTTTACTTAAATCTGCTTTAAAAATAAACAAAAGACCTTCCACTCCTCGACCCCCTTTAAGGGACAGGGACAATATAGCTAAAAATACTCCCATTCCTATAAGCAAAGGGATCCCGATTATAGCGGTTTTTTCTATACCTTTCCTTATACCGAGTAAAAGAACAAAAGCATTAAATGCAAGGGTGATCCCTAGAAAGAAAAGGGCCCAAAATGAAGGTCTTAAATAATCCCTCAAAAAGTTCAAGAAGGGTTCTAAACTTTCCTCCAACCCCTTTGTTACAAGGGGTTTAGGCAACTCCCCAAAAAGGGACATCCAAGCAAATCCCAGTGTCCAAGATTCTATGTAAATGTAATAGCAACAAATCAACAAAGGGATCACAACTCCTAAACTGCCTATAATCCTTGCAACATTAGACTCTTTGAACATAGCCCCAAAGATCCCCACCATTGATCCACGGCCTTTTACCCCTCCATAAGCCCCTATAACCCACTCAAGGAACATCAACGGTATACCCATAAAGAAAAGCGCTAGGAAATAAGGGAGCATAAAGGCTCCCCCTCCGTAAAGCGCCACCTTTGATGGAAAACGTAAGAGATTCCCTAATCCTATGGCATTACCAGCTGCAGCAAGAACAAGCCCTATACGTGAGGCCCAAACCTCTCTCCGCATAACACCTCCCCGTCACAAAGTTTGCAAAAGGGAAAGATAAGCCATACAATTTATAAAAACTCCCTCACAGTCGCTAGCTATGCAACCTTCATATATTGAGATGTTCAAAAAGGGAATCCTTCATGAACGAGTTCAAATTTTAAAACAGTTCCTCGAAGAATGTCAACTGTGTCCTCGCCGATGTAAAGTCAATCGAATTAAAGGGCAAAAGGGATATTGTAAAGCTCCTGCAGAATTAATGGTCTCTAGTGCTTTTCCACATTTTGGAGAAGAACCGCCACTTGTAGGCACACATGGGTCAGGTACGATCTTTTTAACTCATTGCAACTTAAGGTGTGTGTTCTGCCAAAACTATGAGATAAGCCATCTAGGTCAAGGAGAAAAGATAACACCTAAAGAATTGGCAGAAATAATGATCTATCTTCAAAAACAGGGATGTCATAACATTAATTTGGTAACTCCCACACATTATGTTCCTCAAATCGTTGAGTCACTTATGTATGCTATAGAAATGGGATTGGATATTCCTCTTGTTTATAATTGCGGAGGATACGAATCGTTAGAAATCATAAAGCTACTAGAAGGAATTTTTGATATATACATGCCTGACATTAAATTTCTTAATCCGACACACTCTTCTTTATTCTGTGAAGCTCCTGATTATCCTCAGATAGTAAAATCGATAGTAAAAGAAATGCATAGACAGGTAGGAGATCTTAAATTAAACGAGAAAGGGATTGCTTTCAAGGGATTATTGATACGCCATTTGGTAATGCCAAATGGAACGAGTGATACTCCTGAGGTGTTGAAATTTGTAGCTACTGAAGTTTCCTTGCATAGTTATATTAACATAATGGCACAGTACCGTCCTCTGTACAGGGCTCATGAATTTCCCCTCATAAGTCGCCGCATAACGCCCAAGGAATACTTGGAAGCTTTACATTTAGCTAGAGAATTGGGACTTTACAGGGGGTTCCCTTATTAAACCTTACAGGTATTACAGCTAAAAAAGGCGAAGATCCTTTTTGGACCTTCGCCTTTTCCTTTGAAAAATTCTTCTCACTGCTACTATTTTAATTTTACTTTATAGCCTCCCTAAGGTTTTTTCCTACCTTAAACTTTGGCACCTTCACAGCAGGTATCTGAATCTCCTGTCCCGTCCTAGGATTGCGCCCTTTTCTAGCAGCCCTCTGAGCTACCATAAAGGTCCCAAAACCTGGCAAAGCTACCTTGTCTCCCGCTTTAAGGGCTTCTGTTACGACATTCAAGAAGGCATTTATAGCTCTTTCAGCTGCAGCCCGTGGTATTTTGGCTTCGTCTGCTACTTTTGCGATTAAATCTGCTTTTTTCATCTGCCACCTCCTAATGGTTTTTTTATATTAATTTTTAAAAAACCACCGCTTACCCTAAATTCAAACTTTTTATTAGCATAACCCCAGGATTTTGGCAAGGTTTTTCCAATTTATCAATGGTTGATCTGTTCTGATTAACTTTCATCCAAAAAAACCCCCTTTATGAGTTCAATTCGTACCCCTCCCTTAGATAAGAGTATGCCCAATACATCGAAACGCACGTTTTTTATCCCGTTAAAACCATATCTTTGAAGAAAAATACTTGCAACCTTTTTCATCCTTTTTAATTTGAAAGGAGAAACGGCTTCCAAAGGATGTCCAAAAAAGATGTTAGACCTTGTTTTAACTTCTACAAAAACTAATGTATCTCCATCCAAAGCTATAATGTCGATTTCGCCTTCTTGAGTGCGATAATTTTGAGCTATTACTTTATATCCAGCATCCTTTAAAGTCTGAAGTGCAATTTGTTCACCTAAATTTCCAATTTTGCGGTTTTTATGCATCTACACCTTTAAAGCTTCTTCGATGTATAGGACTTGGACCATATCGCTGCAATGCTTCTTTGTGTTCCAGTGTAGGATAACCCTTATTACGGTCAAAACCATATTGTGGATACAACTGATGATATTTGACCATTATACGGTCCCTAAAGACTTTTGCGATAATAGAAGCAGCTGATATAAATGGGCAAAAAAAATCACCTCTTATTATCGTTTGCTGAGGTATATCTAGGCCATCAAGTTTAAATTTCCCGTCTACTAAAACACCATTTGGTAAAGGCCTAAGTTTCAATACTGCTTTTTTCATTGCTAAGATAGATGCGTTATGTATGTTGATAAGCTCTATAAGCCTGGGGCCTATTACCGCAACTTTCCATGCCACTGCGCATGATATGAGTTGTTTAAAAATGTCTTCCCTTTGCCTAGAAGAAAGCTGTTTCGAATCTTTTAAATTGATTTTCCCTATATCCTCAGGCTTAAGTATAACAGCAGCTGCAACCACTGGACCGGCCAATGGACCTCTTCCTGCCTCATCTACCCCTGCACAAAAGCCTGTGCTACAAATTTCCACCCCCTGGCATTCCTTTGTGGATACTTTGCATAAGGGCTTCATTTTTTCTCTTTTATACGGGCACTTTTCCCACTTCTTTCCCTCAGATAATACAGCCGTGCCCTACGCACTTTTCCCTTTCGGATCACTTCGATCTTCTGGAGGTTTGGAGAATACAGGGGAAAGGTCCTTTCCACTCCGACTCCATAGGAAACTTTTCGTACTGTAAATGTCGCCCTTGTCCCCCCTCCCCTTTTCCTTATTACTACTCCTTCGAATATGTGGACCTTTTCCTTTTCACCTTCAGGGAACCTATAATGCACCCTCACCGTATCACCAGGCCAAAACTCAGGGATATCCGACCTAATGTAATCCTTTTCGATTTGTCTCACCTTACCCTCCATCTTACCACCTCCCTACCAACCTATCTATGATGATAGCTGCTGCCGTTCTGACCGAGAGGTGATTATACCCTTTTCCTTCGATAGGTTCTAGCCTGTAATCTGCTTGGAGGATCAGCTCATCACTTAATCCCCACCCGGTTCCAAATAGTATTAAGTAATATCCTCCCCTTTCGATCTCTTTCCTCAGCTCCACATAGCTTATTGAGTTTGGAAAATTCCTCGCACTGGTAGCTACCATCTTTGGAACAACTCCTAACTGCCCTTTGAAATCTTCCAAAACCTCCTCAAGCGACAAAGAAAAACGCACCTTTTCCAATGCCATTTTCCGTAAAGGATTGTGTTGTGCCCCCGGTCCCTCGGTCCAATAGTGTACTATGCGTTGGCCAAGCTCCAACTGAGTCAAGATAGGAGTAACAATATAAACCCCACCTAACCCAAAAGTCCTTCCCAAACGCGCAAAATCGTGGATGTCAATCGTGGTCAAAGCCGTGGCTATTATCCTCCCTTCTTTGTTACGCACAGGCCAATGTAAAAGCGCAACGAATATCCTTTCAGCAGACATCTCGAAGGTCTTCTAAAAGCTTTCTTTCCTCTATTGTCAATTCACGCCCATTTAAAAGCTCAGGCCTTCTCACCCACGTACGCAAAAAGGCTTCCTTATACCTCCAACGACGGATCGATTCATGATTCCCCGAAAGAAGGACTTCAGGTACCTTTTTGCCGTTGAATTCGGAAGGCCTCGTAAAATGGGGATATTCTAACAATCCCTTACAAAAAGATTCCTCTTGCGCAGAGAAGGGAGAATGCAACGCTCCTGGAATAAGCCTTACCACCGCATCAATGATTACCAAGGCAGCTGTTTCTCCACCACTCAATATATAATCACCTATTGACACTTCTTCATTAACATAAGCACGAACCCTCTCATCAACCCCTTCGTAACGACCACAAATAAGAGCTATAGCTTTCATCTTAGAGAACCTAATGGCTGCTTTATGTGTAAAAGTGATTCCATCTGGCGTTAACAATACTATCCACAAACGTGGCTCTCGGATTATTAAGGATTTTATTGCCGAAATTATTGGTTCAGGCTTCATCACAAGTCCTTCTCCACCACCATATGGATAATCATCAACTATTTTATGCTTTCCAATCGCAAAATCCCTAATATTAATTGTTTCTAGACAAAAAATTCCTTTTTCAAGTGCCCTTCCTAGTATACTATAACGTAAAGGGCTTTTTACCATTTCTGGGAATAATGTAAGTACATAAAATGTCATTCTTCCTCCGGAACCTTGACTATTATCTTTTTTTCTTCTATAGATATTTCTTGTATAACTCCTTCAATAGCTGGTAACATCAATTCCCCATTTTGTGTCTCTATGACGTAAACATCATTACTGGCAGTTGAAATGATATCTACTACTTTACCTAAAAAAGCTTTATTTATATCAAAAACATCCATGCCTATGACGTCTTTATAATAGTATTCCTCTGGACCAAGTGGAGGTAGATCTTCAACTTTCACGTAAATATCGCTCCCAGTCCATCGTTCTGCGGCCTTTCGGTCCGATATACCTTCCAAGGAAAGGATCAACCCTCTTTCTTTTATCGAAACCCCTTTCACTTCGAAATCTCGGAGGATGCCTCTCCGTTTGTCTTTTAAAAGTATGCGTTTGTAATTCAAAAGAAAAAGGGGATCTGGGTTATAATAACGTATCCACAGATCCCCTTTTAACCCATGGGGCCTTAGGACCTTTCCTATAAGTATAAGCCCCTCTTCTCTTCCTTTACCTTCACTCAATGATCTCCAATACTACCCTTTTATTATTTTTACTTGAAGCCGCGCTCAAAATAGTTCTCATTGCACGAGCTGTCCTTCCTTGCTTACCGATTATCTTCCCCAAGTCCTCTTTGGCGACCGATAACTCAATCACAGACGTCTTTTCCCCTTGGATCTCTGTTACCTTTACCTGTTCAGGATGATCCACAAGGGCCTTTGCTATGGTTTCAATTAGGTCCTTCAGCTGCATCTCATCTCCTCCTTCGAAGTTTTAAGGATTTATAGATATCCCTGCTTTCTTTAAAAGTCCTGCTACCGCATCGGTTAGTTGAGCGCCTTTTTGTAACCAAGCTTCTATTCTTTCTTTGTTGACCTCTATATAAGGCGGATCCCTTAAAGGATCATAAAAACCTACCTTCTCGATAAAGCGACCATCCCTTGGTGCCCGCGAATCAGCAACAACTATCCTGTAAAAAGGACGATTCCGCGCTCCGTACCTTGCCAACCTGATCTTCACCATTCTTTTTGCCCTCCTATTTTTATAATAATTATGTTAAAAACTTCATCCATCTTCTAACTGTTTTAGAAGTCCGCATCTCTTTCAGTAAACCTTTGATAAATTCATATTGCTTTAAAAGTTGGTTGACCTCCTGTACAGTAGTCCCACTTCCTTTTGCGATTCTTCTCCGACGGCTCCCATTGATTATATGTGGTTTCCTTCTCTCTTCAAGGGTCATAGAGTTAATAATCGCTTCCATTCTCACTATTTTACGTTCGTCTACTTTAATTCCCCCTGCGGTTACTAGTTTTGAAAATCCTGGAAGCATAGCTATCAAACGTTCCAAGTTGCCTAGCTTCCGCATCATCCTCAGATATTGACGGAAATCCTCCAAATCGAATTTCCCAGCAAAGAAATCCTCTCTTTCTTCTGGCTCCGCTTGTTCCTCCAAAACGTCTTGAACTTTTTCCACTACTGTCCATATATCTCCTATCCCTAAGAGGCGCGACACTATGCGTTCTGGATAAAAAGGTTCCAAATCCTTTATGCCTTCCCCTGTACCGATGAACTTTATCGGTTTCCCTGTAACGGCTTTTATAGAAAGAGCCGCCCCTCCTTTGGCATCGCCTTCCATCTTAGTCAGTACGATGCCCGTTATGCCAACCTCTCTATCAAAACCCCGGGCGACGTTCACAGCATCTTGGCCCATCATAGAGTCCACCACTAGTAAAACCTCTGAAGGTGAAACAATGGCCTTTAACTCTTTCAATTCCTCCATGAGTTCTGTATCGATGTGAAACCTTCCTGCTGTATCGATTATCAAAGGATTAACTCCCTTCGATTGGGCCTCCATTTTTACCCTGAAAAACCCTTCGCGAGGATTGCCTTCCAAACTAGCCCATTCTACTCCTGCCTTCTCAGCCAACCTTTGCAATTGCTCAACGGCTGCAGGCCTATAGGGATCAAAAGCAACTAAACAAGGCTTATACCCTCTTTTTTTCAACCAAAATCCCATCTTAGCAGCTGTAGTAGTTTTACCTGACCCCTGAAGACCTACAAGCATTAACACCGCTGGTTTGCCTTTTAAAACAAGGTCGTTCTCGCCACTAATAATGGCCACCAGTTCTTCCTTTAATACCTTTAGGACCTGTTGCGCTGGCGTCAAGCTTCGTAGTACTTCCTGGCCTACTGCCCTTTGTTTGACCTTATCCAATACATCCGATACCACCTTATAATGGACGTCGGCTTCCAAAAGAGCCAGGCGCACCTCCCTTAAAGCGTTGACCACATCCTGTTCGTTTAACCTCCCCTTGGCTCTAAGCCTATCAAACACATTGACCAATTTATGGGTCAGTCCCTCGAACATCCCCTTTACTATCTTTCTTTAATTCAGTTTTACAAAACGTAATGTATGAGGGAGGCTTTGTCAAGAATATCCTTTAAGCTACATTTTGTCTTTGACAATCTTTTATTTGTATGATAGCCTGCAAGCACAGCCAGCCCGAGGGGGAAAACCGAAAGGGGGGTCCGGGGTTCTTGCTTCTGGCGGCTGTAAGAAAGAAAAAAGGAGGTCAAGTAGTATGGCAAGAGGAAGGGTTAAGTGGTTTAATGAAAAAAAGGGATACGGTTTCATCGAGCAAGAAAATGGGGAGGACATATTTGTCCATTACACGGCGATAGTGGGCAAAGGTTTTAAAACCCTCCGTCAAGGACAAGAGGTAGAGTTTGAAGTAGTGATGGGACCAAAGGGACCACAGGCCTCAAAGGTCACGATCTTATAACTTAAGGCAATTCCCAACTTTGACCCCCAAAAAGGCCCCACGTGGGGCCTTTTTATATCTTGAGCCCTTTCTTCGATTGATGGTAATCTTCAAAAAGGGAAATGGGGACCTCTAAGTTTGTCGTCCTTGGAACTGCTGGACATGTAGATCACGGTAAGACCACCTTGATAAAGACCCTCACGGGCATAGATCCTGATCGTCTCAAGGAAGAAAAGGAAAGGGAGATGACTATAGACTTAGGATTTGCCTATCTTGACCTGCCAAACGGCACGAGGATAGGTATAGTCGATGTACCTGGACACGAAAAGTTCATCAGGAACATGGTGGCCGGTGCCCAGGGCGTGGATTTGATAGCTTTGGTGATAGCAGCTGATGAGGGTATAATGCCCCAAACACGCGAACACCTTCATATATGCCAGCTTCTCGGCATAAAAAAGGGGTTCGTTGTCCTTAACAAAATTGACTTAGTGGAAAAAGAGTTCCTAGAGCTGGTAAAGGAGGAAGTTTCAGAGCTTTTAAAGGGGACGTTTTTGGAGGGAGCGCCAATAGTAGAAGTATCCTCTGTTACCAAAGAGGGATTCGGAGAACTGCTAAACGTTATAGAAAAATTAGTGCAAGAAGTCCAAGAAAAGCCCAGAGATGGACTTTTCCGTTTGCCGATAGATAGGGCCTTTTCTATACGTGGATTCGGTACGGTGGTAACAGGAACAGTAATAGCCGGCGAGATCACCCTGGGAGAAGAAGTGGAGATCCTTCCTTCAGGAAGCAGGGGAAAGATAAGGAGCATCCAAGTCCACAAGGAAAGGGTGGAAAGGGCCTTTGCAGGCCAAAGGGCCGCCTTGAACCTCCTCGGTGTCGATAAGGAATCCGTAGAACGTGGTGATGTGGTAGTTCAGGTAGGTACCTTCATTACTACACAAGCTTTGGACGTACAGCTGGAAATGCTTCCTAAGGCCCCTGTGTTAAAAAACGGCATGACCCTAAATCTCCACATTGGGACATCACACGTAACAGCTAGGGTATTGGTCATCGGTCAAGAAAAAATAGGACCTGGTGAAAGGGGCCTGGCCCAACTGAGGCTTAACAGGCCAATCGTAGCCGCTCCCTTTGATCGTTTCATCCTCAGAGGATCAGGAAACATACAAACGTGGGGAGGTGGGATCGTCATAGATGCCCATCCTTCACACCACAAACGCTTCGATCCTTATGTAATTAAGGAATTATCCCAACTAAGGACCATGTCTCCCGAAGGGCTTTTACTCTATCAACTTAAGAAAAATCCCCTTGAAGGGATGGACATAAAAGAAATTATGGCCCGCACAGGCCTTACCAGCTCAACCGTACTCGAAATTGTAGATTCGTTGATAAATAAAGGCGAGTTAACTTTCTTGGAAGGACATTACTTTTTGTCGGAAGCCCTTAAGGGACTAAAAGACAAGGTATTGGAAAACATCTCCCACTTTCATAAACACAACCCCTTAAAGGCTGGTATCCCAAAAGAGGAACTCAGGAAGAAGATAGGATCCCCTAAAATGTCCCTTTTTGAAAAGGCTTTGGAAGAACTCATAAAGGAGGGCAAGATAGAACGCGAAGGAGAAATCTACAAACTCAAAGGCTACCGTCCTTTGGTCGACGAAGGACTTCTGAAGGCCATAGAGGGAACCTTTTTAAGAGCAGGTCTAACCCCACCTACTTTCAAAGAATTCGTCCAAAGCTTCAACCTAAACCCCTCAAAAGCAAAAGAGTTACTGACCCTCTTAGTAGCAGAAGGAAAGTTAGTAAAGGTAAAAGAAGAACTCTATTTCCACGCCAAACCTCTTGAAGACTTAAAACAAAAATTAATAGAGTTTCTCGAGACAAACAAGAAAATAACATTGCAGGAATTTAAAAATTTAGCTTCTGTATCTAGGAAATATCTTGTGCCTTTGGCAGAATATTTTGATTCAATTAAGGTTACCATCAGGATTGGTGACGAAAGAATGTTGAGAAGGAATTAAGTTGTGTATTGGGAATTTATCTTAACGTAATCACAACTTAAATCACATGTAAGCACTTCGAAATGAGAATTCCCTCTCCCTATATCGATTTCTATGTAGATCTCTTTACTTTCCAAAAAGGTCCTCTGAAGCTTTTCCTTGTAAGGGACAGGAATGCCCTTCTCGAAAACCGGTATTCCGTTAATCTTCAAAGAAACGCGATTTTCTCTTATTGGAACTCCAGAATCCCCAAGGGCTGCCATTATCCTTCCCCAATTGGGGTCCCTACCGAAAAGGGCTGTTTTCACCAAAAGGGAGTTTGCCACCCGATGGGCGACCTTTTTTGCTTCTTTTAAGTTTTTGCCCCCTCCTACTATCACCCTTACCACCATAGTGGCCCCTTCGGCGTCTTTTACAATCTGAAAGGCAAGTTCCCTCATCACCTCAACCAAGGCCTCTTTAAACTTTGCCTGATAGTGAGGTGGAACAAGTCCTTTTAGACCATTAGCCAAAAGGAACACAGAGTCATTTGTGCTCTGCTCACCGTCGACTGTTATGGCATTGAAGGATAGGCCCAAGGCTTCTTTAAAGGTCTGTTTTAGTTCTGGAAGCGGTATCTTTAAATCGGTCAATATGAAACACAACATGGTGGCTAAATTAGGGTTTATCATACCTGCCCCTTTGGCTATACCCAAGATCACCCCTTCTTCTCCGTCTACCTTCACCGTGTCCCAGCATATCTTGGGTACAGTATCTGTAGTCATTATGGCCTCGGCGGCTTTTAGGAAACCATCGGTTGAAAGTTCCTCCACAGCCCTTGGTAGTGCTTGAGCCACCTTTTCTATAGGAAGCCTCTCGCCGATTACACCTGTTGAAGCGACTAGCACCTCTTGAGGCAGAATACCTAACAGTCGGGCGGTTAATTCAGCCATCCTTTTGGCATTCGCAAGGCCTTCTTTGCCTGTACACGCATTTGCGCATCCGCTATTAGCTACAATAGCCTTCGCTTTTCCTCGGTTTATGACCTTCTTGCTATAAAGTACGGGAGCAGCCTTTACTTTGTTGCTGGTAAAGGCACCAACTGCTATACAAGACACCTCAGAATAAATAAGGGCCAAATCCAATCCTTCCTTTTTTATCCCACTTTGTACTCCGGCGGCTTTGAATCCTTTAGGAACTCTCATCTTCCACAACAGTACTTATACTTCTTGCCACTTCCACAAGGACATGGGTCGTTCCTTCCAACCTTGGGGGTTTTCCTTTTTTGAGGGTAACGTGTAGGAACTTGCGGGCTCATTTGGACCTCATGAGGTGAAAAGAAAGCGCGCGTAGCATGAAGGTTTACTGAGGGTGTACGTTCTAAAGAGGGAGCTTCATCTTTTTGGCTTATTCGGACGGCATAAAGCTTTCGTAAGCTATCTTCCTTAAACCGTTCTATCATCTCCAAGAACATGGCATATCCTTCTTTTTTGTACTGGACCAAAGGGTCTTTTTGGGCATACCCCCATAAACCTATGCCTTCGCGAAGATGATCCAAGTTCAAAAGGTGTTCCTTCCAATGACTATCGAGGGTATGTAGAAGCAAGTATCGCTCTATCTCCCTCATAAGGTCCTCACCTATAAGTCGCTCCTTTTCTTCATAGAAGGTCTTGGCATGGGCGGAAATCAAGCGGACTAGTTCCTCTGGTTTGGCTTTGGGCATGTGGTCTATCTCTAAAGGGAAAAAGAAGAGGTTCTTAAAAGCCTCTCTCAATCCCTCCCAATCCCACTCTTCGGGGGAGGCTTTGGGATCTATGTAGTTGTTCACCATTTCTTCGACAACTTCGTCCACCATCTGCATCACCAGTTCTTTTAAACCCTCTCCTTTCATAATACGGCGACGCAAGGAATAGACCACTTCCCTTTGTTGGTTCATCACGTTGTCATATTCGAGGAGGTGTTTCCTTATCTCAAAGTTGTGAAGTTCTACCCTCTTTTGCGCGTTTTCTATGGCTTTTGATATCAAAGGATGGGTTATCGGCTCACCATCTTTAACCCCTAACTTCTCCATTAACCTTTTCAAACGTTCACCTCCAAAGATCCTAAGCAAGTCGTCCTCTAGGGAAAGGTAAAACCGTGAAGAACCGGGATCTCCTTGGCGCCCTGCCCTTCCCCTGAGTTGATTGTCGATCCTACGGCTCTCGTGTCTTTCCGTACCTATTACGTGTAGTCCGCCCAACTTAACTACTAATTCTTTTTCCTTCTGGGTGATCTTCAAGGCCTCTTTATATGCTTCTTGGTAGGCCTTTTCATCAGCCCCTTCTCCTACCATCTTCTTTGCCAGGAACTTGGGATTACCGCCTAACAATATATCAGTCCCTCTACCTGCCATGTTGGTAGAGATGGTAACTGCCCCAAACCTTCCTGCTTGGGCTATTATCTCTGCTTCCTTTTCGTGGTGTTTGGCGTTTAACACATGGTGAGGTATGCCCCTGCGTTTCAACATCTGGCTAAGACGTTCCGATTTTTCTATAGAGGTCGTTCCAACTAGTACAGGTCTTCCTATCTTATGGAGTTCTTCGATCTCCTTAACAACTGCCTCAAATTTCTCCCTTTCGGTCTTAAAGATCACATCCGGATAATTGGTCCTTATTAGGGGCCTATTTGTAGGAATTACCACTACGTCTAAGTTATATATCTTCTTGAATTCAAGGGCCTCAGTATCCGCCGTACCAGTCATTCCAGCTAATTTTTTGTACATCCTAAAGTAGTTTTGAAAGGTTATAGTAGCAAGGGTCTGATTTTCACGTTCTATCGGTACCCCTTCTTTTGCCTCAATTGCTTGATGGAGGCCATCAGACCACCTGCGTCCAGGCATTAACCTTCCAGTAAATTCATCAACTATAATCACCTTACCATCTTTTACTACATAATCCCTGTCTCTCTTGAAGAGGTAATGGGCCTTCAAGGCTTGATGTACGTGGTGCACAAGGTCTATATGCCGAGGATCATAAAGGTTATCAACTCCTAATAACTCCTCTACTCTACTTACCCCTTCTTCTGTTAAGGCAACTGTTCTCGACTTCTCGTCTATAGTAAAATGAATATCCTTCTTTAAGTAAGGGATAATCCTATTGATGTGATAATATTTCTCTGTTGATTCCTCTGCAGGACCCGATATGATCAATGGGGTACGTGCTTCGTCTATTAGAATAGAGTCCACTTCGTCGATTATCGCATAAAAATGCCCCCGCTGGACACAATCTTCTATAGAAAACTTCAAGTTATCTCTTAAATAGTCGAAACCGAACTCATTGTTCGTCCCGTATGTAATGTCGGCAAGGTATGATTTTTTCCTTTCCCGGTCGTCCATATCGTGGGTAATGACGCCTACCTCCAATCCCAAAAAGCGGTAGATCACCCCCATCCATTCAGCATCTCTACGGGCTAAGTAGTCGTTGACTGTAACTATATGTACCCCTTTGCCCAACAAGGCGTTGAGGTATGCCGGCATTGTCGCTACTAAGGTTTTCCCTTCTCCGGTGGCCATTTCGGCGATTTTCCCTTGGTGTAAAACGATGGCCCCCATGAGTTGGACATCGAAAGGCCTCTCGCCCAAGGTCCTCCTGGCCACTTCCCTCACAACAGCATAGGCCTCAGGAAGGAGGCTATCTAGGCTTTCGCCCCTTTCGATGCGTTCCTTGAATTCAGCCGTTTTGGCCTTAAGACGGTAATCAGGGAGTTTCATCATTTGAGGCTCAAGGGAATTTATTCTCTCTACGATGGGGATCAACTTCTTCAATTCCCTTTCGTTCTTGGTACCGAAGATCTTCTTTAACAAGCCACCTACCATTGTCCCTACCTCTTTTCGAAGGCAAAAGATCCCATTAGTTAAATTTTCTAACTTTCCTCAGGCAAAGGGAAGCTAGTGCATGACATAACGAAGGGGATCTACAGGTTGTTTCCTCACCCATATCTCATAATGGAGATGAGGACCGGTCGAACGACCTGAATTGCCCACAAGTCCTATCTTCTGCCCCCGATATACCCTTTCGCCTTCTTTCACCAATACCTTGGCCAAGTGCCCATATACTGTTTCGATACCATAACCATGCTCGATCCGCATGGCAAGCCCTAAGAACTTGTCATCCCATATTTTCTTCACCCTCCCATCTGCAGGGGCAAGGATAGGTGCCCCATATGGGGCTGATATATCTATTCCTGTATGGAATTCCTTGCGCTCTGTAAAAGGATTTGTCCTGACACCGAATCCCGAAGTTACCATGCCTCTGAGCGGCCACATCGAAGGCATAAGGCGTTCTTCTTTGAGCTTTTTCTCAAGAAGCCTTTGCAGTTGTTCAAGGTTCTCTACCCTCCTTTGGGCCTCCTTTATCAACTCCTCCAAGGCCTCCTCATCCAGAAGGTCAACACCCACACCACCTTCATTTGCCCTTTTTAGGGAAACTCGTTCTACATCCGTCTTTAACGTTTTGCCCCTTACAAGACGTTGCAATCGTTCTTCCAGCTGCCTTAAAGCCGCCAGTTCGTTTGCCAATAACCCTATCCTCTCCTGATAGAACTGCACCTGTTGGGCCATTTCTTGCTTTGTGGTTTCAAGGTGTTTATGTTTTCTCCAATAATCACATAATAAAAAAGGAAAAGAAATAAGCGATACACAACCTGCAATAAACACCCCTAAAAATACTAAAAGAAACCCACGGCCTAAGGTAAACTTCTTTACTTCAAAATCCTTCCCGAATATCCAAATGGTATACTTCATTTCCGAGGACATTGTTTCCATTAACAAATCAAAAAAACGTTGTCAAGCACGAAATGTTTGTTAAATTCTTTTAATCAAAATGTTCTGAATCTCACAATCTTTTCATTGAGAAATTATGATCTGAAAGAATTCGCATCTATAAAACTGAATCGAAAAAATTGAGGATGGAAGGCATAGGGGGTTTGGTTTTAGAATTTTTATGAGATGAACGTGGGTCCTGATGATAAATTGAAGGCTGTGCTATCGGAGGTTTTTTCAAGGCTTTTTAAATTTTATGGGGAATTACCTGAACCTGTGGGCACGCCCTTTGAGGTGTTGGTAAAGACCTTATTGTCGCAAAACACCAACGATAGAAACCGCGACAAGGCATATCAAGCCCTGAGGGACCGCTTTCCGGACTGGAGGAGTTTGCAGGATGCTTCAGAAGAAGAGATAGCCCAGTGTTTACGTCCAGCAGGCTTAAATCGGCAAAGGGCGAAGCGCCTTAAAGCTATAGTCGAGCATATCTTAAAAGGCAGATTTTCTCCGACACTAAGTGAACTATGTGAAATGCAACAAACGGAAGCCTTAGGATGGCTTAGAAGATTGCCAGGCATTGGTCCAAAAACCGCCATGTGTGTTTTAGCTTTTGGATGTAAAAGAGACCTATTCCCTGTAGATACCCATATCCTGCGTATAACGAAGAGGTTAGGGATAATACCCCCGCAAACTAGTTTAGAAAAGGCCCATGAATTATTGGCCCCCTTGGTTCCAAAGGGACACGCCAGACAACTTCACTTGCTCTTAATTCGCTTTGGCAGGGAAATCTGTAAAGCACGAAGGCCCCTCTGTGGCTATTGTCTGTTCCCTGAGTTTTGTTTATATCCTCATAAATGAACAAAAGCATCAAAAAAATGAGCGTCAGGAACCAATCAGAAGAAATTATACTTCAAAAATGCCTACACGAACTCAACTGTAATAGACTGGTCACAATCAAAGGGTTATCAACTGGAGCACTAGGACTAATGCTTTCCCAACTTTTTGAGATTTTAAACGGCATTGTTATTACTCCTAGTGAAGAAAAAGCTGAAGAACTTGAAAGCAATATTAACTTTTTTTCGCAAAGACGCATATCGCAAATCTTATCACCTGATCCTTATGGAATTTTAGAGCGAGAGCTATCCGCAATGGGAGCACTTTACAGATTCTTCTCAGGCGATATAAGAACGATAGTAACCACCCCTCAAGGTTTGTTATTAAAGGTACCCTCTGAGGATAAATTAAGATCAAGTACCTTTTCAATTTCTGTAGGAAGAGAAGAAAACCGACAAAGGATTATAGAGAGGTTGATAGAACTAGGGTACGAAAGGGTACCAATGGTAGAAATCCCTGGCGAATTCAGCCTGAGGGGTGCCATTTTAGACATATATCCCCCGGGCTCTGATAATCCGTTAAGGATCGAGTTCCATGACGAATATGTGGAGTCCATACGGCTTTTCGATGTGAGGACACAACGTTCAATCCGTTTCCTGGAGAAAGCGGATATCGGAGCTGCAAGGTTAGAGGGTGAAAAAACGTTGTTGAGTAGCTTATATGGTGTGGTGGTAATGGTGGATCCTGAGGAAGTTCTAGAAGAGATCCGAAACCTTGAAGAAGCCGAAGGCAGGCAGATACTAAGGGTTTTGGAGGAGCTTCCTCGCATTTTGATTAACCCTATGATCGCCAAAGGCGCAGAGCTTCATGTAGAAACCCATAAAGTCACGGGGTTGCGTGAAAAGGTATTGGCAAAAGGGCTGAGCGCTTTAGCGTCTTTCTTGTCAGACTACCTCGCAGAAGGATATGAGATCCACCTTGTTTCTTCTACTCCTTATCAAACCGAAAGGCTGAAAGAGCTTCTTAAGGATTATGGGTTCACCTTTGACGGCTATAAAGAGTACATAAGCTTTGAAACTGGGGAACTTACTGAAGGATTCGTCTGGCCTTCTCTGAGATTGCTTTATATAACGGAATTGGAGATCTTTGGAAAAAGGGTCACCTCAAAGAGCAAAAGGCCACAGGAAAAACGCAGTGCCTTGTCTTCCATATCCATAGAAGACCTCACACCAGGCGATTACGTGGTCCATGTAGATTATGGCATTGGGATATTTAGGGGCTTAAAGAGGTTGGACGTCAACGGACTAAAGGACTTCTTGATGATCGAATATGAAGGGGGTGACAAACTTTATGTTCCAGTAGAACGACTCAATTTAATCCACAAATGGATAGGTCCCTCGGACCATCCTCCTAAACTTTCACGTCTTGGCGGAACCTCCTGGCAGCGCTTGAAAATCCGGACAAAGAAGGCTGTTGCTGAAGTAGCTAGAGAACTCCTTGAACTATACGTACAACGTAAGACCTCGGTTGGCTTTGCCTTTAGCCCACCCGATCCGCTCTTTCGCGAATTCGAAGCTACTTTCCCCTATGAGGAAACACCCGACCAATTGGAAGCTATCGAGGCGGTTTTAAGGGATATGACCTCTCCCTACCCTATGGACCGTTTAATATGCGGGGATGTGGGCTTTGGGAAAACAGAAGTAGCTATAAGGGCTGCCTTTAAGGCCGTTATGGACAACAAACAGGTAGCGGTGTTGGTGCCGACCACTGTATTAGCTGAACAACATCTCCGCACTTTTAGGGAACGCTTTGAAAGATACCCTATTGTCGTTGAATCCCTCAGCCGGTTTAAGACCCCGCGTGAGCAAAAAGAAATCCTAAAGAGGTTAAAAGCAGGTAAGATCGACGTAATCATCGGAACTCATAGACTTTTACAAAAGGATGTGGAGTTTAAAGATTTGGGATTGTTGATCGTAGATGAAGAACAAAGGTTTGGCGTGAAACACAAAGAAAGGTTAAAGGAACTTAAGAGAAACGTAGATTGTCTTACCTTAACTGCAACTCCCATTCCCCGTACCTTACAGATGGCCTTGATCGGTATCAAGGAAATTAGTCTAATAACCACTCCTCCTCCAGAACGTCAGCCTATTAAGACGCGAATAATCCCTTTTGATAAAAAGCTCATTAGAAAAGCCATCCTTTTTGAAATAGAGCGAGGAGGCCAGGTGTTTTTCATCCATAATAGGGTAGCTGATATCTTTAACCTTAAACGGCAACTCGAAGAGATAGTGCCAGAAGCCCAAATCGGTGTGGCTCATGGTCAAATGTCCTCCAAAGACCTTGAAAAGGTAATGTATAAGTTCGTGACAGGTCAGATAAATGTGTTGCTCTGTACCAGCATTGTGGAATTGGGGTTAGACATACCTAATGCCAATACGATCATCGTCAACGAAGCCCATACTTTTGGCCTAGCTGATTTATATCAATTGAGAGGCAGGGTAGGTAGGTCCTGGAAGAAGGCCTTCGCTTATTTTATAGTCCCCTCAACAGACCTCCTCACTAAGGATGCTAGGCGACGTTTGAAGGCCCTTGAGGAATTTACAGAACTTGGGTCCGGTTTCAAACTTGCTATGAAGGACTTGGAGATTAGGGGGGCGGGTACCTTATTTGGGCATAGACAATCGGGGCATGTGTTCGACGTAGGTTTTGAACTCTACCAAAAGCTCTTAGAGGAAACCTTGAGGGAACTTAAAGGGGAAAAACCCCGGCCTTTAACCCCTGAAATCAACATCCCCATCGAGGCTTACATACCAGCGGATTACATAGAGTCGGACGCGGAGAGGTTATTGGTCTACAGAAGGCTTTCAATGGTAGAGGATTCTCAGGAATTAGAGGAGATAAAGGAAGAATTAAAAGACCGCTATGGTCCTATCCCCGCCCCACTGAAGGGACTGTTAGAGGTTATATCGCTTAAGCTAAAACTCCAAAAGCTTGGAATAAGAAGGTTAGACTTTACAGGTGAAGGATTAAGGTTAAAGTTCTTGCCAGATTCGCCTTTTAGGGAACTTGTACTCTCCAAAGCGATAAAAGAGAGTAACACAAAAGTAGTTTCTTCAGACGAACTTATAGTAAAACTAAAAGGAGATTGGAAGAAATTCCTTTTAAGGGTAGAATCATGGGTGGAAAACCCCATGGCAATAGGGGGCGAAAGATGAAAAGAAACCGGTTGTTCTTGATCTTGGCCTTGGCGGTGAGTCTAAGCCATTGCACAAAAAAGGAGGAAAAACCTCAAGTCCTTGCTAGGATTGAAAACCGGACGATCACTATCGAAGATTTCCGCAGGGAAATTGAATCCCTGCCGGAGTTTTTTAAACCACTCTTGGTAGAACCCAAGGCCAAAAAGGAGTTCCTAGGGAAATTGATCGATAGGGAGATATTGATATTGGAAGCTGAAAAGGCAGGTATCGATAAACGAGAAGACGTAATGCGGAAGATTGAAGAATGTCGCAGAGGGGTGATACTAGAAGCCTTTATTTCTGAAATCATGGCCGGCAAAGACGAAGTCACCGATGAAGAGGCCAAGAAATACTATGACGAACATAAAGAGGAGTTCCAACTAGGCGAAAGGATACGAGTAAGACATATCGTTGTGAAAACACTAGAAGAAGCCCAAGAGATCAAAAAGCGACTTGAAAGAGGGGAAGATTTTGCAGAGTTAGCCCGTAAATACTCCATCAGCCCAGCTGCCAAATGGGGAGGTGATCTTGGTTATATTCAACGTGGACAGGTGGGAAAGGAATTCGAAAAGGCCGCTTTCTCCTTAAAGAAACCGGGCGATATCAGCGATATAGTGAAGACTACTTTTGGATACCACATAATCAAATTGGAAGACCGTAAACCTCCACAACAACTTAGCTTCGAAGAAGTAAAAGACAAAATCAAAAATCGCTTGAAAGAAGAAAAGAGAAGCAAGATTTTGGAAGAATACCTTAAAAAGGCAAAAAAATCGTACAAAATAGAGGTAAACGAGGACTTGTTGGAGAACAATCCATGAAAAAAAAACTTCTATTAACGATCCTAACTGCTCTTTTGTCCATAAAAAATTCGCTTATTGCCAAAGCGGACATAGTTGAAAAGATAGTTGGAACAATCAACGAAGAAGCCTTTACAGTACAAGACTTACTAAAATTATCCCCTTGCTACGGCATAAAGTTAGAAAAAGGCGAAAACTCCTTGGATTATGTTTTAAAGAAAGAAGACTTTTTAAAGAAAATATGGGAAAGATTGGTTGAAGAAAGGATATTAGAAATTGAAACAAAACGCTTAGGAATTTATGCCAAAAAAGAAGACATAGACAAGGTTATTGACGAAATTAAAAAACAACAAGGAATAAAGGACGAAGAATTTTATAGAAAACTAGAAGAACTAGGTTTTTCACGAGAAGGATATGAATGCTATATCAAAAATCAAATTAACAAATCCAGAATCATAGAAGCCATTATTAAGCCACGAGTTAACATTGATGATCAACAACTAAGAGTCTTTTACGACTCACATAGCGAAAGATATAAAGCACCAAAGAGCTTATGTTTATTACAGATATTTATTACGTCAAAAGATGATAAAAAAGAAACTGAAAAAAGGGTCGAATTTGTGCTTGACAAAATTTTTCAAGGAGAGGATTTCTTTATTTTAGCTAAACATTTTTCTGATAACCCTTCAGAAGTAGATTTGGGGTGTCTGAGCTCTGAAGAGATGGCACCTGGTTTGTGGGAGGATTTGGAATCAGTGCGGGTAGGTCAACCCTATGTATTGGAAACTGAAGAAGGTGTTTTTATCTTTTTGGTAAATCGCAAAGAAGAGTCGCAACTCTTACCCTTTGAGAAAGTTAAGCAAAAGGTATTTGATGATCTTTACATGGAAAAACTTGAGGAAGAGTACAGGAAGTGGTTGAATGAAGCGAAAGCAAGACTTCGCATCCGAGAGTTTTTGTAGGCCCCCGCGAGTCCTTGTAACGATAGGCGACCCTGCAGGGGTAGGTCCAGAAATCGTCGTAAAGTCTTTAGCTTCCATACAAGCAGAAAGGGTAACCGTAATTGTTGTCGGAGATAAAAGGCCTTTGGAGAAAGCCGAGCATTTGTTAGGAATTAAAATTGGATTGCAAGAGATAACGGATATCTCAAAAGAAGCAATTGAACCAGGAACCAAATATCTTTTTCCATTTTCTCTTTTGAAAGACGTAAATTTAGGAAAACCCACTCTAGAAGGTGCAAAGGCTTCTTACGAATACATCGTATTTGCAGTGAATACCATTTTGAAGGGGGAAGCAGAAGCCCTTGTCACAGCTCCAGTAAGTAAGCGAATGATCATGGAAGCAGGTTACCCCTTTAAAGGACATACCGAACTTCTTGCAGAAATGTCGAAGACCCAAGACTACGCTATGATGTTTGTAGGTCCGAAGTTGAAGGTGAGCCTTGTAACTACCCATTTGCCCTTTTCGGAAGTTACACGTGCTTTGTCTTGTGAAAGGGTCGTGAAAGTCATAAAGCTAACCCATATGGCCCTTAAACATTATTTTGGTGTAAAAAACCCAAGGCTTGCGCTATGCTCCCTTAACCCTCACGCTGGGGAAGGGGGACTTTTAGGATACGAGGAAAAAAAAATCCTTGAACCTGCAATCCTAAAGGCAAAAGAACAGGGTATCCTTGTAGAAGGTCCCTTACCTGCAGATAGCGTTTTTTATTGGGCTTATATGGGAAAATGGAATGCCATCATCGCCTTGTACCACGACCAAGGTCTTGCCCCTTTTAAACTTCTCTATTTCCATGAAGGCGTGAACCTGACCTTAGGCCTTCCTTTCATTCGAACTTCCCCAGATCATGGTACAGGTTTCGACATTGCAGGAAAAGGGGTGGCTAACCACAAAAGTATGAAGAATGCCCTTTGCTTAGCTATAGATATCCTCAAAAAAACACATCAAAGACATTAACTTCTCTTTTCTATCTCCATAAAGGGCTTGCCTTTACTAAAAATCCTAACAGCACCTGTGGATTCAGAAACTACAATAGCTATGCTTTTAGTGACGTTTGTTATACCCGCAGCAGCTAAGTGACGACTTCCCCAACCTTTCGGTAAATATAGATTCTCTCCAGCAGCGTCAAGATGCCTACCTGCACATAATATTACCCCATCGTCCCTTATAACAAAGGCACCGTCAATAGCTGCAAATTCCTTGATGCTTTCCCTTAACCTTGGATCCAATACGTTCCTCTCCTCCTCAGGTAAACCAGAAAAGGGATTTATGATCATTTGACGAGAAAACTGCAGGACCTTTTCATGATCTCCCAAAACAAAAATGGTACCCACCGGCTTCCCTTCCCTGCCTTGGTGAGCTAACTCCAGAGCTATACTCAAAACAGTCTCAAATACTTCAGGACGAGAGAGATTGGCCAAAAGTTCTAGATTATGCGAGGAAAATATCTCCAACTCCTTATCGAGGTCTACTACTAATATGCTATCTAGTATCTTTTGCTTAATAGATCCAAAGACACAAATCAACTTTTGATGAGGTTTTATATATCCTTTTGATAACGCAAGTAATAAAGCAATCTTAATCATCGTATTGCGGCTGAATTCGAAGTTAGGTACAACGATCATTTTGGGTGAATGGAAAGAAATCTCTTCTGGACTTTCGCCCCTGTATACAAGTATCAGTCTTTCCTTATCGAGCAACTCAAAAAGTTCTTCTGTGTCGTTTATGAATTCTGCATGTAATATTAACCCTTCTGCTTCCAATTCTTTTAAAAGGTTTGCAACGTTTTTTAGTATGATCTTATTTATCTGTTTTGCCCTTTCACCCATCTTAATCCTTCCTTTATTTTAGCTATAGAATTGAAATATATGCCCTTTTAGATCTTCCAGAGTGCCTTCTTTAGATCTTCCAGAGTGCCTTCTGATATAATCTTCCCTCCTTCATCGCCTGCTCCAGGTCCAAGTTCAATAATGTAATCAGCTTCACCAACGATATAAGGGTTATGGTCAATAG